>Ga0136846_1228537_pt1 | contig 10131 bp, 10 predicted proteins | sample HopSoiMetagenom2_FD_96841 | JGI IMG/M metagenome (GOLD analysis project Ga0136846, IMG submission 96841) | Grasslands soil microbial communities from Hopland, California, USA - 2 Assembly 2016 (version 4) | ecosystem: Environmental > Terrestrial > Soil > Grasslands | place: USA: Hopland... | reverse complement strand
GCGCGTGCTGCGCTCGCCGCCCGCTTTCAGCTGCCGGAGCCGCGCACGGTGCTTGGCCCCCGCCTCGCCGGCATTGCGCATGCAATGTGCGATGTGTCCGATGGCCTCTTGGCCGATCTCGGGCATATCTGCGAGGCGTCAGAGGTCGGCGCTTCGGTCGGGCTCGCCGCACTGCCGCTATCGCCCCCGGCTCGCCACCTTGCCGACGCCGATCCCGGCTTGCCGGTGCGTCTTGCGACCGGCGGCGACGACTACGAACTGCTGTTCACCGCGCCACCGGAGGCGAGCGCGAGGATTGGAACCCTCGCGGCCGAACTCGCGTTGCCGATCACCGCGATTGGTGCGATCGACGACGGAAAGCAGGTGCGGCTGCTCGATGCGGCCGGGAATGAGGTCCGGGTGGAGAGCGCCGGCTACCGGCACTTCTGACGCCGCCTTAGGCCTACTCCCGGTTGCTTGAGCCGATGGGTTCTGGCATATAGCGCGCGCCCAGACCTACCCCGCCGCGCCGGCATGCACATTAGGGCGCGCGGTCGCGGCGGGCTTTTCGATTTCCCGACTGCCAAGAAGGAACGGTGCAGATGGCATCGGCATATATTCTGGTCATCCTCTGCGGCGTGATTGCGCTCGCCTACGGCTTGGTGACCAGCCGCCAAGTGCTCGCGGCAGACGCTGGCAGCGCCCGGATGCAGGAAATCTCGGCGGCGGTGCAGGTTGGCGCCAGCGCCTATCTCAACCGTCAGTATCGGGCCATCGCCATCGTCGGGGTCGTGATCCTAGTGATCCTCGGCGTGCTGCTCGGGTTGCCCGTAGCCATCGGCTATTTGATCGGAGCGGTGCTGTCGGGAGCAGCCGGCTACATCGGCATGAACGTGTCGGTGCGCGCCAATGTGCGCACCGCGCAAGCTTCGCGCAGCGGTCTGCGCGCTGGCCTCGACATCGCGTTCAAGGCGGGCGCGGTGACCGGGCTGCTCGTGGTCGGGCTCGGCATTCTCGGCGCCGGGATCTATTATTTGATCCTGCGCGCCTGGTTCCCGGCGCCTGAAGACCTGCGGCGCGTGCTGGAGGCGATGGTCGGACTCGGCTTCGGCGCCTCTCTGATCTCGATCTTCGCCCGGCTTGGCGGCGGTATTTTCACTAAAGGGGCGGATGTCGGCGCCGACTTGGTCGGCAAGGTCGAGGCCGGGATCCCGGAGGATGATCCCCGCAACCCGGCCGTCATCGCCGATAATGTCGGCGATAATGTCGGCGACTGCGCCGGTATGGCTGCCGATCTGTTTGAGACCTACGTCGTGACGATTGTCGCGACGATGCTGCTGGCGGCGATCTTCTTCGCCCCGCCGCTGCTTGAGCGGCTGTTGGTCCTGCCGCTGGTGATCGGCGGCGTCTGCATTGTTACCTCGGTGATTGGCACGTTTTTCGTGCGGCTGGGCCCCGATAACAACATCATGCGCGCGCTGTACAAGGGAGTGGTGGCGACAGGCATCCTGTCGATGATCGTGATTGCCGCCGTCATCTATTGGCTGGTCGGGCTGTCGGCGCCGCTGGCCACGATCGGCGGCGGCAGCGTAACGGGCTGGAACCTGCTTCTATCGGCAATCGTCGGTCTCGTCGTCACCGGATTGATCGTCTGGATCACCGAATACTACACCTCAACCGAGTACCGGCCGGTGCGCAGCGTCGCGCTATCCTCGACGACCGGCCACGGCACCAATGTGATCCAGGGGCTGGCGGTTTCGATGGAAGCGACCGCGTTGCCGGTAATCGTGATCTGCATCGGTATCGTCGTCTCGTTCCTGTTCGCGGGCCTGTTCGGCATTGCGATCGCGGCGACGACCATGCTGGCCCTGGCCGGCATGATCGTCGCTCTCGATGCCTATGGCCCGGTCACCGATAATGCCGGCGGCATTGCCGAGATGGCCGATTTGCCTCGGGAAGTGCGGCGCACGACAGACGCACTCGATGCGGTCGGCAACACTACCAAGGCGGTCACCAAAGGTTACGCGATCGGCTCGGCCGGGCTCGCCTCGGTCGTGCTGTTCACCGCCTACACTCAGGACCTGAAGCATTATTTCCCGAATCTCGATGTTCGGTTTGCGCTGCAGGATCCCTATGTCGTGATTGGGCTGTTTATCGGCGGTCTGCTCCCTTACCTGTTCGGTGCCATGGGCATGCAGGCAGTCGGCCGGTCTGCCGGCGCCATCGTCGTCGAGGTGCGGCGGCAGTTTCGCGAGATCGCCGGCATCATGGAGGGCACCGCCAAGCCCGATTATGGCCGCGCCGTCGACATGCTGACCAAGGCCGCAATCCGCGAAATGATCATCCCGTCGCTTTTGCCGGTGCTTGCGCCGATCGTTCTCTACGGAGTGATCGCGCTGATTGCCGGGCAAGCGGCAGCCTTCAGCGCCCTCGGCGCGATGCTGCTGGGCACGATCGTGACCGGTCTTTTCGTCGCGATCTCGATGACTTCGGGCGGCGGCGCCTGGGACAACGCCAAGAAGTACATCGAGGAAGGCCACCACGGCGGCAAGGGTTCCGAGGCACACAAAGCGGCTGTGACCGGCGACACGGTGGGGGACCCGTACAAGGACACAGCGGGTCCTGCGGTGAACCCGATGATCAAGATCACAAACATTGTGGCGCTGCTGCTGCTCGCGGTGCTCGGTCATTGGCTGGCGCACTGACCGCGGGTGGCAGCGGGAAGCGCCACCCTGCCGCGCCCGACAGCCGCTGCTAGCGACTGTCGGTCGGCTTCGGGCCTTGCTGGCCGCCGCCCGTGTCCTTCCCGCCGGACCCGCCGCCCTTGGTAAAGCGACCGACATTGCCGAGGATCTGCTCGACAAAGGTCAGTTCGCGGCCCGGGGCCGGAGTTGCGCCGGGCGCCGGCTCGATCTCCCGCGCGTCATTCAGATCCTTGCGGTCGACACCCCGGACGACGCCCTTGTCGTCGAAGTTAACCACGAAGACCTGCTGGTCGAGCACATCGGGGTCGAAGAAGGCGACCCGCTTCGTCTTGCGGCTGATGTAATACCAATTCTTACTGTCGAACACGCCGACGCTCGATGGCGTGCCGAGGATCTTCGTCACTTCGTCGCGGGTGGTGGCGCCCGGACGGATTTCCGCGACCTTCTCGGCGTCGGGCAGATTGCCGCGCTGATCCACCGTTGACACGCAGCCGCCGAGTCCGGCGGCGAACGCTATCGCCAGGGCGGCGGAGAACATCAATTTTGACTGGTGCAAGGCTGTGGCGGTCCGCGTTGAAACAGGACGTAATTCGGCCCATGTGTTGGTTCGGACTTTAGTCGAGGGTGCGGCGCTGTCAACGCTCGGCCGCCGGCTCCGCTGGTGCCTTTGACCCTGTTCCGACGCAATCCGCTGCGCAACGCCGCCGAGTTGGCTTATCGCCGCATCGTCGAACAGGCTCGCCAGCCTGGTTTTTTTGGCGATCTCGGGGTTCCCGATACGGTCGACGGGCGCTTTGAGCTCATCGTTTTGCACGCGTTTCTTTATCTGCGCCGGCTGAAACGCAGTTACCCGAAATCGGCGCCTTTGGCACAGCGTTTCTTCGACACGATGTTTACCGATTTCGACAGGTCGCTGCGGGAAATGGGCACCGGAGACTTCAGCGTCGGGCGCGAGGTGAAGCGCATGGCGCAAGGGTTCTATGGCCGAATTGACGCCTATGAGCGGGGGCTCGCCGGAGAGGGCGCAGCGTTGGAAGCGGCGCTCGCCCGCAATCTGTTCGGTACGGCCTCGGCCCCGCCGGATGGTTTGGCCGCGATAGCGGCGTATCTTCGCCGCGAAGCCGAGCACCTGGATGACCAGTCCGCGGCCGCGCTATTCGCCGGCGAGATCCGGTTCGGCGACCCGCCGAAGCTGCGCTCAGCCGTGTCAGCGCGAGGCCGAGCTTGAATCCGAGCCGCTCGGAATTCAGCCGCTTCGTCCCGCTTTCGCGGGTCGGACCTGAACCGTTCCGGCAGGAGATTGCCGCCACGGACGCAGAGCGGGCGGCGCTCGCCCGCCGTTTCAACCTAGCCGGGATCGACAGCCTGACCGCGACCGTTGAGCTGGCGCTACGGGGCAAGGAGCTCGTTCTGCTTCACGCCGCGTTCGACGCGGCATTTGTGCAGGAATGCGTGGTAACGCTGGATCCAGTTCCAGGCACCGTCTCCGAACGGTTTTCGTTGCTCTACGGCCCGCCGGAAGCGGAGGAGAGCGCGCCGGGCATCGACGAGGACGTCGCCTTCGAGCCGCTGAACGCCGATGTCATCGATATTGGCGAGGCAGTGGCGCAGGAATTTTCCCTGGCGCTGCCGGCCTTCCCGCACAGTGCCGAGGCGAGCGTCGAGGCCGAGCAGCCGGCGCGCGCCGAAGAGAGCCCCTTCGCCGCGCTGTCCCGCCTGGCGGAACGGCGGCAGTCCGAGTGACCGGCTATCCTTTCGGGAGCTTGCCGCCGCCGAGTCCCCGGACCGGTCCCATCGCTGTTGCCGCGGTCCCGGAATTTGGCTAAGTACCGGCAATCTCCCCGACACTTGCTTTCGAGTTTAGATCAATGGCCGTCCCGAAAAAGAAAACCTCGCCGTCCCGCCGCAATATGCGCCGCTCGCATCATGCGCTGTCGCCGCCGGCTTACGCGGAATGTCCAAACTGCGGCGAGTTGAAGCGCCCGCATCATCTGTGCCCTTCCTGTGGTCATTATCACGAGCGGGAGGTGATGCCGCAGCCTGCGCAGACCTCCTGACGCCAAGCCGAAGGGACGAGGTACGCGCGCGGTGAGCCAAGGCATCACCATCGCCCTCGATGCGATGGGCGGCGATCGTGCGCCGACAATGGTGCTGCGGGGCGCCGAGATCGCGCTCGAACGCCATCCCGAGGCGCGCTTCCTGCTGTTCGGGAACGAGGCGCAGATTGCCCCGCTTCTGGCGAAGCTGCCGCGGCTGCAGCGCGCGGCCACAGTGCGTCATACCGAGGAGCGGGTGCTGGATGACGCTAAGCCGTCGCAGGCGCTGCGCAGCGGTCGGCACACCAGCATGCGGCTTGCCATCGATGCTGTCGCCGAGGGTCATGCCGACGGGGTGGTATCCGCCGGCAACACCGGCGCGCTGATGGCGATCGCTAAATTCGTCCTGAAGACTTTGCCCGGCATCGACCGGCCGGCCATTGCCGCGTTTTTCCCGACCCGGCGCGGCGAGAGCGTCATGCTCGACCTTGGCGCCAACATTGAATGCGACGCGGAAAACCTGGTCCAGTTCGCATTGATGGGCGATGTCTTCGCCCGCACCGTTCTGGGGCTGACGCAGCCGACTGTCGGGCTGCTGAATGTCGGGTCGGAGGATCTGAAGGGAAACGACGCGGTCCGCGGTGCCGGCTCACGGCTGCGCGGTGGCAACACGCCGATCAATTTTCACGGGTTTATCGAGGGTGACGACATTGCCGCGGGGACCGTTGATGTGATCGTCACGGATGGGTTCACCGGCAACATCGCGCTGAAGACCGTCGAAGGGGTGGCCAAGCTGTTCACCGAATCGCTGCGCGCCTCCTTCCGTTACTCGGTGCTGGCTCGGATAGGTTACTTGTTCGCGCGCGGCGCCTTGAAGAAACTGGCGGCGCGCATCGACCCGCGCGGTTATAACGGCGCGATGTTCCTCGGCTTGGCCGGAATTGCGGTGAAGAGCCACGGCTCGACCGATGCGTTTGGTTTTGCCAATGCGGTCGGCGTCGCGATCGACCTCAAGGTGAACGGGTTCATGGAGAAGATCAGGGACGAACTCGCGCGTCTCAATCAGGTGCCGCAAAACCCACAGCCGCAGCGCTCGGCGGCGCTGTGACGGCCCTGGTGACGGCCCTGGCATGATGTTCCGCTCCCAGATCGTCGGCTGCGGCGGGTACCTGCCGGAGCGGATCGTCACCAATAACGAGCTTGCCGAGCGGCTCGACACCTCGGATGAGTGGATCCGGCAGCGCACCGGCATCTCCGAACGTCGGATCGCCGCCGATGGTGAGCTGACGTCGGATCTTGCCTTCGGCGCCGCGCGCCGGGCGCTCGAGCACGCCGGGATGAGCGGCAGCGATCTCGACCTGATCGTGCTCGCGACGGCCACTCCGGACCAGACCTTCCCGGCGACGGCCAGCAAGGTGCAGGCGCAGCTCGGTATGAAGCGGGGCGCCGCCTTTGACGTGCAGGCGGTGTGCTCGGGCTTCATCTTCGCGCTCGCTGTCGCCGACAACGCCCTGCGGCTTGGCCAGGCAAGGACGGCGCTGGTAATCGGCGCTGAGACCTTCTCGCGCATCCTCGATTGGCAGGATCGCGGCACCTGCGTGCTGTTCGGCGACGGCGCTGGGGCCGTGGTGTTGAATGCCGGGCCGGCGGGCGCCGCCGACCGCGGCATCCTCTCCACTCATCTGCATTCCGACGGCCGTCAGCACGACATCCTCTATGTCGATGGCGGGCCGTCCTCGACCGGCACTGCGGGCCATCTCCGCATGGAAGGCCGCGATGTCTTCCGGCAGGCGGTGCAGCATCTGAGCGAGGTCGTGGACGAAGCCTTGGCGGCAAACGGCCTCAGCGCCGCCGATATCGACTGGCTGGTGCCGCACCAGGCGAATACGCGGATCATCGACGCGGTCGGCCGCCGGCTCGGGCTGCCGGCCGAGAAAACCGTCGTTACGATCGAGCGGCATGCCAATACCTCGGCCGCTTCGATCCCGCTCGCGCTCGACGAGGCGGTGAACGATGGGCGGATCAGGCCCGGCGATCTGGTTCTGATGGAAGCGCTTGGCGGCGGGCTGACCTGGGGTGCGAGCGTCGTCCGCTGGTAGCCGCGGCCGGCCGAGAAAATCTACTGCAACGCTTTGGAATTTGACGGGGTTTTTCGGCCGGTCTAACCTTGCCAAAAGCAGGGAGGGCGTCATGGCCGGACAAACGGTTACTCGCGCTCAGCTCACCGAAGCGGTCTATCAAGAAGTCGGCCTCTCGCGCAACGAGTCGGCCGAACTCGTCGAGTCGGTGATCGCCGAGATTGCCGGTGCGCTCGAACGCGGCGAGATGGTCAAGATCTCGTCTTTCGGCAGTTTCGCGGTCCGCCAAAAGGGTCAGCGGGTCGGCCGCAACCCGAAGACCGGGCAGGAGGTGCCGATCAGCCCGCGGCGGGTGCTGGTCTTCCGCGCCTCGCATGCGCTGAAGCATCAGATCAACAACGGGCTCGCCGAGACGCCGCCGAGGGCTACCGCAACCAGGCCGGTGCCGGCCAGGGCGGCGACAGCAAAGGCATCGCCCGGCTGAGGTGTCTGAAACCGACGCGACCGCGCCCGGGCGACGGGCGAACAAGCCGGACTCGGCCTTCCGGACCATTGGCGAGGCTGCCGAGGAACTCGACTTGCCGGCGCATGTCCTGCGCTTCTGGGAATCTAAATTCTCGCAGCTGAAGCCGCTGAAGCGCGGCGGCGGCCGGCGTTACTACCGGCCCGAGGACATGGCGCTGCTGCGGCGCATTCGCGAATGCTTGTACCAGGAGGGCTACACGATCCGCGGCGTGCAGAAGCTGTTGAACGGGACCGATAAGACTGGCGCCCACCTCTCCCCCGCGCTCGATGGCGCGGCCTCGCCGACCCTGTTCCCGCTCGAGCCCATCCCGGAGGCAGAGGCGCCCGCCCTCAGCACCGCAGATCCGGCAGCGCCGGCGCGGCGCCCGCACGCACGCCGGCTCAGTCCGGACGACAGGGCCGTGCTCCGCGAATTGCGGCGCGAACTGCTCGAAGCGAAAGCGCTCATCGGAGAATTGACCGAACGCCCCAAACGCCCCTGAGCTGCCGGCGCGACCAGCGCGTTGCGTCCGCCGACCGCACGCCTATATGATGGTGCCCGCCAGACACGGCAGTCGGAGCGTAGCGCAGCCTGGTAGCGCATCAGCATGGGGTGCTGAGGGTCGTGAGTTCGAATCTCACCGCTCCGACCATTTCCCGCTCCCCTCTCAGCGCGCAGGAGAGGCCATGAACCGGCCCGAATCCGATCTCGAACCGTGGCAATGGCCGGAAGAGCATTGGCGCAAGCTGGTCGACCGGGTGCGCGCCGGCCAAAGCCTGAGGCCGCGCGAATGGCCGGGTGGGGCGCGTTGCGCCGTCGCGCTCTCCTTCGACAGCGATCACGAGACCAGCGATTTGCGCGAGGGCGGCAAATCGATCGGTCGGCTCGCCTGGGGCCAATACGGCAACCGGGTCGGAGTCCCGCGCATACTCAAGCTGTCGGAGCGTTACGGCGTCAAGGCGACCTTCTTCGTGCCCGCGGTGACCGCGCTGATCCATCCGGAGGAGCAGCGCCGCATCGTCGCCGAGGGACATGAGATCGGCATCCACGGCTGGATCCACGAGCTGAACTCGGTATTGCCCTACGAGGCCGAGCGCGACCTGATGCTGCGCTCCGCCGAGGTGCTGGAGAAAGTCAGCGGCGTGCGCCCGGTCGGGCTGCGCACCCCGTCCTGGGATTTCAGCTGGAATACGCTGTCGATCGAGGCCGAAATGGGCCTCCTCTACGATTCGTCGCTGATGTCGGACGAGGATTGCTACGAGCTCTTGCTCGACGGCAAATCCTGCGGCGTCATCGAATTGCCGGTCGAATGGGTGCGCGACGATGCGGTCTATTTCATGATGAACCGCTTTTCGGCGTTGCGGCCCTATACGCCGCCCGCGGATGTCCTCGACATTTTCCGCCGCGAATTCGAGGCGGCCTATGAGGAAGGCGGCATCTTCCAATTGACCATGCACCCGCATGTGATCGGTTACCGCTCCCGCATCTGGATCATCGAGGAGCTGATCCGGCTGGCGCAGTCCCGGCCGGGGGTCTGGTTCGCCACCCATGCCGATGTGGCGCGCTGGGCGAAGGAGCACGCCGGCTGATCGTCGGCCGCCGGTCCACCGCATCCTCGCTATCCTTTACCGCTCCTTAAGTTGGCCGCCGGAGACTTCACTGGGGCGCAATGCGCGCCCGAGGGTGATGCGGGCATGAGCGCGGACGACCCCTATGGCAGCCCGAGTGGCGGCGCGCTCGGCTGGGCCTGGCGCCAGCTGGCGATCTGGGGCGGGCTGACGCTCCTGGTTTATGCCGTCGTCGGCAATCGAACCTGGTTTGAGCCGGCCCGGCCTGTCGAGCCGCCTGTCGCTCACCAGGTGCCGGTCAGCCACTCCAACCCGGTTCCGACAAATACCCTCGCCTATCGCGCCGACCAGCGGGGCCATGTCAGGCTGGAAGCGGCGGTGAACGGCGCGCCGACGCGTTTCTTGGTCGATACCGGCGCGAGCTTTGTCGCGCTGAGTCCGGGCGATGCCGCCGCCGCCGGGCTCGGCCGCAGCAGCCTCTCCTTCTCCGCCTCGGTTTCAACGGCGAACGGCGTCGCGCGCGCCGCGCCGGTGCGGCTGCGCGAGGTGCGGATCGGCCAATTTGTCCTCTCCGACGTGCAGGCCATGGTTATCGAGAACCTCGGGGTTTCGCTGTTGGGCCAGAGCTTTCTGCAGCGTCTCGATGGTTATGAGATGCACGACGGCGTGCTGACCATAACCTGGAATTAGCCCCGACCCGCCTCGGCCGGTTAACCGAGGCGCAACCCTCCCGGCATCGGCGCGTTCCTTGACAACAGCCGGCGAAGCATGGCTTCTCGCCGCGCCCTCTCTACCTGCGCCGGATTTGTTCGATGCACGCCTATCGCACCCATACTTGCGGCGCGCTGCGCCTCGCCGATGGCGGGCAGACCGCGCGGCTCTCGGGCTGGGTGCACAGGAAGCGCGACCATGGCCAGCTGTTATTCATCGATTTGCGTGACCATTACGGGGTCACGCAATGCGTCATCGACGTGTCGTCGCCGCTGTTCGCGGATATCGACGCGCTGCGCCTCGAAGCCGTGGTATCGGTGACCGGCAAGGTCGTCGAGCGCTCGCCCGACACGGTCAACCCCAACCTGCCGACCGGCGAGGTCGAGCTCGTCATCGCGGCGTTCGAGCTGCTCTCGGCCGCCGAGCCGCTGCCTTTCCCGGTCAACACCGAGGCCGAATATCCCGAGGACATGCGGCTCGCCCACCGCTTTCTCGATCTGCGGCGCGAGCGCGTGCACGCCAATATCGTGTTGCGCTCGCAGGTCATAG
>Ga0136846_1220362_pt1 | contig 10131 bp, 9 predicted proteins | sample HopSoiMetagenom2_FD_96841 | JGI IMG/M metagenome (GOLD analysis project Ga0136846, IMG submission 96841) | Grasslands soil microbial communities from Hopland, California, USA - 2 Assembly 2016 (version 4) | ecosystem: Environmental > Terrestrial > Soil > Grasslands | place: USA: Hopland... | reverse complement strand
GCGGCGAGGCGATCGAGGCCGTGGCGGCAGACGCCGGCGCGCAGGCGAAGACCGCGACCGATCTCGCGAGGCGCGCCGCCAAGGACGAGCTCTCGGCCGAGGTCGTCAACCGCATCTTCTCGGTGCCGGTCGGCAAGTCGGCGAGCGCCGACGCCGGCAACGACAACCGGGTGGTGTTCAGGGTCACGGCCGCGACGGTGCCGCCCTTCGTGACGACGACCCAGGAGGCGGCCGCGATCGCCGATCAGATGCGCCTGTTCCTGAGCGACGACCTCATCGCCGAATACGTCCGGCAGGCGCAGCAGGATCTCGGCGTCAAGGTCAACCAGGATGCCCTGCGCCGCGCCGTCTCCGGCAGCGAGAGCTGATCCTTCGTGCTCGCCGAGCCGGGCTTCGAGGCCTTCGCCGCGCGCTATCGGTCCGGCGAAGCCGGCGTCGTCCGGGCAACCCTCGTCGGCGACCTCGAGACGCCGGTCGCGGCCTTCCTGAAGCTGCGCCAGGGCCACGAAGGCGCGGCGTTCCTCCTCGAATCGGTCGAGGGCGGCGCGGTGCGCGGCCGCTACTCGATGATCGGCCTCGACCCCGACCTCGTCTGGCGCTGCCGCGACGGCGTCGCCGAGATCGACCGCCAGGCGCAAGGCCCCGGGGCGCGCTTTGCCGCCGACGAGCGGCCGCCGCTCGAATCGCTGCGGGCGCTGATCGCCGAGAGCGCGATCGCGCTCGAGGACGACCTGCCGCCGATGTCGGCCGGGCTTTTCGGCTATCTCGGCTACGACATGGTCCGCCTCATGGAGCGGCTGCCCGAGCCGAACCCGGACGCGCTCGGCGTGCCGGACGCGATCCTCATCCGGCCGAGCCTGATGGTCGTCTTCGACGCGGTCCGCGACGAGATCTCGCTGATCGCGCCGGTGCGGCCGCAGAGCGGCGTTTCGGCGAAGGCCGCCTACGAGGGCGCGCTCGCCCGCCTCGAGCGCGCCATGTGGGCGCTCGAGCGTCCCCTGCCCTTCGACGAGCGGCACGACCCGCTCCGGCTCGATGTGGACACGCCGCGCTCGAACACGTCGGAGGCCGAGTTCCTGGCGATGGTCGAGCGCTCGAAGGAATACATCCGGGCCGGCGACGTCTTCCAGGTCGTGCTGTCGCAGCGCTTCGAGGCCGATTTCCCGCTGCCGGCCTTCGCGCTCTACCGCTCGCTCAGGCGCGTCAACCCGGCGCCGTTCCTGTGCTACCTCGACTTCGAAGACTTCCAGATCGTCTGCTCGTCGCCTGAGATCCTGGTGCGGGTGCGCGACGGCACGGTGACCATCCGCCCGATCGCCGGCACGCGTCCGCGCGGCGCCACTGCCACGGAAGACAAGCGCCTCGCTGACGAGCTCCTCGCCGACCCGAAGGAGCGCGCCGAGCACCTCATGCTGCTCGACCTCGGGCGAAACGACGTCGGCCGCGTCTCGGCGCTCGGCAGCGTGAGGGTGACGGACAGCTTCTTCCTCGAGCACTACAGCCAGGTGATGCACATCGTCTCGAACGTCGAGGGCCGGCTCGATCCATCCCGCGACGCGCTCGACGCGCTCGTCGCGGGCTTTCCGTGCGGCACCGTCTCGGGCGCCCCTAAGGTTAGGGCGATGGAGATCATCGACGAGCTCGAGCGCGAGAAGCGCGGGCCCTACGCCGGCTGCATCGGCTATTTCGGCGCCAAGGGCGAGATGGACACCTGCATCGTGCTGCGCACCGCGATCGTCAAGGACGGCCGCATGTCGGTCCAGGCCGGCGCCGGCATCGTCTACGACTCGGATCCCGCCGCCGAGCAGCAGGAATGCATCAACAAGGCGAAGGCGCTGTTCCGCGCGGCGGAGGACGCGGTGCGGTTCGCGAGCCGGGCGAGAAGGGGGCAGTAGACACCGCCGTGCACGCCTGCCGCTGCTCATCCTCCCCCGCTGCGCGAGGCCGGCACGATCGGAGGCGTACAGCGTCCTGCCAAGGTAAAGAAAACGTATTGCCCGCCGCCGCGGTGCGTGCTCTAAGCGTATCGCCGTTGTCGCTCGTCGTCGGCGGCATCAGCATCATGAACATCATGCTGGTCTCGGTCACCGAGCGCACCCGCGAGATCGGCCTCAGGCTCGCCGTCGGCGCCCGACGCAGGGACATCCGCAATCAATTCCTGACCGAGGCGGTGACGCTCTGCGTCCTCGGCGGGCTCATCGGGCTCGTGGTCGGGACCGGCGCCGCCTGGGCGGTGGCGAAGCTCGCCGGCTGGCCGATCTTCCTCGGCACCGACGCGATCCTGTTCGCGGTCTTCTTCGCCGCGAGCATCGGCATCTTCTTCGGCTATTACCCGGCCCGCAAGGCGGCGCGGCTGGAACCGGTCGAGGCGCTGAGATCGGAGTGATGTCGCGCGGTTACCCGATCGCTCAGCCGAAATACTCCAGCACGTGCAGGCCGGCGTTCCAGTCGGTCACGTACATCAGCCCCTCGGGCGTGACGTAGCAGTCGCAGGTCTTGGCGGCCAAGGCGATGTTCGGACGCGGATCGACGAGCTTCTTCGGGACCGGCGGCACCCAATAGGCGACCTCCTTCGGCGCGAAGGCATCCTTGATGTCGAAGACGCGCACGCCGGCGACGTTGTAGGTCGCGAAGATCGTCTCCTCGCTCTGGAACGAGCCGGGGCGGTTCTCATGCAGGTTGTGCGGCCCGAACGTACCGATCTGGCAGAAGTCGCGCTCGCGCGGGCTCGGCAGGGTCGAGATCGGCACCGGGTTCTCCGGCGCCCGCACGTCGACGACGAAGGTATGGAACGTTCCCTTGGCGCATCTCTCGGCGTTGGCCTCGTCGGCGACGACCGCAAGCCCGCGTCCGGGGAGCGGCAGCGGCGTGTGCGTGCCGCCAGGAAATGGCGGCGACCAGTTGATGTGCGACAGAAGCTTCGGGTTCGCCGGATCCTTGATGTCGTGAATCGTGAAGCCGCCGTCGCGCCAGGCGCCGTAGCCGCGGTTCCCGGCCGTGATCATGTGATGCAGCGCATGCCGCTTGCCCTTCGGCGTCCTGCTCTCTTCGCCTGCGGCGCGGTTCATGCCCGGCAGCCACCATTTCGAGACGATCTCGGGCTTCGTGACGTCATTCAGGTCGACGATGCACAGGATATGATCGGTGAAGCCGTCGAAATGGGCCGAGACATAGGCATGGCGACCGCCGCTCCACCACAGACGATTGATGCCGAACCCCGGCATCTCCAGGAACGCGATCTCGCGCAACTCGGCGGGCTTCGAGAGGTCGTGGATCGAAAGCCCGGAGCGGAACTTCTTTCTGTTGGTGATGCTGTCGGCGAGCGCGTTCTCGAAATAGCCGCGCATCGTGTCGTACGACTGCATGGCGACGATGTTGGCGCCGTTGGCCAACAGAAGGAGGTTATCGGCGACCTGCAGGTGGTGCGTGCGCGTGTACTGCCCTGCCGTGAAGAACCCGACCGGCTTGAGATCGCGCGGGTTCGAGGCGTCGAGAACCGTCAACCCGTCGCTGAACATGTGCCCGACATAGAGGTGGTTCCGGCTGGCCATCACCTGAACGCTGTCGGGCCGGCCGCCGATGTCGCAGTACGAAATATGCTTGACGCCTTTTGCGAGGCCCTCCGGCGGAATCTCCGGATCGGCCGCCAAGGCCGAAGGCGCGACTCCGGCGAGGGCGCCGGCGCCGAGAACCCCGCCGAGCTGCCGAAGATGCTGGCGTCGTGAAATGCCGGCCATGAATGACTCCCGCCTTTGCCGTTCCGCGGCCGTCCCGTCGGCCGGGTCTCATGCCACGCGCGACGATACTCCCGTTGCTTCGTCCCGTCCTGTCCGAAAGCCTCAGGGCTGAAGCGAACACGGGCCGCCCCCCAGTTCACCGTGCTCCTCCCGGCTGCGCTTCCAATGGCGGCCGGCGAGACGGGCGCGCCCTTCCCCTCGAATGCCGCGCGCTTGCGGAAGCATTCGTTCACCGCGCCGCCGGTTTGGCGGCGATCTTCACCGGTGATTCACCGAGAGCGCGCTTCCTAAGGGCGTTGCGGACCGACAACCCTGGGGCGGAGCGTGCGTTCGAAAACCGTCGTCATGATGCTCCTTGCCGTCGTCTTCGGGACGATGGCGATCTTTGCCGGGCAGCGCTATCTCGACCGCCAGTCGAGCCGGTTCCGCGAGGTCCAGCTCGTGCCGAAGGCGGCGCCGACGCAGACCATCGTCGTCGCCGCCCTGCCGCTGAAGTTCGGCGTCGAGGTCACGCGCCAGCATCTGCGCGAGATCGCCTGGCCCGAGGGGTCCGTGCCGAAAGGCGCCTTCGCGAAGATCGAGGATTTGCTCGACGGCAAGACCCGCCGGGTCGCGCTTGCGGCGCTCGAGGAGAACGAGCCGGTGCTGAAGGCGAAGGTCACGGGACCGGGCCAGCGCGGCTCGCTCGCCGCCGTCATCCAGCAGGGCATGAAGGCCGTCACCGTACGGGTGAACGACATCAACGGCGTCGCCGGCTTCGTCCTGCCCGGCGAGCGCGTCGACGTGCTCCTGGTGCGCAACCTCGAGCGCACCGAGGCCTATTCCGACGTGCTGCTGCAGAACGTCAAAGTGCTGGCCGTCGACCAGCTCGCCGACGAGAGCTCGGACAAGCCGGCGCTCGCCAAGGCGGTCACCGTCGAGGTGACGACCGCGGACGCGCAGAAGCTGACGCTTGCCGGAAGCGTCGGCACGCTGGCGCTGGCGCTCAGAAGCGCCGGCGTCGCCGAGCGCGAGAACGCCCGCCGGATCGGCGTCGAGGACCTGTCGCGTCCGCCGGAAGCGGTGCAGCTCCCGGCCGTGCTCGCCTCGGCGCCGGTGGAGGAAGGTCCGCGCAGCCGGATGGTCGGCGTCAGCCGTGGCATGAAGCGCCAGGAATACAGCGTACCGGTCTATGGCGGGCCGGTCCGGGCCGAGACCCATACCGCCTCGACCGTGCCGCCGAAATCCTGACCCGAGCCGGCTCGAGGCGTCCATGCCAATACGGCCATCCCTCCTCGCCTGGCTCTTCCCGGCCTTTCGCCGTTTTCCGGCGAGCAGCGGCGGCGGCGTGCTGCCGGTCATCGGCGTCACCCTGCCGGTGCTTCTCGGCTTCGCGGTGCTGGCGGTCGATGCCGGCCGCTACTTCAACCTGCACACCTCGGTGCAATGGGCGGCCGACGCCCTCGCGCTCGCCGCGGCGGCCGAGCTCGACCGCAAGCCGGACGCGATCGTGCGCGCCAACCGCGCCATCGACAACCTCGTCGCCAACGACCAGCGCTTCGGCGACAGCGCCGGCCGGATCGCGCGCGCCAACATCACGGCGCGGTTCCTCACCGGCTTGCCGGCGAGCGACGCTACCGTGATCGACGCCGGCTTCAACACCACGAACCCGATCGCGGCGCGCTTCGTCGAGATCGCCGTCCAGCCGGTGCCGTTCAAGAGCTACATCGCCGCGGCGGCATCGATCCAGGGCGGCCCGACGCAGGCGAGCGGCAGCGCCGTCGCCGGCTTCGACAGCGTCGCCTGCAAGGTCGCGCCGCTGTTCACCTGCAACCCCTACGAGGGCACCTCGACGAGTCTCTTCGACGCCGGCAAGGACCCGAGCTTCCGGCGCCGGCTGATGGCGATCAAGGAAAAGGGCGAGCAGTATTTTCCCGGCAACTACGGCTACCTCGAGCCCGCTGACGGCGGCGGCGCAAACGGCATCCGCCAGAACCTTGCCCTCGAGCACCCGAACGGCTGCTACAAGCTCGCCGGGGTCGAGACTCACACCGGCAACATCGCCTCGACGGCGGAGGCCGTGAACACCCGCTTCGACATGTACGATTCGCCGTTCAACGGCAGCAAGGGCGACCCGGCCTACCGTCCGGCGCGCAGCGTGCGCAAAGGCTACAACGGTCCGGCGTGCAACAAGAGTGCCGGTTACGACCCCTCGAAGCCGCCGACGGTCGCCCCGAACCTGACCGCGCCCGAGATCGGCTTCCCCCGCGACAGCTGCTTCTACACCGACAGCTGCAGCTTCGGCGGACCGTACATGGCGGGACGGGTCGGCGGCGGCGACTGGGATTTCGACAGCTACTGGACGATCAATTTCCCGGGCATCTCGAAACCGAACGGGTGGTCGAACGCGAACCGGCCGTCGCGCTACGACGTCTACCGGTACGAGGTCGACCACGACCTCACGACCGTCGCCTCGCGCGGCCCCAGCGACAAGGAAACCGGCGCCCCGCAGTGCTACAGCGGCGGCGCGAGCACGCTCACCGACAACCCGGACCGGCGCACCTTCCACGGTGCGATCCTCGACTGCCGCGCCCTCGACCAGGAGTACAACATCAGCGGCGGCTCGGCCCCTCCCCTGCCGGTGACGGCCTACGCCAAGTTCTTCCTCTCGGAGCCGATGGACAAGAACGACGGCACGATCTGGGTCGAGCTCGTCGACGTGGTCGAGCCCGGCACCCCGGCCGCGAAGGAAATCCTGCGCGAGACCGTGCAGCTCTACCGCTAGCCGCCATGCCGCGCTTCGCCCCGAAGAGTTGCATCCGATCGTTGCGGCTACGCCTTGCCGACGAGCGCGGCGTCGCGACGGTCGAAGCGGCGCTCGCCTTCCCGTTTCTCCTTGCGCTCATGGCCGGTCTCTTCGAGTTCGGCTCGGTGTTCTACAATTTCGAGCTCATGCAGACCGGCGTGCGCGACGCCGGGCGCTACCTCTCCCGCGTCCCCGACCTCGGCGCCGCGGAGGAGAGCGCGAAGCGCCTCGCGGTGACGGGCTCGATCGCCTCCGGCCAGCCAGCGCGGGTCGACTGGTGGACGCCGGGCCAGATCCAGATCAGCTATCGCACGGTCGACAACCCTCGCGACGCAACGACGGGGCTGCGGAACTACCGCGCCGGCGACACGCTGACGATCGTGCGGGTGAGCACCTCGGTTCCCTACGAAGGGATGGGTCTCCTCGCCGCGATCGGGCTCGGACCGATCCAGATCAACGCCGCCCATGAGGAGCGCTATGTCGGGCAGTAGGGCTTGCCGCCCCTCCCCCCGCCGACGGCCGCTTCGGGCCTTAGCGGCCGATGCCGACGGGACGACGAGCGTCGAGTTCGGCCTGATCGCGGGCGTGCTGTTCGCGCTGCTCTTCGGGATCACGGATTTCGGCTACGCCTTCTGGCAATGGAGCAGCGCCGCAAAGGCCCTCCAACTCGGCGTGCGGCTCGCCGCGGTGTCCGACCCCGTCTCCTCGGACCTCAAGACCTACACCGGCCTGTCGTCGAGCGTGCTCGACGGCGATCCGATGCCCTACTACCAGCGCGTCTGCAACGGAACGTCGAAGAGCTGCAGCGGCGGCACCTTCGACCAGACCGCGCTCAACACCATCGTCTACGGCCGCGGCAACGCCAGCTGCCCGATGGCGCCGCAGCCGTTCGCGCCGATGTGCCAGATCTTCACGCGCATCAAGCCCGAGAACGTCGTCATCGAATACGTCCATACCGGCCTCGGCTATGCCGGCCGGCCGGGCGGCCCGATCCCGACGATCAAGCTCAGCCTGACCGGGCTCAACTACGATTTCCTGATCCTCAACGGCTTCATGGGCCTCCCGCCCATCAGCATGGCGGGGCTGATGGCGACGACGACCGGGGAAGACCTGTCCGGCAAATGAGAACGGCGGGCGCCACGAGCGCCCGCCGCCGGATACCCCTGCTCTTCCGCGCTACCAGCGCCAGCCGCCGCTGCGGTACCTGACGCCGCCATACGGCCCGTAGCCGCCGCCCCAATAGGCGCTTCGGTAGCCGCCGTAGGGGTAGCCGTAGCCGTAGCCATAGCTGTAGGCCGGATAGGCATAGCCATAGGACGGGTAGCCATACCCGTAGCCGTATCCGGCCGGATAATAGCCGTCGTAGTAGGAGCTCGCGGCCGCAGCGCTGGCGATCCCGCCGATCAGCCCGAGAGCGGCGCCGGCGACCGCCGCGCCGGCGCGGTTTCGGCGATAGTAGCCGTAGCGGTAGGGATGGCCGCGGCGGCCGTAGACGGCGTGCCGCCGATAGCCGCGGTAGCGCGTGTAGGCGGCGGGCGCCGTGCTGGCGATGGCGTCGGCGCTGACGCCCGTGCTCCGGGCCTCGGCCGGGGCCGTTTGCGCGAGGCCGAGCGTCGCCGTGAAGGCGACGGCGCCGAGGCCGGCGAGAAGGCTGCGTTTCATTGAGGTCACTCCGTGGGCAACCCCCCGAGCGCTAACGATGGCGTCCGTGCGTGGTTCCGAGCCGCAGCGCCCGCGGCAGCCTTTGCGGATAGCGGCCGACGCGGCTATCACCAGAGCGGCGGGGCGACGGTCGCGAACGAGCCGTGCCCGGAAGCCAAGGAGGGGCCAGATGGGTTTCGAGCAGTATCACGAGCCGCCGGAAGAGCTGTCGCACAAGACCCGGACCTTCGCCCGCATGATCGCCTCCTTGATCGAGGAGGCCGAGGCGATCGGCTGGTACGAGCAGAGGATCTCGCTCGAGAAGGATTCCGAGGCGCGCGCGATCATGGAGAACGCGCAGAAGGAGGAGTTCAAGCACTTCGGCATGAACCTCGAATTCCTGCTCCGGCGCAAGGATGACTGGCGCACCGAGCTCAAGGAGATCCTGTTCACGACCGGCGACATCGTCGAGCGCGGCGAGGCCGGCGAGAAGAAGGTCGATTGAGCCCGCGTCGTGGAACGCTGCGACGTCGTCGTCATCGGCGCCGGCCATAACGGCCTCACCTGCGCCGCGTATCTCGCCAGGGCCGGGTTGCGGGTGAAGGTCGTCGAGCGCCGCCACATCGTCGGCGGCGCCGCGGTCACCGAGGAGTTCCACCCGGGCTTCCGCAACTCGGTCGCGTCCTACACGGTGAGCCTGCTCAACCCGAAGATCATCCGCGACCTCGACCTGCACCGGCATGGGCTGACGATCGTCGAGCGCCGCGCCCAGAACTTCCTGCCGCTCTTCGACGGGCGCTATCTCCTCTCCGGCGAGGGCCGCACCAAGGCTGAGATCGCGAAGTTCAGCAGCCGCGACGCCTTGCGCTACGACGCCTTCGCGGCGGAGCTCGAGCGCATCGCCGACGTGCTGCGAGCCCTTGTCCTGCAGGCGCCTCCGAACGTCGTCGAGGGCTGGTCGGCGCGCAGCATCGCGGAGCTGGCGCGGGCGGCGGCCGTCGGCGACCGGCTGCGGCGGCTGTCGATGCCGGACCGCCGCGCGCTCCTCGACCTGTTCACGAAATCCGCCGGCGACTATCTCGACGGCTGGTTCGAGGCCGAGCCGGTGAAGGCGCTCTTCGGCTTCGACGCGGTGGTCGGCAATTACGCGAGCCCGTATGCGCCGGGCTCCGCCTATGTGATGCTCCACCACGTCTTCGGCGAGGTGAACGGCAAGAAGGGCGTCTGGGGCCACGCGCTCGGCGGCATGAGCGCGATCAGCGACGCCATCGCCCGCGTCGCCCGCGCCGCCGGGGCCGAGATCGAAACCGGCGCGCCGGTGCGCCAAGTCATCGTCGAGAAAGGCCGCGCCGCCGGCGTCACCCTCGAAGACGGGCGGGCGATCCGCGCCGGCACGGTCGCCGCGAACGTCAATCCGAAGCTCCTTTACGACCGCATGGTGCCGAAAGACGCCGTCGCGGCCGATTTCGCCGCCCGCATGGCGCGCTGGCGCTGCGGCTCAGGCACCTTTCGGATGAACGTCGCGCTCTCGCGGCTTCCGAGCTTCACCGCCCTGCCCGGCTCTGCGCCTGCCGACCACCATAGCTCCGGGATCATCATCGCCCCGAGCCTCGCCTATATGGACCGGGCCTATCACGACGCCCGTGCGCACGGCTGGAGCCGCGAGCCGGTGATCGAGATGCTGATCCCGTCGACCCTCGACGACAGCCTGGCACCGAAGGGCGCGCATGTCGCGAGCCTGTTCTGCCAGCACGTCGCGCCGGAGCTTCCGGAGGGAAGGTCCTGGGACGATCATCGCGAGGAGGTCGCGGATCTCGTGATCGCCACCGTCGAGCGCTACGCCCCCGGCTTCAAGGACAGCGTCATCGCCCGCCAGGCGCTCTCGCCGCTCGACCTCGAACGCGTCTTCGGGCTCACTGGCGGCGACATCTTCCACGGCGCGCTGTCGCTCGACCAGCTGTTCTCTGC
>Ga0136846_1215791_pt1 | contig 10131 bp, 7 predicted proteins | sample HopSoiMetagenom2_FD_96841 | JGI IMG/M metagenome (GOLD analysis project Ga0136846, IMG submission 96841) | Grasslands soil microbial communities from Hopland, California, USA - 2 Assembly 2016 (version 4) | ecosystem: Environmental > Terrestrial > Soil > Grasslands | place: USA: Hopland... | reverse complement strand
TTCGACGGTCACCCCCGCGGCGACCTGCTCAGCCGCGTCACGAACGACATCGACAACATCGGCCAGTCGCTCCAGCAGACGCTCACCCAGCTCATCACGTCGCTCCTCACGATCGCCGGCGTCTTGTTCATGATGTTCACGATCAGCCCGATCCTCGCGGTGGTCTCCCTGCTCTCGGTGCCGCTCTCGCTCGCGGTCACCGTCCTCGTCATCGGCCGGTCGCAGAAGCAGTTCGTCGCGCAGTGGGCGTCGACGGGTGCGCTCAACGGCCACGTCGAGGAGATGCACACCGGCCACGCGATCGTCAAGGTCTTCGGGCGGCAGAAGGAGGCGATCGCGACCTTCAACGAGGAGAACGAGCGGCTCTACGAAGCGAGCTACCGGGCGCAGTTCATCTCCGGGATCATCCAGCCGGCCCTGACGTTCATCTCGAACCTCAACTACGTGGTGATCGCCGTCGTCGGCGGTCTCCGCGTCGCGTCCGGCCAGATGTCGCTCGGCGACGTCGTCGCGTTCATCCAGTACTCGCGACAGTTCACGTTCCCGATCCTGCAGACCGCGAGCATCGTGAACGTCCTCCAGTCGGCGATCGCGTCCGCGGAGCGCGTGTTCGAGCTGCTCGACGAGACCGAGGAGGTCGCCGAGACCGTCACGCGGAGGCTGGGTCGGGCGGCGGGCGCGGTGACGTTCGAGAACGTCTCGTTCCGCTACCAGCCCGACCGGCCGCTGATCGACGACCTGAGCCTCGTCGCGCGCGACGGCGAGACCGTCGCGATCGTCGGGCCGACGGGAGCCGGCAAGACGACCCTCGTCAACCTCCTGATGCGCTTCTACGAGCTCGACGGCGGCCGGATCACGGTCGACGGCATCGACACGCGCGAGCTCAGCCGCGACGACCTGCGACGGACGTTCGGGATGGTCCTCCAGGACACGTGGCTCTTCCACGGCACGATCCGGGAGAACATCGCGTACGGGCGACTCGAGGCGACCGAGGCCGAGCTCTTCGCGGCGGCCGAGGCAGCCCACGTCGACCACTTCGTGCGGACGCTGCCGGACGGCTACGACACGGTCATCGACGACGACGCGACGAACGTCTCGGCCGGCGAGAAGCAGCTGCTGACGATCGCCCGCGCCTTCCTGGCCGACCCGCCGATCCTGATCCTCGACGAGGCGACGAGCTCGGTCGACACGCGGACCGAGGTCCTGATCCAGCGGGCGATGGCCCGGCTGATGACGGGCCGGACGACGTTCGTGATCGCCCACCGTCTGTCGACGATCCGCGATGCCGACACGATCCTGGTCATGGACCGCGGCCGGATCGTCGAGCAGGGCTCGCACGCCGAGCTCCTCGCCCGTCGCGGCTTCTACGCCGAGCTCTACAACAGCCAGTTCGTCGAGCCGCTGGCGGAGGCTGTCTAGAGGACAGCGGTCGGCGTGGCGGGCACAGCTGCCCGCGGCCGGCAAAGCGGCGGGCCGTCGGCAAACCTGCCCGCGGGCCGTCGCGACGGGCGGCCGGCGGTCGTCCCGACGTCCGTCTCGCGCCGCGATTCCGTCGGATACCAGCCGTGGTGGTGGGTGAAGCGGCGCTCATGTCGGGCACGCCTGGTGGTGGTGTCCGGTGAGGCGACGGGTGCCGGCCGAGCGGGATCGCGACCGGGAGGGACCGCCGCGCTCTCCGAACACTCCTGCGGCTGGTAGACGGCGAAATGAGCGAATTGCCCTCAACTTCCACGTCCTGGATCCGCCGCGACGTGTCGACGCACCTCGCGACGCCCGCGCCACTCGCGGCTGCACGGTCGTGCTCGTGCGCCTGTATCGTCCAGCGGTCAGACCGCCCGAGCCGACGACAGCCGCGGTCCCGACGAGCGCACTTCCGATCGTGATTGTTCGGATCCGGTCCCCCGAGCGCCGGGCATCGGGATGGGCGCTTCGCATGACGTTCTCATCGAAATAGAAGCATTCCGGCGTCAACCTGGTCGCCGTACGCCACGACTCCGGCGTCGTCGCGTCCGCACGTAACGGAAGCGAACGCCTCGGCGATCGAGGAATCCCGTCGATCGCCAGAACCGCGAGGGAGACACCTGCATGACGTCCCGCCAGCCCAGCTCACCGCCCGCTCCGCGCCGGCCGCTCGCCATCGTGGGCGGGCTGATCGTCGTCGCGCTGCTCGCCGCTGGCGCGTACGGCCTCTGGTACGTCTTCCTGCGACCGTCGGGACCGGCGGCGGTCGGTGATACCGGCGTCAACATCCCGTCCGCCTCCGCTGCCGCGGTCGGCTCCAGTCCCGCCGCGTCGGCGGCATCCGCCAGCGAATCGGCGTCGTCATCGGCGGCCGCGTCGTCGACATCGGCGTCGTCCGCCGCTCCGTCGGCGTCGACCGCAGCCGCCGGAAACGGCGTGACCGGGACCTGGAAGGTCGACCCCTCGATCGGGTCGTTCGCGGACTTCACGAGCTCGTTCGTCGGCTACCGCGTCCAGGAGGAGCTCGCCACGATCGGCGGCAACATCGCAGTCGGCCGCACGCCGAACGTGAACGGCAGCCTCACGATCGACGGGACGAAGGTGACCGCAGCGTCGATCGAGGCCGACCTCACGTCGCTCAAGAGCGATGACGATCGCCGCGACGGGCAGCTCCGGCGGCAGTCGCTTCAGACGTCGGAGTTCCCGACCGCCACGTTCACGCTGACCTCACCGATCGACCTCGGATCGGTGCCGACGGACGGCAAGGAGGTCGACGTCACGGCGAAGGGTCAGCTCACGCTCCACGGCGTGACGAAGGACGTCCAGATCCCGCTCAAGGCGAAGCTGTCCGGGAACGTGATCGGCGTGACCGGATCGCTGCCGATCTCGTTCGCCGACTACGGCATTCAGAAGCCCAACTCCTTCGTGGTCGTCTCGATCGCCGACAACGGCACGATGGAGCTCCAGCTGTTCTTCACGCGGTCGTGACGCGCCGGCTACGCCCGACGCGGTAGACGCGCGACCGTCGGCCTACATTCGAGCGGTGGTGATCGCTCGAAACACAGGCCCGACCCTTCCGCGTCACGCCGGCGCCGGCCCGCATGTCGCTCGCTGACCGCGTCGTCCTCGTTACCGGCGCAACCGGCGGACTCGGCCGGCTAGCAGTCGCGCGCTTCCTTGCGGAGGGAGCGACCGTCGCCGTCGCGGGAACGGATCAGAGCCGGCTCGACGAGCTCGCCGAATCCCTGGCCGGTCCAGACGATCGTCTCGTCCCGGTCGTTGGCGACCTCCGTGACGGCGCGGCGGCCCACGCGCTCGTCGACACGGTGGTCGAGCGTGCGGGCCGCGTCGACATCCTGCTCCACCTGGTCGGTGGCTACGCCGGCGGCAGCCCGCTCGTCGAGACACCCGCGGACGATCTGCGGACGATGCTCGACCAGCACGTCTGGACCGCGTTCCACCTCTGCCAGGCCGTCGTCCCCGGGATGGTGGAGCGTGGCTGGGGCAGACTCATCTCGATCTCGGCGCCCGTCGCGACGACGCCGACGGCGAAGAACGCGGCGTACGCCGCCGGGAAAGCGGGTCAGGAGGCGCTGTTCCGTTCGCTCGCACGTGACGTGGGCTCGACCGGCGTGACGGCCAACCTGCTCGTCGTGCGGAAGATCGACGTCGACCGCGCGCGCGAGCGCGAACCGAAGCCGGCGAACGCGTCATGGACGACGCCCGAGGAGCTGGTCGCGGCAATGGTCTACCTGTGCTCGGATGACGCCGCCGCGATCACGGGCGCGCGCATCCCGATGCACGAACGAGGCTGACGAGATGGCCGACCGGGGAACGGAGGACGGACCGATGACGGACGACGGCTCCAGCGACTCGCCGCGCGCACGCGTCCGGCCGCTTCTCCGCACGCGCCAGATCCGCGAGTTCACGCCGGATCCGCTCCGTGACGACGAGCTCGATGCGATCGTCGAAGCTGCACGGTGGACCGGCAGCAGCCGGAACGAGCAGGCGTGGCGGTTCATCGTCGTGCGCGACGAGGCGGCGCTGCGCCGTTTCGCCGAGGTCGGGTTGCCGCAGACACGCTCGCTGCGAACCGCGTCGGCGGCGATCGCGATCGTCCTTCCCGACGAGCCTGATGCGGCGATCTCGCGAGCGTACGACGAGGGCCGCGCGGCGGAGCGAATGCTCGTCGCCTCGACGCTGCTCGGCCTCGGCGCAGGGATCGCGTGGATCCGCCCAGACGTGCTGCCCGCGGCCCGCGAGGTGCTCGGGCTTCCGGAGGACCGGCTCGTTCGGACGATCGTCGCGGTCGGGCACCCGTCCGAGGCCGCGCTGCGGCCGAAGTCGGCGCCCGGACAGGCGCGCCTGAGTCGAGATGAGGTCGTCTTCGCGGAGCGCTGGCCCGGCTGACGCAGGCGCGCTGCATCGACACAGCGCGAGATCTGTGCCCCCGCGGGTGGCCCGTTCCTACGGAAGCGCGTTCGCGGAGTCGGTCGCGAGCGCCGGATCCGACGTCTCGACGACGAACACCACGTTGCCGTGGGTGTAGACGTACACGTCCGACAGGTTGTCGCCGTACGTGACGCGCGTCACCTTCTTGTCGCCGAGCGTGGCCGACGCCGTCTTCACGCCCTTCGCGCCGCTCCCGAGCCACGACTCGATCACCGCCTGGCGCACCTTCGCGGTGTCGCCGCCCGGGAGCCGGAACGCGAGCACCGAAACGTCGCTCTGGTTCGCCTCGTCGAAGGCCTGGGCGACCTCGATCTTCGCCGCGTCCTGACCCAGGTTCCGGAGGCTCGCGGTGAAGGCCCGGCTGGTGGGGCTGGAGCCCAGGTCGCCGACCGTGCTGTTCTTCGTCAGCTGTACGTCGCCGACCTTGTCGGGCAGGACCCCTTCGAGCCCGGCCGCGGCGCTCGCCGACGCACCGTCGCTCGCTTCCGCCGACGCTCCCGCGTTCGCGTCGGCACTCCCACTTCCGCTCGACTGGGGCGACTTCGGGGCCACTGTCGGGATCGAGCCCGGCTTGGCGCCCCGGATCCCGTCGTCGACGGCGCCCGCGATGTCGGCCAGCTGGGCGGGATCCATCGCACCCGACGCGGCGACGTCGGCGACGATCGGCCCACGCCGGAAGTGGACCGCCGCCGTGCCTGAGGTGTCGGTCACCGAATAGCCCTCGTCGCCCACGTCGTCGAGGACCGCGATGTCGCCGCCGGATTGCTGGTCCGCGGCACGGGACCGCGCGATCGCCTCGGACCCGTCGCTGCCGTAGCAGGTCACCGTCGCGAAGACCGACGCCTGGCTGCCGCTCGCGCTGTCGGTCGGCCCGTTGATGGTCATCGTCAGGCTGTCGACCGCGAGCGCGGACGCGGCGATGCTCCAGCCGTCCGGCAGGCTCGCCGGGTCGGGCACGGACGCCCACGCGAGCGATTCGCAGGACGCAGGGCCCGAGGCCGCGCGTGCAACCCCGAACGCGAGGCCGGCACCGCCGAGCACCACCGCGAGCAGGGCTACAGGAAGCGCAATGCCTGAAGAGGCCTGCCCGCCCCGCTCGTCGCGGCGCCGTCGGTCGCGGCCATCGAATCCGTCAGCGCTGTCGTCCGCCGGGCGGGGACGGAGCGCCCCGCGCGAGAGAGGACGCCTGCGGGTGGCCACGGCCCGACTATACCCGAGTGGGCATGCACGACGCCTGCCCGATGCCCGATGCTTGTCCCGTGGAGGGAGGAGAGGCCACAGTGTGTTCGCGCGTGCCCGCGCTCATCCGGCTCGCGCCGGATCTGCATGAGCGCGTGTGGGGCGGAACGCGTCTCGGCGAGGGACCCCACCCGATCGGCGAATCCTGGGTCGCCGGCCCCGCGAACCGGATCGTCGGCGGGCCATGCGCCGGAGCGACGCTCGCAGAGGTCGCCGGAGGCGCGCCGGCGGATCTTCTCGGGACCTCGGTCGCCGAGCGATACGGTGGCCGCGTCCCGGTCCTCGTCAAGCTGCTCGACGCCAGCGATTGGCTGTCGCTGCAGGTCCACCCTGACGACGACGAGGCCAAGGCGATGGTCGGGCCCGACGCCTTCGGCAAGACCGAGGCGTGGTACGTGCTCGACGCACGGCCCGGGGCCACCGTCCTGGCCGGTGTCCGACCCGGAACGACACGGGAGGACCTCGTCGCGGCGATCCGCGCAGGTTCGATCCGCGACCTTGCCGTCACGGTCGAGGTTCGCCCCGGCGACAGCCTCGTCGTGCCGGCCGGCCTGCTCCACGCCGTCGGACCCGGTGTGTTCCTCTACGAGCTCCAGCAGGCGAGCGACACGACCTATCGGATCTGGGACTGGGACCGGCGGAGCTCTCCGGCCCGGCGGCTACACCTCGACGAATCGATCGCGGTGCTCCGGCCCGATCCCCCACCGCCGCCCAGATCACGCCCCGCGATCTCCGGAACCGGTACGGCGGAGCTCGTCCGCTGCAGCCAGTTCGCGCTCGAACTGGTCCAGGTTGCCGACACGCCATTCTCTGACGACACACGCGAACGGTCGTTCGTCGTGCTGACCGTCGTCGCCGGTGCGCTGACTGTTCGCAAGGGGGAGCAGTCCGTCGAGCTGCGCCGGCATGAAACGGTGTGGATCGCAGGCGCAGCCGGTCCCTTCGTCATCGAAGCGACCGCCGGGCCCGCGACGTTGCTGCGCGCTTCCGTTCCGCCCGCCTAGAGCCCCCAGATTGCGCGACGTCCGACACCCTTCGGCGGCGATTACCCCTGCCTTCGACGCACCGGCAGGCGGATCGTGGCCCGTGTGCCCCTGCGGGGCCGGCTGGTCAGCACGATCGTCCCGCCGGCCGTGCTCACGATCGAGCGTGCCGTCGGCAGCCCGAGGCCGGTCGCGGCAAGGGTCTTCGTCGTGAAGGACGGATCGAATGCCTGGCGGAGGGCTCGCGCCGTCATCCCGATCCCGGTGTCGGCGACCTCGAGCTCGACCCACGGCGCGTCCGCCTCGACGATCCGCGTGCGGATTGTGACGCTGCCGCCGCTCGGCATCGCCTCGCGAGCGTTCATCACGAGGTTGAGCACAACCTGCTGCAGAGCGGCCGCTCGCATGTCGACGCGCCCGCCGCAGGCGTCGAGGTCGACGGACAGGTCGATCGCCGACCCGACGAGACGCCGAAGCAGCGGCTCGATAGCCTGGATCGCCGTGTCCGCGTCGGCCGGCTCGTCGGCATCGCGGATGCGGCCGTACGCGAGGAGGTCGCGAGCGACGTCGGTGGCGGCCTCGCACGCGACCCTCAGCTCGTCCACCTCGACGAGCACATGCGTCGGCAGGCCCGGCATCGCGAGCACCGCGTCGGCGTGCGCGGCGACGACCGACAGCATCGCGTCGAGATCGTGCGCGACCGCGAGCGCGAACCGGCCGACGAGCGCCGGGCGGCGGTTCGACTCGATCGTCCGACGGAGCCGGGCGTTCTCGAGACGGGCGCGCGCGAGCCTGTGGCGCCGCGTTCTCAGGCCACCGGCGCTGCCTGCAGCGGTCTCGGCGACCTCGTTCTCTTCCTCGTGCACTGGGGCCTCCGGTCCACCCAGCGGGCGGACCGGAGCATACGTGGGCGGCGCGGTCGCCGTCGACTATTTAACGAGCCGGTTCCTCAGTGCGGAAAGGGGCACCCGCCGTCACCGGCGAATACAGCAGCTGGGCCTGTTGCCAGTGCGAGCAGTGCAAGAAGTAGGGCAAACGCGTGCCGCCGAACCATGGGGCATTCCTCCAACCCGCCTCGGCGCCCCGGGATGGCGCCGACTGGCGTGGGCATGCTAAGGTCCCCGGACACCGCCTGTCAATTTTTAGTAGACAACCTGGCGGGGGAAGCGGGGGCGCTACAGCCATGCGTGACGTTCGTGTGAGTGAGATAGGACCGGAGCTGCGGCGTCGTCGCGTGGCAGCCCGCCTGTCCCAGGCGGCACTCGCCGCGCCCCGGACGAGGGCGTACATCTCCGCCGTCGAGAACGGTCGGGTCGTGCCATCCGTGCCGGCGTTGGCGGCCTTGACCGCCCGGCTCGGCGTGGGATTGGGCGAGTTCTTCTCGTCTGTTGAAACTTCGCGTCTACCAACGCTTGACCGCGCGGTACTATCCGCCAATGGAAGCGACGAGGGAGGTGGTCCGTCGACGTAGGGTCGTCGTCGACGAGCGCCACATCGCGCTGGCAATCGGCGCCAGGATTCGAGCGGCCCGGACAGCAGCGCGGCTGACACAGCAGCAGCTTGCCGGCGACCGCTATACGAAGGCTTATGTCAGTGCGCTCGAGCTGGGCCACGCGAAGCCCTCGATGGCGGCGCTCAACTACCTGGCGCCGCGCCTCGGCACGACGCCCGACCGGCTCGTCGCCGATGCGAGCGTGCCCTGGACGAGGCTCGAGGCCGACCTCAAGCTCTCGACGGGCAACGTCGTCGAGGCGGCCGACGCGTACCAGCTCCTGGCCGAGCTCGCGACAGATCCGCTCGACCGTGCTTCGTTGCTGATGGGACTCGCCGAGGCTCGCTGCCGGCTCGGCAGCGGCGATGAGGCGATTCGCGTCGCGAGCGAGGCGCGCAAGACGTTCCTGGACATCGGTCGGACGGGCGACGCCGCGCGCGCCACGTACTGGCTGGCCGTCGGGCACCACCTTCTAGATGACGCGGACGAGGCCCGCCGGCTGCTCCGCGATCTCCTCGACGTCGACGGCGAAGACGCACCCGACCCGGACTTCCAGATCCGTGTCCGGATCGCGATCGCACAGGTCGAGGCGTTCCGCGGCGAGCACCGCGCCGCCCTGGGATTCCTCGAGGAGGCCCGAGGCGGCGCCGAGGAGCTGGATCTCCGACGTCGCGGGACGTTCTACGACTCGCTCGCCCGGATGCGTGCGGCCACCGGCGACTACGAAGGCGCGATTCGCGCCGGGACGAAGGCCCTCGTGCTCTTCCAGACGTCCGAGGCCGATCGCGAGGTCGTCCTCCTGGAGAACCAGCTCGCTCTCGCCTACATGCACCTTGGCAACCTGCGCAAGGCGCAGTCGGTGATCAGCCACGCGAAGCACGCCGCGAAGGAGATCGACGACGAGGTCCTCACCTCGTACCTGACCGACACCGATGCGTCGATCGCGCTTGCGTCCGGCGACCACGAGCGGGCGCTCCAGCTCGCCGGCGAGGCCCTCGAGATGGCCGAGGCAATGAACGACCGGCGAGCCCGCCTCGACGCGCTCGTGACGCGCGCCCGGACGTACATGGCGATGGGCCGACACGCCGACGCGGCGCAGACGAGCGAGCTCGCGGCAGCGGTCGCGGACGGTTCGTCGCCGCTGCGCAAGCGCGAGGTCTATACGACGTGGGCGGACGCGCTCGCCGCCGACGGTCGACATGCCGAGGCATACGCGATCGCGCGCAAGGCGATGACCACTCCCGCCGGTCTCGATTAGTCGCGGGCCGCGGCGACGCGGCCCGATCGCCGGTCCGCTCAGCCGGTTCCCTGGAGACCGGCGGCAACCCCCGAGATCGTCGCGCGGGCGAGGCCGCGTAGCCGCTCGCGCTCGACGTCGGGCGTCGCCGGATCGCGTAGCCGCCTGAGCAGGACGAGCTGGAGCGCCGAGAGCACGTCGACGTACGGGTTCCGAAGCTCGACCGAGCGCGCCAGGACGGGATGCTCGCCGAGGAGTCGTTCGCGTCCCGTGACCCGCAGCAGCAGGCGCACGGATCGCCCGAACTCGGCCTCGATCGCGGCCCCGACAGCGTCCGCTGTCGGCGTGTCGGCGAGCGTGACCCAGCGCCGGAACGTGGCGAGGTCGGCCTTCGCCAGCGAGAGCTCGGCGGTGTCGAGGACCGACGCCAGGAACGGCCAGCGCCGGGCAAGCGATGCGAGGCGGTCCAGCACGGCGGGACCGTGACGGTCGACGGCGGCCTCGAGCGCCGAGCCGAGCCCGTACCAGCCCGGGACGTTCGCCCGCGACTGCGACCACGCGAAGACCCACGGGATCGCCCGGAGGTCGGCGAGGTCACGACCCGCGTCGCGCGAACGGCCGCGCGGACGCGAGGCCGGGCGGGAGCCGAAGGCGAGCGTCGAGATCTCGTCGATGGGCGTGACCCGGGCGAACGCGTCCGCGAACCCGGGCCGGTCGACCAGGCGGCGATACGCCAGACGCGCGTCCTCCGCGAGCTCCGCGAGCAG
>Ga0136846_1235419_pt1 | contig 10133 bp, 7 predicted proteins | sample HopSoiMetagenom2_FD_96841 | JGI IMG/M metagenome (GOLD analysis project Ga0136846, IMG submission 96841) | Grasslands soil microbial communities from Hopland, California, USA - 2 Assembly 2016 (version 4) | ecosystem: Environmental > Terrestrial > Soil > Grasslands | place: USA: Hopland... | reverse complement strand
GGCGTAGACGTACGTCAGCGTCGCGACGGCGGGACGGCCGCAAGCGGTGCGCGAACAGCGACGTACAGGGCTCACGACGTTGGACGGTACCGCACTCTTGAGCGGGCCGCGACGACTCCCCACCAGGCCGCTCTCCCGTGTCGTGGTGTGAAACCGCCCACACGGGGCTTCTGGGACACCTCGTTGACCTGCGACGACCGCGGGGTGCGGGATACCGAACACCCCCGTGCCGGTCGCCACTTGGGATAAACCGCATCAATTGCCTTGAGATCGACGGTCATCGACGATCCGGGATGCACATGAAATCGAGCCCAACCTTGGCTGGAATGGTCATCTGCGACATGTCGCCGAGAGGGCGTCCGACCCTGGTCGGCGCCCGCTGACGCAGCGCGCCCGGCACCCGCGCGGGGGTCGCGGGGACTACGCTTCGCCAGTGATGGACAACCCCGTACCGCCCCGCGCCGCAGGCCCCGGGCCCCGCCGCCGTGATCGCCACGGTCGTGGCATGCGTGGCCCCGTGGCACCCCCGCAGGTTCCGCTCTCCGCGAGCCGCGCCGAGGCGTTCGCGGATCTGGTGCAGGACTCCGTGGAGCGGCTGGAGCGGCGGTGGCCGCAGCTCTCGGACATCGACTTCCTGGTCCTCGAAGTGCCGCGGCTCGAAGGTCCGCCCGAGTCCTGGGCCGACGAAACAGTCCCCCTTGGGGGCACGGTTCCCGCCCGCGAGGGTCACCCCGCGCGCGTGGTCGTCTATCGCCGCCCGGTCGAGATCCGGACCAAGGGCCGCGACGAACGCGCGGCCCTGGTCCACGAGGTCGTGGTCGAGCAGGTCGCCGAACTGCTGGGGCTCACCCCGGAGACCGTGGATCCGCGCTACGGCGAGGAATGACGCCCCGATCTCCTCCCGGGGCGATCACCTCCGCACGTCGGTTCTGTTGTCGGTTCTGTAGTCGGTTCTGCACGCCGGTCACTTCTGCAGGACCGACAGGTCCTGCTCCGCGTCCGGCACCGCCACCGTCCCCCGGTCGTCCGGCAGCGTCTGGACGGTGAACGCCGGGATGCCGTCCGCCGGTGCCAGGAGGGTCCGGGAGGCGTAGACGGCTCCCCCGGAGACCCGCTCGACCGTCAGCGCGTACGTGCCCTTCAGGCCTGCCGGGACGGGGAGTTCGACGTCCTGGGTGGTGCCCCTCTTGATCGTGTACGTCTTCGTCGCCGCCGTACCGCCCTCGCTGCCCGCGGACGCGGTGACCTTGACCTGGGCGGCGCCGTCCGGGGCCGTCAGCGCGAGGATCGTGCCCCTGGCGGTGTTGCCGGCTACCGTCGCGCGCGCGGAGACCGGGGCCGTGGCCGGGATGAACGCGGTCTCCTGCTTGGCGCCCTTGCCGCGTACGACCTCGAGGGCGGCGACGAACGGCACCGCGCTGTCGGTCGGGGTCAGCACCAGGGAACCGGCCTCGCCGCGCGTGAGGTCACCGAGGTCGACGGCGGCCGTCATGCCCGCCTTGATGTGCAGCGTCTCGTTGCCGGCCGGGGTGATCAGACCGGTCGGGGAGGCGAGGCGCACCTTCAGGTCGGCGTCGCTGTCACCGGGCGTGAAGGCGATCAGACGTACGGAGGTGGCGTCCTTGGGGATGCCCGGCAGGACCAGGCTGCCCGCCGGTTCGGTGGACGCGGTCAGCCAGTCGCCGCCGGCCTTGGCGTCCAGCGCCTGGACGGCCGCGCCGACCCGGCCGCTGCGCACGTTCACGTGCACGGTGAGGTCGGCCTGCGGTCCGTCCGTGAGCGTGGACAGCAGGATCGGCTCGCTGCCGTGCGGCGGGACCGCGATTCCCTCGCCCACCTCGGACTTGAGGCTGCCGTCCTTGCCGTACAGCTCGATGTCGACGACCGCGGCGGAGTCGTCGGGGTTGGTCAGGTGGACGTAGTCCGTGCGGCCGGCCGCGGTACTGGCGCCCGGGAACCAGAAGTCGGTGTCCGGGACGGCGCAGTTGACGCCCAGCAGGCCGCGTCCGATGCCCGCGGCGACCTCCGTGGTCTCCTGCACGGTCCAGCCCGGCGCGAACTTCCCCTCGGCGGTGCCGACGAGCGCGGGAGCGTCGGCGCCCGAGGTGTCCCCGTCGACCGGCTTGCCGGGCTCCTTGGGGGTGAGGACGGGGTTGGCCGCCTTCTTGCCCTTGCCCTTGGCTCCGGCGGCCGACTTCGTGGTGGCGGCGGCCAGTTCGGCCTTGCCGTCACTCCCGGTGGCCTTCGTGACGGGTGTGAAGGACGTGTACGTCGTCTCCGCGAGCTCGGAGGCACTGGGAGCGGGGCAGAGCAGGCTCGTGCGCTCCACGGGCAGCTGGGCGGCCGCCTTGGCCGTGCCCGCGTCCGCCGCGTCCGGTGTGTGCAGCGACGCGAACCCGGTGACGGCGGCGAGCGCGGTCGTGCCGGCGATCAGGGAGATGGTGGTGCGCTTCACTGCTGGCTCCCGTCGGGGTGCTCACCCTGGGGGTGGGGCTGGTGTGGCCGCGCCGGGTCGTACGCGGGGTCGTAACCCTGGGTGAACGTCTGGTCGTACGCCGTGGTCTGCGGCGAACCGCCGTACGCGTACGGGTCGTACTGGCCGCTCTGGTACTGCTCTCCCTGGTACGCCGGGTCGTAGGTGCCCGGCGGGTACTGCTGGGCGTTGTGGTTCTGGTCGGCGCCGTAGCCGTCGTACTGGGTGCCCGCGTAGGCCGCGTTGTTCCATTCGTCGCCGTACGTCTGCTGCTGCGGGACCACGGCCGGGGCGTCCGCCGGAGACGAGGTGGCCGTCGGGAACTCGGCCTGTTCGTCGGCCTGTTCGGCCTGGTCGGCCTCCGCCTGGGCGCGCAGTCGGCGGGCACGGCGTCCGTCGCCGTCGGTGGCCTGGGCGGGGATCTCGCGCTCTTCCTCGGGAAGGTCGTCGTCGACATCCCGGCGGCGGCCCGGCAGGGCCATCACGACGAGGACGACGGCGAGCGCGCCCTGGGTCCACAGCCAGGCGGTGTGGCCGATCGGAGTGTCGAAGGTTACGTCCAGTTTCCCTCCGGAGGAGGGAAGCTCGAAGCCCTGGGCCCAGCCGTCGAGAGTGGTGGTGGTGAGGGGTCGGCCGTCCAGCGTGGCCGTCCAGGACTCGTCGACGGCGTCGGCGAGGCGCAGGACACGGCTGCCGGAGCCGGCCGGGATCGTGGTGTGGATGTCGACGGGTCCCGCGGCGACGGGCAGCGGGTCGCCTGAGCCGGACGCCGGGACGACGGCGGCGCGCGAGACCTGCCGGTCGACACGCCACAGTGCGCCGCCGTCCTGCTGGCTGAGCCTGCTCAGGCCCGGCGTGGCGTCCAGGACGCGGCCGACCTGGCGGGGCGTGCCCCGGTGGACGAGGACGTAGCGCACGGCGAAGTCCCCGAGTTCGTCGGCCTGGTCGGCGCCGGAGCCCGCGACGAGGTTGGCGACGACCTTGTCGAGGAGCGCGTTCTCGCCGCTCTGCGCGGCGAGTTCGCCGTCGCCGAGGCGAGCGCCGGAGCCCCGGACGAGGGTGTAGCCGACGCGGGCGGTGGAGTCGCCGGCCAGGACCAGGGTGCGGGCCTGGTCGCGGGTACCGCTCTCCTCGGCGACGAACGCGGGCACCTGGACGGGGTCGCGCCGCTCCAGCGGGCCGTCGGCGCCGCGGATCATCCAGCCGGCGGCGAGGAGCAGCGGGCCGGCGGCGGCGGCGAACGCGATCAGCGCGGCGACCGGCTGGCGCCAGCCGAAGCTCTGCTCGGCCACGCGCGAGCGTGCGCCGTCGGCGCCGAGCGCGGCGGCGGCCAGCAGGGCGAGGCCGTAGACGAGGGTGGCGGGTCCGGCCCATGCCGAGCTGTTCGAGAGGACCGCGAAGACGAGTGCCACCAGGGCGACCGTCCAGGCGGTCCAGATGCCGAACTGGCGTTCCGTGCGCAGCAGGGCGGCCAGTGCGGCAAGGACGACGCCGATGAGCATCAGCCCGCTGACCGTGCCGGGGCCGCCCGGGCTCGCGCTGAGGAGGTCGAGGGGGGCGGCGGCGCCGATGCCGTACTCCAGACCGGCTTCCTGGAAGAAGCCGAACGGGAAGAGGGACAGCGACCAGGGCGCGAGGACCAGGACCGGCACGCAGAACTGGGCCAGGAAGCGCGGCCCGTACGCGGTGATCTCGCCTCGTCGTACGACGAGAAGCGCGAGACCGAGCAGCAGTGCGATGGGCCACACGATGGGCGTGAAGGCGGTGGTGATCGTCAGCAGCAGCGTGAACGCCCAGGTGGCGCGCCAGCTGCCGCGTGCTCCCGACGCGTGCGCGAGACCGCTTGCCGCGATGCCCGCGCGGGCCATCAGCGGGAGGAGGACGGCGAGTACGGCGGTGCCGATCCGGCCGCCGGCGAGAGCACCGGTGGCCGCGGGCAGGAAGGCGTAGACGACGGCAGCCCACGCGCGCAGGAGCCGTGATTCGACGAGCGGGCGGGAGACGAAGTACGCGGTGAAGCCGGCCAGCGGCACCGAGGCGATCAGCAGGACGGTGACCGCGAGGCCGGTCGAGCCGAACAGGGTGGAGGCGAGCATCGCGACGAGCGCGAGGTAGGGCGGCGCCGATGAGGTGTCGCCCACGCCCACCGGATGCCAGGCGTCCAGATAACGCGCCCAGAGTTCGGCGGAGTCGGCGGGGGCGGGCAGCAGCGCGCCGCCCACGAGGGCACCGCCGCCGAGCAGCTCACGGCAGGCGACGAGCGAGACGAGCAGGAGGACGAGGAAGAGCACCGGGCCGGGTTTGCGGGCGATGCGCTTGAGGCGGACGAACTGCTCGACCTCCAGGAAGTCGGCGTCGTCACCCCCGGGCCCCGACTCCACGGCGTTGCCGTGCCGTCCCGCGCCGGAGGTGGCCTCGGGGTCGGAGCGGCCGCCGAGGTCACCGGCGACCTGTTCGATGGTGGCCCGCACGGTCGCGCCGGGGGGCGGGAACAGCGCCCTCAGTTCGCCCTTGTCGATCTGGGGAGCACCTCGCCTGCGGCGCCCGGCGATGATCCGCTCGGGCCGCAGGAGGGTGCCCAGGAGGCCGCGGATCTCGTCGACGGCCTGTCCGGGGGCCTTGCCGACGAGATACGCCACCGTGCGCACGAGTGTGCCGAGGATCACGCGCAGCAGCACCCAGGGCAGCTGTGCCGTACGACTGTTGACGAGCAGGGTGTAGACGGCACCGGCCTTGTCGACCTTGTGCGGGGACGCGGAGGTACGGCCCACGCAGTCGACGGTGCGACGCTCGCGGGAGGACGCCTCGGCATGCCGTACGACCGCCTCCGGGGCGACGAGGACCCGGTGGCCGGCGGCGGTGGCACGCCAGCACAGGTCGACGTCGTCACGCATCAGGGGCAGCCGGCTGTCGAAGCCACCGAGTTCGTCGAAGATGTCGCGCCGTACGAGCATGCCCGCGGTGGACACGGACAGCACCGGACGGACGTGGTCGTGCTGGCCCTGGTCCTGCTCACGGCGGTCCAGGCCGGTCCAGCGGCGGCCGGAGTTGGCGATGGTCACGCCGACCTCGAGGAGCTGTCTGCGGTCGTACCAGCCGCGCAGTTTGGGGCCGACGACCGCGATGTCGTCGCCCCGGCCCAACTCGTGCTCGTGCTCCACGACCCGCAGCAACTGGGCCAGCGCGTCCGGGTCGGGGGCGCAGTCGTCGTGCAGCAGCCAGAGCCACTGCACCGGCTCCCCGTGAGGGAGCTCCGGCATGTCGTAGGCGTCGTCGCGCCAGCTGCGGGTGACGGGGTCCCAGCCGCTGGGGCGCTTCAGGTACGTCAGCTCTTCCGGGGTGAGGACCGGCGCCGTGCGGTTGGCCTCCTCGACGGCTTGGCCGAAGCCGGTGCGGCGGGCGAGGTGCAGGACGCGGTCGGCGCCGAGGGCGTCGGTCACCAGCTGGGCGGATTCGTCCGCGCTGCCGGTGTCGGCCGCCATGACGTTCTGCACCGGGCGCTCCTGGCCGAGCACCCCGGCGAGCGCGTCGGGCAGCCAGCGGGCGCCGTCGTGGGTGACGAGGACCGCGGTCACCACGTGACGCGGGAACTCGGGCGTGGTGGCAGTGCCGTAGTCGGCTGCCGTGTGGCTGTGCGCGGACATCGAGGTACGGGCCCCGGTTCGGTGGACTGTGGTGGACGCCTGTGCCCATTGTGAGCGGCGGGGCGTCTCGGACGAGCAGCCACACTAGCGGCTGGGCAGCACGGCGGCCCGCCGCCTGTGGACAACCCCACCCGCGACGGGCCGTTCGTTGTGCCGCGTTGCCGTACGCCTCAGACGGCCGCCTTCTTCAGCCGGCGGCGTTCACGCTCGGACAGGCCGCCCCAGATACCGAAGCGCTCGTCGTTCGCGAGGGCGTACTCAAGGCACTCGGATCGGACCTCGCACGCGAGGCAGACCTTCTTGGCCTCGCGGGTCGAGCCGCCCTTCTCGGGAAAGAAGGACTCGGGGTCTGTCTGGGCGCACAGCGCGCGCTCCTGCCAGCCGAGTTCCTCGTCCGTGTCGTCGACCAGCAGTTGCTGCACCGTCTCGGTCATGTGCGCCCCTCGTCTGTCTTTCACGTCCCCGTGAGGTTGCCGTTGACCGATATCGGCCGAACGACACGAGTGAAATTACAAGTGTGCCGATCCGGGCGAGTCAAGCCGAGATCTGCTATTGGGCTCCTTATTCACTCTGCGGAACCAAGGCCATGCGGAAAGTGTTCAAATCGGCATATACCTTGACAGACAGAGGAGGCCCCGGGGAGCGACTACCCCCACACAGAGCCTGTACAAGGGAGGACGACCAGAAGTTCGGTCTCGTTCCGAAGTCCGTGAGTCCGTGTGTCTGGTTGTGCGCCATGTCTCCCGGAAGACGCGGGAACAAACCATTCACCTGAGAGACGAACCGGATGAGGTGAAAGATGTCCCACATGGCGGATGTCGAGTTGACAGTGCGGGTGTGAACCGGTGTCCTTGGGGGCATGCTCGCGAACTTGGCACACACCTCGACCCGCCCCGCGCGGTCCCTCGGTGCTGCCCATGCTCGCTGTAGCTGTTGTTGCTGTTCCAGCTGTTGAGCCCAACGCGCTCCGGCTGCCATTGAGTCCACCGCGACTCGGCTGCTGTTTCCCCGAAGCCCAGATCAGGGCGATGCCTTTCCCCTCCGTGACCCGGGCGGGCGGTACGCGACACCCAGCCAGCCCCCCACACTCCTGCCGAGGACCTCCGCACCCATGAACAGCGACAGCGACCTCCAGATCGCCGGCGACATCCTCGAAGTACCGCACCTTCTCCAGGCTCCGCGTGAGCACCCGGCCACCGTCGCCGACTTCGTCGGCCTGGCCCGCACCATCGCCGCGGACCGCTCCCAGTGGGCGCACCTCGTCGAGTACGACGCGACAACCCGCTGGTACCACCGGCTGCGCACCGGGCCCGGTTACGAGGTGTGGCTGCTGTCCTGGGTCCCCGGACAAGGCAGCGGGCTGCACGACCACGGCGCGTCGTCGGGCGTCCTGACCGTCCTGGAGGGGCGGCTGACCGAGCGGACGGAGCGCGGCACGCGCGCGTTGCCGCCCGGCACGCAACGGGTGTTCGCTCCGGGGTACGTCCACGAGGTGGTCAACGACACCTTCGAACCGGCCGTGAGCCTGCACATCTACTACCCGGGCCTCACGGAGATGCCGATGCACGCGGCGAGCTGCGCGCCGTCGGCGGCCGTCACCGGCTGAGGACGGGGTCCCCGCCGACGGCTCGACGACCGGTCGACGCGTTGTCATACCCGCCTGCAAGACTTGTCCGCATGCGCATTGTGGTTCTGGCAGGCGGCATCGGTGGTGCCCGGTTCCTGCGCGGTCTTCAGCGGGCCGTGCCGGACGCGGACATCACCGTCATCGGCAACACCGGGGACGACATTCACCTGTTCGGGCTGAAGGTCTGCCCCGATCTCGACACGGTGATGTACACCCTCGGCGGCGGAATCAACGAGGAGCAGGGCTGGGGGCGGACCGACGAGACCTTCCATCTGAAGGAGGAGCTCGCGGCGTACGGCGTCGGGCCGGAGTGGTTCGGTCTCGGCGACCGGGACTTCGCCACGCACATCGTGCGGACGCAGATGCTCGGTGCGGGATTTCCGCTGAGCGCCGTCACGGAGGCGCTGTGCGACCGGTGGAAGCCCGGGGTGCGGCTCATCCCGATGTCCGACGACCGCGTGGAGACCCATGTCGCCGTCGAGGTCGACGGCGAGCGCAAGGCCGTCCACTTCCAGGAGTACTGGGTGCGGCTGCGGGCCTCCGTTCCGGCCGAGGCCATCGTGCCGGTCGGCGCGGAGCAGGCCAAGCCCGCGCCGGGAGTCCTCGAGGCGATCGCCGACGCCGACGTGGTCCTCTTCCCGCCGTCCAACCCGGTCGTGTCCGTCGGCACGATCCTGGCCGTGCCCGGGATCCGCGAGGCGATCGCCGAGGCCGGGGTCCCCGTGGTGGGCCTCTCCCCCATCGTCGGGGACGCGCCCGTGCGCGGGATGGCCGACAAGGTGCTCGCGGCGGTCGGCGTGGAGGCCACGGCGGCGGCGGTCGCCGAGCACTACGGCTCGGGGCTGCTGGACGGCTGGCTCGTCGACACGGTCGACGCGGGCACGGTGGAGCGGGTGGAGACGGCGGGCATCCGCTGCCGTGCCGTGCCGCTGATGATGACGGACGTCGAGGCGTCGGCGCGGATGGCGCGCGAGGCGCTCGCACTGGCCGAGGAGGTGCGGGGCGCTTGAGCGGCGATCTTTCCACAGAGAGTGCCAGCGGTGGCGGTGGCGATATCGGTGACGGTGGCGGGTATCGGGTCTGGGCCGTGGGTGGGCTGCCCGAGGTTCGGGCCGGGGACGATCTCGCGAAGCTCATCGCCACCGCCGAGCCCGGGCTGCTCGACGGGGACGTACTGCTCGTCACCTCGAAGATCGTGTCCAAGGCCGAGGGGCGCGTCGTCGAGGCGGCGGACCGGGAGGCCGCCATCGACGCCGAGACCGTGCGGGTCGTCGCCCGGCGCGGGGCACTGCGGATCGTGGAGAACCGGCAGGGGCTGGTGATGGCCGCCGCCGGCGTCGACGCCTCCAACACGCCTTCCGGAACAGTCCTGTTGCTGCCCGAGGACCCCGACGCGTCCGCGCGGGCGGTCCGGGACGGGCTGAGAGACGCGCTGGGCGTCAACGTCGGCGTCCTCGTGACCGACACCTTCGGGCGACCCTGGCGCGCGGGGCTCACGGACGTGGCGATCGGCGCCGCCGGCGTGCGCGTACTCGACGATCTGCGCGGGGGCACGGACGCGTACGGCAATCCGCTGTCCGCCACCGTCGTGGCGACCGCCGACGAGCTGGCCGCCGCCGGGGATCTGGTCAAGGGCAAGGCTTCGGGGCTGCCCGTCGCCGTCGTGCGCGGGCTGCCGCACGTGGTCGTCGAGGGCGACGACGCCGACGAGACGGGGGCGCGGGCCATGGTGCGCGACGCCCGCGACGACATGTTCCGGCTCGGTACGTCGGAGGCCGTACGGGAGGCGGTGACCCAGCGGCGGACGGTGCGGGCCTTCACGGACGAGCCCGTCGACCCCGGTGCGGTACGGCGGGCGGTCGCCGCTGCGGTAACCGCGCCCGCGCCGCATCACACGACGCCCTGGCGCTTCGTACTGCTGGAGTCGGAGCGGTCGCGGACCGAGTTGCTCGACGCGATGCGGGACGCCTGGATCGCGGATCTGCGGCGGGACGGGAAGAGCGAGGCGTCCGTCGAGAAACGGGTGCGGCGGGGGGATGTGCTGCGGGCGGCGCCGTATCTCGTGGTGCCCTGTCTGGTGATGGACGGGTCGCACACGTACGGGGACGCGCGGCGGGACGGGGCCGAGCGGGAGATGTTCGTGGTCGCGGCCGGGGCCGGGGTGCAGAACTTCCTGGTCGCGCTCGCCGGGGAGCGGCTGGGGTCGGCGTGGGTGTCGTCGACGATGTTCTGCCGGGATGTCGTGCGGGAGCTGCTGGGGCTGCCCCCGGGGTGGGATCCGATGGGGGCGGTCGCGGTCGGGCATCCGGCTCAGGTGCCGCCGGCTCGGGTGGACCGGGATGCGGGGGCGTTCATCGAGGTGCGGTGAGGTGTAGGGGGTGGGGGGTGT
>Ga0136846_1237497_pt1 | contig 10134 bp, 9 predicted proteins | sample HopSoiMetagenom2_FD_96841 | JGI IMG/M metagenome (GOLD analysis project Ga0136846, IMG submission 96841) | Grasslands soil microbial communities from Hopland, California, USA - 2 Assembly 2016 (version 4) | ecosystem: Environmental > Terrestrial > Soil > Grasslands | place: USA: Hopland... | reverse complement strand
GCCGTCTACCAGGCCGCGGTGGTGGCCAGGCAGCTTTCGAAGGCGCCGCGGATGACCTCGTCGGAGGTGCAGATGCCGGACGGCCTCGACCTGCACGCCACCAATTCGTCCCCGCTCGCCTTGCACGCGAAGCTGAGGGGCGCGCCGGCGCTCTGGCGCTACGTGGACGAGGTGGTGGTCCGGCCGCAGCACGATGCCAACGCCGGCAGGGCGCGGATCATCGAGGCCGGCAAGGACGTGACCTCGGCCGTGGAGACGCTCGGCAATCCCACGGAGAAGCGCTGGCCTTCGGGCGAATGGGTCTACGCGCGCAATCCCTGGAGCCTGCGCGCCTTCGAGGGGAAGATCTACGTCGCCAGCGGCAACAGCAACAACCCTCCGCCGGCCGCCAACGCGGGACCGGTGGACCTGTGGGCGCTCGACCCGCGCAGCGGTGAGTTCAAGGTGGAATACGTCGTCCCCGACGAGCAGGTCGATGTCTTCCGCGTCCTCTCCGATGGGCTGTGGATCCCGGGACACGACAACCGGGTGGTCGCCCGCAACGACAACCGGGTGAAGGGGGAGGGCAAGCTCCAGCACCTCGAGCGCCTCTTGAAGACGGCGGTGGCCTTCCCGGCCGACTGGGGCGCGGGCAACGTCCACCACAAGTCGGGGGAGAAGTGGGCGACGCTGAACTCCATCTTCAACGGCATCCACGTGTACGACGTGTTCGACTTCGGCGGCGAGCTGTTCGCGGCCATCGCCACCGTCGCGGGCGGAATGGTGGCGCGCTCGAACGACCGGGGAAGGACCTGGAAGGAGGCCCTCACCAAGCCGCTCCCGTTCAGTCGCACGCGGACCCTGTTCTCGCTCGAAGACGACACCGGCCCGCGCCTCTACGCCTCGACCAACGGCGGCCGGATCTACCGGTACGACGGGAAGGGCGACTTCGCCGAGATGAACGTCCGCTTCTTCCCGGGCATCTCCGAGCTGAAGGAGGTCTTCGCCGCGCGGTGCGTGCCGTTCCGCAACCAGGTCGTGTACGTCGCCGGCGACAAGATCATCGACCACGACTGGGCGCCGCTCGGGCTGTTCCACGCCGCGAGCGTCGACTCCGCCCGGGCGCTGCCCCTGCCCGGCGGCGCCCTGCCCCGCGATCTGCTGGTGCACGACGACGTGCTCTACGCGCTGGGCGTGACGCAGCCGGGAGCGAGGTCCACCCGGGTGCACGTGTTCGCCACGCGGGATCTGGTCAACTTCAGCGAGGTCTGCTTCTTCGACGCGCAGACCTTCGCGCGCTCGTTCGAGCTGCTCGATGGCGACTTCTACTTCGGCCTCGGCTGCGACCCGGAGCTCTTGCAACCGCATACCGGGCGCATTCTCAAGGTGCCGGTTTCGGCCCTCAAATAGCGACTACTCCGAGGAGCCGGGCCGCGGCCTCGCCTGCGAGCTGGCAGCAGAGGAGGTACGTCAGCGCAGTGATCAAGCGCCAACGCTACCGCCCCCAAGCAGTTCGTCCAGTTGCTCGAACGTCTCGCCCGTCCCACCCGTGCTCCCGGAGGCGATGGCGGCATCGAGAGCTTCCTTCGAGCGATAGAGGTCGCGCATGACGACCCGCGTCTGCCCACCCTTCTCTTCGAACGTGACCGTCGTGACCTGGCCGGCGTCACCCGATTCCTCATTTGTCCAGACGAGGCGCGAGTGCGGCGTCACTTCGAGGTACCTGCCGAAGAACTCCATCGGCTGTGGGGCAGCCGGGTGACTGAAGACGAAGCGGTACCTGCCTCCCGTGCGAGCATCGGCCTCGCAGGAAACGAAGGTGATGCCAAACGACTTCGGTGACCACCACCGTTTGAGCAGCTCGGGCCGGGTCCACGCCTCGAACACGATGCGCGCCGGCGCGTTGAAGGTTCTCGTGACGGCCAGCTCGCGATCGGACGTCCGCTCCGTCGTCGTGGGATTCTTCATCGGTGCTTCTCCTTTTGTTTGAGTTCCTCGACGATCTCGTCCAGCTCGTCGAAACGTGCGGCCCAGAGCTGGCGGTACCCCTCGATCCAGGCCGTCTCTTCCGCAAGGCTGCGCGGACCGAGCCTGCAGGTCCGCACGCGGCCGACCTTCCTGGTGGTGACCAGGCCCGCATGCTCCAGGACGCCGACGTGCTTCTTCATGCCCGTGAGGGTCATGTGGAACTTCCCGGCGAGGTCGGTGATGGAAGCTTCGGCGCGTCCGAGCTGCTCCAGAACTCCGCGCCGGGTGGCGTCGGAGAGGGCGGCGAACGAGGCGTCGAGATGGGCTCGCGAATACTGAACCATGTGGTTCAGTGTGTAGCGCAAGGATTCCGTTCACGCAAGCGGACACCGCGCGATGACCGCATTCGCCGCCGCACCAGCGCCGCCTCCGGTTGCGCATCCCGCGTGCAATGAGTAGGGTGCGACACAAATGCGTCGCATGGAGATTCGATGAAAACCGCTACCCTGCCCACTCTGCGAGTGGAGCCCGGCCTGAGGAAGAGCGCGGAGGCAGTCCTTCGTCCGGGAGAGTCTCTTTCCGGGTTTGTTGCCGAGGCTGTGCAACGCAACGTCGCGCGGAGGAGGGCCGATGTCGAGTTCCTCAACCGGGGACTGGCGCATCGTGAGGAAGCGCGTCGAACCGCTGACTACGTCTCGCCCGAGCAAACCTTGGTGAAGCTGGAACGGATGCTCAAACCACACGTGCGGAGGAAGGCGTCTCGATGAGGCGGTACCGGGTCCGCCTGGCCCGGGGAGCGGAACGCGACTTGCTACAGCTCCAGACCTTCCTGGCCGAGCGTGATCAGACCGCGTCTCGGCGAGCGATCAAGGCCCTGCGCGCGGCGCTGCGGGTGCTCACGACTCTTCCCTTCACCTGCCGAAAGAACGAGGTCGCAAACGACCCGCTTCTTCGCGAGTTGCTGGTGCCGTTCGGGAGCGCAGGTTACGTGGTCCTGTTCGAGATCGAGAATTCGCGCACCGTGACCATCCTCGCGGTGCGGCACCAGAGGGAGGACGACTATCACTGAGCGATTGCCTCCGTGCGTGCCCGGTCGTCACCGGCGATCCGCGCGATCTGGCTGCACTCGATCCAGCCATCGAGCTGCACAAGGTTTTGAGCTGAGTCAGCCGGAGGATGATGGCCTTACGGGATCAGTGAAAGTCCCGCGATTGCACGTGCTCCGCCAGCGCTTCGCGCAACCCCCAGAAGCGGTGGCCCTTCACGCTGGTGACGCCGTCGGACTTCTCCAGCCGGCCTTCCACCACCAGGAGCGAGCTGGCCAGGATGGGGAGGCGGTTTGCCTCGAAGGTGGGGGGATCGATGACGATGTTGGAGATGCCCGTCTCGTCCTCCAGGCTGAGGAAGACGAATCCCTTGGCGGTGCCGGGACGCTGGCGGACGATGCAGAGACCGCCGGCGCGCACGATGCGGCCGCCGCGCAGCTGGGGAAGCTCTGCGGCGGCGTGCACGCCCATCGCCCGCAGCTTGTCGCGTTCCAGCGCCACCGGATGCGGCCCCACCGTCATGCCCGTCCCGCGCAGGTCGGCGGCGATGCGGTCGCGCAACCCCATCTCTGGTAGCGGGCTGCGCGCCCGGTCTGCCGGCACCTCAGCCGGCGCCGGCACACTGGAGGCACGCGCCTCTTCGCCGAACGCACGCAGCGACCGGATGGCATGAACGCGCGGATGCGCATTGACGTGAGCCAGGACGCCGACGTCGACGTGATCGTTGACGGCGACGGCGACGTGGCCCTGGTCGTCGATGTCGTCTTCGCGCGGCTCCACCCGCGCAAACAACCCTGCCCTCCTCGCCGCAGCCTCCGCCTGCCACAGCGCCGCCCTCCTCGTCGGCAGCTCCCCACCAGGCCGCACCGGCACCGACGCCAGCGCCCCCATCTCCGCCAACGCCGACAGCTCGTCCCTGCGCAGCCCCGCGCGCGCTGCCAGGTCGGCGATGCTCGCGAATGGCCCCCGTCCCCGCTCCTCGACGATGCGCTTACCCACGCCCTCTCGCAGCCCGCGCGCGTACCGCAGCCCCAGCCGCAGCCGCAGCTCTTCCTCCGGCCCTTCCCGCTCCAGCGTGCACAGCCAGTCGCTGCGCGCCACGTCGATGGCCTTGATCCTCACGCCGCGCCGCTGGGCGTCCTTCACCAGCGTGGCCGGGCTGTAGAAGCCCATCGGCCAGCAGTTGAGCATGGCCGCGTAGAAGGCGTGCGGATGGTGCACTTTCAAGTACGCGCTGGCGTAGACGATCAGCGCGAACGAGGCCGCGTGGCTCTCGGGAAAGCCGTAGAGCGCGAAGGAGGTGATGCCCTGCACGATCTCGTCCTGCGCCCTGGGCAGGATGCCGTTGGCGGTCATCCCCGCGCGCAGCCGCTCCTCGATGCGCTTCATCCGCTCCACGCTGCGCTTGCTGCCCATGGCCCGGCGCAGCTCGTCGGCCTCGCCGCCCGTGAAGTTCGCCGCCACCATGGCGATGCGCATCAACTGCTCCTGGAAGAGCGGCACGCCCAGCGTCCGCTCCAGCACCGGCTTGAGCGAAGGATGCGGATAGGCCACCTCCTGCCGCCCCGCCCGCCGCTCCAGATACGGATTCACCATCTGCCCGACGATGGGTCCGGGCCGGATGATCGCCACCTCCACCACGATGTCGTAGAAGTGGTCGGGCTTCATCCGCGGCAGCGTGGCCATCTGCGCGCGCGACTCCACCTGGAACACGCCCACCGTGTCGGCGGTCTGCAAGAGCCGGTAGACGCCGGGGTCGTTCTCGGGGAGCTGCGCCAGATCCAGCTCGACGCCCTCGTGCGCCCGCACCAGCGGCAGGGCCTGCTCCAGCACCGCCATCATCCCCAGCCCGAGCAGGTCGATCTTGATGATTCCCAGGTCGGCGCAGTCGTCCTTGTCCCACTGCACCACCATCCGGCCCGGCATGCTGGCCGGCTCCAGCGGCACGATCTCGTCGAGCCTCCCGCGCGCGATGATCATCCCGCCGGAGTGCTGGCCCAGGTGCCGCGGCAGCCCGGCGATCTGCTGGCAGAGTTGCAAGTACAGCGACACGCGCCGATCGCCCGTGGCCAGGCCCGCCTCCTTGGCCCGGTTCTGCAGCGAGTCGAAGTCGGTTACGAACTCGAACTGCGGCAAGAGCTTCGCCAGACGGTCCAATTCCTCCTGCGGCAACCCCAGCACCTTGCCGATCTCGCGCGACGCCGAGCGCGCGCGGTAGGTGATCACGTTGGCGGTCATGGCAGCGCCGCAAGTGCCGTAGCGCTGGTAGACGTGCTGGATGACCTTCTCGCGCTGGTCGCCGCTGGGCAGGTCGAGGTCGATGTCGGGCCACGCCTTGTGGCCGGTTGCGTCGGTGCGCTCCTCGGAGAGGAAGCGCTCGAACAACAAATTCATGCCCACCGGATCGACGGCGGTGATGCCGAGCGCATAGCAGACGGCGCTGTTGGCCGCCGACCCGCGCCCCTGCACCAACACGTTCTCCTGCCCACAGAACAGCACCATGTCGTGGACGATGAGGAAGTAGCCGGCCAGCCCCAGCTTGGCGATCAAGGACAGCTCGCGCTCGATCTGCGCGATGGCCCTGGGCCAGCGCGGGCTGGAAGGGCCGCCGTAGCGGGCGCGCGCTCCGTCCATGGCGCGGTGCCACAGCTCGCCGTCCAGCGAGGAGTCGTGGAGGAACTGCGGCTCGGGCAGCTCGTAGCCCAGGTCGTCCAGCGTATAGGCGCAGCGCTCGGCGATCTCGCGGGTGGCGCGCACCGCGTCGGGCAGGTCGCGGAAGAGCGCGGCCATCTCGTGCGGCGGGCGGACGTGGCGTTCGGCGTTGCGCGACAGGCGGCGGCCCGCGGCATCCAGCGTGGTCTTGAGGCGGATGCAGGTGAGCGCGTCGAAGAGCGGCTTGCCCTGGGCAGTGGCGTGGCGCACGCCGGAGCCGGCCACGAGGCGCAGCCCGCGGGCGCGGGCGGCGTCGATGCGTCGCCGGTTTTCGCGCTCCTCCTCGGGGTCGAGGTGGCGATGCACCTCGGCGAAGAGCCGCTCGGCGCCGAGGTGATCGGCCAGCAGCGCCAGCTCTTTTGGCGCGCCGCCGCTGAGCGCGACCAGGCCGCCACGGAAGTCGGCCAGCTCGGCAGGGGTGACCCGGCATTCCTCCTTCCCGCTTCGGGCATGGCCCAGCGTGAGGAGGCGGCAGAGGTTCTGATAGCCGCGGCGGTCCTCGCAGAGCAGCGCCACGCTGCCGCCGCCGTCCACCGCCAGCTCCGCGCCCACCAGCGGCCGCACCCCTTCGCGGCGCGCGGCGGTGTGGAAGCGCGGCGTGCCATAGAAGCCGCCCGCGTCGGCGAGGCCGAAGACGGCATGGCCCGCGGCGGCGGCGGCGTGGGCCAGGTCTTCGGGGAGCGAGGATGCGCGGAGGAAGGAGAAGGCGCTCTGGGCGTGTAGCTCGACGTAGTCGGTCGGAGGGTTGGAGAACCGAAGAGTTGGAGAGTCGGAGAGCTGAAGAGTCGAAGAACCGAATGGCACCAGAGACGGCCGCGGCGCCGGCGTCTCCACCAGGTCGTCCTGCGGAAACGGCGAGAGCCGCGCCTCCGGCGGGCGGCGGGCTTCGATGGCGGCCTCGATGGGGCAGTCCGCGTGCGACTTGCGCGGATCGCCGCTGGCGATCTCGCGCTTGGCGTGCGCCCTGCGCTCCTCGCGCGAAGGACGCTTCATGGGACACCTTCAGTCATAGACCGCCTCGATGCGCCATTCCCCCGTGTGCAGCTCGCGGGCCGCGCGGATGAGCAGCCCTCCGGCCAGCTCCAGGTCCCAGGCGTCCAGCGCGATGGGCCCCTCCGTCCACCACTCGGCCACCGTGCGCCAAGGCCCGGCGCTCGCCACCACCCGGCCGCCCAGCGCTCCTTCGCCGATGACCAGCAGCGGCGCGCCCACCTCGTCGCAGCGCACCTCGGCCGTGCGCGGGGGGCGCAAGGCCCGCGCAGCCAGTTGAAGCTCCCCCGCCGGAGGTGGCGACACGCGGGGTGGAGGCGGAGGGACGAACTTCCCGCACTCCGCCGCGAAAGGCGCCCAGCGATCCGGAGCGCGCGGGCTGCCCACCCGATGCGGCCCCGCCAGCGCCGAGAGCCGCGCCACCGCCGCCGCCAGCTGCGTGGGGCTGGCGCCGCGCGGGCCGAAGAGCGGCATCTGCTCCAGGACCTCGCGCACCGGCACCGCCGCGAGGCGCACGGCGCGCACTCCCGCAGGCGGCGGCCGCCCCTCGATCGACAGGCGCAAGAGCTGCAGGAGCGCGGGCACCTCCCGCGTGGGCGCCGCCAGATCCAGCGTGCGCTCGTCCCACGACGCGTCGGCGAGGCGCAGCTGGAGGCACACCTCCCGCGCCATCAGGCCGCGCGCCAGCAGCCGCTGCGCCAGGCGATCGAGCAGCGCCTTCCAGACGAAGAGCAGCGGTTCCGCCGAGGAGGCGTCCCACTCCAGTTCCTCGCCCTCCTCGAAGCGGTCCGGTTCGAGGCGCGGCTGCAGCGCGCTCGTGTCCTCGCCGCGCGCCAGCCGCGAGAGCAGCGCCGCCTCCGGCCCCAGCCGCGCCGAGAGCGGCCCTGGCGGGAGAACCGCCACCTCTCCGAGCGTGTACAGGCCGAACCGCCGCAGCGACTGGTGGAGCTCGTCCGGCAGCTCCAGCTCGTGGAGCGGCAGCGCCGCCAGGAACTCGCGCTGCTCTTCGAGGCCGACGACGCGGAACGCGCCGCCGCCCACGCCGTGGGAGGTCGCTTCCAGCGCGAGATCGGTCGCCGCCGCCCGCGCCGCAAGGCGCGCTACCGACTTGCTCGCGGCCAGTCCGACGGCGACGCGCACGCCGACGCGCTCCGCCGCCGCCACCAACTCGCGCGCCACTGCCCGGTCGTCGCCGAACAGCGACGAAAGCCCCGAAGCATCGACGTAGACGAGCCCGGGCGCCGCCTCCTCGACGCGCGGGGAGACGGCCAATGCTGCCTCCCGCGCCGCCTGGGCCGCCGCCCGCTCGCGCTCCGGCGAGGACTGCCGCACCGCGAGACCCGGGCACAGCGCGCGCGCCTCCGCCAGCGTCTGGCCGGGCCCCACGCCCTCTGCCGCCGGCGTGGCTCCGAGCACGTGCGCCCGCCCGCCCAGGTCCGCGCCGGCCTGCACCACCGCCAGCGGGCCGCCGCAGAGCTGCGGCTCGGCGCGCAACGCGGCCACCAGAGACAGCTCGGGTACCCACAGGCAGGCGATCTTCGGCATGGCACTACTTCGGCCGCAGGGGGAGGTTGAGGACCAGCGGACCCGAAGGCGGCATGCGCTTGTGCCGCGCCACCGCCGCGGCGGCCTGTACAGCGCGCAACGACCGCCCCGGGGCGCCCTGCCGGCCGTCCCACTGCGCATGGCTGCGCTCCAGCTCGATGGTGGCCGTGGCGAAGGTGCCCGCCTGCGGCGCCCGCGCCAGCAGCAGCAGCACGCCGCCGTGCTTTTCGGCGCGGCTCTTGAGGCGCGCCCACGGCGAGGCCCCCGGCGAGAGCGGCTTCTTCTCGAACCGGACGATCCGCACCACTCCCTTGGGCGCCCTGGGCGGCGGCAGCACCGAGACGTCGCCCAGATCCAGCGCCACCAGCCCGAAGCGCGCCTCGAGCGCGATCTCCGCCGCGCGCAGCGCCTGCACCGGATCGGCGGGGCGCACCCAGAGCAGCCGCGCGAGGTCGATGCCGCAGGGCGCCGGATCGAACGCGTCGCCGGGATCGATCAGCGCGCAGTTCTCGCCCGCCTGCGTGGCGGAGGCCAGCGCCAGCCGCACCAGCGCCGTGCCACCCGAACCGGGCGGCCCGACGATCTCGTGAAGTTGCCCGCGCAGAAGGCCGCCGCCCAACGCCGTATCCAGCGCGGCAAACCCCGTGGGCAGGATCTGCGGCGCCTGCGGCGAGAAGGCCGGCGCCCGCCGGACCTGCCCATCCCGCAGGAGCTCCTCCAGGGCACGCAGGTCCCTGGGCAGCCGTCTCGCCGGCAGCGTCACACTGCCGATCTAGCTAAACATGCGTTCAGGTGCAAGTCGGGTCAGTGCTTCGCCTTCTTCTTCGCCGCCTTCGAGGACTTCCCCAGCGAGCGCACGTAGGCCGTCAGATCGTCGATCTGCGCCGCGTCGAGCTTGTCCTTGTACCCTTCCATCTCGGCGTCGCCGACCTTGGTGCCGTTGTCGATCACTTCCTTGATCTGCGCGTCCGTCTTCGACTTCTGGAAGGACGCCGAGGTGAGATCCTGGAGCTTCAGCTTCTTGCCTTGTTCGGTTTGCCCCTTGCCGTCGGCGCCGTGGCAAGAGGCGCACTTGCCCTTCCAGTTGCGCTCGGCTTTCTTCATGTCGGCCGCGGCGACCGCCGAGGCGGTGCAGACGATGCCGGCCAGAACGAGCTTCGACAGACAGCGCATGAGAGACCTCCGGGAAAATTGACGGGCGATGATCGACGAGCCCAGGTGCGGGTTGCTATTGGCCGAAGTGTCTATTGAACAGCGCGTTCCGCCGACCTCCGCTTCGCCGCACGCAGGCCGCGAAGTGACCGCGTTCTTCCTGGCGACGTTCGCGGCCACCTGGTCTCTGTGGGTCGCGCTGTCATGGGCGGCCGCCGTCTACTTCCTCGCCCGGATGAAGGGGGCGAGCTTGTCGGACGGAATCGCCGCCCGCCGCGATGGCCGGGCGCCCTGAGAGCCACGCCCAGGAAGGGAGTCCGCGAATCGACTCCGCGCTTTCAGTGCACCGATCGGGGAATGGTGCCGACCGGATCCATCCGCATCCGCCGCTCGGGGAGCGCCCCCGACCGCATCCGCTGGTCGCGCGCCCGCTCGGGCATGCGCGAGAGCGCCAGCGCGCCCACCGCCAGGAGCGCGTCTCGCGCCGCCACGTCCAGGTACTTGCCCATCGAGACGAGGTTGGCCGTGATTCCCCCCAGCCAGGCCGCCACCAAGGCGCCTCCGATCCGGGGCTTGCGCAGCACCAACAGGCCCGCGGCGATCTCCACCAGCCCGACCAGCCGCATGAAGCTGCGCCCGTCCATGGGCAGCCGCTCCCTCACCTCGGGGCTCAGGTACTTCTCCCAGTCGGTGAGGACGTTGGTGAATTTGTCCGCGCCAGCGACGATCGGCACCAGGCCGT
>Ga0136846_1208002_pt1 | contig 10136 bp, 9 predicted proteins | sample HopSoiMetagenom2_FD_96841 | JGI IMG/M metagenome (GOLD analysis project Ga0136846, IMG submission 96841) | Grasslands soil microbial communities from Hopland, California, USA - 2 Assembly 2016 (version 4) | ecosystem: Environmental > Terrestrial > Soil > Grasslands | place: USA: Hopland... | reverse complement strand
TGGCCGTTCGCATCCTTCACCGCTGCGAACTGGTTGTACTGGTTGGGCCCGGTCTCCCACTGGTAGTACACGTCGAGATTGTTGACGCGCCAGTCGCAGTACGTGCCGGAACCCACGTCGCACTCGGCGTCCGAGAGGTTCACGAACAATTTGCCGCTGCGTACGCCATTCCGGAACTGCGAGCCGTCGAGCGCGTCGCGCGACGCGTTCAAGACCACGGGCGCCGCCGCGCCGTCGAGCAGCAGCGCCGTCGCCGCGTCGCTCGTGTAGTCCACCATGCCGGCGGCGAGCGTCGGCTGGAAGTTGTTGGCGGTCGCACCCGCGAACGGCGACTGCGCCTGGGTGCCCGGCGTGAAGTACGCCGACAACGAGGCCGCGGTCGGGCAGTCACGCAGGCAGTGCAGCGCCGGCGGCAATTGCGACGGGTACACGAGATCCTGGCTCCGGTACGCGACCTGCACCTGGCTCGAGTCGACGGGCGAGCCCACGCCGGCCAGGTTCACGAACACTTCACCGCCCAGCTGCTGCGACCAGCCCTGGATGCCGCCGCGCGACGTCCAGAACGAGGCGCTCACGGTCTGCACGTCCGGCAGCGCCTGCGTGTTGCAGCCGTTCGGGCCGCAGCTCATCTGGGCCGTGACCTTGAAGTTGCCGGCCGCGTCGTCCCAGTAGAGCTCGTACTGCACGTTGGGCGTCGCGCCTGCGAAGAACGTGCTCGCCTCCATGCCGATCCACGTCGTGAACTTGATCTGGTCGATCTCGTGGAGCGACCGCACGTGTCGCGTGTACTTCATGAGCTTGCCGCCGGCCTTGAGCACCGTGTACGAGGTGCGCGTCGGCGTGCCGTTGTTGCCATTGCCGTAGTCCACCTTGTCGACGGTGTCGCCGTTCACGAGCGCTTCCTGCGCGGCCGCGGGCAGTGACAGCCCGTAGTAGCCGAGGTAGCCCTGGTACTTCGTTCCGGCGTGCGTGTACTCGATCGGAAAGCCGGAGTTGCGCTCGATGCGCGCGCCGGAGGTCGCGTCGTACAGGCCGTAGCGCCACACGGACATGCCCGTGCCGGGATCGCGCGCGTCGCGCGCGAAGCACTGCTCGCCGTTGTCGTCGCTGCGCCGGTAGTAGTTGGCGTCGTACGCGAACGAGAACGTCGCGGTGTTGTTGCCGTCGTCCATGTGCAGGCTGCCGCTGCCGCTCGTCGTGCTGGTCGCGGTCATGCGCAGCGCCTTCGTGCCGCCGCCGCCGTCGCCTTGTTCGCGCTCGAAGTAGGACACGCCGCCGGCCGCGCCCTCGAGGAAGCCGTTGAACGCGCAGCTCGTCGTGCCGTCCATGGTGCCGCAATAGTCGAGGCGGAATTGCCCGTACGGGTTGCTCGCGGTGGGTGCGGCCGTCGCGCTGAGGTTCACGTTGATGACGGCGCCCTGGTTCTCCGGATCTTCGAGCCAGATGCGTGCGCGCATCGGGTCGCTGTTGCTGAGGCGCGTGGAATTCACGGTCGCCGTGGCGAACGTGCTGGCGCCGGTCGCGCCGCTCGCGTTGTCGGTGGAAGCGCGCGCGTTCGAGTCGCACTTCTGCATGTCGACGAGCGCGATGTACGGGCCGTCGTTGACGAGCGCATCGGGGCGCATCGCGCTCATGATGCACGTGATCATGTTGACCTGGCCGATGCCTTTCGACGTCGCGTCTTCGACGTGCGTGTCCTGGGGATCGGTGGCATACGCGGACGTCGAAGGCGGATCGGCGAACGCCTGCGGAGCATTCGCCATCCAGAGGACGGGCGCGAGCGTGGCGAGCGCGTGTAGATAGTTGCGTTTCATGGTGGTCTCCGGGTTACGCGTTCGTCGCGGTGACGACGGCGACCGACGACGGCGTGGCGACGCCTTCGACGGGCGCGGGAGCCGGCGGGTTGACGACCGGCGGCGGCGGATCGTTGCCGACGGGCGGCGCGGACGCGGCGCTGCCGCCGCCACACCCGGCGATCGCCAATAGGAAGACACAAGAAGACATGATGAGCACGGAACGCATGGGCGAAGACCCTCCAGAGCTGTTTGCTTCGGGCTCGCGGCAAGCGGACGCAAACCCAGCAAGCAGGAGGATCGGCGCCACGCTGTGGCGCCTTGAGGAGGTAAAGCTAGAGCGCGCTCACAGATCGCGCGCGGTGCGCCGCCGCTTTGACAGAACGCGAGCGCGACGCGATGCGGGAAACCGGACGCACCTCTCGGTACGTCTCCAAACCCCTAACAACTACCTCGCAAAGCGGTCCGTCGCCTTCACGAGCTCGCGCGCCGTGCCGGGCTCGAAAGCGGAATGACCGGCATCGGGGACGATGCGCAGGTCCGCCTCCGGCCACGCCTTCTTGAGCGCCCAGGCGCTGCGCGCCGGGCACACCACGTCGTATCGACCCTGCACGATCACGGCCGGGATGTGGCGGATCCTGGGCACGTCGTCGAGCAGCTGCGTCTCCTTCTCGAGCCAGCCGCCGTTCACGAAGTAGTGGCACTCGATGCGCGCGAACGCCGCGGCGAACTCCGCGTCCTTCGCGCGTGCGACGTAGCCCGTGTTCATGTGGAAGTAGGAAAGGGCGCTCTCCCACGTCGACCAGGCGCGCGCCGCCTCGAGCAGCGTGTTGCGGTCCGGGCTCGTGAGGCGCTTGTAGTACGACTGCATGCAGTCGGCGCGCTCCGCCTGCGAGAGCGGCTTCAGATAGTCCTCCCACAGGTCCGGCCAGAGCTGCGCCGCGCCTTCGGGGTTCTGGTAGAACCATTCGAGCTCCGAGCGGCGCAACAGGAAGATGCCGCGCAGCACGAGCTCGGTGACGCGGTCCGGATGCTTCTGCGCGTAGGCCAGAGCGAGCGTCGAGCCCCACGAGCCGCCGAACACCTGCCACCGGTCGATGCCGAGCTTCTGGCGCACGGCCTCGATGTCGGACACGAGGTGCCACGTGGTGTTGTCCTCGAGGCTCGCGGCCGGCTTGCTCTTGCCGCAGCCACGTTGATCCAACAACACGATGCGGTATTTCTTCGGATTGAAGAAGCGGCGCATCTTGGCGTCGGTGCCGCCGCCGGGGCCGCCGTGCAGGAACACGACCGGCTTGCCCTTCGGGTTGCCGCTCTCTTCGTAGTAGATCTCGTGGATCGGCGAGACCTTCAGCATCCCGGTGTTGTACGGGTTGATCGGTGGATAGAAGTCGCCGGCCTTGCGGGGCGGCGCGGGCTTCGCCTGCGCTTTCACACGGCTCTTCAGCGGCGTCTTCTTCCTGGCCGACTTGTTCTTCCCTCTAGGCATGTTTTCCTCCGGCGAGCATCGGTCCGAGCGGCGCGCCGCCGACCAGGTGCATGTGCAGGTGATAGACGACCTGACCGCCATGTTGGTTGCAATTCACGATGAGCCGGAACCCGTTTTCCGCGATGCCTTCCTGTTTCGCGAGGTCGCGCGCCACGATGAACATGTGGCCGAGCGTGCGCTCGTCGTCGTCGCTGACGTCGTTGACGGTGGGGATCGGCCGGTTCGGCACGATCAACACGTGCACCGGCGCCTGCGGCGCGATGTCGCGGAATGCCGTGACGCGCTCGTCCTTGTAGATGATGGCGGCCGGTATCTCTCCGGCGATGATCTTCTCGAAGATGGTGGCCATGCGGCAGAGGATACATCCATAATCCGGGCCTTGAAGCTGACTTTCGACACCCTGCGCACACACCTCGACGGTGAGCCGGCCCGCGCATACCTCGTTTCCGGAGATGAAGGCCTGCTGGTGGGCGAGGCGGCGGATGCGATTCGCGCGCGCGTGAAGCGCGCGGGCTTCGACGAGCGCGAGGTGCACTTCATCGAGCGCGTCGCCGACTGGGAAAACGTGCGCGCCGCCTCTAACAACCTTTCGCTGTTCGGCGCGCGCAAGCTGATCGAGCTTCGCCTGCCGTCGGGCAAGCCCGGCGTCGGCGGCTCGAACGCGATCGTCGACCTCCTCGAGGACGTGAGCCCCGACAACGTCTTCCTCATGATCACCGGCAAGCTCGAGCGCGAATCGCAGAGCGCCGCGTGGGTCAAGGCGTTCGAATCGGCCGGCGCCTGGCTGCCCGTGTGGCCGATCGAGGTCGCGCGGCTGCCGCAATGGTTGCGCGCGCGCGCCGCGAAGCTGGACCTCGAGCTCGACGATGACGCCGTCCGGTTCATCGCCGAGCGCACCGAGGGCAACCTGCTCGCTGCGCAACAGGAGCTGGAGAAACTGCGCCTGCTCGCGCCGCAGAATCCGAAAGATCCGAAAGAGAAAGTGCGCATCGATCTCGCGACGGCGCAGACCGGCATCGGCGACAGCGCGCGCTATGACGTGTTCCAGCTCGGCGAGGCCGCGCTCGCCGCCGACGTGCCGCGCGCGCTGCGCATCCTCGCCGGCCTGCGCAGCGAAGGCGTGGAGCCGACACTCGCGCTGTGGTCGCTGTCGCGCGAGATCCACAACGCCTGGGGCACCACGCAGAGTGGTGGATACGGGCAGCGCGCCTGGCAGAAACCGTCGGCCGCGCTCGAAAACGCGAAGCGCCGCGCGGGCAAGCTGCCGTATGCGCGGCTCGCCGTGCGCACGTCGCGCGCCGACCGCATGATCAAGGGACAACAACGCGGCGACGCGTGGGACGAAATGGCATTGATGATCATCGAGTTCGCGGGCCGCCGCGCATTGCCACTCACCGGGACGCGTGCCGCTTGAGCACGCCGGCCGTGAACGTTTCCGGCGAGGGACCCATCGGGATCTTCGGCGGCACTTTCGATCCGATCCACTACGGGCACCTGCGCACGGCGTTCGAGCTGTGGCAGACGCTCAAGCTCGCCGAAGTGCGCTTCATGCCGTCGGGCAACCCGCCGCATCGCGTCCGCACGCTGGCCGATGCCGCGCTGCGGGTGCAGATGGTGCGCGCAGCGGTGGCCGACCAGCCGGCATTCGTCGTCGACGATCGGGAGGTTCGCCGCGCGGGGGCGTCCTACACGGTCGACACGCTCACCGAGCTGCGCACGGAATTTCCACACCGATCGTTGTGCCTGTTGCTCGGCATGGACGCATTTCTGGGGCTGCCCGGTTGGCACCGCTGGCGCGAGCTGTTCGACCTCGCACACGTGATCATCGCCCACCGTCCCGGCTGGAAGGCGCAGACGCAGGGTCCGCTCGGCGAGCTGATGGTCGACCGCGGCACCGGCGCCGTGAACGACCTGCACCGCTCTCCCGCGGGCCGGATCTACGTCCATGCAGTGACGCAGCTGGAAATATCCTCGACAGAATTACGTCAGATCATCGACGCGGGCCGTGACCCGCGGTTCCTCGTTCCCGACAGCGTCCGGGAGATCATTCGCGAGTCCGGGTGCTATGCTCGACCCCGTTCGTAAACCGATGGAGTGAAATGACCCCCAAAAAAGTTTCCCGCCGCGCTGCCGCGCCGGCCAAGTCGTCCCTTCCGCAGACCCTCCTGCGCATCGTCAATGGCGCGCTCGACGACATGAAAGCCGTGAACGTCAAGGTCATGGACGTCCGGCACCTCACCGACATCACCGACATCGTCGTCATCGCCTCCGGCAACTCCGACCGCCACGTCAAGGCGATCGCCGACCGCGTGGTGCAATTCGCCAAGCAGAACGACTTCCGCCCGATGGGCGTCGAAGGCGCGCGCGAAGGCGAATGGGTGCTCGTCGATCTCACGGACGTCGTGGTGCACGTGATGCTGCCGCGCGTCCGCGAGTTCTACGGACTGGAGAAGCTGTGGGAAGACACACCGCCGGTGGAAAAAGTCGCCGTGGGCGCCGAGCCCGCGCGCGCCGCACCGCGCCGCAAGTCGGCGTCGCGACCGCGCGCCTCGCGCTGATCTCGGGCCGCTGAGCTGCGATACGGCGCGTGCGCGTTCGCATCCTCGCGGTCGGCACGCGCATGCCGGGGTGGGTCACGACCGCCTACGAGGACTACACGCGCCGCCTGCGCTCGGCGATGCGCGTCGACCTCGAAGAGCTGCCCGTCGGCAAGTCCAAAACCGATGAAGAGAAGCGCTTCTTCGACCGCGTCGGTGACGACTACGTGGTCGCCCTCGACGAACACGGCAAACCCAAGACCACCCTCGAGCTCGCCAGATGGTTAGGCGAGCGGCTGCAGGAAGGGCGGAACCTCTCCTTTCTCATCGGCGGGCCAGACGGCCTCGGGCCTGACATCCTGAAACGCGCGGCCTGGAAGTGGTCCCTGTCCGCCCTGACGTTTCCCCATGCGATGGTCCGCGTGATGCTCGCCGAACAGCTGTATCGCGCGCACTCCGTCCTGCACAATCACCCCTATCATCGGGAATGACGAATCGACCGGGGGGTCGGTGCCAGAACGAGAACGAGAAACCCGGCCCGCGCTGCGGCTGGCATCGGCGTCGCCGCGCCGGCGGCAGTTGTTAGACCTGATCGGCGTGCCGCACGTCGTCACGCCCGCCGACATCGACGAGACACCGCATCCCGGCGAAGCGGCGGGCGACTACGTCGTGCGGCTCGCGCGCGAGAAGGCCGAGGCGACGTGGTCGCGCCACCAGGACCTGCCGGTGCTGGCCGCGGACACGACCGTCGTCGTGGACGGCGAGATCCTCGGCAAGCCCGAGTCGGCGGCCGACGCCTTTGCGATGCTGCGCAAGCTCTCGGGCCGCGCGCACTTCGTGCACACCGGTATCGCGCTGCGCACCGCGCACGGGCTCGCGGACGACATGTCGACCACCGACGTCGAGTTCGCCGAGCTCAGCGATGACATGATCCGCGCGTACTGGGACAGCGGCGAGCCGCAGGGCAAGGCGGGTTCATATGCGATCCAGGGACTTGGCGCGGTATTCGTGAGCGACATCTCCGGCAGCTACACGGGCGTCATGGGTCTGCCGCTGTTCGAGACGGCGGAGCTGCTGCGCTACCACGGCATCCGGGTGTGGCAATGACGACGGAAATACTCATCAACGTCGCACCGCGCGAGAATCGCGCGGCGCTCATCGAGAACGGCGTGCTCACCGAGCTGTTCGTCGAGCGCCAGAGCCGGCGCGGCATTGTCAGCAATCTCTACAAGGGCCGGGTGCAGCGCGTGCTGCCCGGCATGCAGGCCGCGTTCATCGACGTCGGTCTCGAACGCACGGCGTTCCTGCACGCGGCGGACATCGCGCAGCCCGGCTCCGGGCAAGGCGCGGCCGACAGCACGCTGGTCGGCATGGCAGAAGTCGTCGACATCCGCAGCCTGGTGCGCGAGGGCGACGACATCCTCGTGCAGGTCGTGAAGGATCCGATGGGTACGAAGGGCGCGCGTCTCACGACGTTCGTCGCGCTGCCGTCGCGACTCATGGTGTACATGCCGCGCGGCGAGGGCATCGGCGTGTCGGCGCGCATCGAGGACGAAGTCGAGCGGACGCGCCTGAAGACGCTGGTGACCGGGTGCGTGCAGCAGGATGCGCCCGGCGGATACATCGTGCGCACGGCCGCCCAGGGCGCGACGCCGGAGCAGATCCGCGAAGACATCCAGTATCTCGGCCGCCTCTGGCAGCACGTGCGCGAGACGGGCCTGCGCGCGTCCGCGGGCGAGCTCGTCTACGAGGACCTGCCGCTGCCGACGCGCATCCTGCGCGACGAGCTGGCGCGTGGTGTCGATCGCGTGCTCGTGGACAACGCCGCCGCGCATGCGCGCATGCTCGAGTTCGCGGCCAGCTTCATGCCCGGCAGCACGACCGCGGTCGAGTTGTATTCCGGTGCGCGGCCGATCTTCGACCTGCACGGCATCGAGGAGGAGATCGGCAAGGCGCTCGAGCGCAGCGTGTCGCTCAAGTCGGGCGGACACCTCGTGATCGACCAGACCGAGTCGATGACCACCATCGCCGTCAATACCGGCGACTTCGTCGGACACCGCAATCTCGAGGACACGATCTACCGCACGAACATCGAGGCCGCCGTCGCGATCGCGCGCCAGCTGCGGCTGCGCAACCTCGGGGGCATCATCATCATCGACTTCATCGACATGACGGACCCGTCCCACCGGACCCAGGTCCTGGAGGCACTGCAGCGCGCCCTGGCGGGCGATCATGCACAGACCCACATCGCCAGCGTGTCATCGCTGGGCCTCGTGGAGATGACGCGCAAACGCACCCGCGACAGCCTGGAACATTTGCTTTGTGCGCCGTGTCCCAGTTGTGAAGGCCGGGGCTTCGTACGCACGCCCGAAACGGTGTGCCACGAGATATTCCGTGAAATTGTGCGTCAGAGCAGGCAGTTCCAGACCCGCGAACTGTTAATACTGGCGCACCAGAGTGTGATCGACCGCCTGCTCGATGACGAATCCGCCGTACTCGCGGAGCTCGAGCACCAGGTGGGCCGGCCGATAAAGCTGCAAGTGGAAGCGCTGTATGGCTTCGACCAATACGACGTGGTGCTGACCTGATGAGGTGAAATGAGCGACACGGCCCTCAATGCGATGAAACGCACGGCGCTGGTCCTCTTTTGCCTGTTGCTGGTGGTGGCCCTCGGCCTGGCGTTCACCCGCGTCGTCGCCGCGCGCGTCCCCGAGCAGCGCGCCACCCTCGAAAAGCTCATCACCGACCGCACGGGTCTCGCCGTGCGCTTCGACAACGTGCATTTCGCGTGGGGCCTCGACGGCACGAGCGCGGTCTTCACGCGCGTCGAGCTGACCGATCCGAAGGCAGGCCGCGTGCGCGTGGTGGCTCCCGAGCTGCGCGTCGAATTCGATACCTGGGATTTCCTGCGTCACCAGCAGTTTTCGCTGGGGCACGTCACGCTCTCGTCGCCCGACATCGAGATCATCGGCGTCCCGGAAGAGGTCGTCGCGTCCGCGCCGGCGACGGTCGAACCGCGCGGCGGGAATCGCCGTGCGACATCCGCCGCTGCGCTCGACGACGAACGCGCGCTCGTGCGGCGCGTCACCGCGTGGGCGCAACTCATGCCGAACGGCCGCCTCGAGGTCGAAGGCGCGCGAGTGCACCTGCTGCAGCGAGGCCATTCGCCCGGCGGCAAGGCCGCCGCGGGCCGCAGCTTCACGCTGAGCCAGGCCGTCATCAGCCGTGGCGCGAGCAATTTCAATGCGTACGGTACGATGCTGCTCGCGCAGGACGTCGGCCAGTCGCTGTTCGTCTCCGCCAAGCTCCAGGACCTGGGCGCGAGCTCGCGCACGTCCGGCGAGCTGCGCGTGATCGCGCGGCGCGTGTTCCTCGACAAACTACCGCCCGGCGACCCGGCGAACGGTGTGCTGCGCGGTCGCGGCACGCTCGACGCGAAGGTCGCGTTGCGCGACGGCCGCATCGACTCGGGGTCCTGGCAGGCGAGCGCGCGCGAGCTCAGCTTCGACGACAGCGGTCCGCGCTTCGATCACGTCAGCGTCAACGGCAAGTTGCGCCGCGACGCGGACGACGTGCTGCTCGAGCTCACCGACTTGCAGGTGACGCGCGGGGCGCGACTCGAGCGGGCGCCGAACCTCACCGCGCGCCTGTCGCTCGAGGCCGGCACGATGCGCATCGCGCGCACGACCGTGCAGGCCGATCGCATGCCGTTCATGGCGGCCGAGCTGGTCGCCGGCATACTCGCGCCGCAGCTCGCGATGACGCTGCCCGCCGCGTCCGGCGGCTGGGCGGCGACGGCCGGCGAGTTGCACGATCTGCGTTTCGATTCGGGCGCACGGCGCCGCGATTCCGACGCGTGGACGTTCGTCGCGCGCATGACCGGCGCGGAGCTCACGCGCGCCGCTGACCAGGCGCGCATCGCCCGACTTGCCGCGCAACTGACGCTCGACTCGCGCTCGCTCACGCTCGACTTCGATCCGCGGGCGGAGGCGTCGGTGCGCGTGACCGCATCTGCCGAAGCGAGACCCGTGTCCATCGGCGGGCGGATGGTGCTGGGGCACTTCATCGACGCATCGCCGGTGCGCGTCGAGGCACTGACGCTGCGCAGTGGCGACGCACAGCTCGCGGCGAGCGGCACCTGGGACGACGCGGCCGCGAAACCGTTGTCCCTCACCCTCACGAATCTCGACCGCGCGTGGCTCAGTGACGCCTGGCGCCTCGCGCGGGGGCCGGAGCCCGAGCCCGCGGCGCTTGCCACGCTCGCGACCGCGCAAGTGGTCGATGCCTCGGTGGTGCTTGCGGCCAGTCGCACGGCCG
>Ga0136846_1234861_pt1 | contig 10137 bp, 7 predicted proteins | sample HopSoiMetagenom2_FD_96841 | JGI IMG/M metagenome (GOLD analysis project Ga0136846, IMG submission 96841) | Grasslands soil microbial communities from Hopland, California, USA - 2 Assembly 2016 (version 4) | ecosystem: Environmental > Terrestrial > Soil > Grasslands | place: USA: Hopland... | reverse complement strand
GAGGCGGCGGTGAAGGTGACCGGCGAGGCCATCCAGATGCACGGCGGCATCGGCGTGACGGAGGAATATGTGGTCGGCCATTTCTACAAGCGCGCCGTCCTGGCCCGCGGGCTGTTCGGCCCGACCGACCTGCATCTCGAGCGCTTCGCCGCCTGGTCGCGAAAGGCCGTGGCATGAGGACGCTCGGCGACCTGATCACCCGCGCCGCGCGGTTCTCGCCCGACGACGTCGCCCTGGTCCAGGGCGAGCGGCGGTTCACCCACCGCCAGCATCTGGAGCGGGCGCGGCGCCTGGCCTCGGCCCTGCACCAGGCGGGCTGCGGCCGCCAGGACCGGGTGGCGGTGCTGGCGATGAACTGCACCGAATATGCCGAGGCCTTCAGCGCCGCCTGGCTGTCGGGCTACATCCTCAGCACCGTCAACTTCCGCCTGGCCCCGCCGGAGATCGCCTGGGTGCTGGGCGACACCGCGCCGCGGGCCCTGGTGTTCGAGAGCCAGTACGCGGAGGTGGTCGCCGGCCTGAAGGCGGCCCTGCCGTCGATCGAGACCTTCGTCTGCATCGGCGACGCCCCGGACTGGGCGGTCGCCTACGAGGATTTCCTGCAGACGGGCGATCCCGAGGGCGCGCCGCTGCAGGCCCGGCCCGACGACATCGCCCACATCATCTACACCTCCGGCACCACGGGCCGGCCCAAGGGCGTGATGCGCTCGCACCGGGCCGAACTGGCGATGGGCGAGTGCGTCTGCCTGGCCATGGACGTGCGACCGCGCGGCCGAATGCTGGAGGTGATGCCGATGTTCCACGCCGGCGCCCAGTCCAGCATGCTGGCCCAGATGTGGCGCGGCGGCGAGATCCACCTGCACCGCACCTTCGACCCCGAGGCGGTGCTGAACGCCATCGCACGCGAGAAGATCAGCCACCTGCACCTGGTGCCGCTGATGGTCCAGGCCCTGGTCGACCATCCCGGCTTCGACGCCCATGACGTCTCCAGCGTCGAGACCATTCTCTACGCCGCCGCGCCGATGCCCGTGCCGGTGCTGCGCCGGGCCCTGGACCGCTTCGGGCCGGTGTTCGTCAACGCCTGGGGCCAGACCGAGGGGACCGGCGCGGCCCTGCCCAAGCACCTGCACGCCGTCGACGGGCCGCTGGTCGAGCTGCTCGGCTCGATCGGCAACGCCTATCCGCTGACCGAGGTGCGGATCGTCGGCGACGACGGCCGCGACTGTGCGGTGGGCGAGGTCGGCGAGCTGTGGATCCGCGGCGAGGCGGTGATGAGCGGCTACTGGAACAACACGGCCGCGACGCTGGAGGCCTTCCACGACGACTGGCTGAAGACCGGCGACCTGGGCCGGTTCGACGCCTGCGAGCGGATCTTCCTGGTCGACCGCAAGAAGGACATGATCATCTCCGGCGGCGAGAACATCTATTCGCAGGAGGTGGAGCGGGCGATCGCCGAGCATCCGGCCGTGGCCCAGGTGGCGGTGATCGGCGCGCCCGACGAGAAGTGGGGCGAGGCGGTGGTGGCGGCGGTCATCCTGCATCCGGGGGCCCAGGTGGACGCGGCGGCGCTGATCGCCCATACGGCCGGGCTGATCGCCAGCTACAAGAAGCCCAAGCAGGTGCTGTTCCTCGACGCCTTCCCGACCCTGCCCAGCGGCAAGGTGAACAAGGTGGCGCTGCGGGCGATCCACGCCTCATCGCATGCTTGATCCTGTGGCCTCGATCGGCGCCGGCGCATTGACCCGGCCGGCCGCAGACAGACAATCCCCGCCGATGGCGTCCGCCCGGCGCCCGTTCGGTCAGGACTGACAAATGGCTTCGGCGCGCGATCCGGTGGTGGTGGGGGTCTATCTGACCCGGCAGGCGCGGACCCTGCCGGGCCGGGCCTCGCAGGAGCTGTTGATCGAAGCCGTGAAGGGCGCGATCGCCGACGCCGGCGTCGACCGGCGCGACATCGACGGGGTGGCGCTGGAATGGCCGGGGCCCGGCGGCGCGCCTGGCGATTCCGCCAGCTGGGCGCCCTATTTCGGCGCGCCGCTGAAGTGGGTCGACAGCCACTTCATGGACACCACCGGCGTGCGCGGCGTGCTCAAGGCCGGGGCGGCGATCTCGGCCGGGCTGTGCGACACCGTGGTGATCGGCAGCGCCCGGGCCGGGCCGTTCAACACCACCGGCGCGGCGGTCGGCTCCGGCATGGGGCTGGAATGGATCGACGCCTACGGCGCCTCGACCATGGCCTATTTCGCCCTGGTCGCCCGCCGCCACATGCACCAGTTCGGCACCACGCCCGAGCAGATCGCCCATGTCGCGGCGGTGATCCGCAACCATGGCCGGACCAATCCCGAGGCCACGCTGTTCGGCGGCGAGCCGGTGACGGTCGACGACATCCTGGCCTCGCCGATGATCGCCGACCCGCTGCACCGGCTGGACTGCTGCCTGATGAACGAGGGCGGCGCGGCCCTGATCATGACCACGGCCGAGCGGGCCCGCGACCTTAACGTCAAGGGCGTCCGCGTGGCTGGCGGGGCCATGGAGTTCGCCCAGGGCAACTATATCAATCCGCCGCTCTATCGCGACGTGCGCACCCTGGGCGAGGTCGCGGTCAAGCGGGCCTTCGGCCAGGCCGGGCTGAGCGTGGCCGATGTCGACGTGTTCTGCATGTACGACCCGTGCTCGTTCGAGGTGCTGCGCCAGTTCGAGATGCTGGGCCTGTGCGGCGAGGGGGAGGGCGGCGATTTCGTCGCCGGCGACCGGCTGACCCTGGCCGGCGACTGCCCGACCAATCTCGACGGCGGCATGCTGGCCGGCAGCTGGACCGGCACCAGCCAGCTGACCGGCAAGGTGATCGAGGGCGTGCGCCAGATCCGCGGCGGGCTGGGCGACCGCCAGGTCGCGGACGCGGAGGTGGCGCTGGTCACCAACGCCGGCTCCGGCGCCCAGCACATCGAAACCCTGATCCTGACCGGGAGCTGAGCCATGGCCGAAGCCGCGTTCGACTTTCCTGTCACCAGCCTGTCGCGACCCTATTGGGAGGCCGCCGCCAAGGGCCGGCTGATCGCCCCGCGCTGCAACGCCTGCCAGCGGTTCTTCTTCGCGCCCGAGGTGGCCTGCACCCATTGCTTCTCCACCGACTGGAGCTGGGTCGAGGTCGGCGGCCAGGGCGAGGTCTACAGCTACACCACCATCCACCGGGCCCCGGTCCCGGGCATGGCCACGCCCTATGTGCTGGCCGCCGTCGAGCTGCCCGAGGGCTTTTCGATGTTCGCCCACCTCGTCGACTGCCCGCCGGAGGCCCTGGCCTGCGGCATGCCGGTCGAGGTGGATTTCCGTCCGCTGCACGACGGGCGGATCGCCCCCGTGTTCAAGCCCCGCAAACCGTAGAGCCCCCATGTCCGACTCCCTGCATACCCTGACCTTGCTGGACGTGCTGCAGGAGCACCGGCGTTCCTATCCCGCCCGCACCGCCCTGGTGCAGGAGGGCCGCCGCTACACCTATGCCGACCTCGACGACCGCGTGAACCGCCTGGCCAACCTGTGGGAATCGCTGGGCGTGGGCCCCGGCGAGCGGGTGCTGTGGCTGGGCCAGAACTCGCTGGCGGTGCTGGAGGGCATTCTCGCCTGCGCCATGCTGGGGGCGATGTTCTGTCCGCTCAACTGGCGCCAGTCGCCCGAGGAGATCGCCTTCGTCATCGACGACCTGCAGCCGAAGGTGCTGCTGTGGCACGAGGGCGAGATCGGCGAGGCGGTCAAGGCGGCCCGCGGCCTGGCGACCTGGAAGGAAGGGACCTGGATCCATTTCGACGAGGCGGGCCCCAACGGCTACGAGGGCCGGCTGCAGGCCGCCGACGGCGAGCGCCGTTCGCGGCCGATCGACGTCCACGCCGGCTGCGTGATCATCTACACCGCCGCCTTCGGGGGACGGCCCAACGGGGCGATCCTCAGCCAGGCCGGCGTCATGGCCCAGAACGTCAACATCATGCTGGTCCAGAGCCTGACCTCGGGGACGATCTTCCTCAATTCCGGGCCGCATTTCCACATCGGCACCCTGATGGTCACCCTGGGCGTGTTCCATGCCGGCGGGGCCAATGTGATGATCCGCCGGACCGAAGTGGCGGTGATCGCCGAGGCCCTGCACGCCGAGAAGTGCAGCCTGGCCTTCCTGGTGCCCAAGACCATCGACGAACTGCACGCCTTCAACGCCGACGGCCGCTACGACCTGGCCCATTTCCGCTCGGCCGCCCTGCCGACCGAGGACTATTCGATGATGGGCTACGGCCAGACCGAGGTCGGCGGCCTGGTGACCTGGGCCCACTATGACCGCAAGGCCGCGAGCATCTTCGGCCGCACCAGCCCGATCGCCGCTGTCCGCGTCTTCGACGAGGACGGCCAGGAGGTCCCCGACGGCGAGGTCGGCGAGCTGGGGGTGCGCGGCCCGACCGTCGGCCTGGGCTACTGGAACCGGCCGGAGATCAACGCCCGCCGCACCCGCTTCGGCTGGTGGCTGACCAACGACCTGGGCAAGCGCGAGCCGGACGGCTCGATCAATTTCGTCGGCCCCAAGGTGCAGATGATCAAGTCGGGGGTCGAGAACATCTATCCGGCCGAGGTCGAGGGCTGCCTGCGCAGCCATCCGGCCGTGGCCGACGCGGCGGTGATCGGCGTGCCCGATCCGCGCTGGATCCAGAGCGTCAAGGCCATCATCGTCAAGAGGCCCGGGGCCGAGGTCACCGACGCCGACCTGATCGAGCACTGCCGGGCCCGGATCGCCTCCTACAAGAAGCCGCGCTGGGTGGAGTTCGCCGCCGCCATCCCCCGCACCCCGGCCGGCCCGACCGACTACGCCGCCCTCGACGCGGCCTATGGCGGCGGCGGCTATCCGGGCGGCAAGGACTACAAGTACTAGCGCGGATCGACGTTCAGCGCCGTGCGTGGTCCTCGTCCTTCGACAAGCTCAGGATGAGGACCATTTACAGGCCCAGGCCGTAGAAACCTCATCCTGAGCTTGTCGAAGGACGAGGTTTTCGGCCCCCCGAGCTGAATGTTGATTCGCCCTAGGCGTCGTCGCCGCGCCACGCCGCGGCGATAAGGTCGGGGTCTTCCCGTTCCTGTCTTCCATGGGCGGCTCCCCAAGGGTGGCATGCAGGTCGCGGTCCCTTGCGAAACCGCAGCCGACGAGCGCTCCCCGCCCGAGCGCCCCCCCAAGACCGCGAAGGTCGCTGGCCACGCGCCCTCCCCATCGCCTTGAGGTGGGGATGATTATGCCGCGGGTTTTGAGGGGGTGGAGAATTGGCGGTGAAGGTAATGCGTTTCAGTAGGTTATGGGTTTTTTCCGAGAGGAGACCCATTCCCCAACGCTGCGGCCATGCGGTCCAGGGCGTCCCGCAGCAAAGGCCGCGGGCAGCCGATGTTGAGGCGGATGAATCCCTCGCCGCCAGGTCCATAGACGCGGCCGCTGTACAGGTTGACCTTCGCCTGGTCGAGAAAGAACGCCTTCACGTCGCCGACCCGGTCATCGACCGGCCGGGCGTCGATCCAGACCAGGAAGGAGGCGTCCGGCCGCATCGGACTCAGGCCCGGCAGGGACGCCGCGGCGAAGCGGGTCACGAGTTCAAGATTGCCGCCGAGATAGTCCGTGAGCGCGTCCAGCCAGGGGCCGCCTTCCCGATAGGCGACCTCCAGACCCAGCCGGGAGAAGAAGTTCGGATTGGTCATGAACGAGAAGCGCAGGGTGTCGAACAGCTGGGCCCGCCACTGCGGATTGGCCACCGAGACGACCGCGCACTGCAGGCCGGCGAGGTTGAAGGTCTTGGTGGGCGCCAGGCAGATGAACGACCGCTGTCGCGCGCTCTCGCTGATCGAGGCGAACACGACATGCGGCGCGGGGCTCAGCCGGATATCGCAATGGATCTCGTCCGAAATCACGATCAGGCCGTAGCGCTCGCAGATGGCGTTGAGCGCCGTCAGCTCCTCGAAGGTCCAGGCGTGGCCGGAGGGATTGTGCGGATTGCACAGGATGAACGCCTTCGCGCCGGACCGCGCCAGGGCTTCGAAATTTTCCAGGTCGAGGCGGTAGCGGCCGTCCTCGAGCCGGAGCTGGTTGACCAGCAGCCGCCGCTGGTTGCCGCTGATGACTTCGAAATAGGGGGAATAGACCGGCGTCTGCACGATCACGCCGTCGCCGGGCTGGGTGAAGGTGCGAAGGATCGCCGCGACGCAGGGCATGACGCCCGGACCGGGCAGCAGGGTCTCCAGGCCCGGCGTCCAGCCATGGCGCTCGGCGAACCAGGTCTGCACGACCTCAAAGTGGGCGGGGTCGCGCAGCGTGTAGCCGTAGACGCCGTGCTGGGCCGCGTCGGCCAGCCGGTCGATCACCGGCTGCGGGGCGCGAAAGTCCATGTCGGCGGTCCACAGCGACAGGATGCCGTCGCCCTCGACCGCGGGGGAGTACTCGTCCCACTGGTTGGCCCATTTGGCCGATCCGTAGGCGCTGCGATCGTGGATGACGTCGAACTCGAACGCGGCCGTGGTCATGAAAAGCGCTTCCTGCAGCCCAGGCCGACCCGCCCCGCGCCAAGCCGGGAGGACCGGCGCCAAATTCCGGGGCGCCCGGCTTCGTCGCGCAGTCGGATCCGGCGGCGGCGATTGCGCCCTCCCGCCAAGGCTGACTTCAATCGGCCATGGAAACGCGCCGCCGACTGCTGATCGTCAATCCCAACACCTCGACGACGATCACCGGGACCATCGCGGCGCGCGTCCGGTTGCAGCTGGGGGACCGCTTCACGCTGCGAACCGCGACCGCGGCGTTCGGCTTTGGCTATATCGACTCGCGCGCCGGCATCGCCGTGGCGGGCCACGCCGTCCTGGACGCCGTGGCCAGGGCGCTCGCCGAGGGCGACCCGCCCGATGCGATCCTGCTGGCCTGCTTCGGCGATCCAGGCCTCGACGCCCTTGCGGAAGCCTGTGACATTCCCGTGGTGGGCTTCGCCGAGGCGGGACTGCGCGCCGCCGCGGCCCTGCCTGGCCCCTTCATCGCCGCCACCCGGGGCGGCGTCTGGCGCGAGGTCATCCTGGAACTGGCGCAGAAGCTGGGGATCGCGGACCAGCTCGCCGGCGTCGAAACCATCGATCACCTGACCGACGACCCGATGCAGATCGCCGCCTTCCTGGCGACACGGGCGCGGGAGGCCGGCGCCGGCCGGGTGCTGATGGGCGGAGCCGGGCTGATCCCAAGGCTCGACGCGATCGCCGCCGCGAGCGACGTCCCGGTGCTCGACGCTCATCGCGCCGCCATCGACAAGCTCGCCCGCTGCGCGGAAGCCCCGGACAGGGTCCAACGCCCGCCGCCTGTCGCCGTGCAGGTCGGGGGCGTGTCCAGCCCGCTGGAGCGGTTGCTGGTCAGGAGCGGCCTGGCCTCGCCCGCCGCCACGCCGGATTGAGGCGCGGCGGGCGTCATGGATCCACCGGACCGGCCGCCGGCGCGGTCCAGGCGGCGGGGTGTTTGGCCCGGAAGCGGAAATAGGCCCAGCTGCCGACGAACAAGGCGGCGACCAGCAGCAGGGCCGGCCGGCCGGCCGCGCGGTCCATCAGGGCCGAGTAGATCATGCCGGCGGCGGCAACCAGCGTGACCAGCGGCACGAGCGGGTGCAGCGGCGCCTTGAACGGCCCGCCGCTGCGGCCGGTCCGTCGACCCACCAGGACGGCGATCGCCAGCAGCACATATTCCGGGATGTTCTGCATGGCGGTGAAGATCAACAGCGTCCTCTGTCCGAGCAGCATGAGGGCGGCCGAGGCGAGGCAGACGATGAGGGTCGCCGCCATGGGCGCGTGCGAGCCGGCTTGGACCTGACCCAGCAGCCGGCTGATCGGCGCCGGCCAGACCCCGTCGCGACCGGTCGAGTAGTAGAGCCGGCCAAAACCCATGACGCCGACGACGAGGGCGTTGAAGATGGCGATCACCAGCACGCCGCTGATCGCCGCCGTCAGCTTCGGCCCCGCCACCAGGTTCATATAGGAGACCACCGGGGTGTCGGAGCCGAGGATCCGCGCCAGGTCGGGGGCGCTCAACACCACCAGGATCAGGGGCACGGCGATCACCAGGGCGGCCAGTCCGCCGATCCAGGTGACCAGCGGTCCGATCCGGCGCGGGGCGTCCGTGAGCTCCTCGCCGAAATAGAGCGCCCAGTGGGCGCCGGAGCAGGTGAAGATGGCCGAAACCACGGCCAGGCCCAGCGTCGCGACCGGCAGCGGCGTGGCGACCGCATGGTCCAGCCAAACCGGATGGGCCAGAGCGCTCAGCAGGGACCGGGAGGGATGGGCCACGGCGATCGCGGTCAGAATCGCCAGCGCGACGACCTCCATCAGCAGGAAGAGGCCGGTGACGACGGCGCCGATGCGCACGCGCAGCACCGCCACGCCGCAGGCCAGAACGAGGCAGGCCAGCGCCACCGGAAGCTGCGGCAGGCCGGGAAGCAGGACGCGCACATAGTCGGCGAAACCCAGCAGGCCGAAAGCCATCACCGTGGGCGCCGCCACCATCATCATGGTGATGTAGGGAAAGGCCCACAGGGGCCCCAACACGCCGACCAGGCTGGGATAGACGCCGCCGGCCTGGGGGAAGGCCGCGCCCAGCTCGGCATAGAGATAGGCCGCCACCGCCGCGATCAGTCCGCCGGCCATGACCGCCGCCACCGCCCCCGTGCCGGCCATGCGCAGCACGCCGTCGCCGTAGATGAACACCGACATGGCTGGCGACAGGGCGGAAAAGACCAGGAACAGGATTTCCAGCGGTCCGAGCGTACGGTGGAGCGTTCGAGGCGTCTGCACGGCGGACTCGCGGGCGGCTGGTGAAGGACCTAGCCTGAAGCGCCAGGCATTTTGCACCCACGCCGGACGTCGAAATCTCGCCCTTTATGATCAGGTTTGTGCAGATCCTAGGCACGGACGCAGACCAGGACGCCCCGGGCGGCGAACTTCTGCACGGTCGGCGCTACGCCGCCGCCCGTTTGCGCCGCACGCCTCGCGCCTTGCGCTTGCGCAGCCAGATGACCACGCCGGTGACGCTGAGGGCGGCCACGACCAGGCCGGCGGCCGAGATCAGGATGCGGCCCGGCAGGCCGAGGATCCGGCCCGAATGCAGCGGGAACTGGGCCTGGACGAAGATGTCGGCCGCCGTGCCGACCCAGGGCTGGCGCACTCCGGCCAGCTGGCCGGTGCGGCCGTCATAATAGAGGTAGGGCGGGCCGACGCCGGCCGCGCCGTGGTCGCCGCCCGGTTCGTGGAAGGCCACGCCGTAGATCCCGTATTCGGGGCTGTAGAACATGCCGCCGGCCGGGTCTCGCCAGCCGCGCCGCCGGGCCTCGGCGGTCGCCGCCTGCAGCACCTGGCCATAGGTCCGCACCGCCGGGATCGGCGTGTCGAGCGGGGCGGGCTTGCGCAGCTCGAACGGGCCTGGCGTCACCTGCGAGACCCGCGACATCAGCGGATAGAACACCTCGCTATAGAGGTTGAGCGAGAAGGCGGTGAAGGCCACCGTGAACAGCACCCCCCACAGCCACAGGCCAAAGGCCCGGTGGATGTCGAAATTGATCCGGTAGGCGCTGGCGGTGGTCTTGATCTGCCAGGCCGGCTTCCAGCGGCTCCAGAAGCCGCGCCCGGTCTTGTGGGCGACGGATGTCTTGGGCGCGGCGGCGCGGGCCGGCAGGGTCAGGTAGAAGCCGACGAAGCAGTCTAGCGTCCACAGCACCGCCACGATCCCCAGCAGCCAGACGCCCCAGCGGTCGATCCCCCACATCCGCGGAATGTGCAGGCTGTAGTGCAACACATAGAGGAACGAGACGAAGGTCTGCCTGGTGATCGGCCAGGCCGCCCCCCAGTTGCGTCGGCCCTGTTCGGCCCCGGTCGCCGGGTCGATGAACACCTGGTTGTAGCCGGGCTCGAACAGTCGGCCGGCCTTGGGGTCGCGCTTGGCCGCGACGCCGAAGGCCAGGGTCGCGCCCGGCTCGGGGGCGAGGGGGACATAGGTGACCTGGACGCGCGAGTCGCGGGCCTCGATGCGCCGGGCCAGGTCCAGGGCGGGCAGGGCGGGGCCCGGGGTGCGGGCCTGCATCAGCTGCGGATTGAGCAGGTCGTCCAGCTCGT
>Ga0136846_1219899_pt1 | contig 10137 bp, 5 predicted proteins | sample HopSoiMetagenom2_FD_96841 | JGI IMG/M metagenome (GOLD analysis project Ga0136846, IMG submission 96841) | Grasslands soil microbial communities from Hopland, California, USA - 2 Assembly 2016 (version 4) | ecosystem: Environmental > Terrestrial > Soil > Grasslands | place: USA: Hopland... | reverse complement strand
TCGTCTCCGGCTACCTGCGCGGCGACGGGCATCGGGTGCTGACTGCGAGCGATGGTTGCGAAGCCATGCATCGATTCATGACCGAGGAATTCGACATCGTGATCACGGATCACGGCATGCCGGGTATGAACGGTCTGCAACTAGCCGCGGCGGTGCATCGCCTTGCGCCGGCGAAATCCGTGATCCTGCTCACCGGATTCGCCTTCGGCCCCGAGCAGCAACCAACATCGATTGATTGCGTACTGAAGAAGCCTCTCAGTCGCGAGGAATTGCGAGTCGCGTTGCGCAATGTGCTCGGCCGCTCCCCGCAGCCCGCATCAGCCTTGCGGTCGCAGGAGATCGCGCAAGGCCACGAGCAGTGATGAGGCCGTGTATGGTTTCGGCAGGAAGAATTTGACGCCAGCGCCGGCGGCCTCGGCTTCCGAGGCCTTTGTAGCGAGGCCGCTGGCCGCGATGATTTTCACCAAGGGATTCAAGCGAGAGAGCGCGCGGATGGTGGCGACACCATCCATCACTGGCATCATCATATCGGTGAGCACCGCGGATATCTCCAGCATGTGCTGGGCATACTTTGCCACGCCCTCGGCGCCATCGACTGCCGTGACCACGCGGTAACCGAAGGCCACCAGCGTCTGGCTGGTGATGGATCGCACGGAAGCTTCGTCATCGATGACCAGGATGAGTTCCTCGTGGCCGCGCGGGAATTCGCCGTGGGGGGCGCCATTACCCGTCTCGCTGGTGCCCCGTTCCGCCGGCAGGTGAATACGGAATCTCGTGCCCCTGCCGGGAATGCTCTCCACCGTTACGAATCCCCCGTGGCTGCGCACGATGGCGAGCGTGGTGGAGAGGCCGAGGCCAGTGCCCTTGCCGATCTCCTTGGTCGTAAAGAAGGGTTCAAAGATTTTCTCGAGAACTTCGGGAGTCATACCGACGCCGGTGTCGGCGATCTCCAGCACCACATAGGCGCCGGGCTTGGCGTCCGGGTGCATCGCGGCGAATTGCGAATCGATCTCCAGATTGGTGGAGGTCAGGGTAAGGTTGCCGCCATTGGGCATGGCGTCGCGGGCATTGACGCAAAGATTGAGCATTACTTGCTGAAGCTTCGTGGGGTCGCCGAGCAGGCTCCAGGTATTTTCCGGCGCAGAGACTTGGACGGAGATGTATTTCGGAAAGGTATCCCGTGCGATGTGCTGCACTTCCTTGATTAACTGTGGAGGCCTCAACAACGTACGCTGCCCCTCGAGACCCCGCGCAAAGGACAGGACCTGCCGCACCATGTCCGCGCCACGCCGGGCACTCACAGCCACTGTCTCCAAAAGTTCCAGGTCCTGAGGATCCGTCATCTTCAGCCTGAAGAGATCGACCGCCATGATGATCGGGCCGAGGACATTGTTCAGGTCATGCGCGATACCGCCCGCAAGTGTGCCGATACTTTCCATGCGCTGGGCACGCAGGAATTGCGACTCGAGCTTTTTCTTCTCGGTGACGTCCGTGTTGATGGAGAGGACTGATTTCGGGTCGCCGAATTCGTCGCGGACCAATGTCCAGCGTCCCTCAACCAGCACGTCTTTGTTGTCTCGGTGTACTTGGTGAAGCTCGCCGGCCCAAGTCCCCTGCTTCAACAAATGCGCCATAGCCTCGTCGAAAGGCTCCGGCGTCTGGTAAAGGATGTCTTGCACGCGACGCCCGGTGACATCGGCATTCGTCCAGCCGAAAACTCGTCGCGCGCTCTTGTTCCAGTAGTTGATCTTGCCCGACAGATCATGCACGAAAATTGCGTCCTGGGCGTGATCGAGCAGCGCGGCCTGCTCTTCAATCTTGCCTTGGGCCCGCTTTTGCTCGCGCAGGTCGGTCGCCACAATGCTCGTAGTAATCACGTGGCCCGCCGCATCGCGCGCTGCATTCACACGGAGGAAGAGCTGGATCGGCTTGTTACTGCTGCCGGAGAGATAAGCATCGCCAGCCCACGAGCCCGTTTGCGCGACATTGGCGAAGACATCATCCGCTACCTGCCGGTGAACGAAGAGTACGCTTGCACCGCCAGCGGCGTTCAGTTGCTGCGGGCTGTACCCGAGCAATTCCTCAAAGACGCGGTTGTGGTAAACCGAAGCACCGGATTCGTCCATGATGGCGATGGCATCGGCCGCGAAATCGACCGCTATCTTGATACGCGTGAGTTCCTGCTCCGCAAGTTTGTGCTCGGTGATATCCAGCGCTTGGGCGATACGCGCTTTTTGCCCGCCGTACTTGATCGGCTGAGTGACGACCTCGACGAATATGATGGAGCCGTCTTTCTTCCGGTGGCGCCAGGTGCCCCGGGTAAGAGGGGCGTCGTTGGTGGCACTGCCACTTGTCTGCAATAGCAGAGGAATGTCTTCCGGCGGTCGCAAATCCATGACCGAGAGAGAAAGAAATTCGTCGCGCGAATAACCGTAGTGATGAATGGCTGCTTCGTTCACCTGCAGGAAACGCCACGCCACCCGGTCATAGACCCACATGGGAATTGGATTGCGCTCGAAGAGCACGCGGTAGCGCTCTTCGGAGGAACGCAAGGCTTCCTCGGCAAAAGACTTCTTCGCTTCGCTCAAGCGTTGGGAACGGCTAACCTTTCCCTCGCGCAATTCGCGCTCCACCGCCGGAATCAATCGCCGAAGGTTGCCCTTGAGTAGGTAATCGTTTGCCCCCTGGCGGAGGGACTCTACGGCAACGTCTTCGCCTACTGCGCCGGAGATGATGATCAACGGAGCATCGCACCCGCATTCACGCAGTACGCGGATCGCGCTCGGTGCATCGAACTGTGGCAGCGAATAGTCGCAAAAGATGATTTCCCACTCGCGGCTCTTGAGCGCTGCGCGCACCTCTTCCTCGTTCTCCGCCCGGGTCCAATCGGGCTCAAAGCCGCCGCGACGCAGTGCCGAAAGCAGAAGTTGGGCGTCATCTTCCGAGTCTTCGACCAGCAATGCCTGTAAAGGACGCGCCGATTCACTCATGACCACTCGCTCCCGGTGGCAACGCACCAGTTGGTTGCAATACCGCATTTCTCATATCAGGGGGAAAACCTCGGAGTGATAGTGCACGGATTTTCACGAGAAGCAATACGTTAAAACACTTATTCGCGCGTTTTCTACTCCGGTTGTTTAGCACACTGGTAGGCGAATAATTACGCTTCGCCCGAGATTCTGAGCAGTTTCGTCGTCTTGCGGCGACGGGTTGATCGGTAAAACCCCGAGCAAATATACGCATTACTCAGCTGCTCTGCGCGGAGCGATTTCTGCTTTATCTCCGGACATGCAATTTCCCCCTGCTGAAGACGCTACGCTGCCTGCAGCTCCGGCGCTGCCGCCAGCTTCGCGGGGCCGGGTGCTTCTTGTCGACGATGATGATGCACTCCGGGAGGTCGGACTTGCCATCTTGCAGGGCTCTGGATTCGAGGCGACGAGTGCAGCGACGGGCGGAGATTGCATACGTTCTCTGCAAGAACGGCTGCCGGATCTGGTCCTGCTGGACATCAATCTGCCCGATATTGACGGACGCGACCTGTGCCGCCAGCTAAAGAGTGACCCGCGCTTCGCGGGCATCCCTGTGGTGCATCTCACGGGTGGACACATTACCAGTGAGGAGCAGGCCGCCGGCCTCGAGGCCGGTGCGGATGGGTATATTGCGCGTCCGATTTCGAACTACGAGCTCGTCGCCCGCGTCGAAGCGATCCTGCGCATGAAACGCACCGATGCCGAGCTGCGGCGTGTGACGGCGGAACTGCGCGCCTCGACCCGGCGCCTGGAGCAGAGCGAGCAGCGCTACCGCTCCCTTTTCGAACACAATCCCGATGCGGTCTATTCGCTGGATCGTGACGGGCGTTTTCTTTCTTTCAACGCCGCGGGCGAGGCGCTGACCGGCTATCCTACGGAGGATCTGCTGCTCCTCCCGTACCAGCGTGTGCTGGCCCCAGAAGATCATGCAAGGGCGCAACGCGATTTTGCCCGCGTACTCACGGGTGAATCGACCTGCTCGGAGCTCACGCTGGCGCGTGGCGATGGCAAGCGTTGCCGGGCAAAAATCACGAGCCTGCCAATCATCGTCGACGGAGAAATCGTCGGCGCATTTTGCATCGCGCAGGATGTGACGCAACGACGGGAGAGCGAAGAGCGTTTTCAGCAGTTGGCGGAAAACGTGGAAGACGCCTTCTGGATCCTCGATGTCGCCACACAGCGCATGCTCTACGTCAATCCCGCCTTCCAGCGGATGCGTGGGCACCCCGGCGAACCGCTCGATCCCAATCCTTATTCGTACCTCGCGTCGATCCACACGCAGGACCGCGACCGCATTGTCAAGACATTCTCTGAGATGCCCTACTCGGTCAACGCCGAGTATCGGGTAATCCATCCGGATGGCACTATCCGGTGGAATTGGGCGCGCACCTTTCCGATTCGCGACCAGCATGGGGCTGTCTATCGCATCGCCGGCATCGCGCGCGATATCACGGAGCGCAAGGAAGCCGAGGCGGTCATCGGCGAACAGGCCGCGCTGCTCGACAATGCGCAGGAGGCTATCTACGTGCAGGGGCTCGATGGAGTGATCAAATTTTGGAATCGCAGTGCGGAGCGCACCTATCGCCGCGGTGCCGAGGAAGTCATTGGAAGCCGTTTGCTCCCGCATGCGGCAAGCGATAGCGAGCGTCACGATGTTGCGCGCAAGCAGGTGTTGGAAAAAGGAAAATGGATCGGGGAGCTTGTGGAGCAGATCGGCATCGGACGCGAGATCACAGTGGAGGGGCACTGGACGCTGGTGCGCGACGACGAGGGCGAGCCGAAATCCATTCTCTGCATCAATACCGACATCACGGAACGCAAAAAGCTGGAGACCCAATTCCTGCGCGCCCAGCGTATGGAAAGTATCGGCACTCTCGCGGGCGGCATTGCCCACGACCTGAACAATGTTCTTTCCCCGATCGTCATGTCCGTGGCGTTGCTGAAGATGAAGACCGATGATCCGACGAGCCTCGAGGTGCTCGACACGGTCGAGACGAGCGCCCGCCGTGGCGCCGACATGGTGCAGCAAGTCCTCTCCTTCGCCCGCGGTGTGGAAGGCCAGCGCCTCATCGTACAACCCAAGCATCTGCTGAGGGAACTGCAGAAGATCATCGTCGATGCCTTCCCAAAGAACATCGAGCTCAAGCTGGTACAAAAGACGGACCTCTGGAACGTGCTTGGAGATCCCACGCAGCTGCACCAGGTTCTACTCAACCTCTGCGTCAATGCGCGCGACGCGATGCCGGACGGTGGCCGCATCACCATCACCGCGGATAATGCCACGCTCGACGAGCAGTATGCCACGATACATCACGACGCGCACTCCGGCCCGCACGTAGTGCTCCAGGTGCACGACAATGGGACAGGTATTCCGGCTGCGCTCATCGAGAAAATCTTCGACCCATTCTTCACCACCAAGGAGCTGGGCAAGGGGACCGGGCTTGGCCTCTCCACTTCCCTCGCCATTGTCAAAAGCCACGGTGGATTCATCCTCGTAAACTCGGAGGCAGGCCGTGGCGCGACCTTCAAGATCCATTTGCCGGCTTATCTCGATGCATCTGAGGAAACTACAGATTCCGTTCAGGTTGATTTCCCGCGCGGCCACGATGAGTTGATCCTTGTTGTGGACGACGAGGCGTCCATTCGCACGGTCACCCAGCAGACGCTGGAGGCCTTCGGCTATCGCGTGGTTACGGTGGCAGATGGTGTCGATGCCGTGGCCGTCTACGCCCAGCGCCAGTCGGAGATTGCCGCTGTGATCACCGACATGATGATGCCGGTAATGGACGGCCCCGCGACGATTCAGGTACTCGTGAAAATCAATCCCGCAGTGAAGATCATCGCGGCGAGCGGCTTGAACGGCCAGGCGCAAATTGCCAAGAGCGGCATGCCAGGGGTGAAGGATTTCCTTCCCAAGCCGTATACGACCGAGGCGATGTTGCACACACTTGCCAAGTTACTGGCGGCGGGCTGAAGCGGGCAGGGGAATGCGGCGGGGTGGATTTGCGCCTAAGCAAAATCCGCCTGCAGATCTAGAGTGTTTGGAAGCCGTTCGGGCTTCCCACCCGATCCCCCGCCTTCATGACTGCACCCATTGTCTCCCGCCGCCACTTCCTCACGCAAAGTGCCGGACTTGCCGCCACCGCGGCTCTCGGTCCCAATCTGCTGCTGCGCGGTGCGGACACCGCAAGCAAGCGACTGAATATCGCCGTCATCGGGCACACCGGCTACGGCGACTATGGCCACGGTCTCGATGTGGTGTGGCTGCGCATGCCGGAAGTGGAGATCGTCGCCGTCGCGGATGCCGACGTTGTCGGCCTCGAAAGGGCCAAAAAGAAGCTCAAGGTCGAGCGCGGGTTTGCCGATTACCGCCAGATGCTCGCCGAGCTGAAGCCGGACATTGTGGCCGTCGCGCCGCGGCACGTGGACGAACATCGGGACATGACCCTCGCCGCGATCGAGGCGGGTGCGCAGGGCATTTATATCGAAAAGCCGTTTTGCCGTACGCCGGCAGAGGCCGATGAAATCATCGCCGCAGCGGACAAGCGGAAAACGAAAATCGCCATCGCGCATCGCAACCGCTATCACCCGGCGTTGCCGGCGGTAGAGCGCATCCTCAAGGGCAACGAACTCGGCCAGGTGCTGGAGATTCGCATGCGGGGCAAGGAGGACGCGCGCGGCGGAGCGCAGGACTTATGGGTGCTCGGTGCGCATCTCTTAAACCTCGCTGCGTTCTTCGGTGGTGCGCCGAAGTCGTGCACAGCCACGCTCTTCCAGGATGGGCGTCCGGCTACCAAGGGCGATGTGAAGGAAGGTTCGGAAGGAGTCGGCCCCATTGCCGGCAACGCCGTCCACGCCCGTTTTGAAATGGAGAGTGGCATCCCGGTCTTCTTCGATTCCATCGCCAATGCCGGCACAAAGACGTCCGGCTTCGGGCTGCAGATCATTGGTACCAAAGGCATCGTCGATTTGCGCTTCGATACCGAGCCCATCGCGCAATTGCTGCCGGGCAATCCTTTCCAGCCTGTGAAAGAGCCGCGCGTTTGGACACCGATTTCATCGGCTGGCCCCGGCCAGCCTGAGCCGATCACGGACATCAAGGGGGAGGTATCATCTCATCTCCTAGCGACTCGCGATCTTCTCGCCGCCATCCGTGAGGACCGCGCTCCGCTCTGCAGCGCAGCCGACGGGCGTGCGGTCCTGGAAATGATTATGGCAGTATTCGAGTCGCATCGTTTCAACGGTCAGCGTGTAGCCTGGCCACTCGTCAATCGTCAGAATCCGCTCGCGCAATTGGGATGAAGAGTGGCCTGTGTTTTGGGGCAGCTTTGTTGGTTTGTCTGACCGCACGTGCGGAAGACATCACCCGCATCTGGCTTACCCATCGGACCAGCGATCCGTCGAAGATCGTGGTGAACTGGCAGACCGCTGTTCCGGCAAATTCCGTCGTCGAGTTCGGTGACACTGAGGCTCTTGGACAAACTGCGCAGGCTGGCGAAGCGGTCACCTTGCACCACGTCGAGATTCCGCTCGCGCATCGCGATGGCAGCTATCATTACCGAGTCCGTTCCGGCAATAGCGCTTCGGAGATTCACTCTTTCCGTGGTTATCCCTCAAATGAGTTGCGAGTCGCTGTGGTCGCGGACACTGGCTATGGCAAGGTTCCATGGGGTGAGGCCGTGCAACGTGAAAAGCCGCATCTACTCGTCAGCGCTGGAGACCACGTGCCTGCACTGCACAAAGAACAGCCCGTTATTCCCACGGATGTCACCGCGTTCTCGGAACTCGTGGACCACAACCGCGAGCTCTTCCAATCCACCCCGTGGATGCCTTTGCTGGGAAATCACGATCGTGAGATCCGTGCGCGCGGGCCGAAGCCGCCGCCGGAACCCGTCTATGACGTCGAGGCGACAGCTTTCCGCCAGTTCTTCGCGTTGCCGGGTGAGGGATGGAAGTGGTATTTCGACGTGCCGGAGTTTGGGGTTCGCTTCGTCGCCCTCGATTTCTGCCACCTCAGCGATCAAGGCACCACGTGGCAGACGTGTCATTCACCGAAGCGCGATGGACCGCAATTTGGCTGGTACCGCGATCTCATGGCTGCCAGCCGTCAGCCGTTTCTCATCACCCTCGACAACGAGCGCAACGCCACGGTGCGTTCGGAAGAAAGTGGCGAGTGGGGTCGCATGATGTCGCAGGGCTCTTTCACTATCACCGGATTCGGCTATTTCGCCGAGCGCGCCGAGGTGGACGGCATCACTTATTACAACACCAGCGTCGGCGGCACCGGCGTGCCGTATCCCGACCCAAAATCCGCGGTGCTCAAGAATGAGGACAATTTCATCCTCCTGACCTTCAGCCGCGAGCCACGGGAGGTACGGGTCGATCTGAAGAACATGCGTGGCGAAGTGCTCGACAGCAAAACATTCATCCCGCGAGCGGGGGCAGCATCGCAGTAGAGGATCAGGCGACAACCACGGGCCTACGACGGCGTCGCAGCGCGAGACCTGCCAGGGCCATCGCTAGCAATCCTGCTGTGGAAGGCTCTGGAACCGCCGCCAAGGTCAGTACGTTCCCCCCTCCGGCTGCAAGGTTGTCGACCGGCACCATCGTCAAGTCGCCGCCCAGACTGAAATGCAATTTCGAGGAGCTTACGCCATCGGTCGCTATCGACGGACTCATACTCGACGACGAGAAACTCCTCGTGCCTAATCCGAGAACGGCGTAGGTCGCCGAATTGGAGCCGATTCGTGTCGCCCCATTCATGATCAACGAGCCGGAAGAAAATCCCGCATTTCGCTCCACTGGAATGACGGAGTTGCCGTCAGTTGAAGATGACGAGGATCCCGAATTGAATGTCACGCCGGAATTCTTGCTGGAAGCATCGATGGGGCCCGTTGCCGGGTTCCACCAGATCCCGAAATGCGACGCCCCGCCGCCGCCAGGTGCTGAGGCCGAGACGGTGCCATTGGAGTCTTGATTCTTGGCCTCTTTGGAAAGGAAATGGTTCGTCGCCGAACCCATGGCGTAGGTGCCGATAGCCGCGATGCCCAGCCACAAGATCATGCGCCTCACCCGTGGATTGAACCACCGCAACCAGGCGGGCCGTTCCGAACCCGCCGAGGCCATCGACGGAGCGGGGTGGGGAGCAGGCGTATTAGCAGGGTTTGTGGCAGGCATGTGACGTGACGAAACGAATTTGGCGGGACCGTATTTCAATCACTCCATCTTGACTGCAAATTTGATGTAACATTCAGGTGACAGGCTGGTGCTTGTCTGCGGGCGAGAAAAGATGCTTGTTCACGGGGACAGTTTTGGGCAGACAGTCCCACGCTTCGCCCCCGGTCAATTTTCGCGACGGACCGTATGCTGCCGCGCGGGGGCGGGCCAACTTCTGCATCCCCATGAGTCACTCTCTCCCGAAACTGCACAACGCCATGTGGCCCGGCCTCGTCGGCAAAGGCGACGGCCCTGGCCAGGAGCCGCCCATCAGCCTCGAGCACATGCTCGACCTCACTGCTGCCGCCAACGTCAACGGACAGAAGTTCGAAGGCATCGACTACTTCCTCTTTCTGCCGCACACGAATCCCGAGGCGAGCGACGACGAGCTGAAAAAGATCGCCGACCTCATCGCCAGCAAAGGCTTTGCCGTCGGCTCGCTGGTCGCGCCTGTCTGGCCCGGCACGGTGGGTGATTCCTCGATGGGCGATGACGCCCAGCAGGAGAAATTCCTTAGCGCCGTGAAGATGGCCTGCCGGATCGCGGGCGTCTTCAACAAGCATGGCGTGCGCAAGTATGGCGTCATCCGCATCGACTCCGCGGAGTTCGGCGTAAACAAGTGGCGCGAAAACGCGAAGGCGAACACCGCCCGTATCGTCGACACTTTCAAGAAGGCCGCCAGGATCGCCGCCGACCACGGCGAGCGCCTCGCCGCTGAAGGCGAAATCTGCTGGGCCGGCATGCATTCGTGGAAAGACATGCTCGATGTCCTCGAAGGCGTCGGCATGCCCGAGGCCCTCGGCTTCCAGGCAGACCTTGCCCACACCTATCTCTACACCCTCGGCTACAACGCCACCGAGCACGCCTTGCTCCAGCCCGGCTATAGCGATGC
>Ga0136846_1208015_pt1 | contig 10137 bp, 6 predicted proteins | sample HopSoiMetagenom2_FD_96841 | JGI IMG/M metagenome (GOLD analysis project Ga0136846, IMG submission 96841) | Grasslands soil microbial communities from Hopland, California, USA - 2 Assembly 2016 (version 4) | ecosystem: Environmental > Terrestrial > Soil > Grasslands | place: USA: Hopland... | reverse complement strand
GAGGATGCGCCCGGACTTCATCCGGTGGTCCCAGGGCACGTGGTGGAACCAGAGCAGGAACCGTTCCGGTGTCTGCTTCGGATCCGCGAAGATTGCCGCGACGTCCTTCTGGTACTGCGCCGTCGCATCGCTGCCTTTCGGACCACGCTCGAAGCCGATTCCGTCCGCGTCGGCGCGGTGGTAGTAAGTCGGGTTCCAGTCCGCGCGACCGAGGTCGTTGACCCAGGGCGCCGGACCGTAGTGATGCCCGGTGCCCATCAGATGCGCGAGGCCGAGCGGCGTCATGTAGTCGACCGCGGCTTCGCGTGACTCCATCATCATTTCGACGACCGGCGCGACCAGCTGCGGATCGTTCCCGAACGTCATGCGCGTCCATTCTTCGGCGAACTCGCGCGACGAGCCCTGCGGATTCCAGGCGAAACGGCCGAAGGCGTACCAGTTCGCCTGGTCGAACTGCGAACCGGTCCAGTTGCGGTCGGTGCCGATGTTCGACACGCCGGCCATCCCGGTGAGTCGATAGCCCTGCAACTCGCCGTCGAGGATCCTGGCGACGGTCGACCCGCGCCCCTGCACGCGCGTGTCGGCCTCGAGCGCCTCCTGGAACAGAGTGCCCAGATAGACGAGATGCGTCGCGAAGCCCAGGTATTCCTTCGTGATCTGGAACTCCATCATCAGCGGCGTCTTCGGCATCGCGCCGAACAGCGGATGAAACGGCTCGCGGGGCTGGAAGTCGATCGGCCCGTTCTTCACCTGCACGAGAACGTTGTCGGCGAACTTGCCATCGAGCGGCTTGAACTCGTCGTATGCCTGACGCGCCCTGTCGGATGGCGTGCCGTTCGAATACACGAATGCGCGCCACATCACGATGCCGTGATGCGGGGCGAGCGCCTCGGCCAGCATGTTGGCGCCGTCGGCATGCGTGCGGTGGTAGTCCTGCGGGCCGGGCTGGCCTTCGGAATTCGCCTTGACGAGGAAGCCACCGAAGTCCGGGATGATGCGGTACACCTCGTCGATCTTCGTCTTCCACCACGCGCGCACGCCCGGATCGAGCGGATCTGCGGTCTTGAGGCCGCCGAGCTCGATCGGCGCGCTGAAGCGTGCCGTGAGATAGACGCGCACACCGTACGGCCTGAACACGCCGGCGAGCGCCGCGGCTTTCTCGAGGTACGCGGGAGTCAGGCTCGCCGCGTTGGCATTGACGTTCGTGAGCACGCTGCCGTTGATGCCGATCGATGCGCACGCCCGCGCGTAGTCGGTGTAGCGCGGGTCGAGCCAACCCGGCAGCTTGTGCCAGTCCCACAGCGACTGCCCCGCATAACCACGCTCGACGTGCCGATCGAGGTTGTCCCAGTGATCGAGCACGCGAATCTTCGTGCGCGGGCTCGACACGAAGTCGAGCTTCGAGAGCGGCTGATGAGTCTGCACGAGCCGCAAGAACTGGAAGGCGCCGTACAGCACCCCGACCTCGGAGTTGGCGGCGATGACCGTCGCCGGTTGACCCTGGATTTCGAGGCTGCGAATCACGAAGCCTTCGGCTCCGGCGCGCTCGAGACCGAGTGGCAATGAGTTGAGCAGCGGCAGGCTGCGCGGCGTGCCGATCACGAGCGAATCCGGACCGCTCACGGCGTCGGATGTCGGCAACGCGGCACCCTGAAGCCCGCCGAGACCGCGCCTCAACTCGGCCGCGGCGGCATCGAGCGTGGGCGACGGTGCACCGGCGACGAGCGCTCGCACCGGCGCAAGCAGTGACGCGTCCGGCCGATATCGCAGCCATAAGTCATAACCATCCTCGGCGGAGGAAGGCAGTGAAAGTGCCGCGAAAAGCAGGCAGAGGAATGCGAAACGGGTGATGATCACGGGGTGGACTTTCGCAGTGCGTTGAAACTATTGTTATCGCTAACGCGGATCATGCGCCAGTAGCCGGGTGTTCGATTGACCGAGTCAGGGGACAGGGGGAACGACGGCCTTCCACGCGTGAGCGAGAAGAGCGGTCGCAGAAAAGGCAGCGCCGTCACGATTCACGAAGTGGCGCGGCACGCCAGTGTGTCGCCGATGACGGTATCGCGCGTCATCAATGGTGAAAGCAATGTGCGCGACACCACGCGCGAGCTCGTGCTCGAGGCCGTACGCGCGCTCAACTACCGGCCGAACCCTGCCGCACGCGTGCTGGCCGGCGCGCGCGACACGCGCATCGCGCTCATTTATTCCAACCCCAGCGCCTCATACCTGTCCGAGCTGCTCGTGGGTGCACTCGATGGCTCGCATCGCACTGCCGCGCAACTCGTGCTCGACCGCTGGGACAACCTCAAGCCCGCTCAGGAAAAAGCGGCGGCCCAGAAGCTCGCCGAAGGCATCGCCGGCGTGATCCTGCCCCCGCCGCTGTGCGAATCGAAGGCGATCGCCGCCGCGTTCGCCGCCGAGGGAGTGCCAGCCGTGGCGCTCGCTACCGGCCGCGCACGCGAAGACGTCTCGTGCGTGCGCATCGACGACTTCCACGCGGCACGCGAAATGACGGGGCATCTCATCGAGCAGGGACACACCCGCCTCGCATTCATCAAAGGCCAACCGACACAGACCGCGAGCACCCAGCGCCTGGAAGGTTTCCAGGCCGCCATGGACGATGCCGATCTCGAAGTCGATCCGGCGCTCGTGATCCAGGGGTTCTTCTCGTACAAGTCGGGTCTCGATGCGGCCGAGAAGCTGCTGGCACGCAAGCGGATTCCGACGGCCATCTTCGCGAGCAACGACGACATGGCCGCCGCCGCCATCTCGGTGGCCCATCGGCGTGGGCTCGACGTGCCGCGCGACCTGTCGGTCGTCGGGTTCGACGACACACCGATTGCGACCACGGTATGGCCCGAGCTCACGACCGTTCGTCAGCCGATTGCGGCGATGGCCGAAGCGGCGATCAACTTGCTGTTGCACAAGATCCGCCGGCCGAAAGATCGCCATGCGAATCAGGCTGTCGATCACCTCGTGCCGTACGTTCTCGTGAAACGCGATTCGGTCGCCCCGCCACGAAAGTCGTAGATGCGGTGGTACCGATGACGAGCCGGACGTCCGGAACGAGGCCCGGCTTGCTATCTGATAACGCTATCACTACGCTTCGGCGACCGCTGGACGGGGGGCGCGGAATGCGCACGCGAGCGGGTTGAAAAACATAATCACTCCAAGGAGATAGCGCGTGTCTCAGACTTCGACTCCGGGCGCCGCCGGCACTCATACCGGCCTTCTCGTCACCCTAACTATCATTGCGGCCCTCGGGGGATTGCTGTTCGGCTATGACACCGCCGTGATCTCCGGCGCCACCGATTCCATCAAACAGAATTTCGTCGCGCCCCTGAACCTCCACGAGGGCGCGCGGCTCAGCCTCGAAGGTTTCACCATCGCGGGCGCGCTGTGGGGCTGCCTCATCGGCGGCGCACTCGGCGGCGTGGTTGCCCATTTCGTCGGCCGGCGCGGCGGATTGATCGTCGCCGGCCTGCTCTTCTTCATCTCCTCGCTGGGCTCGGCATGGCCGGAATCCTTCCTCGGCGGAATCGGCTCGGTGCTCACGCCGCTGATCAATGCGCTGCTCTGGTTCCTCAACCTGTTCTTCGAAAGTGCGCCGTACCTCAAGTTCGGGGACACGATCACGAACTTCATCGGCCACCGCCTGTTCGGCGGCATGGGCATCGGCCTCGCGTCGATGCTCGCGCCGATGTACATCGCCGAGATCGCGCCGCCGTCCAAGCGTGGCGCGCTCGTCACGTATCAGCAGATCGCGATCGTCAGCGGCATCACGGTGTCGTACTTCGTGAACTACTTCATCAAGAAGTTTGGCGGCGGCGGGGACCCGAACTGGATCCATGTGGAGGGATGGCGCTACATGCTGGCCTGCTGCTCCATTCCGGCCGGCATCTTCGTCCTGCTGTTGTTCTTCGTGCCGGAGACGCCGCGCGGCCTGATGCTCAAGGGCAAGACCGCCAAGGCCAACGAAGTCCTCAACAAGCTCGCGACGCCCGAGGAAGCCAAGATCGTCCTCGGCGAGATCGACGCTTCGCTCAAGGAGAGCGCCGGACACCTGTTCTCGTACGGCGGTCTAGTGATCGTCGTCGGCATCCTGCTCTCCACATTCCAGCAGCTCGTCGGCATCAACGCGGTGCTGTACTACGGTCCTCAGATGTTCGCGAACATGGGTTTCCAGGGTGATGCCTCGTTCGCGCAGACGGTCATCATGGGCATCGTCATGGTGGTGTTCACGTTGATCGCCACGGTCACCGTCGATAAGTGGGGCCGCAAGCCGCTGCTGATCCTCGGTGCGTTGATCATGGCGGTGACCATGATCGCACTCGGATTCATGTTCAATGCCGGATCGGTCGGCCTCGCGGCGCTGGTCGTCGTCTGCGTGTACATCGCCGGGTTCTCGCTCTCGTGGGGCCCGGTCGTCTGGGTCATGCTCGCCGAGATCTTTCCGAACAAGATCCGCGACAAGGCGATGGCCATTGCGGTGGCGGCCCAGTGGTTCATGAACTGGGTGGTCTCGGTGACCTTCAACATCAGGGACGGCAACACCGCGCTCAACTCATCCTTCAACCATGGCTTCGCTTACTGGCTGTACGGCGGGTTCAGCGTGCTGGCCGCGCTGTTCGTCTGGAAGTTCGTGCCGGAAAGCAAGGGCGTCACGCTCGAGTCCATGCAGAAGCTCTGGAAGAAGGTGCCGGCGGCCGCCTGAGGCGCCGGTAGTTAGTCAGGTCCACATCGGCTCCGCGGCGCCCGCCAGGCGCCGCGGAGTTTTCGTCAGAAACATATGATCGAACATCTACCATCCGACTGGCGGCAGGCCGTGCTCGTCGGCCGCCTCCTGACGCGCGAGGGTCCGACGCCCGTCGTCGTGGCCGAAGGCCGCGTGCGGGACGTGTCGCGACATTCGCCAACCGTGTCGCAGCTGCTGAACGGCTGGAACGGCAACGTGCCCGAGGGCACGGATCTCGGGCCGCTCGAGTCCTTCGGCTTCACCTGCGAATATGCGGGCGCGAAGGCGGTGCGGCTGCTGTCGCCGTTCGATCTCCAATGCATCAAGGCGAGCGGCGTGACGTTCGCGATCTCCGCCATGGAGCGTGTCATCGAGGAACGCTGCCGCGGCGACGCGAGCAAGGCGGATTCGCTGCGCGCGAGCCTGCGCGACCGCATCGGCACGGACATCCGCTCCGTGAAGCCGGGCTCGGCGGACGCGCAGAAGCTCAAGCAGGCGCTCATCAGCGACGGACTCTGGTCGCAGTACCTCGAGGTCGCGATCGGTCCGGACGCGGAAATCTTCACGAAGTCACCGCCGCTCTCGTCCGTGGGCTGGGGCGACTGGATCGGCATTCGCGACGACTCCGCCTGGAACAACCCCGAACCCGAGGTCGTTCTCGCGGTCGACAGTGCGGGACGCATCCTCGGCACGACGCTCGGCAACGACGTCAACCTGCGCGACATCGAGGGTCGCAGCGCGCTGCTGCTCGGCAAGGCCAAGGACAACAACGCCTCCGCGGCGATCGGTCCGTTCATCCGCATGTTCGACGGCAGCTTCACGCTCGACGAAGTACGGCAGGCCGTCGTGCGGCTCGAGATCATCGGCGACGATGGATTCAGGCTCGAAGGCCAGAGCTCGATGTCACAGATCAGCCGCGATCCGGCCGAGCTCGTCGGCCAGACGATTGGTAAACACCACTGCTACCCGGATGGGTTCGCACTGTTCCTGGGCACGATGTTCGCGCCCATCGAGGACCGTGGCGCACCCGGGAAGGGATTCACCCACAAGAATGGTGATGTTGTCCGGGTCTCCACCGGCAAACTCGGTGTGCTAGAAAACAAGGTGACCACGTGCGACCAGGCCCCGCCGTGGACGATCGGTATCGCGGAGCTGATGCGCAATCTTGCGCGCCGCGGCCTCCTCACTGGATGAGAAACACATGAGTGATACGAAACAACTTTCCCATTACATCGATGGGCAATGGGTGGCGGGTACCGCTGCCTCCGACAGTCTCAATCCGTCCGACACACGTGACATCGTCGCGAAGGTGCCCGGCGGCGACAAGAACACCGTGAACGCCGCGGTAGCCGCGGCGAAGGCCGCCTTCCCCGCGTGGGCCGGCGCGTCTCCTGAAGTGCGCTCCGACCTGCTGGACAAGGTCGGCTCTCTGATCATGGCGCGCGCCGATGATCTCGGCCGTCTGCTCTCGCGCGAGGAAGGCAAGACGTTCCCCGAGGGCAAGGGTGAAGTCATGCGCGCGGCGCGCATCTTCAAATTTTTCGCGGGCGAAGCGCTGCGCCGTCACGGCGTGACGGTCGACTCGACGCGGCCGGGTGTCGCAGTGGAGACCTTCCGCGAACCGATCGGCGTATTCGCGCTGATCACCCCCTGGAATTTTCCGATCGCGATCCCGGCGTGGAAGAGCGCGCCTGCGCTGGCGTTCGGCAATACCGTGGTCATGAAGCCGGCGTCTGTCACGCCGGCCACGGCACACGCGCTGGCGGAAATCATCCACGAGGCCGGCGTGCCGAAGGGTGTGTTCAATCTCATTCTTGGCGGCGGCGCCATGGGCGGCGCGCTCACGGATCATCCCGACGTGGTCGGCGTGTCGTTCACGGGTGGCCAGAACACGGGTGCGCAGGTCGCCAAGTCGGCGTTTTCGCACAACGCGCGCGTGCAGCTCGAAATGGGCGGCAAGAATCCACTCGTCGTGCTGGACGACTGCGATCTGGACCGCGCGGTGCAGTGCGCGCTCGACGGTGCGTTCTTCGCCACCGGCCAGCGTTGCACGGCGTCGAGCCGCATCATCGTGACGCAGGGCATCCACGACAAGTTCGTCGACGCGCTCGCCGCGAAGGTGAAGGCGCTCAAGGTCGGTGATGCGCTGGCGCCCGACACGCAGATGGGCCCGCTCGCGAGCGATGCCCAGCTGGCCACCACGCTTTCCTATCTGAACATCGCCACGCAGGAAGGCGGCCGCAAGGTCGTCGGCGGCGACGTGCTCGATCTGGGCAAGCCCGGCTACTACGTCGCGCCCGCGCTGATCGCGGACACCAAGCTCGAGATGCGCATCAACCTTGAGGAGGTCTTCGGGCCGGTCGCGTCCACGGTGCGCGTGAAAGACTACGAGGAGGCACTCGCGGCCGCGAACGCGGGCGAGTTCGGCCTCTCGGCCGGCATCATGACGAACTCCCTCAAGTACGCGCGTCACTTCGTGCGCAACGTGCGCGCCGGCATGGTGATGACCAACCTGCCGACCGCCGGCGTCGACTATCACGTGCCGTTTGGCGGGACACGCAAGTCGAGCTTCGGGCCGCGCGAGCAGGGCTTTGCGGCCGTCGAGTTCTACACGCAGGTCAAGACCAGCTACACGTGGGCCTGAGGTCCGAAAACGATATGACGCACGCTGTTTATCCTTCGCTGGCCGGCAAGACCGTCGTCGTGACCGGAGGTGGCTCCGGGATCGGCGAGGTCATGGTCGAAGGATTCGCGCGACAGAAGTCCCGTGTATTCTTCCTCGACGTCGCCGAGGCGGAGTCGAAGGCGCTGGCTGCGAAGCTCGGCGGTGGCGTGCAATTCCTCAAGTGCGATCTGACAAACGTCGATTCGCTGCGCGCGAACTTCGCGGAGATCGAGAAGCAGGCCGGCCCGGTGTCCGTGCTCGTGAACAACGCGGCGAACGATGACCGCCACAAGATCGAAGACGTCACGCCGGCCTATTGGGAACAGCGGATCGCCGTGAACCTGCGGCACCAGTTCTTCGCCACGCAGTGTGTCGTCCCGGGCATGCGCAAGGCCGGCGGCGGCTCCATCGTCAACCTGGGCTCGGTGTCGTGGCACTCCGCGATTCCGGACCTCTCGGTGTACGAAACCTCCAAGGCCGGCATCGAAGGTCTGACGCGCGCGCTGGCACGCGAGCTCGGCGAGGCGCGAATCCGCGTCAACTGCGTCATCCCCGGCGCCATCCGTACGCCGCGACAGATGAAGCTGTGGCACACGCCGGAAGAGGAGGCGAAGATCATCGCGCAGCAGTGCCTCAAGGCGCGTGTCGATCCCGTGCACGTCACGGCAATGGTGCTGTTCCTGGCCTCCGACGATGCCGCGATGTGCACCGCTCACAATTACTGGGTGGATGGCGGATACCGCTAACCTCGAGGCGTCATGTCGGAAGTCGAGTGCGTATGGCCGGTCGGGGCGGTGCTCGGTGAGGGCCCGCTGTGGTCCGCGGCCGAGCAGGCCGTTTGGTTCGTCGACATCAAGGGGCCCGCGATCCATCGATATCACCCGGCGAGTGGCCAACGGCGCTCGTGGCCCGCGCCTGCGCGCGTGGGCTTTGTCGCGCTGACGCGCGACGGTGGAATGCTCGCCGGGCTCAAGACCGGACTGCACCGCTTCAACCCCGAGACCGGGAATTTCTCGCTACTGCACGTCGTCGAGCCGCACGCACCGAACAACCGGCTCAACGACGGGTTCGTCGATTCGGAGGGCTTCCTCTGGTTCGGCTCGATGGACGACACCGAAGAGGAGCCGAGCGGTGCGTTGTACCAGCTCGGGCACGAAGGCTGCATCCGCCGCGATCCGGGCTACGTCGTGACCAACGGTCCGGCCGAGAGTCCTGACGGCCGCACGCTGTATCACACCGACACGCTCGCCGGGATCATCTACGCCTTCGACCGTGCGCGGAGTGGCCAGCTGTCCAACAAGCGCGTCTTCGTACGGATTCCCGCCGGCGCCGGCTATCCCGACGGTCCCATCGTCGACGTCGAGGGCTGCGTCTGGACCGGCCTGTTCGGCGGCTGGGCACTCCAGCGCTTCTCGCCCGCAGGCAAACTACTCGACGAGGTGCGGCTGCCCTGCTCCGCGGTCACGAAAGCCGCATTCGCGGGCGACGATCTCAAGACGCTTTACATCACCACCGCGCACGTCGCGCTGTCGCCGGAGGAGCGCAAGCAGCAGCCGCTCGCCGGCGGCCTGTTCCGGGCACGAATCTCCGTGCCCGGTTTGCCGCAAGGAATCGTTTCGCATGGCCTCTGATACCCAGGTCCAGCCGCGCCGCCGTTTTCGCTCGCGCGACTGGTTCGACGATCCCAAGCATCTCGACATGGTCGCGCTCTACCTCGAGCGCTTCATGAACTACGGCCTCACGGCCGACGAGCTGCTCTCCGGGAAGCCGATCATCGGCATCGCGCAGACCGGCGGTGACCTCACACCGTGCAACCGCATACATCTCGATACCGTGAAACGCGTGCGCGAAGGCATCCGCGACGCGGGCGGCGTGCCGATGGAATTTCCGCTGCATCCGATCTTCGAGAACTGCCGCCGCCCGACCGCGGCGCTCGACCGCAATCTCGCCTACCTCGGCCTCGTCGAGATCCTGCACGGTTACCCGATCGACGCGGTCGTGCTGACGACCGGCTGCGACAAGACCACGCCCGCGCAGATCATGGCGGCCTCGACGGTCGACATCCCCGCGATCGTGCTGTCGGGCGGTCCGATGCTCGACGGCTGGCACGACGGCGACCTCGTCGGCTCGGGCACGGTGATCTGGCGCTCGCGCCGCAAGCTCGCCGCGGGCCAGATCGATGAGAAGCAGTTCCTCGCGGCGGCGGCGGCATCGGCACCGTCGCTGGGCCATTGCAACACCATGGGCACGGCGTCGACGATGAACGCGGTTGCCGAGGTGCTCGGTCTATCGTTACCGGGTTGCGCGGCGATCCCCGCGCCGTACCGCGAGCGCGGACAGATCTCGTACGAGACCGGCCGGCGCATCGTCGAGATGGCATACGAAGATCTGCGGCCTTCGCAGATCCTCACGCGCACGTCCTTCCTCAATGCGATCGCGGCGATTGCCGCGATCGGCGGCTCGACCAATGCTCAACCGCATCTCAACGCGATGGCGCGCCATGCCGGTCTCGAGATCACGCCGGAAGACTGGATGAAGTACGGACGTGACCTGCCGCTGCTCGTGAACATGCAGCCTGCCGGAAAGTATCTCGGCGAACGCTTCCATCGCGCGGGTGGCGTACCTGCCGTGCTGACCGAACTGCTGCGCGTCGGGAAGATCGACGGCAAGGCGCTGACGGTCACGGGACGTTCGCTCGCCGAGAACGTCGCCGGACGCGACTCCGTCGATCGCGAGG
>Ga0136846_1222977_pt1 | contig 10138 bp, 7 predicted proteins | sample HopSoiMetagenom2_FD_96841 | JGI IMG/M metagenome (GOLD analysis project Ga0136846, IMG submission 96841) | Grasslands soil microbial communities from Hopland, California, USA - 2 Assembly 2016 (version 4) | ecosystem: Environmental > Terrestrial > Soil > Grasslands | place: USA: Hopland... | reverse complement strand
GCTCAGGCCCCTGATATCCGTGGTGATGAAGTACGTGCCCTCCGGCATGAAAACCTCGAAGCCGGCCGCCGTCAGCCCCTCGGCCAGCAAGTCGCGCTTGCGCTGAAGGTCCGCGCGCAGCGTCGCGAAGTACGCGTCCGGCAGCGCCAGCGCAGTCGCGGCGGCGTACTGGAACGGGCCGCCGGAGACGTAGGTCAGGAACTGCTTGGCGCTGCGCACCGCCGCCACCAGTTCCGGGCGTGCGGTCACCCAGCCGATCTTCCAGCCGGTGAAGGAGAACGTCTTCCCGGCTGAGCCGATGGTGACGGTGCGCTCGCGCATTCCCGGCAGCGTGGCGAGCGGGATGTGCTCGGCGCCGAATGTCAGGTGCTCATACACCTCGTCGGTCACCACCAGCAGATCGCGCTCGCACGCCAGCTCGGCGATCGCCGAGGATTCGGCGCGTGTCAGCACCATGCCGGTCGGGTTGTGCGGGGTGTTGAGCAGCAGCAGGCGGGTGCGGTCGGTGACGGCGGCCCGCAGCGCGTCCAGGTCCGGGCGGAACGTCGGCGGCCGCAGCGTGATCGGCACCCGCATCCCGCCGGCCATCGCGATGCACGCCGCGTAGGAGTCGTAGTACGGCTCGAAGGCCACCACCTCGTCGCCCGGTTCCAGCAGCGCCAGCAGCGCCGCCGCGATGGCCTCGGTCGCCCCGGCGGTCACCAGCACCTCGGAGTCCGGGTCGAAGTCCAGGCCGTAGAAGCGTTTCTGGTGCTGGGCCACCGCCGCCCGCAGCTCCGGGATGCCGGGCCCGGGCGGGTACTGGTTGCCGAAGCCGCCGAGCACCGCATCGGCCGCCGCCTGCTTGATCTCCTGCGGCCCGTCGGTGTCCGGGAACCCCTGCCCCAGGTTGATCGAGCCGGTCGCGGCGGCCAGCGCCGACATCTCCGCGAAGATGGTGGTGCCCATCGGGGCCAGCCGGCTGTTGACGTAGGGGGTGCGCATACCGCCATCCTGCCGCAGGCTGTGCCAGGCTGGGGGTCATGGACTTGCGCATCTTCACCGAGCCGCAGCTGGGCGCCACCTACGACACCCTCCTGACCGTCGCCAAGGCCAGCGAGGAGCTGGGCTTCGACGCCTTCTTCCGGTCCGACCACTACCTGACGATGGGCGACGTGTCCGGGCTGCCCGGGCCCACCGACGCCTGGACGAGCCTGGCAGGTCTGGCGCGCGAGACCAAGAGCATCAAGCTCGGCACGCTGGTCAGCCCGGTCACCTTCCGGCTGCCCGGGCCGCTGGCCATCCAGGTGGCGCAGGTCGACGCCATGGCCGGGCCCGGCCGGGTGGAGCTGGGGCTGGGCACCGGGTGGTTCGCCGCCGAGCACGCCGCCTACGGCATCCCGTTCCCGGAGAAGCGATTCGATCTGCTGGAGGAGCAGCTGCAGATCATCACCGGGCTGTGGAACACGCCCGATGGGGAGAGCTACACCTTCAAGGGCGAGCACTACACGCTGACCGATTCCCCGGCGCTGCCGAAGCCGGCCAGCACCCCGCACCCGCCGATCATCCTCGGCGGCGGCGGTCCCAAGCGGACGCCGCGGCTGGCGGCGACGTACGCGAGCGAGTTCAACACCTCGTTCCAGTCGTTCAAGGACTCCGAGCGGCTGTTCGGCACGGTGCGCGACGCCGTGGCCGCGAACGGCCGCCGGGCGGACTCCATGGTCTACTCCGCCGCGCTGACCACCTGCGTGGGCCGCGACGAGGCCGAGATCACCCGGCGTGCCGCCGCCATCGGCAAGGCGCCGGCCGAGCTGCGCGAGGCAGGCCTGGCCGGGACGCCGTCGGAGGTCGTGGACAAGATCGGCCGGTACACCGGCATCGGCGCGCAGCGCCTGTACCTGCAGATCATCGACCTGGACGACCTGGACCACCTGGAGCTCATCGCCTCCGAGGTGCTGCGGCAGCTGAAGTAAGACACCTGATGCACCGCTCAGAACTGGCCTCCGACTGCTCGAATTGCTTCGCGCTGTGCTGCGTGGGGCTGACGTTCACGGCGTCCCGGGACTTCGCCGTGGACAAGGCCGCCGGAACGCCGTGCCCGAACCTGGCCGCCGACGACCGCTGCTCGATCCACACCGGCCTGCGCGGCCGCGGCTTCAAAGGCTGCACTGTCTACGACTGCTTCGGCGCGGGGCAGAAGCTGTCGCAGGAGACGTTCGGCGGCGTGTCCTGGCGCGGCGCGTCGCCACAGCGAGCCCGGCAGATGTTCGCGGCCCTGCCGGTCATGCGGCAGCTGCACGAGATGCTGTGGTACCTGGCCGAGGCCGAAACGCTGGCCTCGGCCTCGGCGCTGAAGAACGAGATCGGCTGGTCGGCGGATGAGACGGAGCGGCTGACGCACCTGTCGGCGGAGAAACTGATGGCGTTGGACGTGGCGGCGCATCGGGCGGGTGTCAGTGAGCTGCTTTATGAAGTCAGCGCCCTGGTACGCGCGGGGGTCGGTGGCGGGCGTGGGAAGGACCGGCGCGGTGCGGACCTGATCGGGGCTCGGTTGCGAGGCGCCGACCTGCGCGGGGCGGATCTGCGGGGCGCGTACCTGATCGGCGCCGACTTGTCCGGAGCCGATTTGCGCAAGGCCGATCTGATCGGCGCCGACCTGCGGGATGCCAACCTCGCCGCGGCCGACCTGACCGGCGCGGTATTCGTGACGCAGTCACAGCTGAACGCCGCGATGGGGGATCAGGGGACGAAGGTTCCCGATGGGCTGGTGCGGCCGGCGCATTGGAGTTGAGCCGGCCCGAAAGGCGTCGCTGAGCCGCATCCGACTCTGCGATCCTGCGGGCATGGGGATGTTGGACGCGTTCGCGGCCCGGGTCGCCGCCGGTGCCGAGGTCAGCTTCCGGCCCACCGGGACGTCGATGGTGCCGCTGATCCGCAGCCGGCAGTCGGTGACGGTCGTGCCGGTGGACCCGGCGAAGCTCGAAGTCGGCGACATCGTCCTGGTCCGTACCGAGGCCGAGGGCGGCGAAAACCCCCGCGTGAACGCGGCCGTCGCCTGACGCATGACGCGACCGCAAGGTCGACCTTCTCGCTTATGTGACCCTGTGCGGCACATTCAGCACATAAGGACGCATTCATCCTTCCGGTGGCGGCGATCGCCCCCGGCATCGGTATGGTAACCATCTGATCGAGTCGAATCAGGGATGGGGACGATGCAGACTCTTGGGGCGGGGGACCCGCAACAGATCGGACCGTACGTGTTGACCGGCCGGCTGGGGGCCGGCGGGATGGGGAGCGTCTACCTGGGGTGGGACGCCGCTGGGCGGCCCGCGGCCGTGAAGGTCGTGCGAAGCGACTTCCTCCAGGATCCTGATTTCCGAGCGCGTTTCCGGCGGGAGATCTCCTCGGCGCGCCGGGTGACCGGGCCGTGGATCTCGCGGGTGCTGGACGCCGATCCGGACGCCGCATCGCCCTGGCTGGCCACCGAGTACGTCGCCGGGCCGACGCTGGACGCCGCCGTGAACCGGTTCGGGCCGCTGCCGACCGAGACCGTGGCGGTCCTGGCCGAGTGCCTGGGCCAGGCGCTCGAGGCCGTGCACTCGGCCGGGGTGGTGCACCGGGACATCAAGCCCAACAACATCCTGCTGGCCGCCGACGGCCCGCGCGTGATCGACTTCGGTATCGCGCGGGCGACCGACGACACCAAGCTGACCGCCACCCACGCCGGCGTGTTCGGCGTGGCGGGGTTCATCGCGCCGGAGCGTCTGGAGCGGCAGGTTCTGCTGCCCGCCGGGGACGTCTTCGCCGGCGGCGCCGTGCTGGCCTTCGCGGCCACCGGCAAGATGGCGTTCGGCGGCGGGGAGCCGGTCACGGTCGCCTACCGGGTCGTGCACGGCGAGCCCGATCTGGAAGGCCTGCCCGACGAGCTTCTTCCGCTGGTCCGCGCGTGCCTGGCCAAGGACCCCGCGGGGCGGCCGGACGCGGGGCGGCTGGCGGCGGAGGCCGCCCGGGTGCGGGGCGCGAGCAAGTGGCCCGGGGTGCCGACGGCGGTCGACTGGGCCGCTGCCACGCCGATGAGTAACACCTACGAGCTGGCCTCGACCTGGCTGCCCGCACCGCTGGCCCGGCACACCGTGCAGGATTACGACCTGTCCGCCGGGTTCGCGGCGGCCGAGACCGCGCGGCTGGCTCTGGAGCACGACCCGCGCATTGCGGTGGCGGTCGGCGCGGGTGGGTTCGGCGGTCCAGGTGCCCTGGGCGGTCCAGGCGGCCCCGGCCGGGAACGCGACCTCGCGCACGACACCGGCAACACCAAGCAGATGGCCCCGAAACGCAAGAAGCCCTTGGCGATCGCCGGCGCGGTGGCGGTCGCCGCCGGGGTGATCGGCGGCGCGCTGGCCATGAGTTCCGGAGGCGACCACAAGGCCGGGGCGACAGCCCTGCAAGGCGCCGGCTTGAACAGCCAGACGCCGTCCCAGTCCGCATCCGGCAAGGACGCCGCCGACCTGGCCCAGGGTGGAAGCCAGCGCTCCGGCGACAACCTGCCGACCTCGGCCGCGGCTCCGGCCGCCGGCAGCGCGGGGGCGACCGGCTCGTCCGCGCCGTCCGCGGCGGCCGGAAGCGCTCCGTCCTCGCAGCACCAGCCATCGTCCAGCGCCGGGTCGCCCGCATCCCGAGCTTCGAGCGCGCCATCAAGCCAGGCGAGTACGAGCAACCCGGCCACCAGCGCGCCCCCGGTGTCGAAGCCGACGACCTCGCAACCGCCCCCGCCGGCCCCCGCGCCGGTACCGTGCAGCGGCACGGTCTCCACCTCCCAGGGCACCGGCCACAACTGCACGTTCTACATCGCCGGCGACGGCAAGACCGGCGGTTCGCCGGTGGTGAAGAGCGACGGTACTTCGGCCGGCTTTCTCCATAAGGGCACGAACTGGGTGATATGCCAGGCCGCGGGCCGCACCCAGCACCAGGGCCAGTACTACAACAAGTGGTGGGCCTATACCGAAGCCGACAACGGCGCCTGGGGCTGGGTCAACGCGGTCTCGGCGTCCGGCGGCGACAACGACGGGGCCTTCGGCGGCGTGCCCATGTGCACCGCGCACGGCTTGCCGCCGCAGTAGGCCGTAACTAGACCGCAGTGGGCCGCACCGCCTGTTAACGCCACCGCCACCCGGACCGGCGATATATAGCTCGCGCAACCCGCCGCGGGATGTGATGGAGTAACACTGTAACTTCTCCGATCGTACGAGAGGGCTGCCATCATGGGCCGATTCAAGGTGGGCGTCCAGATCCGCCCGCAGCACACCGACATCGACGCGCTGCGCCAGGCATGGGAGCGGGCCGACGCGCTGGGTGTCGACACGATCTTCACCTGGGACCACTTCTACCCGCTGTCCGGCGACCCCGAGGGCAACCACTTCGAGGGCTCCAGCCTGCTGGCGGCGATGGCGGTGACCACGACCCAGGCCAAGTTCGGCATGCTCGTGTACTGCAACAGCTACCGCAACCCCGAACTGCTCGCCGACATGTCCCGCACCATCGACCAGCTCTCCGGCGGACGCCACATCCTGGGCGTCGGCTCCGGCTGGTTCCAGCGCGACTACGACGAGTACGGGTACGAGTTCGGCACCGCGCCCGAGCGGCTGCGCGCGCTCGGCGAGGCGCTGCCCCGGATCAAGGAGCGCCTCGGCAAGCTCAAGCCTGCCGATCCCCGGCTGCCGATCCTGATCGGCGGCGGCGGGGAGAAGGTGACGCTGCGCCTGGTCGCGCAGCACGCCGACATGTGGAACACCTTCGGGCCGGTGGAGAACTTCAAGCACAAGAACGACGTGCTCAACGAGTGGTGCGCGAAGCTCGGCCGCGACCCCAAGGCCGTGGAGCGCACCGTCATGATCGAAGACGAGGACATCGACGACTACCAGGCGTACCTGGACGCCGGCGCCGACCACATCATCCTGGGCGCGGACTACCCGTTCCAGCTGGACAACGTGGAGCGGCTGCTCGCGCACGCGCGCAGCTGACGCACACAGCGATCAGGGGTCTGGCTCACGAGCCAGACCCCTGACCTATCACCGACTACAGCGCGCGCGGCAGCCGAGCCTCACGAAGGCAGCTTCCACTTCTGCGCATTGCTGCTGTTGCAGTCGTAGATCTGCAATTGCGTGCCGTTGGTAGTGCTGCTGTTCGGATCGTCCAGGCAGCGCCCGGATTCCGGGTTCAGCAGCGTGCCGTCAGCCTGCTGCCGCCACTGCTGCGCCCCGCTGTTGTTGCACGTCCACAGCTGCACCAGCGTCCCATTGGCGGTGCCGCTGTGCGTCACGTCCAGGCACTTGCCCATGATCCCCAGGCTGCCGTCGGACTTGACGGTGAACTGCTGCGCGACCGACCCATTGCAGTCATACAGCTGGATCTTCGTGCCGTCGGCCGTACCGCGGTTGTCGTCGTCGGCGCACTTGCCGGCGATCCCCGAAGCGATCGGGCCGACGCCGGGCAGCGTGCTGGCGTCGTAGGCCGGCGGCGCGTCGCTCGCGCCGGTGCCCCAAGAGGACGCCGACGATCCGAGCGTGAAGTTCAGTGTGACGCCGTTCTTCCAGGTCGCGTTCGACATCCAGGTCGCCGTGGACGCCGCGCCGTTCACGGTCAACGACTGCACGTAGATGTTCGCGCTTGAGGCGGCCGGGGCGTTGATCGTCATGGTGTTGCCGCTGGGCAGGTGCACCGCGGCCTGGGTGAAGATCGGGCTGTTGAACATCAGGTCGCCGCTGCCCGGCGTCACCGGATACATCCCCAGCGCGCCCCAGACGTATTGCGCCGACATGGTGCCGAGGTCGTCGTTGTCCGGGAAACCCGCGGGCGTGTCCTTGTAGAAGGCGTTCAGCATCCGGTTCACCACGGACTGGGTGTGCGACGGCGCGCCGGTCCAGTTGTAGAACCACGGGGTGCCCAGGTCGAACTCGTTGGACAGGTACGACTGGCTGCCGTTGGAGCCGTCCATCGTGGTGAAGAACGTGTCCAGCAGCGCGTTGGCGGCCGCGTCGCCGCCGAGCAGCTTGGCCTCGGCCGGCTGGTCGAAGGGCACGACGAAGCGGTACTGCGCCGCGGTGCCCTCGATGAAGCCGTTGGTGCTCGTCGGTGTGATGCCGACCCAGGTCCCGTTGGCGTTCTGCGGGTTGATCAGGCCATTGCCGGAGTTGAAGATGTGCTTCCAGTTGTTGGCCCGGACGGTGAACTTGGTGGCGTCCGCCGAGTCGCCCTGGGCGGCGGCGAAGCGGGACAGCGCGAAGTCGGCCTGGTCGTACTCCAGCAGGCTGGCCGCCGAGCCGTGGACGTTGCAGCAGCCGAGGCTGCCGTTGTAGAGATCGTCCGGCAGGTAGCCGTAGGTGTTCTCCAGCGTCGTGCCGCGCCGCACGTTGTTGTCCGTCGTGGCTTCCTTGAGCATGTCGGACAGCGCGGTGGAAGTGTCGAAACCGGTGGCGCCGAAGGCGTAGTAGTTCGCCAGCGCCGCGGTGGCCGGATCGCCGGCCATCACCCAGTTGTAGAAGTTCATGAAGCCCCACTGCGGGAAGGTCCCGCCCTGGGCGTAGTCGTTCACCAGCGACTGGGCTATGTCCGAGGTCTGCGACGGCGCGACGAGCGCGGACAGCTGGGTCTGCGCGTGGTAGACGTCCCAGCCGGAGAACTGGTCGTACTGGCCGTGCCCGGAAGCCGCGGTGTGCACCGCGTCGTCGAAGCCCATGTACTGGCCGTTGGTGTCGCTGACCAGGTTCGGGTGCAGCAGCACGTGGTAGAGCGAGGTGTAGAACAGCTGCTGCTGAGTCGCGGTGCCGCCGGCGATCTGGATCTTGTTCAGCAGTGTGTTCCAGGAGTTGTGCGCCGCCGCCTGGACCGCGTTGAAGTCGAACCCTGAGTTCTCCGCCGCCAGGTTCGCCGAGGCGTTGGCGGCGCTGACGAAGGAGAGCCCGACCTTGGCCCGCACCACGTGGTTGGAACTGGCATCGAAGGTCAGGAACACCGAGTTGGGGCCGGGCTGTCCGGTCTCGGTGATGACCTGCGAGGCGGTGAAAGGCTGGTCGAAGACCATGTCGAAGTGCACGGTGTAGCTGCCGGCCTCGCCGCAGAAGCCGCCGCTGGTCGCCGTGCCGGTGACCTCGTTGTTCCCGACGATCCGGGCCGAGGCGGCGGAGGTCCCGTTCTGGCTGTCCAGCAGCTTGATCAGGATGTCGGCCTGGCTGGTCGCCGGATACGTGAAGCGCGCCATGCCGGTGTGCGGCGTCGCGGTCAGCTCGGTCTTCACCGGGCTGGAACCGGTGGTCACGGTGTAGTAGCCGGCGCTGCCGGCCTCGCCGTTATGCGACAGCGGTTCGGTGTGCACGCCCGGGTCGCCTGAGGGGAGCGCACCGGTCATCGGCAGCACCGGCAGGTCGCCCATCGCGCCGCAGCCGGGGCCGGCCATGTGCGTCAGCGCGAAGCCGCGGGTCGCGGTGGCGTTGTAGTCGTAGCCGCCGCCGTCGTCGCGGCCGCCGTTCGGCGAGTCCGGGCTCCACTGCACCATGCCGAACGGCACGTCCGCGCCCGGGAAGTCGTTGCCGCCGCCGGTGGTCATCACCAGCGTGTTCACCGTGGAGGCCGGATCGGCGACGAAACTCACGGCGTGCGCGGTGCTCACACCGAGCGCTGTGCCGCCGACCGTGCCGGCGGCCACCAGGGCTCCGGCCGCTATCAGGGCTCTGAGGCGGGGCGGTTTGTGGTTCTGACCGGTCACGATGTCTCTTCTCTGCGAGGACGACTGACTCAGTGTTTTGTGAACGTTCACACAAACACCGGGGATTGTCTGACCTCTGATATGACTTGTCAACGCCCGGGCACTCGGTGATTTGAGGCTGGTAACGTTAACCGGCGCCGAAAGCGCCGAAAGGGAGGGTGGATGGCCGGCCGACCGACGATGAAGGACGTGGCACGGACCGCGGGCGTGTCGCTCATGACGGTCTCGCGCGTGGTGGCCGGCGAGTCCGGCGTGGCCCCGCGGACCGCGGCGCGCGTCGAGGAGGCCATCAAGACTCTGGGTTATCAGCGTAACGACATCGCCCGCAACCTCCGGCGCAAGGCCCAGGACTCGCGCACCATCGGCCTGGTGGTCGACGACCTGGCGAACCCGTTCTTCTCCGCGCTGGCCCGCTCGGTCGAGGACGAGGCGTACCGCCGCGGCTTCCTGGTCCTGGTGGCCAGCACCAACGACGACGCCAAGCGCGAGCGCGAAGTCGTCTCAGCCTTCTGCTCCCGCCAGGTCGACGGACTGGTCCTGGTCCCCACCGGCGGCAACCGCCCCTTCTTCCGCGCCCAGATGGCGCGCGGTGTGAAGGTGGTCTGCGTGGATCGCCCGGCCGCCGGGCTGGACGTCGACTGTGTCGCCGTCGACAACCGCGCCGGCGCCGGCGCCGCGATCCGCCACCTGCTGGAACAGGGTCACCGGCGCATCGCGTACCTGGGCGACCGCCAGGAGATCTGGACCCAACGCGAGCGTTTCGCAGGGTATGAAGACGCGCTCGCGGCCGCCGGCCTGCGCGTCGAGCCGGACCTGGTCCGCCACGGCCTGCGCGGCCACCGCGCAGCCGCCTCGGCGATCAGTGGCCTGATGACCGCCGCCGCGCCGCCGACCGCGCTGTTCTCCGGCAACGACCTGGTGACCCTCGGCGCGGTCGAGGCCGGGGCGACCCACCGTTTCGCTCTGGTCGGCTTCGACGACTTCCTGCTGGCGGACAAGCTGAACCCGCCGGTGTCGGTGGTGAGTCAGGACCCCGGGGCCTTGGGCCGTACCGCCGCGCAGCTGCTGTTCGGCCGCATCGAGGGCGACGCCGCCGCGCCGCGCTCGGTGGTGCTGGCGACGCGGTTCATCGATCGGGGGTCGGGCGCGATGCCGGAGGCGCCGGGCATCGCCTCGAAGTAGCGAAGTCCCCGCAGCGGAAACGGGCCGGCCGACTCCCACGAGAAGGAGTCGGCCGGCCCGGTATCGCCGGAACCCGAGTCAGTCCACCTCAGCCAGCGCCTGCGCGAACTGCGCGGCATACAACCGCGAGTAAGCGCCGTCGGCCGCCAGCAGCTCCGAATGCGATCCCTTCTCCACGATCCGGCCGTTCTCCATCACCAGGATCACGTCGGCGTCGCG
>Ga0136846_1216641_pt1 | contig 10140 bp, 7 predicted proteins | sample HopSoiMetagenom2_FD_96841 | JGI IMG/M metagenome (GOLD analysis project Ga0136846, IMG submission 96841) | Grasslands soil microbial communities from Hopland, California, USA - 2 Assembly 2016 (version 4) | ecosystem: Environmental > Terrestrial > Soil > Grasslands | place: USA: Hopland... | reverse complement strand
TTGCGATAGACCCACACCCGCGCCGGCGGCAGATTCTGCCAGATCAGCTCGGGGGCATGTGCCGCCACCTCGGGACGCTTCGGAATCGGCGTCACCATCGCATAGGTGAACTGCACGAACGGCGCGTCGGCCGCCATCAGTCCGAAGGCTTCATCGATCAATTGAATCCGCTGCTTGAACGGTTTAGTGGTCAGCGGCAGGCCCGACACCACGGCCGCAGCCGGCTCGCGCAGCAGCCCGCCGAGCAGGTGTTGGATGCGGTAGGCGTCGCCCTGGATTACGGTTGCGTCCGGATAGCGGGTGCGCAGCAGGCGGCAGAACGACGGATTGAATTCAACCAGCACGAGACGTGCCGGATCGATCCCGCGCTCCACCAAAGCCTTGGTTACCGCGCCGGTGCCAGAGCCGAGCTCGATAACGGGGCCGGCGCTGTCCGGATCGACGTAGCGCGCCATGGCGCGCGCCAGCATCTTCCCCGACGGGGTGACGGCCCCCATCGAAAGCGGCTTGTCGATCCAGTGCCGGATAAAGGCCACCTCGTCCAGGAAACGGAGGCCGCTTTTCCGCTCCAAAAGACGGATGCGCCTTTCGATCTTCTTTTCAAGCATCTGAAACGCAAGCAATGGCATGGGGGGATACGATTTTACTCAAACTGAGGACGGCTGGTTTCACTGAGGACTGCCAGAACTGTAATCGGTAAATGCCTTCCAGGCCAGAGGGTAAGCCCGGGATGGTGTCCCACACCCGGCGACTAACCTGACATTACCCTCTGGCGCTGTTGCCGAAGAAATCCTTGACCTTGGCGAAGAACCCGGACGCCTCCGGCTGGGTGTCTTTCGAGGAAAGCTTCTCGAACTCGGCCAAAAGCTCGCGCTGGCGCTTGGTGAGGTTCTGCGGCGTCTCGACCACCACCTGGACGTACATGTCGCCGGTCTGCTTGGAGCGCAGCACCGGCATGCCTTTGCCGGTCAGCCGGAACCGCCGCCCCGACTGGGTGCCTCCGGGAACCTTGACCCGCGCCTTGCTGGCGTCGATTGACGGCACCTCGAACTCGCCGCCGAGGGCTGCGGTCACCATCGACACTGGGACGCGGCAGTGCAAGTCGGCGCCGTCGCGCTGGAAGAACGCATGGGCGGCCAGCGAGAGAAAAATATAAAGGTCGCCCGGCGGCCCGCCGCGGACGCCGGCCTCGCCCTCGCTGGCCAAACGAATGCGGGTGCCGTCCTCGACACCAGGCGGGATGTTGACCGATAGCGTCCGCTCGCGCGTCACCCGGCCCGAGCCCGAGCAGGATGGGCATGGATCCTCGATCACTTGGCCGCGGCCCTGACAAATCGGACAGGTGCGCTCGAGCGTGAAGAAGCCGCCTTGGGTGTGGCGGATACGGCCCTGACCGTTGCAGTGCTGGCAGGTCTTCGGCTTGGTGCCGGCCTTGGCACCGCTGCCGGAGCAGGTCTCGCAGGTCACCGAAGTCGGCAGCCGCATCTGCGCGGTCTTGCCGGAGTAGGCGTCTTCCAGCGTGATCTCCATGTTGAAGCGGAGATCCGCGCCGCGCTCGCGGCCCGAGGTGCGTTGTCGCGCGCCGCCCATTCCGAAGATGCCTTCGAAGATGTCGGAGAAGGCGGAGCCGAAGTCGGCGCCGAAGCCATGCGCGCCGCCGCCCATGCCTTGCTCGAACGCGGCATGACCGAAGCGCTCATAGGCGGCACGCTTGTCCGCGTCCTTGAGCACGTCGTAAGCCTCGTTGAGCTCCTTGAATTTGTGCTCGCAATCCTTGTCGCCGGGATTGCGGTCCGGATGATGCTGCATGGCAAGCTTGCGGTACGCAGCCTTCAAGTCGGCGTCGCTCGCGCTGCGCTGAACACCCAGGACTTCGTAGTAATCTCGCTTTGCCATCACCGGCATGCCTCGCCCTCATGCCTCGCCGCAGGTCGCGGCGCTGTTCGCAGTTGTCTCATCCGCACTCGAAAACAAATGGCCCGGCGCTGCTGCGTCGGGCCATCGTTGTTCACTGTCTATCCGCCATGATTTCAGGTCCGCGGACGTTTAGGCGGATTTCTTCTTGTCGTCATCAACCTCGGTGAACTCCGCGTCGACGACATCGTCCTTCTTGCCCGGCTCGCCGCCAGGCGCCGCGCCAGCACCCGGCCCGCCGTCACCTGGCTGGCCTTCCTGCTGCGACTTGTACATCGCCTCGCCTAGCTTCATCGAAGCCTGCGCCAACGCGTTGGTCTTGGCCTGGATCGCATCTGCGTCATCGCCCTTGAGTGCTTCCTTCAAGTCGGCCATGCCGTTCTCGATCGCCTTGCGCTCGACGTCGCCGACCTTGGAGCCGTGTTCGGCCAAAGCCTTCTCGGTCGAATGCAGCAACGCCTCGGCGTGGTTCTTGGCCTCGACCTGAGCCTTCCGCTTCTTGTCTTCCTCAGCGTGCGCTTCCGCGTCCTTGACCATCTTCTCGATGTCGGCTTCGGACAGACCGCCCGAGGCCTGGATGCGGATCTGCTGCTCTTTGCCGGTGCCCTTGTCCTTGGCCTGGACGTTGACGATGCCGTTGGCGTCGATGTCGAACGTGACCTCGATCTGCGGCACGCCACGCGGCGCCGGCGGCAGTCCGACCAGGTCGAACTGGCCGAGCATCTTGTTGTCGGTCGCCATCTCGCGTTCGCCCTGGAACACGCGAATCGTGACCGCCTGCTGGCCGTCCTCGGCTGTGGAGAACACCTGGCTCTTCTTGGTCGGGATCGTGGTGTTGCGGTCGATCAGCCGGGTGAATACGCCGCCCAGCGTCTCGATGCCGAGCGACAGCGGCGTGACATCGAGCAGCAACACGTCCTTGACGTCGCCTGCGAGCACGCCGGCCTGAATCGCCGCGCCGATCGCCACCACCTCATCGGGGTTGACGCCCTTGTGCGGCTCCTTGCCGAACAGCTGCTTCACGACCTCCTGGACCTTCGGCATGCGAGTCATGCCGCCGACCAGAACCACTTCGTTGATCTCAGCCGCCGTGATGCCAGCGTCCTTCATCGCCTGACGGCACGGCTCGATCGTCTTCTGCACGAGGTCATCGACCAGCGCCTCGAACTTGGCGCGGGTGAGCTTCATGGTCAGATGCTTCGGACCGGACGCGTCCGCCGTGATGAACGGCAGGTTGATCTCGGTCTGCGTGGTGGAGCTGAGCTCGATCTTCGCCTTCTCGGCGGCCTCCTTCAGCCGCTGCAGCGCGAGCTTGTCCTTGCGCAGGTCAATGCCCTGGGTCTTCTGGAATTCGTCGGCCAGATAGCTCACCAGACGCATGTCGAAGTCTTCGCCGCCCAAGAACGTGTCACCGTTCGTGGACTTCACCTCGAACACACCGTCGCCGATCTCGAGGATCGACACGTCGAAGGTGCCGCCGCCGAGGTCGTACACGGCGATCAAACCCTGCTTCGCCTTGTCGAGGCCGTAGGCCAGCGCCGCCGCGGTCGGCTCGTTGATGATGCGCAGCACTTCGAGGCCGGCGATCTTGCCGGCGTCCTTGGTGGCCTGGCGCTGGGCGTCGTTGAAGTAGGCCGGGACGGTGATGACCGCCTGTTCGACCTTCTGGCCGAGATTGGCCTCCGCGGTCTCCTTCATTTTCTGCAGGATGAACGCGGAAATCTGCGACGGCGAATAGGTCTGGCCGTTCTCCTCGACCCAGGCGTCGCCGTTCGACGCCTTGGAGATTTTATAGGGGACGAGCTTCTTGTCCTTCTCGACCATCGGGTCGTCGTAGCGCCGTCCGATCAGGCGCTTGACCGCGAAAATGGTCTTCTCAGGATTGGTGACCGCCTGTCGCTTGGCGGGCTGCCCGACCAGCCGCTCACCGTCATCGGTGAAGGCGACGATCGAAGGGGTGGTCCGCATGCCCTCCGCGTTCTCGATCACGCGGGGCGTTTTGCCTTCCATAATGGCGACGCAAGAATTGGTGGTGCCGAGGTCGATGCCGATGACCTTGCCCATGGTGTACCCTCTCTTTCACGGCAGGCCGGTTGAGCCCTACAAGGCGCCCTTACCCAGCCCCCAAAATTGACGTTTCGCCGCACGGTGCGGCGTCTTGGCTCATATAGGAGGGACCCCTTGCGCCGCAAGGACTTGATGGCCCTTCGAGCAATTCCGGCGGTCCCGGGCGGTTCTACCGCCCTGCCCCCAGTGAGCCGTCGATATAAAGGAACAGGTTGGAGCTGAACCCCCCGAGCCTGATGCCGGTGTGGCCGATCACCGGGACGCTGCCCTCGGGCGCCAGCGAGGCGAGGTGCTGCCACGACATCAAAATCAAATTCCTTTCGTCCGCCCAATCCGCCTTGCCGAGCCAACGGCACGCCAGCCCGAAGCTTTTCGTCCAGAAATGCAGCAGCGGGATCGCGGTGTGGTGCTCAATCGGGAAGTATCGGTTCGGCACGCTGATGAAGACCCGTTTGCCCACCCGGGACAGTTCGCGAACGAATGCCGCCTGATAGGGCACGCTGCCGACATGCTCCAGGACCGCGTTGGACGTCGCGATATCGAAGGCCTTGTCGGCGAAGGGCAACGGCCGGTTGGCTTCAATCCGGCGGTAGGTGACCTTCGGATAGGCGGCCTTGAACGCCGCGCCCTCACCCAGACCCACGGCCGTGATGCGCTCCGGGTGGGGATATTTCCGCTCCAGCATGTTGGCTGCGTCGGTCACGACATCCGAGACGCCGACGTCCAGAATTGTTTCGTCCAACGCCGGGCGGCAATGCCGGAGGATATCGGCGTAGATGCGATCGCGCGCCACCACGGCGAGCCGTTCGCCCCATGAGCGCGGTGCCGCGACCTCGTAGTATTGCTCGTCTATGGGGGAGCCCGAATCGGCCAAAACCGGCAAGACTTTATCCGCCATGATCTTGTCCGCCATGATCTAGCGCTTCACCCGGTAGACGGCGAAAGCCTGACCGGCCGTATTGCCGACCGGCTCGAGCCAGTCGGGAACCACGCCGGCGCGGAGCTTCCCCCACAAGCTGCGGCTGCGCGCGGGCTCAGCGAGACCGCCGGGCGGACGCGGGCCGCAGACCATGACATAGGTGACCCGGTTCTCCGCCAGAATCGTGCGCGCCTGCTCGGGTGGCTCGGCGAGGCTCCGGTGTGCTGCGATAATCCCCTTCGACAGATGGTGATAGGGCCCGGCCAGGACGGAATGCGGAGTCAGCGCCAGTAGGTACGGGCCCCAGCTTACGTCCGTTGCAACAATTCCCGGCGGCAACTGCGCCAACGGCACGTAGCTCGCGCTCTGGATGCAGGCCTTGCTCTCCGGCCGGTCGAACGGATCGCGGTCGTCGAGCCCGGCCGCAAGGGCAATGGTGATGGCGCCGCTCGATAACGCAAGCGGCGTCAGAGCCAATGCGCCACCCAGCCGCGCCCCAAATGTCTTGAGCTGCAGCGCCGCGAACAATCGCAGCGCCATCGCGGCGACTATCGGCATGCCGAGCCAGATCGCGTACGAGAAGCCGCGGATCGCACCGAATGTCACCGCCATTGCGGTCAAGAACGCCGCCGCTGCCGCAAGCGATCCCATGTCCCGGCGCGTCGCTCGATCCTGCAGCATCAACAGAGTCGCGATCACGGCGAGCGCCGGAAAAGCCGCGATGGCGGCGGCGGTCACCGGATTCTTCTGAAACACCGAGATGAGTGGCTGCATCTCGCGCACTTCGCTGAGCCAAACCGGCCAGATGGCCGGATCGACCATACCGAACGGCCCGCGCGCGCAGGCCGGCTCGATCAGCAGTAACGCCGCGACCGTGAGGCCGGCGGCGCTTGCGATGGCGAAGACGCGGGTCGCGCGGTCCTCATGCCTCAGCCAGCCGGCCAGCGATAATGTCAGGCCGCCGGATATCACCGCGGCGAGCGTGTTGACCGCAATGCTGTCGCACGAATGGCGCGCCCAATGCTGCGCCCCGATGGTCACGAAGAAGCCGGCGATCGAACCCGCCGTCAGCCACCAGCCATACCAAACGAGACCGGCGCCGTTGTCACGGTTGACCACATAGCGGAGTGCGAACACGGCGCCACAGCAAGCGAGATAAGGCACCGATTCGAAACCGATCGCCATCGCTGCGCCGCTGAGCAGGCCGGCCGCGGTTGGTCCCCATCGCCAGCGGTCCGACCATACGGTCGCGGCCACGGTCAGCATGGTCAGCGCGATCTGGACGTTGTGATGGTCGATACGGCCCGGCGTGAACTGCTGATAGGCCGGCACCCCGACCAGTGCGAGCAGCAGCGCCACCGTCGCAGCCTCCCGGCCGGCGACGCGCCACGCGATTGCCGCCATTCCGGCAATCGTTGGCCACAGCCAAAGCAGCGGCCACCATGCGCGCATCAGCCGCTCTGCCGAGGCACCGTCGGTGAACTGACCAAACAGAAACAGCAAGCCGGCCAGCCCGGCATCGATCAGGCGCGACCAGTGGGTGTCATAGCCCTCGGGCGGCTGCATGCGCGCCTGGTGGAGGTCGAACCAGCCCTGACCGCCGAGCCAGCCGCGCAGCTGCGCGAGCCGCGTCGCGTCGTCGGTGTCGAGCAAGGTCTCCCCGGTCTGCGTCCAGAATTGCAGCAGCAGTGCAAGGGCGACCAGGAGCCACGCTAGCGTCACAAGCGCTGCGAAATTCGGCTGGCGCAGCAGGTTATTGGGCATCAAAGCCGCCATTTTGGGGTATCTCGGACTCCAACAGATGGCGCAGCAGGGTTGAGTTTCGCTTAACGGAGCCGCATACCGGGCTGATGACGCTTCGCCTCCAGCTTTGCTCCATTTTGGCTCAGGTTCTGAGATCGCTGACGGCGGGCCCGGTTGCCGTGGTCCTTTGCTTGGTCCTTTCTTTGGCGCCGCCGGCAACTGCCGCCGACGCCGTCTTTCCGATCGGCTCGCGGCTCGGGTTCGTTCCGCCAAACGATCTCAAGCCCGCCACGACCTTTTCCGGCTTCGAGAACGAGCAAAAGGGGGTCTTCGCCCGGCTCGTCGCCTTGCCGGGCAATGCCTTTCCGGAAATCGAAAAGACCATGACCAACGACGCCCTGAAGAAGCAGGGCCTGACGGTCGAGAAGCGCGAGTCCTTGCCGCTTAGCGGCGGCAACGCCCTCCTCGCGATCGTGCGCCAGGACACCACCGGTGGACGTATCCGCAAATGGTTGCTGATCGCGCAGATCGATAATCTAACCGCCCTGGTGTCGGTGGAAATGCCGGCCACGGCGCCGGCGCCCTACTCAGATACTGTCATCCGCTCGTCGCTGGCGAGTCTCACCACACGGCCTCACGTGCCGACCGAAGAGCAGCTGATGATGGTGCCGTTCAAGGTCGGCGACCTCGCCGGGATGCGACTTGTCCGCGTGGTGCCGGGAGTGGCGGCGCAACTCACCGACGGCCCTCAAGACACTTTGGACGCAACCGAGCAGGCGCATCTGGTGATCGCTGCAGCGTCCGGTGGCCCAGCCGAAAGCCGCGACCGCGATCAGTTCGCCCGCAATGCGATGAGCGGCCTGCCGCCGTTCAAGGAATTGCGCATCATCAACGCGGAGCCGATGCGCATTGGCGGCCAGCCTGGGCACGAGGTGCGGGCGCAAGCAAAAGATCCGCAAACCGGCGCCGACATCGAGATCGTCCAGTGGCTGCGGTTCGGAACCGGCGCCTATCTGCGCATCCTGGGCTTCGGCCCAAAGGACAAATGGACTGACACCTTCACGCGCTTCCGCGCCGTCCGCGACGGCCTGGAACCGCGGTAATCAACCAAAGCAACTTTATGCTGAGCCGACGATGGCGGCCGTAACTTCTACTGGGTGGGATTGTCGTTGGCCGGCGCGGCCTTGCCGCCGCCTTTTGCCACTGCGACCAGCGCCGGCCGCAGCACCCGATCGCCGATCAGATAGCCAGCCTGCATCACTTGGATGACGCTGCCCGCCGGTACGCTGGCGTCCTCGATCTCATACATCGCCTGATGGCGGTTGGGGTCGAACTTCTGGCCGAGCGGCTCGATCCGCTTCACGCCGTGCTTTTCCAGCACGTTCATCAACTCGCGCTCGGTCAATTCGACGCCTTCGAGCAGTACCTTGGTCGGCTCGTCGGCCTTGGCGCGCAGCTCCTCGTCGAGAGCCGCCATCGCCCGATGCATGTTATCGGCAACACCCAGGATGTCCCGAGCGAAATTCGAGATACCGTAGACCCGCGCGTCGGCGACCTCGCGCTCGGTGCGCTTTCGCATATTGTCCATGTCGGCCAGCGTCCGCAGCAGCCTGTCCTTCGTCTCGGCCAGCTCGCGATCAAGCGAGGTGGACGGTTTCGGCGCGACGGCCGGCTCGGGCTGCACGGCGGGTTCGTTCGCCGGCGCGGGATCGTTGTCGATCGGAGGGCGGGTGTCGCTGTCGTTCATGATGTCCGGGATATCAGGGCAGATGCGTCAAAAATCAAGCCGTAACCTTCAAAACCAGGCAGGCCATTAGCCGCCCACCAGCTTGCTGACGACCTTGGCGGTGTAATCGACCATCGGGATGACCCGGGCATAGTTCAATCGCGTCGGGCCGATCACACCGATCACCCCGATGATGCGGCCGGCGCGGTCGTGGTACGGAGCGATAATGGTCGAGGAGCCCGACATCGAGAACAGCTTGTTCTCCGAGCCGATGAAAATGCGCACACCCTCGGCGCGTTCGGCGCGGCCAAGAAGATCGATGACGTCGCGCCGCGATTCCAGATCGTCGAACAAGTGCCGCACCCGCTCCAGATCCTCCAGCACCTTGAGGTCTTCGAGGAGGTGTGCCTGGCCGCGCACGATGAGTTGCCGCTCGGTGCCGCCCGACCAACTCGCAAGCCCCTCGTCGATCACCTTCTGAGTCAATTGGTCGAGCTCAGCCTGCGCCGCTGCCCGAGCTTGTTCCAACTCGGCTCGTGCCTCGGAAAGCGTCTTGCCCCGAATGCGCGCGTTGAGAAAATTTCCGGCCTCGACCAGCGCCGAGGTCGGCAGCCCGATCGGCAGATTGACGACGCGGTTCTCGACCTGGCCGTCCTCACCAACCAGCACCACCAGCGCCCGTTCCGGCTCCAATCGCACGAACTCTATGTTCTTCAGCCTCACGTTCGACTTTGCGGTGAGCACCACGCCGGCGGAATGGGTGAGGCCGGACAACAGGCCCGAGGCTTCGGTCAGCACGTTCTCGACCGAGCGACCGGCCCCCGCGACCTGGGCTTCGATCTGGCGCCGCTCGTTCTCATTCAGGTCGCCGATCTGCATCAGCGCGTCGACGAAAAAGCGCAGTCCCAGTTCGGTCGGCAGCCGCCCGGCCGAGGTGTGTGGCGCATAGATCAGGCCGAGCTGCTCGAGGTCGGCCATGACGTTGCGCACCGAGGCCGGCGACAGCGGCGTCGTAATCAGCCGTGACAGGTTGCGCGAACCGAGCGGCTCGCCGGTGGTGAGATAGCTCTCGACAATCTGACGGAAAATCTCGCGCGAGCGCTCGTTGAGTTGCGCCAGGCTGATCTGCGAGCTGCCGATGGGAACGTCTTGCGCCAACTAACCCTCCGCTCCGGCACCAGAATTGTCCATTCGGCAACAGGAATTCAAGCAAGACTTAACGCCGGCCCCGTTGTTAGCCTGATGCCAGCGGCAATCCGCTGGGAGGACAATATGAAAGCACCTTACACACTGTTGATCGGCGTGGGCGTAGTGATTTGCATTATGGCCGCGCCGGTCCGCGCGCAAACCCTGATCGAGGAATGGGGCACGGCCAAGTTCCCGGCGCCGCCGCCGCTGAAGCCGGCAAAAATCGAGGCCAAGGAGAGCGCGCTGCTGGTGATGGATTTCACCAAACAGACCTGCACGCCGGAGCGCCGCAAGCGCTGCGCGGATTCAGTGCCGAAGGTGGTCAAGCTCGTCACCGAGGCGCGCGCCAAAGGCGCGCTGATCATCTACAGCGTCGCGGTGCCGAATTCGGTGCCGGCGGACATCCTTCCGGAGCTGACGCCTGCCACCGGCGAACAGGTGTTGCCACCGCTTGGGCCCGACAAATTCATCAACAGCGATCTTGAGAAAACGCTCAAGGACAAGGGCATCAAGACCGTGGTCGCGATGGGCACCCAGGCGCAGACCTCGGTGCTGCACACCGGATCAACCGCGGCGCTGAAGG
>Ga0136846_1237848_pt1 | contig 10142 bp, 8 predicted proteins | sample HopSoiMetagenom2_FD_96841 | JGI IMG/M metagenome (GOLD analysis project Ga0136846, IMG submission 96841) | Grasslands soil microbial communities from Hopland, California, USA - 2 Assembly 2016 (version 4) | ecosystem: Environmental > Terrestrial > Soil > Grasslands | place: USA: Hopland... | reverse complement strand
GCTGATTCATTGGAAATTTTGCTATGAATAAACTGGAGCTCAGGGTTCGTGCGCTACTTGTCGTCAGCGGTCTTGTGGTTGCTTCCTCAATCCAAGCGGCTGTTGTATTTACGGTTTCAGGAACAGCGAGAAGCAGTTTGTATGGCTATACAGCCGGTCAGTCGGTTGTCTTTACGTTTACTACGAACGACGGATATGCCGGGCAGCACTCGCTCTTCGAGACTGACACATCCCAGTGGGACTTTGAAGGAACGGGCACCGGCCAATTATGGGCTTCTATTTCAGGCACTGGCCTCACGGGCCAATTCATTCCCGCTTCTGATACTGGCTCGGAAGTAGAGGTCGTTTATGAGTCTGATCCAGGCAATAAAGACGGGATCGGTCTTTTTGCGGTATCGGACAGTGGTCTTGGGCTGTTTTCCCCTTCGGGCGATGCGCTGTCCTTGATAGGGCTAAGTATTTTTGAAGACCGGACATTGGGAAATCATCCGGCTTCGTATGTAGATATCACGAGTTACTTTTCCGGTTATGTCGGTGACATACCTTTCTCGAGCTCTGCTCTTGGCCTCAGTGTAGCTGGGTTCAGCGAAGGTATGTATTTTGATGTAACGCAGATGAATATCAGCACCAGTGCGATTCCTGAGCCTTCTACCTACGCGGCTTTGGTCGGTGCCGTGGTGCTCGGAGTGACTTTTTATCGCCGTCGCCGGGTGAGTTAATAAATAACTCTTCGGCCTGACATCAACCGCACGAGATCAGCCGCCGCTTCGCTAAGGATTGGCAGGCGGCCCGGTCAGGTGTCGGGCCTTGATGTCTTTTACCAGCCGAATTGACGCTTGATGCGGAGCGGTTCGTAGAGGTCGGGGGAGAGTTCGGTGATGAAGCGGCTGGGGGTGAGCAGCATTCCGCCAGGGCCGGCTCGGGTCGCCACCTTGGGGTAGCAGAGGTAGAGTTCGTTCTTGGCGCGCGTCACGGCCACGTAGAAGAGGCGGCGCTCTTCCTCGACATCGTCGGCCTCGATGGCGCGGCGGCCGGGAAACATGCCGTCGGCCACGCCGATCAGGAAGACGACGTCGAATTCGAGTCCCTTGGACTGATGAACGGTGGTGAGCTTGACGGTATCGGGCGGGGCCTCGACGTGGCGCTCGCTGGTCTCGCCGTTCATCAGGGAAATCTGCGAAAGCATCTCGGCGATGTCGTCGAAGCGTCCGGCGAAGCCGATCAGGGCCTTCAACTCTTCGAGGCGGTCGATGTAGTCGGCGTAGGCGCCCTTGAGGTAGTCGCCGTACCAGCCGTCGATGGCGGTGGCGACGACCGACTCGGGTTTGCCGGTGCGCATGACGTCGGAGACCTGCTTGAGCGAGGCGCAGAAGCTGGCCCATTCATCTTTGGCGTCCTTCGCGACCTTGGTCTTCACGTCGTCGGTGGCGAGCGCGTCGATGAAGTCGCGCTGCATGAGTTTGGCGTGATCGTAGGCGGCGGCGTGGATTTTCTGCGCACCCTTTTCGCCGATTTTCGGAAGAAGGATGGCGATGCGCTGCCAGGCGGATTCGTTGCGGGGGTTGGCGACGAACTGAACGAAGGCGATGAGATCCTTGATGTGCTGGCGTTCGAAAAACTTCACGCCGCTGGTGATCTGGTAGGGGATGCCGGCGCGGGAGAACGCAAGCTGCACTTCGAGCGCGTGGAAATGCGAGCGGTAGAGTATGGCGATTTCGTTGGGCGAGACGCCTTCGTCCTCGATGAGCGCGCGGGTGCGTTTGAGCACGAACTCGGCCTGCTCGCGGTCATCAATGGTCTGCACGACCATCGGCTTCTGGGAATTTTTGCGGGAGGCGCGCAGTTCCTTGTCGAAATGGCGGCCCTTGGGTTGGGCTTCGAGAACGCCGTTGGCCAGGGCGAGAATCTGCGGGGTGGAGCGGTAGTTGGTCTCGATGCGGTGGATGACCGTGCCGGGATGCCGGTCTTCGAAGGTCATCAGGTTTTCGAAATCCGCGCCGCGCCAGGAGTAGATGCACTGGGCGTCGTCGCCCACCGCCATCACGCGATGGTGGGCGGCGAGGGCGTCCACGATCTGCGACTGGATCGTGTTGGTGTCCTGGTATTCGTCGACGAGGATGTGTTTGAAACGTCCGGTGAAATAGGCGGCGACGTCGGGCGCCTTGACGAGGAGATCGAGCCAGAGTTCGAGGAGGTCATCGTAGTCCACGACGCTTTGGGCGCGCTTCTTCTCCGCGTAGGCGGCGGCGAAGGGCGGCAGCATGAGCTTGATCTCGTCGTATTGGGGAAAGAAGCGCTCGACCGTCTCGACGATGGATTTCTGGGTGTTGCGCGCGAGCGAGAGGACGCTGAAGAGCGGACCGGGCTTAGGGTTGGTCTTGTCCTTGAAAAACAGCTTGTTCTCCGTTTCGACCACCTGCTTGAGGAGGCTTTCGGATTCGTCGGCGTCGAGAATGGTGAAATTCTTGGGCAGTCCGATGGCGTCGCCGTAGATGCGGAGGGCGCGGTTGCCGATGGAGTGGAAGGTGCCGCCCCAGAAGCGGCCGGGTTCGATGCCGGTGAGCTCCTGCACGCGGTGGAGCATTTCCTTGGCGGCCTTGTTGGTGAAGGTGAGGAGGAGGATTTCGGCGGGGCGGACGCCTTTTGAGAGGAGATAGGCGACGCGGTAGGTGAGGGTGCGCGTCTTGCCGGAGCCGGCGCCGGCGAGGACAAGGAGCGGGCCGGGTTCCGCGGTGACGGCGTGGAACTGTTCGTCGTTCAGCGCCGCCCGGAAATCGATGGGCGGCAGACCGGGGTGGGAGGGGCGGTCGTTATCGAGGAAAATCTCCATGAGTCGGGTGCACGTTCGCGCAAAGCGACCGGGAGGCAAAGAAGAATCCGGAGGCAAATCGCCGGGAAATGCCCGCTCGCCTGTCTCAAGCCGGTCGCAGTAGGCTTGTCCCATGCCCCTCCCCCGTTTGACGCCCCTTTTCGCGGCGCTTTTGTCCACCCTGACTCCGGCCGTGGCCGAGCCCGCGCTCACGATCTACAATCAGAATTTCGCCGTGGTGCGCGAAACCATACCCTTCGATTTGAAGGCGGGGATCAACCGGATGAGTTTTGCCGGCGTGACCACGCAGGTGGAGCCGGACTCGGTGGTGTTGCGCGACACGTCCGGCCAGGTCGCGTTGCGCATCCTGGAGCAAAGCTACCGCGCCGACGCCGCTTCGCAGGGGCTTTTACTTTCGCTCAACGAGGGCCGGGAAATCGATTTTCTCGTGACGGATCGGGACGCGAAGGAGTACGTGGTGAAGGGACGCGTCGTGCGCAGCGGGTACAAGGCCGGTGGCGATGCCTCGGCGCCGATCATCGAGGTGGACGGCAAACTGCGTTTCTCGCTGCCGGGGCGGCCGGTTTTCCCGTCGCTGGGAGACGATGCGATTTTGCGACCGACGTTGTCGTGGCAGTTGGACGCGGAGAAGGCCGCCAAGGTGATTGCCGAGCTCGGTTACATCACCGGCGGTCTGAGCTGGCAGGCCTCGTACAACTTCATCGCGCCCGAGACGGGCGACCAGGTGGACATCGTCGGCTGGGTCACGGTGACCAACACCACCGGAAAAACCTTCGTCGACGCGACGGTCAAACTCATGGCGGGCGACGTGAACCGCGTGCAGCCGCAGGTGGAAGCCTTCGACGGGATTCGGAGCAAAGCCGGGATCATGAGCCTGTCGGCCAGCCCGGTTACGGAAAAAGCCTTCGATGAATTTCATCTCTATTCCCTGCCGCGCGCCATCACGCTGCGCGACCAGGAGACGAAGCAGGTGGAGTTTCTGCGCGCGACCGGCGTGACGGCGCCGCAGCTCTATATTTACGACCAGCAAAAGTACGGGCCCAAGGTCGCCACGGTGCGCGAGTTCAAGAACACGCAGGAAAACGGCGGCCTCGGTCTGCCCCTGCCAAAGGGGCGCACGCGGTTTTATCGTCAGGATTCCGCCGACGGGCACCTTGAATTTGTGGGCGAAAACAACATCGACCACACCGCCAAAAACGAAACGGTGCGCATCTACACGGGCGACGTGTTCGACATCGCGGTCGAGCGCAAAGCGACGGATTCCAAGCTGAGCAGCCGCTCCGACAATCGCGAGGAGGCCTACGAAATCACGTTGCGCAACCGCAAGGCCACGCCCGTTGCTGTGCGGGTGACGGAGCATTTTTATCGCTGGCCCAATTGGACGCTCGTCCAGCAGTCGGATCCTTCCGAGAAGACCGACGCGCAGACGGCCGAGTTCCTCGTGCAACTAAAACCCGACGAGGAAAAGAAGATCAGCTACCGCGTGCGCTACGACTGGAAGTAGGCCCGGGCAGCCGGCGCAGGCTCAGAGATATTCGCGACGCAGGTTGCTGGGCAGGAGCCCGAGTTCCTCACGGTATTTGGCGACGGTGCGGCGGGCGATATTGATGCCCTTTTCCTGGAGCTTTACGACGATCTCCTGGTCGCTCAGCGGCTGGCTGCGGTCCTCGATGGTGATGAGTTCGTTGATCATCTCCTTGACGCTGGTGTTGGAGACGGAGGCGCCGCTGTCGGCCTGATAGCCGGGCGTGAAGAAGAATTTGAAATCGAAGACGCCGTGGGGGGTCTTGATGTATTTATTGGCGATGGCGCGGCTGACGGTGGTCTCGTGGACGCCGACGGCCTCCGCGATCTGCGTCATGGTGAGCGGACGGAGCTTGGACACGCCCTCTTCGAAGAACTCGCCCTGCACCTTGATGATCTCGCGGGTGATGCGCTCGATCGTCTGCTGGCGCTGCTCGATGGAGCTGATGAGGAATTTGCCGGAGCGGATGCGTTCACGCAGGTAATCGCGTTCCTGCTTGGAGAGAGAGCCCTTGGCGATGAGATCCTTGTAGGTGCTGGAGATGCGCAGACGGGGGATGTAATCGCTGTTGAGGTGGATCTTCCATTCGTCGCTGTCTTTTTCGACGGTTACGTCGGGAACGACCACGCGGTTGTTGTCCTCGGCGAAGCGACGGCCGGGCGCCGGGTCGAGCGCGCCGATTTCCTCGATGGCCTCCTGCACGTCGTCGGTGTGGACGCCGAGCTTGCGGGCGATTTCCGGAATGCGCCGGCGGGTGAGCAGGGTGAAGTGGTCGCGGATGATGCGGGCGGCGAGACCGTCACCATGGCCTTTGGCGGTGAGCTGGAGCAGCAGGCATTCCCCGAGGCTGGAGGCGCCAATGCCGGCGGGTTCGAAGGTCTTGAGCTGACGGACGGCTTCCTGCACGACGTCGAGCGGAAGACCGGCCTGCAGAGCGATATCCGACGGGCTTTGCGTAAGGAATCCGCGGTCGTCGATGCTGCCCACGAGATAGCTCATGGCCTTGAGAACGTCCTCGGGGGTGTCGGCCAGCTCGGCCTGACGGAGAAGGTGTTCCTGCAGCGAAGTCTCGCTCACGAGTGAGTCGAAGAAATGCTGACGACGCTCGGCGTCCTCGGCGGTGTAAGGCTGGTTGCCGCCGGCTTGGGACATGTAGTCCTTCCAGTCGTCGTCGAGCTTGGTGAGGATGTCGAATTCCTTGGAGAAATCCATCTCCTCGCGGTTGTCGGCGCCCTCGCCGCTTTCGTTGTTGTCGTTAGCGCTGTCCGTTCGCTCCTGGTCGAGGCTCACGCCTTCCATGGGAAGCTCCTCAAGCGTGGGATTGCTTTGCAGCTCCTCTTGGATGACGGAGCGCAGGTCGAGGGCGGCGACCTGGAGAATCTTGAGCGAATGCCGCAGCTGCGGCGCGAGAACGAGGGACTGGTTCTGGCGCTGACGGAGGTCTTGGCTGAAGCCGGGGCCGCTCATGAAGTTTGGGAGGATTGGGCGGGGGCCACGCCCATGATTTCCTTGAGGTAGACGCCGAGCTTTTCGTTGGTCGGGCCGTAACCGTCGCTGTAAAGATAGAGCTCAAGGTCGTTGAGCATGTCGTAGGCGCAGGCGTAGCGTTTGTCGCGGTCGCGCTGGAAGGCTTTTTGCAGGATCGCCTCCAGCTTCGGGTTGATCTCCGGGCGCAGCGAGGCGAACTGCGGGATCGGCAGCGTCAGGATGTTCTTGCGGGAAACGAGACGGTCGGCGTCGCGAAAGATGTTCCGGCCGAGAAGCAGTTCGGAAAGGACGATGCCGAGGGGAAAGAGATCGGCGCGCGCATCGGTCACGGCGTAACTGGCCTGCTCGGGGGAAAGATACTCATCCTTTCCCGCGATGACCTTGCCTTCCTCATTGTACATGAGGTCGAGGGCCTTCGCGATGCCGAAGTCGGTGAGCTTCACATCGCCTTCGGTGGCGATCATGACGTTTTTCGGACCGATGTCGCGATGCACGATGCCGAGCAGCCGGCCCTCGGTGTCGCGTTTCTGGTGGGCGTAGGTGAGGCCGCGCGCGATGCGGGAAACAATGAAGGCGGCGATGTCCACCGGCATGAGTCGGCCGAGGGCGGCGTGACGCTCCAGGAACTGCTCCAGATTCACCCCCTGCACGTATTCCATCACCATGAAATATTGTCCGCCGATCTGGCCGAGGTGGTACGTCTGGACGATATTCGTGTGGATCAGATTGGCGACGAGCCGGGCTTCACCTATGAAATTTTTTTGGAATTCGGGGATCGTCGAGTATTCCTCGCGGATGAGTTTTACCGCGACGGTCTTGGTGAATCCACCCGCCCCCCGCTGCACGGCCTCATACACCACTCCCATGCCGCCTTCCGCAATGGTGCGGGTCATCTCGTAGTGCAGCTCGTTGAAGATGTGTTTGATCGCGGCCACGAGCCCTGAGGGAAGGGCAGAGCCGGGGCGCTGGCAAGAGGCGAAATGCGATCTAGCACGGAAATTGCTACACGGATTGACAGTAGTCGATGCAGGCGTAGCTTCCCGCCATGATTACGCTGAGTCCCCGCGCGGCCAACCAAGTGCGCACCATGCAAGCGGAGCTGCCGGCCAACGGCCGTCCGCTACGGGTGTTGATCGAGACGGGCGGATGCTCGGGCTTCCAATATGGGATGTCGTTCGACGATCCCAAGCCCGACGACCAATCCTTCGAGAGCGAAGGCATCACGATCGTGATCGATCCCGCCAGCCTGGCCTACCTGAACGGCTCGCACATCGATTTTGACGACGGCCTGCACGGGAAGGGATTTGAAATCAAAAATCCCAACGCCCAGAGCACCTGTGGTTGCGGAAAGTCGTTTAGCTGAGAACGCGGCGGGGCGAGGTTGCGCCGATGGCGCTCAGGCTTGTTTGACGGCCGTGTGGAGCGCCACGATGCCCAACGTCATCCGGCTCACGCGCACGTCCGCAAACCCGGCTTCGACGATTTCCCCCGTCATCGTTTGATAATCGGGATAATGCTCGATGGAGGTGTTGAGATAGTCGTAGGCGTCCCGGTCCCCGGTGACGAGGCCGGCGAACACGGGAAGGATGTGCTTCAGGTAGAAATAGTAGACCGGTTTGAACCAGCGGTTGGGTTGGGAAAACTCCAGCACGAAGAGGCGGCCGCCCGGACGGAGCACGCGGTTCATCTCGCGAAGGGCACGCAGGCGGTCGGCCATGTTGCGCAGGCCGAAGGAGATCGTCACGGCATCGAAGGTCGCATCCGCCAGCGGCAACGCGAGCCCGTCGCCCTGCTGGAACATCACATTGGTGTAACGGCCGCTGGCCTGCTGTTTTAACCCGGCTTCGTCGAGCATGGGCTGACAGAAATCCATGCCGATGATCCGGGTCGTCGCCGGAAGGCGGTTGCTCAAGGCGAAAGCCACGTCACCGCTGCCGGTGGCGAGATCGAGAACATCCCGCGGTTCGGTGCGCCGCACCGCGCCGACCAACCGGCGGCGCCACCACGTGTCCACGCCACCGCTCAACAGGTGGTTGGCCACGTCGTAACGACGGGCAATGCGGGAAAACATGGAATTGACGGCGACAGGATCGGGCATGGTGAAAGAAACCAAAGCCGGATGCTCTAATCGTTCGGACAGGCACGGGACGAGCTAAAAGCAGTCGCCCCTTTTCGCGACAGTCGTGCGGAATGCAACTGGGCGGCGCAGGGGAAAATCCAATACACCGTAAAATGCAGAAACGGTTTTCATTTCCAAATTCCTAAATTCTCCAGCAAGGGATGGAAATGAAGGCTCGATCGGCGCAATCGTGATTTGGAAGTTCCGATACATCAAAAAAATGCCAAAGGTTAAGAAAAAGCGGAACTTTTGATTATATTTCACATCTGCTAGCCAATGATTCGCTGTGTCTTGCGTTTTTTTTAGCGAATTTTTAAAACAAAAATCAACCTAACGAGTTGACGTAATTGAAGACTGGGAAATTACTTATACAAACCATTCACGACCCCCAAACAAGGAAAACACTATGTCCACCAACCTGACCAAGCGCGAAATCGTCCTCGAAATCTACGAGAAGACTGGGTTCCCCCAAAAAGAAGTCGTCGCCACCGTGCAGATGACCCTCGACATCATTCAGAAGGCTTTGGCCGATGGCCGCAATGTGGAGCTACGCAACTTCGGCGTGCTGGAAGTCCAGAAGCGCAAGTCGCGTATCGGCCGCAATCCCAACAAGCCCGAAGCCGAAGTCGTCATCCCCGAGCGCGCGGTGGTGAAGTTCAAGTCGGGCAAGATTCTCAAGCAGATGCTTAAGAAGCTCGATATTACGAAGCTCTGATCGGATAGCGTCTGCATCACGCAAAGGCCGGCATCGCTGCCGGCCTTTTTTGCGTCCGGACGCGGCTGCCTGCGCCGCACCCTTTGTCGGCCGCCGCTATTTTTATATTCGCCCTTGGCGGGGGCGTTTCCAAGTTTCTCCGGTTCCATGGCCCAGTTTCAGTCCCTTCCCGGTTTCCGTGAGTTCTATCCCGAGGCGTTTGCGCGTCGGAATCACATTTTCCGTCTCTGGCGGCAGACTGCGAATACCTTTGGCTTTCAGGAGTATGACGCGCCTGTCCTCGAGCCGCTCGAACTCTACAAGACGAAATCGGGCGATGAAATCGAGGCCCAGCTTTTCAGCTTCACGGACAAAGGCGGACGCGAGGTCGCGCTGCGCCCGGAGATGACGCCCACGGTGTGCCGCTTGGTCGGGGCCAAGGCCAATGCGCTCAAGCGTCCCATCAAGTGGTTCAGCATCGCGGAATTCTATCGCTACGAACGCGCCCAGAAAGGACGCGAGCGCGCATTTTTCCAATTTAACGCCGATATCTTCGGCGAGCCGGGCCCCGAGGCGGAAATCGAGCTGATCGGCCTGCTCGTGCAGTGCATCCGATCCTTCGGTCTGACCGCGCAGGATTTCTATGTGCGCCTGAGCGACCGCAACCTGTGGTTTTACTATCTCGAAGCACTGGGGTTCACCGAGGCGCAGACGAGGGGCATCTTGGGTGCGATCGACAAATACGAGAAGATGGGCGACGACGCCTTCAATGCCTACACCGAGACGCACGGTGCGCTCGCGCCGGAGTCGAAGGACAAGATCCTCGCTTTCCTGGGCGTGAAAAGCCTGGCCGCGTTGGAGCAGATTCTGGCGAGCATCGGCGGCGAAAAACTCGCCGCACGTCTGCTCGATTGGCGCAAGCTGCTCGGCGGTCTTGAGGCGATGGGCCTGGCGGACTTCGTCGAGGTGGATTTCGGTGTCGTGCGCGGACTGGCCTATTACACGGGCTTTGTGTTCGAGGCGTTCGATCGCAAGGGAGAGCTGCGCGCCATCGCGGGTGGCGGCCGTTACAACGATCTCGTGGCCAAGCTCGGCGGACCCGACCTGCCGGCGGTGGGTTTCGCGATCGGCGACGTGACCATGGGCCTGTTGCTGGAACAGCGCGGTCTCATGCCGGCCTTTGTGCAAACGACGGATGTGTACGCGGTGATCGGCGGCGAGGCGGAGCGCGCGGCGGCGTTTGGCGATATTTTCGCGCTGCGGGCCGGCGGCTATCGGGTGGAATACCCGCTGAAGGACGCGGCTTTTGGCAAACAGTTCAAGGCGGCGGCCGAGTCGGGCGCGAAGCTCGCATTAATTTACGGCACCGAGGAACTGGCCAAGGGCGTGGTGAAAATCCGCGACCTCTCCGATCGCAGCGAGCACGAGGTGCCGCGCGATCAGGTGTTCGCGGCGGTCCGTGATTTCTTCTCCGGCGGCGCGGAGT
>Ga0136846_1235492_pt1 | contig 10142 bp, 8 predicted proteins | sample HopSoiMetagenom2_FD_96841 | JGI IMG/M metagenome (GOLD analysis project Ga0136846, IMG submission 96841) | Grasslands soil microbial communities from Hopland, California, USA - 2 Assembly 2016 (version 4) | ecosystem: Environmental > Terrestrial > Soil > Grasslands | place: USA: Hopland... | reverse complement strand
TCCATCGTCAAGAACTTCCGTGACGGCGGCCCCAAGTTCGTCCTGCCGGACCGCAACGCCGTGACGATGACAGCCCCGTTCATGCGCGCCTACACCGAACTCCTCGTGCGCACCTGCCACAAGCGCGGCGCCCACGCGATCGGCGGCATGGCGGCGTTCATCCCGTCCCGGCGGGACGAGGAGGTCAACAAGGTCGCCTTCGAGAAGGTCAAGGCCGACAAGGACCGTGAGGCCGGCGACGGTTTCGACGGCTCCTGGGTCGCCCACCCCGACCTCGTCCCGATCGCCATGGCCTCCTTCGACGCGGTCCTCGGCGACAAGCCGAACCAGAAGGACCGCCTGCGCGAGGACGTCCACGTCGAGGCCGCCGACCTGATCGCCGTCGACTCCCTGAAGGCCAGTCCGACGTACGACGGACTCGTCAACGCCGTGCAGGTCGGCATCCGTTACATCGAGGCGTGGCTGCGCGGGCTCGGTGCGGTCGCCATCTTCAACCTCATGGAGGACGCGGCCACCGCCGAGATCTCCCGCTCCCAGATCTGGCAGTGGATCAACGCGGGCGTCGAGTTCGAACACGCCGGCAGCACGGTGACGGCCACGCCCGAGCTGGCCCGCAAGGTCGCCGCCGAGGAACTCGCGAGCATCCGCGCGGAGATCGGTGAGGAGGCCTTCGCGGCCGGCCACTGGCAGCAGGCCCACGACCTGCTCCTCACGGTCGCCCTCGACGACGACTACGCGGACTTCCTGACCCTGCCGGCGTACGAGCAGCTGGGCGGCTAGTCAGAGCAAGGGAGTTGGTTACTTCTCCGAGTGGCCCAGGGACTTGTCCGGGGCCACTCGGTCGCGTACGAGCCGCTTGACCGCCGTCGGTTCGGGGAAGCCCTGCTCGCGCCGGTCCCAGACCACCTCGTCGTTCACGCGGACGACGAAGACGCCTCCGGTGCCGGGCTTCAGCGACAGTTCCGTCAGCTCGGTCTCGAAGGTCGTGAGGAGCTCCTGCGCCAGCCAGGCGGCGCGGGGCAGCCAGCGGCACTGGGTGCAGTACTCGATCTCCACCCGGTGCTCGGCGTCCATCTCGATCTCCACCGTCTGTGTGTCCGTCATCCGAGGTGCACCGACCAATCCTGTTCCGCCGCCGGTTTGCCGTGCAGGTCGGGGACCCGCTTGAGCCAGTTCGGCCGGCCTTGCCGTGTCTTCGCCGCGCGTCGGGCGTCCTCGGCGGCCAGTTCCTCGCCGCCGGGGAAATCGGTGGGCAGCCAGGACGCGGACGCCCGCACGCGCGCGTGGAGGTACGTCACATAGGCGTCCCGGACCTCGTCGGGGGTCGTGAAGCCCGCCTCGAGCTCCAGCCAGGCGTCCGGCACCTCGGCGAGGACCTCGCGCAGCAGCCGCTCCGTCACGCGGGGCGCCAGTTCGGCGTCGGCGGCGCGGGTGTCCGGGGCGTAGCGGCCGAGGGCGTGGCGGCGGAAGTCGTACGCCTTCTCCGGCGCCGACAGGTCCCACCTGTGGTGGAAGACGAGGGCGGCGCCGTGGTCGATCAGCCACAGGTGCGGGGGCGCGATGCCGAACGTGGGCCAGACCATCAGGTTGGAGCTGTGCGTCGTACGGTCCACGTTGACGGTCAGGGCGTCCAGCCAGACGATCCGGCCCGCCTCCAGGGGATCGACGTCGAACGCGGCCGCAGTGTCGGGGGCGAAGTCCTTCGCGCCCGGCAGGTAGTCCATGCCGAGGTTGAGGCCGGCGCTGGCGTGCAGCAGGTCCTGGACCTCCTGGTGGGGCTCGTGGGCGCCGGTCGCCGGGTCGAAGTGGACGAGGACCAGCTCGGGGAAGCGCAGCCCGAGGGCGCGCGAAAGCTCCCCGACGACGATCTCGGCGACCAGCGCCTTGCGGCCCTGCGCCGAGCCGGTGAACTTGACGACGTACGTGCCGAGGTCGTCGGCCTCGACGAGCCCCGGCAGCGAACCGCCCTCACGCAGGGGCGTGAGATAGCGGGTCGCGTTGACCTCTTTCAGCATTTTCCCAGGCCACCCGTCTCTTCAGCCTTGACATCCACGAACACTGCCAGGGAGGCGCCGCAGTGGGACGAGGAGCATAGTAACCAAGGGCTGTTCGGTGGCTCTCGTGGGTCACAGTCCGGGGCGTATCCTCCGGCCGCGCAGGACGACGGCCGTCGGGGTGTCGAGGACACTCAGGTCCGTGCGGGGGTCCCGGTCGTAGAGGACGGCGTCGGCCGGGGCGCCGGGGACGAGGCCGGGGAGGCCGAGCCAGGTGCGGGCGGTCCAGGAGGCGGCGGCGAGGGCGTCGTGGGGGCGCAGGCCCGCGTCGACGAGCGCGCGGATCTCGGCGGCGACTCCCCCGTGCGGGCGGGTGTCCGTGCCGGCCAGGACGGTCACGCCGACCTCCACCGCCTGGGCCACGAGTTCGGGGTGGGCGTCGGCACCCCTGAGGTACCAGTCGCGGGGAGCGCCCTCGGGAGCGTGCGCGTCCTCCAGCCCCCGGTAGTCGACACCGCGGCGCGCGTCGGCGAACGCCGTGCGCAGCGGGGTGCGTCCGGCGTGCGCGCGCAGGAGTTCGTGGACGGGGCGGATCAGCTCTGACTGGGGCACGGGCCGCACCTCGTTCGCTCGGGCCGGTCATCGAAAGGCGGCCCTCGCGGGTACGGCGGACCGTCGTCCACACCCACCACGCCACGGATCGGCTGGGCCCAGAATGGAAAAACTGGGATCCGTGCGTAAAAACCGAAACTCAAGGCACCCAACCGGTCGGCTCTCGTCGCCCGCGCCTACGCCCTGGGCATCCTCGTCCCCAACTGCTGGCCACCGCAGGTTCGCCCGCAGTACTCCACGCGTTCCGCAGCCGTCCCCGAACCCTCCCCGACCCGGGCCGGCTGACCACCGGCCCACCCGTTTCACACCCGCACGGCCGCCGCCCCGCAGCGGCGGAGGCTCACCTCGTGAGGGTGAGGGGAAGGGCGTCGGTGTCCCCAGGAACAGCAACGGCCGACAACGGGGTGATCCAAACAGGCCATTCGCGCCCGGCGATCTATTCGCGCAGCGGATTGGGCACTGGCAGATAGCGGGCGTCGGCCCCGTCCGCGCCCGTCCAGCGCAGCAGCAGGTTCGTCTTGCCGGGGAGGGTGGACGCCGTGAGCAGGGCGGCGGCCTCGGGCAGGTCCAGGCGGCGGCTCTGGCGTTCGAACTCGATGCGTACGGCGGGCCACGGGTCGAGGTCCGGATGGCGTTCGCGCAGTGCCTCGGCGATCTCGACGAGATGGTTGACGACCAGGCAGTACAGCAGCCGCTCCCACCCCGCCGCCCGGCTCACCTCCGGCAGCAGCTTCACGCCCTCCGCGTCCCGGAACAGCGCCTGTACGGGGGTTCGGTCGCCGTCGACGGCGATCACGCAGTTCTGGAGGTGGGCCTCGACCACGACACCGTGCCGGGCGAACAGTTCGAGCGCCGGGGGCACGACCGCCCGCAGATACGCCGTCCACCAGGCGGCCGGGTCGGTCAAACCGTCGAGCGGGGTGCCGTCGAACCCCTCCACCAGGGCGGCGGCGAGCAACGGGGTGGCGCCGGGGACGAGGTGGTCACGCAGGCCGTCCCGGACCAGTACCGCCAGCTCCTCGAAGGCGAAACCGGCGGTGCGGTAGCCGCGGTCGCTCAGCCAGGCGCCGGGGGTCCGGGCCGCGGCGGCGGCCACCGCACTGTCCGTGCGGCGCAGTTTCAGCAGGTCGTGGCGCCAGAGCCGGCGGACGTCGTTGGTGATGCGGACGTCGAGGCTGAACTTGACGAAGACGTCGTGCTCGGGCGCGTACAGCGTGCGGATCGCCGCCGTGGGCCAGGTGTCGAACCCGGTCGTGCCCAGCCGGATCAGCCGGCCGTCGGCGAAGGCCTCCGTGAGGCTCGGGCCGACGAGGTCGAGCTGCCAGGGGTGCGCGGGCAGCAGCCGGTAGCCGGGCGGGGCCGTGCCGAAGGCGTCCAGGGCGGACACGTCGCCCTCCTCGACGAGCGCGTCCTCCCGCACGCCGAGCAGCACCAGCGGGAAGGTGGCGTACGCCTCGGGCGCGTACGGCAGCCAGCCCGCGACGGGACCGCCGCCGCGCGCCTTGGGCGCCGGGTGGTAGGGGTGCCCGGTGAGGAGGGACTGCTCGGAGCGCCGGTACGGGTCGTCGGGCGCGGTGACGGCGTCGCGGGCGGTGAGCAGCACGGCGACCGCGTCGCGGCTGTCGGCCATCTCGGCGGGCAGCTCGGGGTTGGACAGACCGGTGTGCGCCTGGAGTTCCTCGGCGACGAGCTTGACGAGTTCGGCGTGAGCGACCGGGTGCCAGGTGCCGCCCGTGTTCACCTCGGGCGCAGCGGGCCGCCGTCCCCCGCGCACACGCAGCAGGCGCTGCCCGCTGGGCAGCCGGTACACCCGCGGCTCGCCCGGCCCGGTCACCGGCTGCGCCACTTCCCGGAGCAGGCAGTTGAGCAGGGGCGCGCTCGCGTACGCGTCGGCGCGCGCTCCGGTGCCGTCGTGCGCGGGCCTCGCCGGGGGTGCGGTGGGGGGCATGGTGGGGTCCACGCGTTCCCTCGTTTCTTACGGTGCTTCCGTACTGTCGCGGTTTCCCGCAGTGCGCTGTCGATCAGTATGTCTGTCGTCGTCCACACCCGCTCACCAGCACATACCCGCAGCCAAACCCGCACCCGAGGAGCCCGCCGTGTACCGTCCCGTCAGCGCGGAGGCCGAGGTCGCCGACGAACTGGCCGCCGTACGCCCCGACCTCGCCGCGCGCTACGCGGCCGAGCTGCCCGGCGCGCGGGCCGCCGTCCTGACCCGGTTGTGGCGGGCCCTCGTCCACGAGCCACTGCCGTGGATCGTCCGCCGTGAGCACGGCGCCGATCTCCTGCTGGCGGACGGGCGCCGGCTGGAGGGCCCGTACGCCGATCCGTACGCCGTCGACGGCCGCGTCACCGCCGTACGGCTCGGGACACGGTTCGAGACGGTGTCGTACGACGATCCGGCGCGGCTGATGACGGACCTGGCCGTCCCGCACGGTCCCGCTCTCGCGGCCGAACTCGGGCACAGCGTGGCCTCGTTGGCGCTGTCGCGCGCGAACCAGGACGGTGCCCCGCGGGCCCCCGTCACCGGCTGGGCGTGGGAGCAGCGGGTCGTCGACGGGCACCCTTTCCACCCCAACTGCCGTTCCCGGCCCGGGTTCTCGGTGGCCGAGCAGCTCGCGTACGGGCCCGAGCACCGGCCGGTCGTGGAGCTGGCGCTCGTGGCGGGGGACGACCGCGCCGTGCGGGGCGAGTGGCCCGACTGGCTGCGGGACGGAGGGCGTCCGCTGATCCCGGTGCATCCCTGGCAGGCGGAACACGTGCTGCGGCTCCCCAGCAGCGGGAGGCTGTCGGCGCATCCCCTGATGTCGCTGCGCGGCCTCGCCCTTCCGGACGGCGGACCGCATCTCAAGACGGCGTTGAGTGCGCGGCTGACCTCCTCGGTACGGGACATCTCCCCGTACTCGATCGAGACGGCGGCGACCGTGTCGGCGTTCATGGAGTCGATGGCCGCGAGTCTCGACGGCCTGCTGCACATCACCCGCACCCTCGGCGCGGTCACCGCCGGCTCTCCCGATCTGGCGGCGGTGCTGAGGGAACCGCCGGAACTGTACGCCGACTCGGAGTTGGGCGAGTACGTCGTTCCCGTCGGGGCCCTCGCCGCCACGAAACTTCCCCAATCGCCTTCCTGGCTGGCCGAGTTCACGCGTCTCATGCTCACCGTCGGTCTGCGTCTGCTCGATCTGGGTGTCGCCCTGGAGGCACACGGCCAGAACCTGCTCGTCGTACTGTCGGCGACCGGGGATCCCCTGCGGCTGGTCTACCGTGACCTCGCCGACATCCGCGTCAGCCCGGCCCGGCTCGCCCGGCACGGCATCCGGCCGCCGAAGCTGTCCGGACGGATCGTCACCGACGACGAACCCACCCTGCGCGGCAAGCTGTTCGGTTCGCTGGTGGCGGGAGCGCTGGGGGCGACCGCCGGCTCCGAGGCGGCGCTGCGGGCGGCGCTGGAGACGGCGGTACGCGGGCTGCCGCGTACGCCCGATCTCCGCGCGCTGCTCGAACAGCCCCTGCCCACGAAGGCGTTGACCCTGATGCGGCTGTCGCCGGGGACACCCGGGGACCTGTGGACCCAACTGCCCAACCCCCTGGGAGAGGTGAAACGGGGAGGGAGTTGACAGGACCCGTTTGAAGCGGATCACCATGGGTCAATAGGATCCATCGATGATCACAAGACAACGGCTGGCGGCGGGCGCCTGCGCCCTGTTCGCCGCCCTGGCGGCAGGGATCGCGGTCCCGGCCGAAGCCGTCGCCGACGAAACCACCGCACTCGCGCCAAAGGTCAACCTGGTCCTCGACGTCAGCGGCTCGATGCGGGCACGGGACATAGACGGCCAGTCGCGGATGGCCGCGGCGAAGAAGGCGTTCAACGAGGTGTTGGACGCGACCCCCGAGGAGGTCCGGCTCGGCATCCGCACTCTGGGGGCCAACTACCCCGGCGACGACCGCAAGGAGGGCTGCAAGGACACCGCGCAGCTCTACCCGGTGGGCCCGCTCGACCGCGTCGAGGCCAAGACGGCGGTCGCCACGCTCACGCCCACCGGCTGGACGCCGATCGGCCCCGCGCTGCTGAAGGCCGCCGCCGACCTCGACGGCGGTGAGGGCACCAAGCGCATCGTGCTGATCAGCGACGGCGAGGACACCTGCGCGCCGCTCGACCCGTGCGAGGTGGCCCGGGAGATCGCGGCCAAGGGCATCGGCCTCACCATCGACACCCTCGGCCTGGTCCCGAACACCAAGATGCGCCAGCAGCTCAGCTGCATCGCGGAGGCGACCGGCGGCACGTACACCTCGGTCGAGCACACCGACGAACTCACCGACAAGGTCAACCAGTTGGTCGTGCGGGCCGCCGACCCGGTGGTGACGCCGGTGGCCGTCGAGGGCGCGGCCGGGTGCACGAACGCCCCGGCGGTCAAGTCCGGCCTCTACACGGACCGCGAGGAGTTCGGCCGGCAGCGCTGGTACCGCGTCGACGTGCTTCCCGGGCAGGAACTGCGCGCCTCGGTGAGCGTGTCCGCCGACCGTGCCGTGAACCCCGACTACGGGGTGCTGCTGCGGGCGGTGACCACGCACGGCCGCGAGATCGTCCGTGGCGAGGGCAACGGCACCGGGCGTACCGATGTCATCTCGACCGGTCTGCGCTATCCGAAGGCGGAGACCGACGACGAGGACGAGTCGGCGGCCGAGACGGTGTGCCTCCAGGTCACCAACTCCTTCTCGGCGGCCAGTGGTGTGCGGTCCACGCCCGGTCTGCCGCTCGAACTGACCGTCGACCTCGTCGACGGCCCGAGCCAGGCGAGCGACGTGGCCTCCTTCGGCCTCGGCCGTGGCTGGTGGCTGCTGGGCGCGCTCATCCTGGTCGGCTTCCTCACGGGTGTCCTGTGGGGCTGGATCTCGCGGTGGCGGGTCGCCGTATGGAGGACCAACTGATGCGAGTGACGCGAGCTTTCAAGGATCAGCTGATGAGCGTTACCCGTGTGCTGGGCCCGGCCGTACTGCTGCTCGGCCTGGCCTCGGCCCCGGCCGTCGCCGACGCCTCGCCCTCCGCGAGCCCCTCGGACGGCAGCGCGGCCCCCACTTCGGCGGGCACGTCGTTCCGTACGGCGACGGAGTTCGACCAGGGCCGGCAGGCCACCGCGAGCGGCTCGGCGGGCGACTACCTGTACTGGTCGTTCCCCGCCGACGCCGGTCAGCGCCCCACCGTCAAGGCGACGGTGAAGCTGCCGGACACGCACGCGTCCGAGGTGTGGCAGCTCGACGTGTACGACGGTCTGCGGCGCCGCCAGGCCTGCCAGTACGGCGCGCAGACGCGCACCGCGGCCTCGGGCACCGCGTCCGTGGAGCTGGCGTGCGTCCTGCGCACGGTCCGTGCCTGGTCGGAGCCGTGGGCCAACGACCCGCTGCCGGGCACGTATTACGTCAGGCTGACGGCCGTGAACCTCCCGACCTCCGACCTCGGCCTTCCGGTCGACGCCGAAGTGCGGGTCGACTCCAAGGACATCGGCGGTGCGGCGGCCGTGGACGGCTCGCTGGCGAAGCCGCTGGTTCCCGGGATCGCGGTCAAGTCCGAGGACAAGGAGGACGGTTCGAAGGTATCCGCCGTGCTGTCGAGCATCGAGCCCGACGACGGCTGGTCCTCCGGCTGGTGGTCCGACCGCTGGGTCTGGACGGCGATCGGCGGCGCGCTGGCCGCACTGGCGGGCGTCGGCGGCTACGCCCTGACGCGCGGCTCGGGCCGGCCCAGGCAGGTCTCGCCGGGCGCCTGAGAAGTACCTGACGGTACCTGACGGTACGTCAACATGCCCGCCGCGTACGGTCACGCGGCGGGCATGTCCCGTTCCGGCCCTCGGTCCGGGGTCACGCCTCGCGCAGGGCCTTGGCGAGCGTCCCCTCGCCGGTGACCTCGACGCGCCCGTCCCGTACGGCGTCGAGCACGCTCAGGTCCCCCCGGCCGACCGCCGCGCACGTCCCGGCGTCCATCGACAGCCGGGCGTCGGGCTCCCCGGGAGCGGGCCCGGCGCCGTACACCAAGTCGTCCTCGGCACCGACGTACAGATGGAACTCGCCCTCCTCCAGCCGGACTTCGACCAGCCCCCCGCCACTCTCCCCGCCCACCGCGTCCAGCCCGCGCAGCAAAGGCAGCGCGAACCAGTGCGCCCGTACGGCGTCCGTGGCCCGGCGTTCGCCGAGCTCGGGTGCGCCCCACTCCCCCAACGCCTGGAGAACGGACAGCAACTGCCGCCCCCGGCCGGTGAGTTCGTACACGTACGCGGCCCCCGGCGGGGGCAGCCGGCGCCGGGTCGCGAGGCCGTCCCGCTCCATGTCCTTCAGCCGCGAGGCCAGTACGTCCGTGCTGACGCCCGGCAGATCCGCGTGCAGGTCGGTGTAGCGGCGCGGACCGGCCAGCAGCTCCCGGACGATCAGGAGAGTCCAGCGGTCGCCGACGGCATCGAGGGCGCGAGCGACGGAACAGTGCTGGTCGTAGCTTCGGCGAGGTGACATGCGACGCAGTCTAGACATGTTGTTGGACTTTCCAAGCTGATACTTGGTAAAACCAAGCAACACCACGAACCGGAGGGGCGTAAGCGCATGGAGTTCCGGCAGTCGAGCAAGCTCAGCGAGGTCTGTTACGAGATCCGCGGACCGGTCATCGAGCACGCCAACGCACTGGAGGAGGCGGGCCACAGCGTCCTGCGCCTCAACACCGGCAACCCCGCGCTCTTCGGCTTCGAGGCACCGCCGGAGATCCTCCAGGACATGATCCGCATGCTGCCGCAGGCCCACGGCTACACGGACTCGCGCGGCATCCTCTCCGCCCGCCGGGCCGTCGCCCAGCGCTACCAGGACCGCGGCCTGGAGGTCGACGTCGACGACGTCTTCCTCGGCAACGGCGTCTCCGAACTGGTCTCGATGGCCGTACAGGCGCTGATCGAGGACGGCGACGAAATCCTCATCCCCGCCCCGGACTTCCCCCTGTGGACGGCGGTCACGACCCTCACCGGCGGCAAGGCGGTCCACTACCTCTGCGACGAACAGGCCGACTGGTACCCGGACCTGGACGACATGGCGGCGAAGATCACCGACCGCACCCGGGCCGTGGTCATCATCAACCCGAACAACCCCACCGGCGCGGTCTATCCGAAGGAGATCATCGAGGGCATCCTCGACCTGGCCCGCCACCACGGCCTGATGGTCTTCGCCGACGAGATCTACGACCAGATCCTGTACGACGACGAGGTGCACCACTCGGCCGCCGCGCTCGCCCCCGACCTGGTCGTCCTGACCTTCTGCGGCCTGTCGAAGACCTACCGGGTGGCCGGCTTCCGCTCGGGCTGGCTGGTGGTGACCGGCCCGAAGCAGCACGCGCGCAGCTACCTCGAAGGCCTGACGATGCTCGCCTCGATGCGCCTGTGCCCCAACGCGCCCGCGCAGTACGCCATTCAGGCCGCGCTCGGCGGCCGCCAGTCCATCCACGACCTGACCGCGCCCGGCGGACGCCTGTACGAACAGCGCACCGTGGCCTGGGAGAAGCTCAACGAG
>Ga0136846_1212146_pt1 | contig 10142 bp, 9 predicted proteins | sample HopSoiMetagenom2_FD_96841 | JGI IMG/M metagenome (GOLD analysis project Ga0136846, IMG submission 96841) | Grasslands soil microbial communities from Hopland, California, USA - 2 Assembly 2016 (version 4) | ecosystem: Environmental > Terrestrial > Soil > Grasslands | place: USA: Hopland... | reverse complement strand
TCCGACAACACCTGTGAGCTCTGCCGGGCCGGCTACCAAGCCTACTGCACGCACCGTGTCCTCATGGGCACCCTGGGCACCCAATCCGAGCTCGCCCGCATCCCCCTCGCAGACGGCACCCTGGTCGCGACCCCCTCGCTGCCGGACCCGGACCTCATCCCGTCGCTGATGGCCGCCTCCGACGTGCTCGGCACCGGCTGGTTCGCCGCCGTCGCCGCCGAAGTGGGTCCGGGCAAGACCGTCGCGGTCGTCGGCGACGGCGCGGTCGGCCTGCTCGGCATCCTGGCCGCCCAGCAGCTCGGCGCCGAGCGGATCATCGCGTTCAGCCGTCATGCGGACCGTCAGGCACTCGCCCGCGAGTTCGGTGCGACCGACATCATCGAGGAGCGTGGCGAGGAAGGTGTCGCGAAGGTCAAGGAGCTCACCGCTGGCCTCGGTGCCCACTCGGTCATCGAGGCCGTCGGCACTCAGGAGGCGATGATGCAGGCCATCCACTCCACTCGCGCCGGCGGGCACGTCGGGTTCGTGGGCGTCTCCCACGGGGTCGCGATCCCGGGCGACGAGCTCTTCATGGCCGGTGTCCACATCCACGGCGGTCCGGCCCCGGTGCGGCAGTACCTGCCCCAGCTGATCCAGCTCATCTGGGACCGCAAGATCAACCCCGGCAAGGTCTTCGACCTCACCCTCCCGCTCGAGAAGGCAGCCGAGGGCTACCAGGCCATGGACCAGCGCACCGCCATCAAGGTCCTGCTCAGCCTCTGACCCCCGCTAACTGAGAACCGGACGCGCACGATGCCCTCGCCGACCGCGTCTCGCGCGCTGCAGACCCCAGTGCTGTTCGTGGCGTTGGCGTGGGCCGTGCCGGGTTGCGGCGCCGAGCGAGGCAAGGACACGACCCCACCCACGGCCATCACCAGCAGCCCGACGACATCCCCGAGTACCGCTCGCGAGGACGCAGCAGAGAAGGAGAACCGGATGAGGATCCAGATCGCCATCGGCGAGCAACGCTTCGACGCGACCCTCGCCGACAGCGCCGCGGCCCGTGACCTGGTCGGGCAGCTGCCGGTGACGATCGACATGGTCGACCTCGGCGAGGTGGAGAAGACCGGCCCCCTCCCATCACCGCTTTCCCTGGACGGTCAACCCGACGGCGCGGACCCCAACGTGGGCGACCTGGGCTACTACGCCCCAGGGAACGACCTCGTCCTCTACTACGGCGACCAGTCCTACTTCCCTGGCATTGTCATCCTCGGCCAGCTGGAAGGCGACGCAGCGCATCGCATCTCCGAGCTCGACGGCCCCGTCACCGCGACAGTCGAGGCACGCGATGGCTGACCTTCCGCCGCACCCGATCGAGCTCCGGAACTTCCTCGACCACGTCAACCGCGGCGCCCTGATCGAAGCCGGCTCGTCACACCACCGGTTCATGCACGCGGCCGCCCAAGAGGCGCTGCAGACGATCGCCGAGCTCAACAGCGGATACCGCACCCCCAAAGACGTGCGAGCCCTACTGGCCGAGCTGACCGGCAAGGCGGTCGACGACTCAGTCGCCCTCTTCCCGCCGTTCTACAGCGAGTTCGGCAAGAACCTGACCCTCGGCAAAGACGTCTTCATCAACATCGGCTGCCGCTTCCAAGACACCGGAGGCATCACCATCGGAGACGGCACCCTCATCGGCCACGGCAGCACCCTGACCACCCTGAACCACAGCGTGGATCCCGACCGACGAGCAGACATGACCCCGGCACCGATCGTGATCGGACGCAAGGCATGGCTCGGAGCGGCCGTCACGGTCGTCCCAGGCGTCACCATCGGCGACGGCGCCATAGTCGGCGCCGGCGCCGTTGTTACTCACGACGTCCCACCCAATGCGGTCATCGCCGGCGTCCCAGCCAAGCTCATCCGCGAGACGGGCTTCGACGCCTCCGCAAGGTGAGTAGAAGCTGCCGACTCACAAGGAGGCGACCGGAGTGAGATCGCCGACCGCCGGCCATAACAACGCGTACCCGCGTCATTCTGGGCGGTGTGGGACACCCTCCGGGGGGCCTGCAGCCTGACTGACGCAGCCGGTCGCGTCGCGGTTTGCCGTCTCCCTTCTGGATGTTCGCGGGGCGATCCCTACCCCGCACGGTCTGAGCTTGAATCTGCACCCTGCCCCTGTTGGTTCGCCGGCCGGCGCGGTCCCTTGGGACGACGGGAAGGTGCCGACGTAGGGCACCAAAGGTCAGGTGTGTCACCTATCCGTGCAGCAGACCCAACCGACGGTGGCCACCATGTTCAGCATGGGGCCCACTAACGGGACGACGCCGACCCCCAGCGTGCGGTCCGGGCGGCGGTGGCCCGACCTACCCCAGTAGCGACGCTGAGCTGCGGCAGCAGCGCCGGGCGTTGGCGCTGGCCCTGCGATGGGAAGCCATACGCCGTGAGGGCTCACGACGTGGCTATTCGCCGTGTCACCGGAACATACCGAGGGCCGCTCGCGTCAGCGCTCAGGCCGCGAGGGTAGGTGAGGCCGTGCACTCCTCGAGTTTCGTTTCCGAGCGATTCCCAGACCATGCGCCGAGCACGACCCAACTGACGGCGACGTTGGCGCGGCGCGCTCACTTGACAGGGCCGCCGCCGACTGCTTTGTTCATGGTTCGTGGAATTTCTGAATGGATGATTCATGAACTTGGTCGCGGGACCACAGCACCCTCCGGCGGGGCGGCACCGTCATGGGTGACCACTTCCGGCAGCTCCTGCAGGAGGTGACCACGAGGCTCGACCGTCTCGCGGTACTCGCCGACGCGGGCGGACTGGACACTCCCGTCGAGATGATCCGCCGGGCGCTCGAGGCCGGTGGCATCGTGCAGGCGTTCGGCACTGGCCACTCACAGGCCTTCGCGATGGAGATTGCCGGCCGGGCCGGTGGACTCATCCCGACCAACAGCATCGCGCTGCGCGACGTCGTGGTCCTCGGTGGCAGGGATGCGTCGATCCTCTCCGGCGCAGCCGCTCTCGAGCGTGACCCAACCATCGTGGACGAGCTTTGGCAGACGATCCAGCCGCACCCGGAGGACGTGTTCGTCATCGCCTCCAACTCCGGTGTCAACGGCTCGATCGTGGGCATCGCGCTTGCGGCCAAGGAACGCGGCCACGGTGTCATCGCGGTCACCAGCCTCGAGCACACCGCCCGGGTAACATCCAGGCACCCGAGCGGCGCACGTCTGAGCGAGGTCGCCGACTTCGTCATCGACAACCTGGCACCCTACGGCGACACCACCGTCACCCTCGACGGCGACATCGGCGTCGGGGCCGTCTCCTCGATGACGGCTGCCTTCATTGCGCAGCTCCTCACGATCGGCGTATCGGAGCGCATCGCTGCCGCGGGCGCGGTTCCGCCCATCTATCTCTCCGCCAACATTCCCGCCGGGGACGACCATAACCACCGGCTCGAGCACCAGTACGGCGAACGGCTGCGACGCCATGCCTGAGGTCGGCCACGCAGTCACCCGCGCAGTCACCCACGCCAAGGCCCACCCACGATGGAAGGAAATGCCACAGTGACCACCGACCGGAAAGATCTCGACCGACGCATGTTCATGCGCGGCGCGCTCGCTGCGGCCGCCGTCGTCCCGCTCAGCAGCGTGCTCGCCGCCTGCGCCGGCAGCGGGAGCGACGACGACAACAAGCAGAAGACCGGCACGAAGAGCAGCGAGAACCCCTTCGGCATGGCGGACAAGTCCAGCGTCGACGCGGTCATCTTCGACGGCGGCTACGGAACCGACTACGTCTCCTTCGCCGCGGCTCTGATGGAGAAGAACCTGGCTGGGTCGAGCGTGAAGGTGTCCGCTACAACCGAGATCGCCCAGGAGCTCCAGCCCCGGTTCGTGGGCGGCGACCCGCCTGACCTGATCGACAACTCCGGCGAGAACGCGATCGGGTTCGCGACGATCCTCGACCAGCTCGAAGACCTCAGCGACGTCCTCGACGCCAACAACCTCGAGGGCACCAAGATCAGCGACACCCTGTTCGGCGGGGTGGAGGCGCCGGGCACGTTCGGCGACAAGTTCGCCGCACTGAACTACGTCTTGACGGTCTATGCGGTCTGGTACTCCGCGAGCCTGTTCCAGGAGAACGGCTGGGAGCCGCCGACGACGTGGGACGAGGCGCTGGACCTCGGCGCCAAGGCCAAGGCGAAGGGCAAGTACCTCTTCCTGTGGGGCAAGGAGGCGGCCACCTACTACCAGACCCTGGCGATCGGGTCGGCGATCAAGGAGGGCGGCGACGAGGTACGGCTCGCCCTCGAGAACCTCAAGGAGGACTGCTGGTCTTTGCCGGCGGTGCAGGACGTCTTCACGGCGATGTCTGAGATCATCAAGGCCGGCTACGTCAAGCCCGGCGGGTCCGGCACCCAGTTCACGGCCGCCCAGGCGCAGTGGAGCAACACCCAGGACGCCCTGCTGTACCCGTCCGGCTCCTGGATCGAGAACGAGATGAAGGACCAGACCAAGTCCGACTTCCAGATGACCGGGTTCCCCGAGATGACGGTCACCACCAGCTCGCAGATGCCCTACACGGCGCTGCACAGCACGGCCGGGGAGCCGTTCATCGTCCCGTCGCAGGCCAAGAACGTCGCCGGCGGCAAGGAGCTGCTCCGCACCATGCTGTCCAAGGACGCGGCGACCAACTTCGCCAAGACCAAGCTCGCGCCGACGATCGTCAAGGACACCGTTCCCGCCGACGGCTTCGGGTCGACCGCGCTCGTGTCGCAGAGCAAGATGCTCACCGACGCCGGGTCCGATGTCTTCACCTGGGGGTTCGTCGACCTCTACGGCATGAACGTGGACCAGCTCGTCGTCTGGAACAGCTTCCTTGCCGGCGACAAGAGCGTTACGGAGCTGACCTCCGGGCTCCAGGAGATCACCGACAAGGTTCGCGAGGACGACTCGATCAAGAAGATCGAGGTCACGTGATCGATTCCGCGCTGGTCCCCACCACGGACCAGATCGCACCACCACGCAAGAACTCGCGGCGGCCCCTGACGTTCGACCGGGTGAGTTTCATGCTCGTGTTCCTCGGGCTGCCGCTCGCGATCTTCCTGGTGTTCGTGGTGTGGCCGTTCGTGCAGGCGCTCTGGTACTCGATGACCGACTGGACGGGCTTCACCCCTGAGATGAACTTCGTCGGGCTGGACAACTACCAAAAGCTGCTCCACGACGACATCTTCATCACGGCGTTGTGGAACAACGTCCTGCTGGCGGTCGTCGTGCCGTCCGTGACCGTCGTGCTGAGCTTCGCGCTGGCGACGATGGTCACCGTGGGCGGTGCCTCGCACGGAACCGTCCGCGGGTTGCGCTACTCCAGCTTCTATCGAGTCATCTCGTTCTTCCCGTACACCGTGCCGGCCATCATCATCGGCCTCATCTGGGCGCAGATGTACGACCCCTCGAGCGGGCTGCTCAACGGGCTGCTCACCGGAATCGGGCTCGACAGGTTCGAGTCCTTCCCCTGGCTCGGCGACACGCGGACCGCCATGCCGGCCTCGATGTTCGTGATCGTCTGGGGCTTCGTCGGCTTCTACATGGTGCTGTTCGTCGCCGCCATCAAAGGGATCCCGTCCGAGTACTACGACGCGGCGCGGATGGACGGCGCGGGGCGGATCCGCATCGCATGGTCGATCACGATCCCGCTGATCCGCGACACGGTGCAGACCGCCTACATCTACCTCGGGATCCTGGCTCTCGACGCCTTCGTCTACATGGCGGCACTCAACCCGGGAGGCGGCCCGGACAACTCGACGCTCGTGATGCCGCAACGCCTCTTCACCACAGCGTTCACCAAGGGCCAGTTCGGCCTGGCCAGCGCGATGGGAGTCGTGATGGCGATCGCCACCCTCGCCTTCGCAGCGATCGTCTTCACCGTGAACCGGCTGCTCGGCGGCCGGGACAGTCTCGCGCGACGATGACCACGAACACGATGGACACCACAAACACCCCCACGAGCCTGGCCCCGGAGCGTCGGCGCGTGGGCGAGACTGTCATGGCAACGGTCTCGCACGTCGTGCTCGGCTTCTGGAGTCTCCTCGTCCTCGTCCCGCTGCTGTGGACCCTGATGTCGTCGTTCAAGACGAGCAAGGAGATCTTCGCGTCACCGTTCCAGCTGCCCGCGCACTGGAACTTCGACAACTACGTCTCCGCGTGGACGACCCAGGGCATCGGGCGCTACTTCCTCAACACTGTGATCGTCGTCGGCTCCGCCCTCGTGCTTGTGATGATCCTCGGCGCGATGTGCTCGTACGTGCTCGCCTGCTTCTCGTTCCCCGGCCGCAGGTTCATCTACTACATGATGCTCGGCGGCCTGACCTTCCCGATCTTCATGGCGATCGTGCCCCTGTTCTTCGTGCTGAAGAACATCGGCCTGCTAAACACGCTTCCCGGTCTGATCATCACCTACGTCGCTTTCGCGCTCCCGTTCACCGTGTTCTTCCTCTATCCATTCTTCAGAGCCCTGCCCACCGAGATCTCCGAGGCAGCGGAGGTCGACGGCGCGGGCGAGTGGCGGAAGTTCTTCCAAGTGATGCTGCCTATGGCCAAGCCCGGCATGGCCTCGGTGGCGATCTTCAACTTCCTCGGCCTGTGGAACCAGTTCCTGCTGCCGGTCGCCCTCAACACCAAGCGGGACAACTATGTCCTCTCGCAGGGCATGGCGTCATTCGCGTCCCAGGCGGGCTACAACGTCGACTACGGCCGCCTGTTCGCGGCCGTGGTCATAACTGTCGTGCCGGTGCTGGTCGTGTACGCGATCTTCCAGCGGCAGCTGCAGGGCTCGGTCACACAAGGAACCTCGAAATAGCGGACCGCAGGCGTCCGTCGCGGTCATGGACTGCCGAACCCCGAACGGAGAATGATGACCCGCGCTCCCAGCTCGACGACGAGGGTCACGGACCCCAGCGACCTCACCGATCTGATCCGTACCGTGGCGCCGCGGCTGACCGGCGCACTGCGAGAGGTCGCGGACACTGTGCTGGCGGACCCGGCCGAGGCGGCCCGGCTCTCCGCGGTCGCGCTGGCCACCCGTGCCGGGGTGTCGCAGGCGTCGGTCACCCGGTTCGCCCAGTCCATCGGGCTCGCCAGCCACGCTGAGCTACGACTCGCCCTGGCCGAGCAGATAGGCCGCTCAACGGCGCCGGGCGCCCCGATGGACGTCGGAGTGAAGATCCACCCCGACGACTCCATCCGGCAGGTCGTCAACGTGGTCGCGAACGCCGACGTCCGCGCCATCACTCAGACCGTCTCCCAGCTCGACGTCACTGCATTGGACCTCGCCAGCCGGGCGGTCGCCGCGGCAGAACGCGTCGACGTGTACGGCATCGGCAGCTCGGCGAGCGTGGCCTACGAGCTGGAGACCCGGCTGTTCCGGATCGGGATCCGGGTGCGGGCCTGGACCGAGGTGCACGAGGCTCTGACGTCCGCCGCCCTGCTCACCGCCGACGACGTCGCGATCGCGATCTCCCACTCGGGCGCGACCTCGGAGGTCGTGGAACCGTTCCAGTTGGCCGCGGATCGCGGCGCGGTAACGATCGGCATCACCGGTGACCCACGCTCGGCCATCGCCGCGGCCTCCCGCGACGTGCTGACCACGGCAGCGCTGGAGACGTCGTACCGGAACGGGAGCCTCGCCGCGCGGCACTCCCAGATGATGGTCGCCGACTGCCTCTACATCCGCGTGGTCCAGCTCACCCCCGACCGCGCCACCCACTCGATGGCCCTCACCGAGCACATCTCCCCGTCCCACGCCGTCACGGCACGCCGCAGCCGAGCGCGCCAAGACGCGAGCTAGCCCTCACAACTTGCGCAGGGCCGCCAGGGACGCCTCGATCCGGGCGAACACGGCCGGATCGACGGCGACGCCCCAGTGCCGGAGGGCGAGTACCGCCGCACCCGCGACGCCGTCGGCGACCCTGACGACCCCCGAACCGCCCTGGCGACGAAAGGAGGTCTCGACGGCGGCCGCGACCGTCGCCTGGTGGAGCAGGACGCTCCCACCCAGCACCAGCGGGCCGTCGACACCGTCGTCTAGCACGGTGCCCAGGGTGTGCGCGAGGGCCTGCGAGGCGCCCTCGACGATGGCGACCGCGACTGCGTCGTCGCCGACCGTGAACGCCACCGGGGCCAGGCGCGCGAGGTGTACCGGCCGCATGTCATAGACGGTCTCCGCCAAGCGGGCGAGGGACGAGCGTCGCGTCTCGTGGGTGTCGTCGATGCCTAACCGGGAGAGCACGAGCGGCGTCAGCCCGGTCGACGGACCGCGACCGTCCAGGTCCGCGACCACGGCGCGCACGACGTGATGGCCGATCCAGAAGCCGGAGCCCTCGTCGCCGAGCAGCCACCCGGTCCCGTCGGACACGGCCTTGACCTCGCCGTCGCGCACCCGGATCGCGGCCGAACCCGTGCCAGCGACCAACCCGTAAACGTCGAGCTCACTGGATCCTGAACAGAACATGGCGAGGAGATCGGACTCGATGACGAACGGCGCATCCACACCGGCGGCCGACAGGCCGGCGCTGATGAAGGGATGCTCCGGGCTGGCGGCAAGCGGGACGGAGCTCGCACCTGCCATCGCGACCGCGGCGCCGCCGATCGAGGCCGGCATCAGCCCGGCCGAGGTAGTCGCCTGCCGCACAGCGGCTCCGAGGGCGAGTGCAACGCTTTCCACCCCCGAGGCGACGGGGTTCCCGCTCCCCGCGGTGCCCAGCCCGAGACAGCGCCCCGTGGAGTCCACAACCACCGCTCGCGTTGAGGAGCCCCCGGCGTCGACCGCGACGAGTAGCACCGGTCAGGAGATGATGTCGCCGAACCTCAAAGGCGAGCGCAGCCGCGCGAGCGCCTCCACGACGATGTCGGCCGCCTCCTGGTCGGAGCGGTGCTTCTTCACGCAAACGACATCCACGCAGGAAAGCGTACGCCAGACAACTCGGCACAATGGCGGCCCAGATGAGCCCGACGGCCTTCGCACCACCGAGCGCGGCCCCCGCCGGCGGCCGCGCTGCGCCGTGAGTTGCCTGGTGCACGGCCCAGATTGGCGCCCGTGCGTGACGCGGAAGCACCGCAGCCTCGTTCTTGCGGTATCCACGTGAGCTGTTCCTGCGGTATGCACGTTCGCGTCGAACGGGTCCAGGGAGCGGCCTACTGGGCAGCGCTGACCAGCGGAATGACTGGCGGCTCGAATCACTGGACTGATTGGAGAACGCGGCCGAGGCGGTACGACGGAGAACCGGGGTTACGGTCGGCAGCCATGGGTAGGGAACGCCTCAACGAGGAGGACGCAACCGTGAGCCTGCATCAGGTCGAACTGCCCGGCGGCACCATCGAGTACGAGGACACGGGTGGCTCGGGCCGTGCAGTAGTGCTGTGCCACGGGCTGTTGATGGACGGTTCGGTCTGGGATCTCGTGCTGCACCATCTGGACGATGGTCTGCGTGTGGTCAGACCCGTCCTCCCGCTGGGTGCACACCGGGTGCCGATGCGACCAGACGCAGACCTGTCACTGCGCGGCCAAGCCGCCAGGCTCGGGGAGCTGTTGGACCGGCTCAAGCTGGACGACGTGGTCCTCGTGGTCAGTGACACTGGATTCCCGTTGTTGCTGGCCGCCGAGTGTCACCCGCGGGTCGGGGCACTGGTGGCGCTGCCATGCGAGGCCTTCGGCAACATCCCGCCGGGACTTCCGGGCAAGACGGTCGCGCTCGCCGCCCACGTCCCGGGCGGCGTCCTCGCAGCCACGTGTGCGCTGCGCTTGCCGTTCATGTCCCGGCTGCCGTTCACTCTCGGTCCGATGTCCCGGAGACCGATCGATCGAGGCCTCGTGTCGCGTTGGACCGCACCGCTGTTGCGTGACCGGGCGGTCCGCCGCGATCTGGTCAAGTACGCGAGAGCCTCCGACTTTTCGGCGATCGACGAAGCCAGCAGGGCGCTGTCCTGCTTCGACGGGCCGGCAGTGTTGCTGTGGTCACGGACAGACCGGATGATGCCATTCGCGCACGCCGTCGCCATGTCCCGGGCCTTGCCGCGGGCCAAGTTGGTGGCCTTTGACGACGGCGGCTCTTTGCTGCAGATTGACGAACCGGTTCGGGTCGCGGCCGAGATCAACTCCCTCGCCCTGGC
>Ga0136846_1223991_pt1 | contig 10143 bp, 8 predicted proteins | sample HopSoiMetagenom2_FD_96841 | JGI IMG/M metagenome (GOLD analysis project Ga0136846, IMG submission 96841) | Grasslands soil microbial communities from Hopland, California, USA - 2 Assembly 2016 (version 4) | ecosystem: Environmental > Terrestrial > Soil > Grasslands | place: USA: Hopland... | reverse complement strand
GATCCAGTCTCGGTGGTAGGCGCGCGCGCGTTCCATCGTGTCGCGGCCCTTGTCGGTGAGGCTGACGAGGATTGAGCGGCGGTCGTGGTCGGGGCGGACGCGGCGGGCGAGGCCGGCTTCTTCGAGTCGGTCCACGACACGGGTGAAGCCGCTCTTGCTGTAGAGGATCCGTTCGGCGAGCTCGTTCATGCGCAGGCCGTCTGGTGTCTCCTCGAGGTGGACGAGGGCGTCGTACCAGCGCAGCGGGATGCCTGCGTCGCGCTGGAGCTCGGCGTCGAGCACGTCGGTGAGTGCGAGCGCGCTCTCGAAGTAGAGACGCCACGCCCGTAGGCGTTTCGGGGCGGGATTTGACAACTTCTGTTCGGCGTGGGATAGTGCGCTTCGCAACAGTTCTCCTATAGACAGTTGCAAAGCATACCACTCGGATGGAATGGAGCTCAGTGACATGACCGCTGTAACCACAGAGCGCGCGACGGACGGGTACGTGCTCGACCCGGATGAAGGAGAGGCGTACTGGCTGCTCGGGATGCTGCAGACGATCAAGATCGGCAGGGACGACACGGACGGGCAGTACGGGCTGCTCGAGATCGTCGTGCCCGAGGGCGTGGGCTCACCCTGGCACGTCCATCCCGAGGAGGACGAGTGGTTCTACGTCCTCGAGGGCGAGATCACCGTCTGGATCGCCGACACACGCCTCTCCCTGAAGGCCGGCTCGTTCGCGTTCGGCCCCAAGGGAGTCCCGCACACGTTCTACGCCGAGGCAGGCGGAGCGAAGGCACTTGTCGGCTTCGCGCCGATGCAGTTCGAGGGATTCCAGCGAGCAGTCGGTGAGCCCGCCCCCGAGCGCGTCCTGCCGCCGCCGCTCGAAGGCCATCCAGACATGGACGTGCTGCTCCCGATCGCCGCCCGCAACGGGATGCAGATCCTGGGCCCCCCCGGCCCGCCCCCCGGTCACTGACCAGGCAACCGCAAAGCGCGCCCCCTCGCACACAAACCGGAGGGGCGCGCGACTGCGCACGTTCGTCTACGACCGTCCCGTGGTCGGAGGGCGAGGAGGGCTGGCACCTGGCCTCCTGACGGGCGTCGAACGTGCTGGCGGGGCTTTCAAGCGGCGATGACCGCACGGTGACCCTCTCGCACCGACGCCCTTGACGCTCGACACGGCCGCGACGAGGCGAGAAGCGAGAGAATCCATTGATGTGCGAGAGAGCCGCTTGATGGCCACGACCGCCGGCCTCGACGTCCTGACCGCGGACTATCTCGCGGGGCTCGCCGAGAAGACGCCCGGCTCGCATGCGCTTCGGACGCAGGCCGAGCTCGTCCTCTCCGGCGGCGTCAGCTCGCACTTCAAGGCGTGGCAGCCGTTCTACGTCTCGAAGGCAGAGGGCTCGCACCTCACCGACGTCGACGGCAACGACTACGTCGACCTCGTGATGGGCTTCGGCCCGAATTCGCTCGGCCACTCGCCGGCCGTCGTGACGGCCGCGGTGCGTGCCGTGCTCGACCACGGCACGAGTCTCGCCGTCGCGACACCGCTCGAGGTCGAGCTTGCGCAGACGATCTCGCGCCTCGTGCCGAGCATGGAGCAGATGCGATTCGTCGTCACGGGGACCGAGGCGACGATGATGGCGCTTCGCACCGCGCGCGCGTTCACGGGCCGGGCTCGCGTCGCACGGTTCGAGGGCCATTACCACGGCCAGCACGACGGTGCGCTCGCGAGCGTTGCACACGTGGCGGGCTCGGAGCAGCGCCCTCAGGTGGTCGCCGACGGTGCCGGAATTCCGCAAGGCGTTCTCGACGATCTCGTCGTGCTCCCGTGGAACGACATCGACGCCGTCGCTCCGCTCGTCCGCGAGACCGTCGACGGTCTGGCTGCGATCATCCTCGAGCCCGTGCCGTTCTCCAACATCGGCGGGGTGGAGCCGGATCGCGAGTTCCTGCGCGCGCTGCGCGAGCTCACGACTCGGCACCGCACGCTGCTCGTGTTCGACGAGGTGATCACCGGCTTTCGCCTCGGCCTCGGCGGCGCCGCGGCGCATTTCGGCGTCACGCCCGACCTCCACGTCTTCGGGAAGGCCGTCGGAGGCGGCTTCCCGGTCGGCGTCTTCGGCGGGCGGCGCGACGTGATGGAGGCGGTCGTGAGGCCCAGGCCCGGGGATCCGCACTCGGCGGAGACGATCTTCCAGTCCGGGACCTTCTCCGGCGCCCCGCCCGCGATGGCGGCGGGGCTCGCGATGCTGCGCGAGCTCGAGCGGACCGACGCGATCGCCGTCGCGGACGCTCGGGCCGAGGCGATCCGTGCGGGCTGGCGGGAGATCGTGGCGGAGCTCGGGCTGCAGGCGCAGGTGACGGGCATCAGCTCGTGGCTCGGCATCTCGTTCACCGAGCGGCAGATCCGGACGCTGCGGGACGCGCTCACCGCCGATCGCGCACGGGCACGCGCGTTCTCGCTCGGTCTGCTCGCGGGCGGCGTCTACCTGGCGCCTTCGCACCCGGGCTTCACGTCGTCCGCGCACTCCGAGCACGACGTGCGGCGCGTGCTCGACGTATCCGCGGACGTGCTCGCTCGGATCGCGGCGGCCGGCTGCTGACTACCAGTGCGCGGCGCTGCGCCGTCGCAGCATCGCGCGAAACTGCTCCGTCGTCCGCGGCAGCAGCTCTCCCGTTCCCCAGTCGAGGATGACGCCGTGCCGGCGGATGACGTCGAGCTGGTCGACGTCGCCGCTGCGGTAGCGCTCCGCGACCATCGCGGGATCCTCATCGAGCCAGCCGAGCCGCGCGGCGCGGATCAGCTCGCGCTCGGCCGCCGTCGCCTCCTCGTCCACTTCGTACTCTGCGAGCTCTGCGTCCACCTCGCGGACGGCGACGCCGTAGTCCTTCCTCGCACGCTCGATCGAGACGTAGCCGTCGGCGACATCCTCGCGAACCGCCGCCGGGTCGCGCTCGAGCGGGTCGCCGAAGCCGCCGCCGCCGGCCGAGGGACGCGTGAACTCGTCGCCGGCGCCGCACTCCACGTTCGAGAAGACGGCGCCGAGGAAGCTCCGCTCGCCGTCCCTCGTCAGCCAGACTCCGTGCGGGATCGACGGCAGGCCGCCTTCGATGCCCCAGGTGATCGACCGCGCGCGGTCGCACATGTACGACATCACGGTCGCGTCCGCCTCGCGCAGGATCGCGCCCTTCTCGACGCCGCAGCCGCCGCGGAACCGGCCGGGCCCGCCGGAGTCCGTGCGGATCTCGTGACCCGTGGTGAGGACGGGGCAGAGCCGTTCCTGGGCCTCGAGCGGCTGGACGGCCAGGCCGACGCCGAAGATCGGCGCCGTGGCGTTCGAGCCGTCCTTGCCGTTGCGCCCGCCCCAGCCGCCGACCATCCAGTCGTACCACATGAAGATCGGGCGGCTCTCGTAACGCGTGTCGCGCCCTCCGACCAGCAGGTACTCGAGGTTGAACGAGCAGGCGAGCGCGCGCTCGGGCTGCAACTGTGACCAGAGCTCGAAGATCGAGTTCATGATCTTCTCGTACGGCCCTGCACAGAACCCCGTGACGGCGATGGGCCACGGCGCGTTGACGACCGATCCTTCCGGGCCGAGGTCGACCTCGACGGCGCGGTAGAAGCCGGAGTTGAGCGGCACGTCCGGGAAGAACGTCTTCGTCCCGGCGATCACACCCGAGAACGCCGAGCCGAAGCCCGCGTTGATGAAGCTTCCGATCGCCGGATGCGACCCGGTCAGGTCGTAGGAGAGCTGGTCGCCCACGATCGTCATCTTGACCTTGACGGGGATCAGGCCTTCGCCCTTCGACGGGTCGTAGTCGATGTAGTCCTCGGTCTCCCAGGTGCCGTCGGGCATCTCGGCGACGCGCTGCCGCGTCAGGCGCTCGACGTAGTCCTGCACCTCGTCGAAGGCAGTCAGGATCGTGTCGATGCCGTACTTGTCGACGAGTCGGAGGATCTCCTGCTCCGCAACCCGAGTCGCTGAAGCCTGCGCGTGCTGATCGCCCTCTGCGTCGGCGGGGACACGCGTGTTCGAGACGATCAGGCGCACCACGTCGCCGCGGTAGACGCCGCGGTCCCAGAGGCGCACGGGCGGTATGCGGATCCCTTCCTGGAAGTGCTCCTTCGCATTGACGTCGAACGAGCCGGGCACGCTGCCGCCGACGTCGGCCCAGTGCCCGTTCGACTGCGAGTAGGCGATGATCTCCCCCTCGTAGAAGATCGGCCTGACGATCCGCACGTCGTTGAAGTGGGTTCCGCCGACGTAGGGGTCGTTGACGGCGAAGACGTCGCCGAGGTGAATGTCGTCGCCGAAGGCCTCGATCACGGCCTTGCACGTGAAGTGGAGCGTTCCGACGTGTACGGCGATGTCCTGTGAGCCCTGCATGATCGTGTTGCCCTCGCGATCGCACAGCGCCGACGAGAAGTCGCGCGCGTAGATCACGAACGAGTAACAGGTCCGCAGGATCTGCTCGGCCATCTGGTCGACGATCGTGACGAATGCGTTCTTGAGCACCTCGAAGGTGACGGGGTCGAGGGTGTAGGCGCGGCTTTCGACGTCCGTCTTCATGCCGTCTCCTCCCGGTGCAGTCGGATGTTGAGCCACTCGTCGACCTCCGCACGCCAGCCGGGCGGTACGAGTGTCGTCGAGTCGAGCTGGTCGATCACCGCCGGGCCTGTGAGCGTCGTGCCCGCTGCGAGTTGCGAGCGGAGGTAGACCGGCGTGTCGAGCGCAGTGCCCGTCGCGTCGAAGTGGACGGGCCGCGAAGCCGCTTCAGGCGGGGCACTGCCGTTCAGCTCGTGCCGCCTGAGCTGCGGCTTCGGCGTCACCCCGACTGCGCGCACGCTCAACCGGTAGATCTCGACCGGCGATTCGTCGCGGCGGTAGTTGTAGGCGCGTTCGTGCTCCGCATGGAAACGCTCGGCCGCGTCCCCGAGATCGGCCGGCGACGAGACGGGCACCGTCAGCGACCGCCACTGACCGAGGTAGCGCATGTCGACGAGCCGCTGGATCGACATCTGCTCCTCCGGGACGTCCTCGGCCGCGAGGCGCTCGCGTGCGTCGCGCTCGAGCCGGTCGAATTCCTCCTCCAGCCTCTGCGGGTCAACGGAGTCGAGATGGGCGAGGAACATCGCAGAAAGGTCGTGCCGTACGTCGACGAGCAGGCAGCCGAGCGCAGACGTGATGCCGGGGCTCGGCGGTACGAGCACCGTCGGAATCGACAGCTCCTCGGCGAGCGCCGCCCCGTGGAGCGGCCCGGCACCGCCGAAGGCGACCAGGCAGAACTCGCGCGGGTCGTAGCCGCGGCGGATCGAGATCAGCCGAACTGCGTCGGCCATGTTGGCGTTCGCCACCTTGATCACCGCGTCGGCGGCCTCGACGAGGCCAAGGCCGAGTGGCGTCGCCACGTGGTCCTGGATCGCTCGCTCGGCGGCCGCACGGTCGAGCGTCATCGCGCCGCCGATGAGCTCGGCACCGAGGCGGCCGAGCACGAGGTTGGCGTCGGTGTTCGTGGGCTTGTCGTTGCCGCGGCCGTAACACGCAGGCCCGGGATGGGCGCCGGCGGACTGCGGCCCGTTGCGGAGCGAGCCCGCCTGGTCGATCCAGGCGAACGAGCCGCCGCCCGCACCGATCGTCATCACCTCGATCGAGGGGAAGCAGATCGGATACCCGTACTCGACGAACCACTCCTTCGTGACGCGCTCCTCGCCGTTGTAGACGAGCGAGACGTCCGTCGAGGTTCCGCCCATGTCGAACCCGATCGCATTCGGATAGCCGCAGAGGGTCGAGAGGTGCCGGCTCGCGATCGCGCCCGCCGCAATCCCGGAGGCTGCGAGCCGGACGGCGAAGCGCTCGGCGAGCTTCGGAGTCATCACGCCGCCGCCCGAGTGCAGGAGGAGCACGTCGCCCGTGTAGCCGCGCTCGGCGAGTCGGCCGGCGAGACGGTTGACGTAACCCGAGATGAGGGGTGACAGGACCGCGTTCGCGATCGTCGTCGAGAAGCGCTCGTGCTCGAAGATCTCCGGCAGCACCTCGGCCGAGGTAGAGACCGTCACGCCGGGGAGCTCTTCCTCGAGGATCTCGCGCATCCGCAGCTCGTGAGCCGGATTCGCGTGCGCGTTGATGAAGCACACGGCGACCGTCTGGACGTCACGGCGCCTCAGAACAGCCGCCACCCGGCGCGCCTCGTCCTCGTCGAGCGGCGTGACGACCTCGCCTGCGAAGTCGACGCGCTCGAGCACCTCGAACCGGTCGCGCCGGCGGATGTAGGGCGGCGCGACGTCGGCATACGCGTCCCAGAGGTCCGACTTGGTGCCGCGTCTGATCTCGATCACGTCGCGGAAGTGACGGGTCGTGACCATGGCCGCCGGAGGGAGATTCCGGGTGAGCAGGGCGTTTGTCGCCACGGTCGTCCCGTGCGAGAAGACGACGACGTCACCCAGGTCGATCCCGGCCTCGGAGACCCCGTCCACCACCGCCTCGATCGGGTCCGACGTGGACGGCACCTTCCGGACGTCGATGCTGCCGTCGGCCTCGTCAAGGATGCAGATGTCGGTGAACGTCCCGCCGACGTCCACCGCCACGCGCAGGTTGGGCATGCACGGAGCCTAACCGGTTGTAGGCTACGCATCGATGGCCACGCGAGCCGACACCGCCCTCTGGCACCCGTTCGCGGACATGGCAGCCGTCCGCAGCGGCGAGTTCGTGATCAGCCGCGGCGAGGGAGTCTGGCTCTTCGACGAGAGCGGCAAGCGCTACCTCGACGGATCCGCGAGCCTCTGGTACTGCAACATCGGCCACGGCCGCCCCGAGATCGCCGACGCGGTCGCCGAGCAGATGAGGCAGCTCGAAGCGTGGTCGGTCTTCGGCAACTACGCCACGCCGCCCGCGCTCGAGCTCGCCGATGCGCTCGCCGAGCGCTCGACGCTCGACGGCGCGAAGGTCTTCTTCACGACCGGCGGTGGGGATGCGATCGACACTGCTGCGAAGCTCGTCCGCCTCTACTGGCAGGTACTCGGCGAGCCGAACCGCCTCCACATCGTGAGCCGCACGAACGGCTACCACGGGACGATGGCGTTCGGCACGTCGATCGGAGGCATGGAAGCCGTCAGAGCAGGCTACGGCCCGCTCGTGCCGAGCACCTCGCAGGTCGAGTGGGACTCGCCGGAGGCGCTCGCCGACGAGATCGAGCGGATCGGCCCAGAACAGGTGGCCGCCTTCTTCGTCGAGCCGGTGATCGGCGCCGGCGGCGTCATGCCGCCGCCCGAGGGCTACATGGAACGCACCGCCGAGATCTGTCGCGACGCGGGCGTGCTCTTCGTCTGCGACTCGGTCATCTGCGGTTTCGGAAGACTCGGAACGTGGTTCGGCTATGAGCGCTTCGGGATCGAGCCGGACCTCGTCACCTTTGCAAAGGGCGTCACGAGCGGCTACCTGCCGCTCGGAGGCGTCGTCGTGTCCGGCCGCGTCGCAGAGCCGTTCTGGAGCGAGCCCGGCCGCGTCACCTGGCGCCACGGACAGACGTACGCCGGCCATGCGAGCTGCTGCGCCGCAGCGCTGGCGAACATCGAGATCATGGAGCGCGAAGGTCTGGTCGCGCGCGGCCGGGAGGGCGAGGGCGAGCTCCTCGCTGCACTGGCTCCGCTCGTCGACCACCCGCTCGTGGGGGACGTGCGCGGCGGAACGGGGCTCGTCGCCGGAGTCCAGCTCGACGCCGCGGCACTGGCCGCCGATCCGGCGTTGACGACGAAGGCCTCGGCCTCGGTGCGCGATCACGGCGGCGTCATCCTGCGGGCGCTCGGTCAGACGCTGGCGGTCTCACCGCCGTTGACGATCAGCTCGAAGGAGATCCGGCTGATCCATGACGGCCTCCGTGCCGGTCTCGACGCGCTCGTCGAGAGCGGCGTGGCCGCTTAGCCCCCGCGCTTGCGTCGACCGGCGAGTCGCCAGGCGGCGGGCAGCGCCGCAGCGGCGAGGTAGAGCTTGAACGTGTCGCCGGGGATGAACGGGTAGAGGCCGTCTTCGAGCGTCTGCTCGAGGTTCGTGTTCAAGACGACCGCGAGCCAGGGCAGCCCGAAGAGGTAGATGACGACGTTGCCGGTGAGCATCGCCCCGATCGCCGAGGAGAAGGTACGGTCCCAGCGCCGCTCGGCGAGGTAGCCGGTGAGCGCCGCGACGAAGGGGTAGCTGATCAGGTAGCCGCCCGAGGCGCCGACGATCACGTCCCAGCCCTCATCATGGCCGGCATACACCGGGAAGACGAGGCCGAGCAGGACGTAGAGGAGCGCGCTTGCGCCACCGAGGAAGACCCCGAGCGACGCCCCGACGAGCAGGACGGAAAACGTCTGTCCCGTGATCGGAACCGGGGTGAACGGCAGCTTGACCGAGATCTGCGCCGATGCGGCGATCAGTCCCGCTCCTGCGCAGACGAGCAGTGCGTCGGTCAGAACGCCCCCGCGCGGGAGTAGCGCGAGGCGCAGAGTCGGCGCTTGCGTGTTGACGGTCATCTCGGCTCCCTTCGACGTCGGAACGGCCCAGTCGTACCGCGAGAAGCTATCGCTCGGCGGCCTCGCGTGGAGAGCCATGCGTCGTTCCGGCGCTACGGCAGCATGACGAGCTGCGGCGTGATCGTGCCGCCGGAGATCTCGAGGGTGAGGAGCGAGCGGTTCGGCGCCCTGCGGCGCTCCGTCGGACTGCCGGGGTTGAGGATCCAGACGCCGTCGTGCTGCGTCGCCTCCGGCTGGTGCGTGTGGCCGTAGACGACGGCATCGCAGCCTGGGAACTTCGCCGCGAGCCGTGCAGCGCGCCCGGCAGCGGGCCCGGGAACATGCAGCATCCCGATCCGAGCGCCGCCGACTTCGACGATGAGCTCCACCGGCAGCGTCGCGCGAAGCGCGTCGTCGTCCATGTTCCCGTAGACGGCCTGCAGCGGCCCGAGCTCGCGGAGAAGCTCGAGCACCGGCGCCGCGGTGACGTCGCCGGCATGCAGGATCAGGTCGGCCTGCGCGAGCACCTCGATGCATTGGGGTGCGAGCGCACGGGAGCCGCGCGGGAGATGCGTGTCGGCGATCAGGGCGACGAGCGTCACTGGTGGTGATAATGCGGTCGTGGGGGTTGGGAAGGGTTTCGAGTGACGGCGGAAGTCGGCGTCGTTTCGCCTGAGACGACGAAGCTCGGCTGGATCGGCACCGGTGTGATGGGCTCGTCGATGTGCGGCCATCTTCTCGACGCCGGCTACGCCCTCGTCGTTCACTCGCGGACACAGGAGCGGGCTGAGTCACTGCTCGCGCGAGGTGCCGTCTGGCGTGGCTCGCCGGCGGAGGTAGCTGCGGACGCAGACGTCGTCTTCACGATGGTCGGGTTCCCGGCCGACGTCAGGGAGGTGGTGCTCGGACCGAACGGGGCCCTGTCACGCGCCCGTCCTGGAACCGTGCTCGTGGACATGACGACGAGCGAGCCGTCGCTGGCGCGCGAGATCGAGGATGCGGCGCGCGCGAAAGGAGTCGACAGTGTCGACGCGCCTGTCTCCGGCGGTGACGTCGGAGCGCGAAATGCAACTCTCTCGATCATGGTCGGCGGCGACTCGACGACCGTCGAGCGCCTGCGACCGCTGTTCGACCTGCTCGGCAAGACGATCGTCCATCAAGGGCCGTCGGGCGCTGGACAGCACACGAAGATGGTCAACCAGATCCTGATCGCGACCGGCATGATCGGTGTCTGCGAGGCGCTTCTGTACGCCTATCGCGCTGGGCTCGACCTCGAGGACGCACTCGCGTCGGTCAGCGGCGGAGCCGCCGGATCGTGGTCTCTCTCCAACTATGCGCCGAGGATGCTGCAAGGCGATTTCGAGCCGGGGTTCTTCGTCGAGCACTTCATCAAGGACATGGAGATAGCGCTCGCCGAGGCGCGCCGCCTGAACCTGGCGCTGCCGGGCCTGGCGCTCGCACATGAGCTCTATCTCGCGCTTCGGGCACAGGGCGGCGGCCGCAAAGGCACCCAGGCGCTGATCCTTGCGCTCGCGAAGCTCTCCGCCGTCGAATGGAGCACGCCCGATCCCGCGTAGCGACAACCGGTCGCACCGTGCCCGGGCGTTTATGAGACGGACGCAGGGGCTACGACCCATGGAGCGACTTGAAGGAGGTCACGCGAATGG
>Ga0136846_1226467_pt1 | contig 10144 bp, 12 predicted proteins | sample HopSoiMetagenom2_FD_96841 | JGI IMG/M metagenome (GOLD analysis project Ga0136846, IMG submission 96841) | Grasslands soil microbial communities from Hopland, California, USA - 2 Assembly 2016 (version 4) | ecosystem: Environmental > Terrestrial > Soil > Grasslands | place: USA: Hopland... | reverse complement strand
CTCGCGCTGGTTGAAGATCGACGAGCCGGTCACGTCCGACGGCATCAGGTCAGGCGTGAACTGGATCCGCGTGAAGCCCATGCTCGTCACCTGCGCGAAGGCGCGGGCGATCAGCGTCTTGGCGAGGCCGGGGAAGTCCTCGAGCAGGACGTGGCCGTCGGCCAGCATCCCGAGCAGCACGAGCTCGAGCGCTTCGCGCTTCCCGACGACGGCGCGCTCGACCTCGTCGAGGACCTTCTCCGCCTGCTGCGCGAGCTCCGTGATGGTCACAACGTCTCCAATCGCTCGATCACATGCTGCAGGCGCTCCGGCGCGATTCCCTGGCCGAAGCGCTGGGACGGCGCTTCGCGCTCGGGCCGCACGAGCTCCCACAGCTCGTTGCCGAGAGCCTCGCGGACGCGCCGGTCGCCGGAGTCGAGCCGGAGGCCACGGCGGTCGGCCAAGCGCTGCTCGGCGATCTCGCGCAGGATCGGCCGCAGCCTGAAGTGGACGTCGAAGGCCGCGTTCGTGGACATCGACAGCACGCGCTCGGTCCGTTCGAGGTCAGGCGGCGGCACCGCCTTTCGCGGCTCGCTCTCGAGTGCCTCCGCGAGCGCTGAGCGGCCGGAAAGCGGATAGGCGCGCCGAGCCGCCAGAACCGCCGCGAAGACCGCCATGCCGCCGACGACGAGCACGTAGATGTCCTCCTCGAGCGGCCGGTGCCCCGGAAGGAGCACCGCGACGACAACCAGTGCGAGGGTCGCCAGCGCCGCGGCGACGGCCAGCCCCGTGACCAACCCCTTCATGCTGCCTGCTCCTCGTCCTTGTACTCGAGCTCGCCGCGCAATCCGACCAGCGCGTCGATCGCCGCGTCCTTCATGTCCGCGTCGATCTCGTGCGGGCTGAACTTCGCGCGGGAGTAGAGATCGGTGAGGCGCCTCACCGAGGAGATGCTCACGCCGAGCCGGTCGAGGACGCGGCCGACGTACTCCTGCGGCGCCTCGGCCTCCTGGCGCGGGACGCCGTAGGCCGCGAACGTCCGCTCCATCCGCGCCCAGGTGCGGATCACCGCGCGCCGCGGGTCGCGCTCGGCACGGAGGTCGTCGAGCGAGTCTGCGAGCACCTCGTCTACGGCCTCCAGCAGCGCGGCCTCCTCGGCCCAGGCCTCGCCGTGTAGCCGGCGCCAGTAGACCGAGACGCCAACCGTGACCACGAGGCCCAGGATCAGGGAGCCGAAGATGACCGCCGCCGGCCACTGGAACTTCGCCTCCGGCGCGCGCCCGAGCGGGGCCAGCTTCGGCTGCCGCTTGCCCCCCTTCGCCTTGCCGATTGGAGTCGTGGGGATGGAGATCGCCTGCCCCGTGCCACGGGGATGGAGGTGGTGCGTGACGTAGAAGGCGCCCGCGAGAAACGGGATCAAAGCCAGCAGCAGGGCGACCGTTCGCCGCCAGTTCCGCTCGCCGGCGAGAAGCTTCTGGCGGCGGCTGGTCGCGAGCGCCCAGACCATCAGGATCCCGACGATCGGGAAGAGGACGACCAGCATGCTCGCGAGGTACTCCCAGAGGAGCTTCGGCGGGTGAGCCGCTGCCGCTCCGCTGCCCCCGCCCGGCCTGTGCGCCCGGCTGGAGACTGCGACGAGGGCTAGTAGGGCGGTCAGCCCGATCCCGCTCAGCATCAGCCTCCGGGCGCCGCTCATGCGCGAACCCTAGATCAGGACGCTCACCGCGCTGCGCTCGGCCTCGAAGACCACGTGGTCGGCGTCGCCGAGATCCTCGCCGTCGGCCTGCAGCGGCAGGGGCCGGTCGCAGCTCACCTCGATCCGGTCGAGGTCGTGCCCGTAGCGGACGTCGTCCGCCTCGATCAGTCCACGGCCGCGGAAGACACAGGCGAGCAGGCGGGGCACGTCCAGCGGACCCACGCTCACCGGCGCGACGAGGTCGAGGCCGAGCTCGAACTGGGCTTCGGGGGCGACGTGCACCGCCGCTGAGCCGGCGTAGGTGTACGGGTCGCCGTTGGCGACGAGCGCGAACGCGGCGCGGCCGAGCCCCGCGATCTCGAGCGACGGCTCGAACCGGCCGCGGCGCCGCCCGACGACGGAGGCCACCGTGGCCATATAGGCGATGTCCCCCGGGCGGCGGCCGTCCGCGCTCCGGCCGAGCTTGTCGACGCGGCGCACGACCTCGGCGGCGAAGCCGATCCCGGCGGCGAAGGAGAAGCGGCGCCCGTTGACGCGGCCGAGCGAGATCCGCCGCATCCGCCCGCCGACCAGGGCGTCGGCGACCTGCCGGGCAGCGCCGACCGGGTCGCGCGGCAAGCCGAGGGCGCGCGCGAGGACGCTGGTGCCGCCGCCCGGCAGAAAGCCCACGGGCGCGTCGCCGGCGAGCCCGTTCAGCACCTCGTTCGCCGAGCCGTCTCCGCCGAAGACGACGATCGCATCCGCTCCGGCTGCGGCGGCCGCGAGCTCCGTGGCATGGCCCGCGTGCTCGGTGAGCACGGTCCGGCTCGGTGCCAGCACGTCCTCGACCTCGCGCACGCGCTGCTCCGTCACGTTGGTCGAGAACGGGTTGACGATCAGCGTCACGTCCATAATCGCGGCCGAGCATGCCACGACTCGACCACGCCGCCTTCGAGACGCCCGATCCAGACGCGACCGCGCGCTTCTACGAGCGCGTCTTCGAGGCGCGGATCGTGAAAGCCGAGGGCCACCCGGTGATGGCGTACCTCGGGAACACCGGCTTCGCGTTCCATGAGCAGGGCGGCCCGGGCAACCACATCGGCGTCCGAGTGAGCGAGGAGGAGCGCGAGGCGCTGAAGCGCCGCCTCGACGACGCCGGCATCGAGTGGACCGAGCGAGACCACGGCATCGCGAAGGGCGTCTTCTTCCGCGACCCGGACGGGCGGCAGCTCGAAGCGATCACGTACTCGAGCGGCGACGACCCGCGCCGGCCTTGAGACGCGCCGTCGCCGTGGCCGTCGTGCTCGCGGCGATCGTCGCGGGTCTGCTCGCCTACCTCGCCGTTCGCGGCGGGGGTGGCGACCCGGCCGTCGCGCACGTCGGTCGCGAGCCGATCAGGAAGAGCCAGCTCGAGACCGTGCTGCGCCACTTCCGGCTCGAGGCCAAGGCGGAGGGACGGCAATTCCCGTCGGAGTCCTCTCCCGCGGGACGCCGCACGCGCGACCGGGTTCTCGGCCTACTCGTCTACCGCACCGAACTGCGGCAGGCAGCTCGCCGGCTCGGCGTCCACGTCAGCCGCATCCAGGTACTGCGCCGCCTCCGGAGCGCATCAGGCGGCGAGGAGGCCAACCCGGACGCGTTCGCATACGGCTCGGCCGAGGCGCAGCTCCTCTTCGAGGCCATCTTCTTCAAGGTCACGCACGACGTGAAGGGGCCGACGCAAGCCGAGCTGAACGCCCGCAGAAACGCCGCGATGAAGAGCTTCGTCGACCGTCTGCAGCGGGAGACGAAGGTGCGCTACGAGCCCGGTTACGAGCCGGGCTCGTAGCGCCTTCGACGTCCTAGCAGCTCGCTCCCCCCGTCGCAGAGCCGAGGACGTAGTCGAACGACGGCGTCGCGTCGACGTCCGCGTAGAGGTCGTTGTCCGCGTTGCGGCCGCCGGAGAGACCGGTGACGTTGTAAAGCACCGGGCCGGTCACCGGCGCGCCGAACGCCGAGAGCGGGACGTCCGCGACGAGCGTGTTGCCGCAGACGTGGCCCGTGATCTGCGTGCCGACCGGGTAGTTGACGACCTTGCAGTTCCCCGGGGTCGAGTCCGTGCAGGTCGTCGTCCCGGCGAAGAAGGTCGGCGTCAGCCCGCCGGTGGACTGCGCCCCGACGTAGAAGATCCGGTACGCCTCCTCGCCCGAGTTGCCGGTCGAGAGCGCCTGGAAGCGGGTCAGCCAGAACGCGTTCGTCTTGCCGAGCGGCGGCATGAGCGAGGCGAGGCTCGCCAGCGACATCCGCACCCGCAGCGTCCCGGTGGACGGCTGGCCGACCTGCAGCCCGGTGAAGTCGAGCTGCGGCTGGTTCGCGCCCGCGCCGGTCGGCGAGTAGTGCGGCCACTGGGCGTCGCCGCTCGCGTCGGTCGTCGGGTTGTGCGGCACGGTTCCCCTGACGTTGCCGCCGAAGATCGACTTGCCGCCGACCTGGCGAATCTCGTACAGGTGCGCGCCGTGGTGCTGGCTCGTCACGTCGTTGTAGACGATCCGCATGCCGCCCGAGCGGTCGGACGCGAAGCCGAAGAAGTCGGCCATCGTCCGGTCGCCGCCGGAGACCGTGCAGCCGATGCCTTGGTTGCAGATCTGGCCGTAGTACATCGGCTTCTCGGTGAAGCGCTGCTGGGCGATCGTCGCTCGGGTCGTGGTCGCGCCCGTGATCACGCCCATGTAGCCCCACCACTTGTAGGCGGTCGCGCCGTTCGGGTCGTTGAACCAGCTCGGGAAGCTGTCCGGCTGGCCGGCCGCGTCAGTGCCGTACCAGGCGATCGCCACCGTCCCGGCCGAGCCGGCCTGCGCCCAGATGAACTCGTTCGTCACGGACGGCCACGAGTTGACCTGCACAGGCGTGCTCCAGCTCTGGCCCTGATTGGTGGAGTACGAGTAGTAGACGTTCGAGTCGGTCGTGTCGATCCACGCCGCGTAGACGCTGCCCGCGCGGTCGATCGCTATCGCCGGGAACAGGTGCCCGGGCCCACCGCCGCCCGGCGAGACCGGCAGCGCGATGTTGTGGTAGACGATCCCCGTGCGCTGGCCGGGGGCCACGTGCCCGATGGTCATCCGGACGTGGTTGCCCTCGTTGCACGCCATGTAGAGGTTGCGGTAGACCGGGTCGAACCGGATCTGCGCGCAGGTGGCGTCGCTCGCGAGCGGCAGCGGGGAGTTCGCGGACGAGTTCTGCCAGACGAGGCCGCCGACGGCATCCGTCGAGCCGGTCGAGCCGGGGCTTGAGTAAATGAAGGTCCCGACCTCCGTCTCGTGGAACGAGAGGAAGACCGTGTTGTCGGCCGCCGAGGACGTCGTCCCGTTGTCGTTCGAGACCGACGTGCCGAGGTTCACGAGCGACTCGAGGTCGACGAAGTACTCGTTGCCCTGGTCATCTGTGGCGATGTCGGTGTCGCCGCCGCCGGGCCCCGGGTCAGGCCTGAGGCCGGCCGGGCTGTCGACGTGGAACGAGAGCCCGTCGTCGGTCGAGCGGTGGATGAAGGAGTTGTTCGTCGTCGTCCCCCACGGGCCCGACTCCCAGACGTTGCCGTTCCGGTCGAAGTGGGTCAGCGGCTCGCCCTCGGTGCGCTGGGCGTCGACCACGGTCGCGTTGCTGAAGGCCAGCTTGCCGGCCACACGCCTGATCGTCGGCGGTCCGAACTCGCCGCCTGCGTCCGAGGGAGGCACGCCGACGGGCGGCCCGTTCGTCACCGACCAGGAGCCTGCGTAGTCGTACGGCGCCGTGACCACGCCGCCCTGGAACGGACAGACCTGTAGGTGGTAGGTGCCCGGCGCGAGGTCGGCCCGCGCGTAGTGCACCGACTCCGGGCTCGTCAGCGTGTCGCCGTGCACGAGCAGCGCGCCGCTCGGGCCGTAAAGGTCCAGCGTGATGTCGTTCGCCGAGACGTCCTCGGCGGCGACCGCGTCGATCGTCGTGTCGCCCTGGGCGACGGTGAGTTCGTGCATGGGCCCGCACGCGGTCGGCGTGATCGCACCGGAGAACGTGCCGGTGCCCGTCGCCGTCGCCGCGCCTACGAAGAAGGTGAGCATCAGCGCGACAAGCACGCCGCCGCTGACCAGTCCTGGTCGAAGCTTCACTTGGTACCCCCCGGGGTCGCAGAAATTGCGACGGCGGTATACCCCCGGACCGGCGAATTGAACCGCGTAATTCGGCGCGTAATTTGACTGACGAATCAGTCAAGGCCGGCTCGGCTACGCCGAGACGGTGTGCTTCTGCTCGAGCAGAGTCGTCAGGTAGTCCTCCAGCTTGTCGAGGCTGCTTTCCTGACCGTCGGACTTGGTCATGTGGTCGCGTCCCGCCTGGTCGCGGAAAACCAGGCTCGTCGTCATCGTCGTGACTCCGTCGGTCTCGTGCAGGTCCGTGGAATCGACCGCCTCCGCATCCGGCCAGCCTTCGAACAGCCACGTCGCCACGGTCCGCGTCGGCCGCTCGACCTCCAGGTATGTCCCCCGGAACGCGCACTCCTGTCCTTCCGGGGTCACGAAGACGATGCGGTAGCTCCCGCCGACGCGCAGGTCGATCGAGCACTCCGTCACCTTGTCCTCAAAGGGAGCGAACCAGTTGCGCACATGCTCCGGCTTCGTCAAGACGTCGAAGACGAGGTCGATCGGAGCGTCGAACTCGCGAGTCGTGACGATCTCGAGCTCGTTCGGGTGCTCGATGACAGCCGACCCATGCCGATTGGTCGTCATTCCGGCTCTCCTTCTCGTTGTAGTTCCTTGAGGTAGTCGTCCATCCTGTCCATGCGCTCGTTCCACGCCTGCTCGTGCTTGGCCAGCCACTCGTGCATCGGCCGAAGGCGTTCCGGCTCCAGGCTGTAGAGCCGGCGACGCCCATCCGCGCGGCACCGGACGAGACCGGCCTCGCTGAGCACCCGGAGGTGCTTCGAGACCTGAGGCTGAGGGAGCGAGAGATCGCCGACGAGCTCGCCGACCGGCTTCTCGCCCGAGATCAGCGCGTCGAGGATCTCTCGACGGTCGGCCCTGGCGGTTGCGTTGAAGACATCCGGCGCGGTCGAGGAGCCAGCCACAGTCCCCAATCTATGCCATTTTTGGAATATGTCAAGCCCGGCACCTCCTACCGCGGTTTTGAGTCACGATCGGAGCTCACACCGTGAGGGAGACAGCATGAGACTTCTTCTTACTTCCGCCGGCATCAAGAACGCGAGCATCCACAAAGCGCTCGTGGAGCTGCTGGGCAAGCCCATCGCCGAGTCCGATGCCCTGTGCATCCCGACGGCTGCGTACGGGAGCTCCTACAGCACCCCCGCGGGGCCGTGGAGGTTCATCAGCGGGCGGTCCGAGCAACCGATGACCGAGCTCGGTTGGAAGTCTCTGGGTCTGCTGGAGCTCACCGCGCTCCCCAGCATGGGTTCAGACCGGTGGGTGCAATGGGCCCGGGAGGCTGACGCTCTGTTGGTGAACGGGGGCGACGCGCTGTATCTCTGCCATTGGATGCGTGAGTCCGGCCTCGCGGAGCTCCTGCCGTCGCTGCATGAGACGGTCTGGGTGGGGTTCAGCGCGGGCAGCATGGTGATGACTCCGCGGATCGGAATCGACTTCGTCGGCTGGAAGCCGCCCGCCGGTGGGGACGAAGCACTGGGCGTCGTCGACTTCTCGATCTTCCCCCACGTCGACCATCCGGACCTGCCGGAGAACACGATGGCCGAGGCAGAACGCTGGGCGGGCGGCCTGTCGAATCCGGCGTATGCGATCGACGACGAGACGGCCATCAGGGTTGTCGACGGCAGCGTCGACGTTGTCTCCGAGGGACATTGGAAGCTGTTCGGGTGACAATGCCCAGTCGGCGTGGGAGGCTCCGCCTTGACGTGACGCTCGATTTTCCGACGCGTGCCGAGCGACCGGGCAAGCTCCCTCACGCGGAGAGCCTTAAGGCTCCGGATCCTGACCTTCCTGCGTTCATGAACGAAGGGTCCGTCTTGAAGCGACTGTTCGGGCGCGTGGTCGCCGAGTACGCGGAGTTCCTTTTCTACGCCTGGGACGACGAGCGCGAGGAGGTCATCGGCGTCGGGCACGCAATTCCCGCCGCGTGGGACGGAGACATCGCGAATCTTCCCGACGGGGGATTCGACGCGGTGCTCGAGGCGCGATTCGCCCAGGAACCGGCGGCGCCGACCGTCCTCTGCGCGCTCGGAATCACGATCGCTCCCGAGTGCCGCGGCCAGGGCCTCAGCACCCGCATGATCGAGCGAATGGCCGAGATCGGGCGAGCCCACGGTCTGGACACATTGATCGCACCTGTGCGGCCGACGCTGAAGCACCGCTATCCACTGACTCCGATCGACCGGTATCTCTCGTGGCGGCGGCCGGACGGCACCCATCTCGACCCCTGGCTGAGAACGCACGAGCGGCTTGGCGCCGACATCGTCAAGGTCGCCCCAGAATCGGTGAGGGTCTCGGGCACCGTCGCGGAGTGGGAGGAATGGACCGGGGTGGCGCTCCCCGAGAGCGGCACCTACGTCGTGCCCGGTGCGCTGGTGCCGATCGAGATCGACCGTGAGCAGGACGAGGGCGTCTACGTCGAGCCGAACGTGTGGATGGTGCACTCGCCCCGGGGGCTACCGAACGCTAGGCCGGGTCGAAGTGGTCAGGGCGTCGCGTAGCCGCGCATGCCGTCTACAAGCAGCGCGTAGAAGCGGTCGGCGAGCTCGTCGGTGTCGCGCCCGGGCTGGAGCCACGTGTACGCCCAGTTCGCGGCCGAGAGCGCGAGCAGGGCCGCGGTCGCGTCGTCGAGGTCGCTGCGGAGATCGCCGAGCTCGCGACCCTCGCGGAAGAGCGCCTTGATCCGCTCCTCGTAGCGCCGCCGCTCGCCGAGGATCTCGTCCCGCCGCTCGCCCTCGAGGTAGCGCCACTCCTGGACGAAGACGGTCGCGACGTCGAGCTGGTCGGCGACGACCCGCAGGTGCGAGCGGAGCGCGAGCCGGATCTTCTCAGTCGGCGGCAGCTCCTCGGGAATCGCGTCGAGCCCCGCGTGGAAGGCCGAGGCGCCTTCGCGCATCGTCGCGTAGAGCAGATCCTGCTTCGACTCGATGTGCGCGTAGAGCGACGCCTTCTGCACGCCCAGCGCCTCCGCGATCTCGCCGATCGAGGTGCCGTGGTAGCCCTTCTGCGCGAACAGGCGGGCAGCCTGGCGCGTGAGCTCGTCGCGGCGGGCGCTCACCGGCGGAAGACCTCCGCGGCCGCGTGGTGGAAGCCCCCCGGGAGACCGTTCGCCTCGAAGGTCGCGGCGATCTCCTCCATCTCGCCGACCCAGCGCCAGCCCTTCGCGTCGGCCGAGCGCGCCGCGCGCTCCGAGCGCTCGGGGAGATCCGGGATCGACATTGCCCACTCCTCGAGCAGCGTCTCCTCCACGCCTTCGCGCCGGGCCAGCTCACGAATCGCGAGCAGCAGCGCGGTCGAGCCCTTCGTCCACCCCGCATAGACCATCTTCACTGCCGACGCGCTCGAGACGACCCGTGCGTCGAGCACCGAGCCGGCGAACAGCTCGGCCACCGCCGGCGCCTCGTCGCCGGAGAGATACAGGCGCGTGGTGCCGGCCTCGTGCGGCGGCGAGCCCACGATGCCGCCGTCCACGAAACGTCCCACGAGGCTCGCGACCTTCGCCGCGGTTGCCGGCGCGACGGCGTTCGCGTCCACGTAGACGCCGCCGAAGCTCCCGAGCCGCCCGGCGACCTCGAGCGCCGCGTGCGGGGGGCAGATCGAGAAGACGAGCTCGCTCTTCGCGACGGCATCGACCGAGCCGACGTCCTCGAGCCCCGCCTCGGCGGCGCGAGCTCGTGTCGCCTCGCTGCGGCCCTCCGAAGCCCAGACAACCCGGTGACCGCGCTCCCTGAGCACCGCGCCGACGGCGGCTCCCATCTGGCCCGGGTGAAGTAGCCCGATCAGCCGGTCCGCCATTACACTTCCACCCTAACGATCGTTCGGTTGGGAGGACGCCGATGGAGCAGCGCGAGCAGGAATTCGTCGAGTACGTGCAGTCGGGCGGCCAGGTCGAGACGGACGACTGGATGCCGGACGAGTATCGCGCGCGCCTGCGCAAGTTCATCGAGATGCACGGCAATTCGGAGCTCATGGGCGTGCTCCCGGAGCGCGAGTGGATCCTCCGGGCGCCGACCCTTCAGCGCAAGCTCGCGCTGACCGCGAAGGTGCAGGACGAGGTTGGCCACGCCCAACTGATCTACCGCGTCGTCGAGGACCTCGGCAAGCCTCGCGAGCAGTGCCTCGACGACCTGATCTCGGGCAAGTCGAAGTTCCACAACGTCTTTCATTACCCCACGAAGACCTGGGGCGACGTCGGCGTGATCGCGTGGCTCGTCGACGCGGCCGCGATCATCAGCCAGAAGGCGCTCCTCAAGTGCTCGTACGCGCCGTACGCGCGGATCATGAAGAAGATCTGCTGGGAGGAGTCGTTCCACATCCTCCACGG
>Ga0136846_1218349_pt1 | contig 10145 bp, 9 predicted proteins | sample HopSoiMetagenom2_FD_96841 | JGI IMG/M metagenome (GOLD analysis project Ga0136846, IMG submission 96841) | Grasslands soil microbial communities from Hopland, California, USA - 2 Assembly 2016 (version 4) | ecosystem: Environmental > Terrestrial > Soil > Grasslands | place: USA: Hopland... | reverse complement strand
TTTCAATCCTTTGCAATAAAATTAAACGAAACTACCAAATGGGATGGCTTGTTTGTCCACAAAGAAATTCACTCCCTCGATTTTATTACCGAATCGGGAAAAAAATATTTTAAACCAATTTTTTAAATGACCTCTAAGTGGTACAAGCGATAAATACCTGAAATGTGGGCTTCTTTTCAAAGTCAATTCGATTTAAGCGAGTAAGATCTTAACCAGTTTTAAGAGGAAGGTAAAAATACTATAGCAGAGGAAAGTTTTTTTCCCGAACTTAGCAGCATCGTTCTTCGAGTTTAAAGATCTAAAGATGTTTGTTCCCATAAAGAATATTGAATTTGTGAAATTATTTTGATAAACTTGCAGAAGTTATCCTAATCCTTCGTAAACCAGTCTCCCACATCCTTCGTTAAGCCTTTTGGTTTGTTCTTCTGGTAACGCTAATAAACACTCATGAAATTGTGAGCTCAGATTTTTAAAATTGTGAGATATATAAGCATAGCGAGATCAATGTTCACATCCATACCCGAAATGAAGATTGTTGATCAGTACCCTGAGTGATTGATAAATCTAATTCGTTAGTATTAAAAATCAGTTAAGGTGCAACTTCCATACTGTGAAGAACCGGCAGAAGTTATATCTGCTCATTGTAGGAATGAAACTTTAACGCTGATTATGGATGAGAACAAAAAATGGTTTGTGGTCCACATAAAACCACGGTTCGAAAAGAGGGTAACAGAAGTTTTGACGCGCAAAAAAATTGAGAACTATTGCCCCGTTAATAAGGTCGCGAGGCAGTGGAGCGATCGAAAGAAACTGGTGAATGAACCCTTATTTCCTTACTTCGTATTTATAAAGGTCACAGAGAGTGAACTTTTATCTCTGAAACAAATAGATGGAGTTATTAACTTTGTGTATTGGTTAGGAAGGCCGGCAATTGTTCGTGACTCAGAAATTGGGGCCATTAAACAATTTCTTGATGAATATAACAACATTCGGCTAGAGAAAATCCGGGTGAACGTGAATGAACCGGAGCACATTGATAATGATTCATTCAAGAGATATGGCATTGGCGTTATCGCGTTGAAAAATAAATCCGTCAAGGTCGAGCTTCCATCATTGGGATATGTTATGGTTGCCGAACTGGAAACTACAGATGCGGATGTAATGGTCAATACCATTGCTCCCCAAATAAAAGTGTCTTACTTTAAATATGCATTTAAATAGTAAAATCTACATTGCAGGACATAATGGAATGGTTGGCTCCGCAATTGACCGGTTGTTAAAGAAAAAAGGCTACACAAATCTCATAAAGAAGACTTCTTCTGAACTAGATCTAAGAAACCAAACCAAGACTGATAATTTTTTTCAAGATCATCAACCTGAATACGTTTTTCTGGCAGCGGCAAAAGTCGGAGGTATCTTAGCGAATAACAATTATAAGGCAGATTTCCTGTATGACAACTTGATGATCGAGGCAAACATTATTCATGCTGCCGCGAACTCAGGTGTCAAAAAATTACTCTTCCTTGGCAGCTCCTGTATTTATCCAAAATTTGCTCCTCAACCTATTAAGGAAGAATATTTGTTGACAGGAGAGTTGGAATCAACCAATGATGCTTATGCGATTGCTAAAATTACGGGCATCAAACTTTGCGAAGCTTATCGAACTCAGTATGGCGCCAATTTTATTAGTGTAATGCCAACCAATCTTTATGGGATCGGGGATAACTATCATCCGCAGAACTCTCATGTGTTACCTGCATTGATCCGAAAATTTCATGAGGCCAAATTCAAAAATCTGGAACAGGTAACGATTTGGGGAACCGGTACGCCGCGCAGGGAGTTTCTTTTTGCAGATGATCTGGCTGATGCTTGTCTCTTTTTAATGGAAAAGTATGATGAGAAAGAAATAATTAACGTTGGATCCGGAACAGATTACACGATCTCGCAACTTGCAGATATCATCAAAGGTATTATCGGTTATGAAGGTGAAATCATATATGACCATTCCAAGCCAGACGGCACACCGCGCAAACTATTAGATAGCTCCCGTATCAACACTCTTGGGTGGAAACCAGTTACCGAATTAAAAGAGGGAATTCAACACGCTTATAATGATTTCCTGGCGAATCAAAAATTGTTGCAAATTGCCTAATAAATCATTTCCTTTATAAATTATTATGAAGACAGCATTGATTACTGGAGTTAATGGCCAGGACGGAGCTTATTTAACCGATCTGTTACTTGAAAAGGGTTATATGGTGCATGGCATCAAAAGGCGCTCTTCTCTTATTAATACCGGCCGTATCGATCATTTATATAAGGATCCACATGAGAAAGATGTTCGGTTCAAATTGCACTATGGTGACCTCACTGATGGCCCTAGCCTTATCAGGATCATTCAACAAACACAGCCGGATGAGATCTACAACCTTGGTGCCATGAGTCACGTAAAAGTGAGTTTTGAAAATCCTGAATATACGGCTAATGCTGACGGTCTTGGGACCTTACGAATCTTGGAAGCCATACGCATACTGGGATTGGAAAAGAAAACAAAACTTTACCAGGCTTCTACCTCTGAACTGTATGGTTTGGTTCAGGAAATACCCCAAAAGGAAACGACTCCATTCTATCCCCGTAGCCCGTATGGTGTGGCAAAATTGTACGCTTATTGGATCATTGTTAATTATAGAGAAGCTTATGATCTGTTTGCCTGTAACGGTATTTTGTTTAATCACGAAAGTCCATTACGGGGGGAAACATTTGTGACCCGCAAGATCACCCGTGCCGTTGCTAAAATTGCGCTGGGGTTGGAAAACAAATTATTTCTTGGCAACCTGGATGCACAGCGTGACTGGGGCCATGCGAAAGATTATGTAGAAGCAATGTGGCTAATACTGCAGCAGGAAACTCCCGAAGATTTTGTGATCGCGACCGGCGTCACAACTCGTGTAAGGGATTTTGTGCGGCTGTCATTTGCTGAAGTAGGAATTGAGATTGCTTTTCGTGGAAAAGGTGCTGACGAGAGAGGCTATGTCGTGTCCTGCTCTGATCCCGCCTATCACTTGAAAGAAGGATCAGAAGTGGTAGCTATTGATCCGCAGTATTACCGGCCCACTGAAGTTGATCTGTTGATTGGCGATCCCGCCAAAGCTAAAGCAAGGCTGGGATGGGAACCCAAATATGACCTGGGTATGTTGGTAAATGAAATGATGGCAGCAGATGTCGAATTTTTCAAAAAAGAAAAAATTCTTAAGGACAAAGGATATATACTTAAAAAGCATTTTGAATGATCCAGGAGGTATAAAGGCTCTGCCAACACTATTAGTTTTTCTGAGTCTTCTCGTTTTTGCCCGATCTGTCAGATCCTTTCTGACCTACTCACTTCATTTTTAACTACATTTAATATAAATTGACCTTCATGTCAGCAACGAATCGTCGCCGCTTTTTGCAAAAAGCAGGAACGCTTTCTGCTACCGCTTTTTTTGCTTCCATTGCAAAACCTGCCTGGAGTCGAAATCTTGAAAGAGTATTAAGGCAATCCGAGGGCATCTCACCTGGCGATCTCGCGGCTGAAGAAGATTTTTGGTATTATATTCAGCAGTCATTTACTGTTTCGCCCGGATTGATCAATCTGAACAATGGTGGAGTTTCTCCGGCACCTATTCCTGTGCAGGAAGCTGTAAAGCGCTTTTTTGATTACAGTAATGAAGCACCGAGCTATTATATGTGGCGAATTCTTGACCAGGGCCGCGAGCCATTAAGGAAGAACCTGGCTAAGCTGGCTGGTTGTGGGGCAGAGGAGGTGGCTATTAATCGCAATTCATCCGAAGGACTGGAAACAGTGATCTTCGGGTTACAATTAAAACCAGGCGACGAAGTAGTAGCTGCCAGGCAGGATTATCCCAACATGGTAAATGCTTATAACCAGCGGCAAAAGCGAGATGGGATAAATATGATCTGGATAAATCTTGATCTGCCAAGTGAAGACGAGAACTATCTGGCCGAACAATATATAAAAGCGTTTACTCCAAAAACGAAACTCGTTCACATCACTCATATTATTAACTGGAACGGACAAATACTTCCGGTGAGAAAAATCGCAGATGAAGCTCACAAAAGGGGAATTGAAGTAATCGTTGATGGGGCTCACAGTTTCGCCCATTTTAGTTTCAAAGTTCCTGACCTGGGGTGCGATTATTTTGCCAGCAGTTTGCACAAATGGCTCTATGCACCAATTGGGAGCGGTATGCTGTATGTAAAAAAAGAAAAGATCAAAACCATCTACCCGTTGTTTGCTACCAGCGATGATCCATTAAAGGATGACATCCGAAAATTTGAAAATCTTGGGACAAGACCTTTTTTTATCGAACAGGCTATCGGGAATGCGCTTGAGTTTCATGAAATGATCGGCAGTGAAAGAAAAGAAAAGCGTTTATGGTATTTAAAAAATTACTGGATGGAAAAAGTGAAAGATATTCCAAAAGTAAAGATCAATACGTCATTGAACCCAAAATGGGGATGCGCTATTGGCAATGTAGGCATTGAAGGAAAAAAACCTGCTGAGCTGGAAGCATTCCTTTTTGATAAGTATAAAATTCATACCGTAAGCATTGAATGGGAAAATATTCATGGCGTTCGTATTACACCCAATGTGTACACAACCATCGGCAACCTTGATCTATTGGTAGAAGGTATTACCGCTTTTGCAAAAGCTAATGGGTAACCACAAATAAAAATTATTTGGCTCTTTCCCGTAAAATAAATTTACTCCAGGCATCAGCTATTAATATGATCGATATGGTAGGTATCGGACCATTCGTGGTGATGCCGATTGTAGTAAGTTATTTTCATAATGGTTTGTTTTTGTGGGCTTGGATCTTTGGATCTTTCACAGCTTTTGTCGATGCGATGATATGGAGCGAACTCGGGGCTGCCTATCCTTTGGCTGGGGGCTCCTATAATTTCCTCCGTATCGGGTATGGCAAGAGATGGGGAGGACTGATGAGTTTTTTATTTGTGTGGCAAACTTGTATCCAGGCTCCGCTGGTAGTTGCCTCTGGTGCGATTGGTTTTGCTCAATACCTGTCTTACATTATTGACATGAATTGGTTGCAGCAAAAATTGATTTCAGGTGGAGTGGTCATCATCGTTTTTATTTTGCTCTACCGTAAGATCGAAACGATCGGAAAAATTTCAGTAGCACTGTGGATAGTTGTGATCTTAACCGTGGTATGGATCATAATCAGTGGTTTTTCTCATGCTCAACATTCAATTCGCCTGGCCCCAATTGGAGAAGAATCTTTCTTTAAATATGCTTTCTGGGCAGCAATAGGGCATGGCTCTGTAAAAACGGTTTATAGCTATCTCGGTTACTACAATGTTTGTCATCTCGGTGGATAGATAAAACAACCCAAAAGAAATATTCCGGCGAGTATGTTCATATCCATTGCCGGGATAACAGTGCTTTACTTGCTGATGAATATAAGTGTGATGAGCGTGATCTCCTGGCAGGAGATGAAACCTGGCGAGAAACATTTAGCAAGCATTTTTATGGAACGGATCTATGGCAATACCGCAGGGATCATCATTACAGTTTTGATATTGTGGATCGCATTAGCATCTTTGTTTGCTGTGGTGCTGGGTTATTCCAGGATCCCTTATGCCGCGGCCGTGGATGGGAATTTTTTTCAACTATTTTCAAAACTTCATCCGACAAAGGATTTTCCATATGTCTCCCTGACCTTTTTGTGTTCACTTGGTTTTATCTTCAGCTTGCTGTTTAGGCTGGAAAAAGCAATTGATTCTATCTTAGCGATGCGAATCATCATCCAATTTATTGGACAGTCGGTTGGTCTTGTCTTGCTGAGGGAAAGACTCGGAACAAAAAATCTTCCTTTTAAAATGTGGTTATACCCGGTTCCTGTTGTGGTTTCCATATGTATCTGGTTGTTTCTGCTTATCTCCACTGGTTGGTTTGCACTATGGGGTAGTTTGCTCGCTGCAGGGGGTATCATCGTATTCTATGTTGGTCAAAACTGGAAGGGCAGATAAATCTTCTCCACTTATTCACATACTTCGCTAAACCGTCTTTTCGTTAAACTGTTTTCGAGTATTTTTGTCGTTAATCAAACCCGAATGAATGGAGAATCCTAAAGGAAAACTAATCGCCGTTGGAGGAGCCGAGGATAAAGGAACTGATCTGGAAAGAGGGCAAATATCTCGCAACAACCTCAATTTTTTTGAGCTGGGCATTCTTCGCCGCATTGTTGAGGAGGCGGGCGGACCCGCAGTGCGAATAGAGATCGTTACAACTGCTTCGATCATTCCCAACGAAGTGGGAGAAAATTATTTGAATGCTTTTGGAAAAATTTCCTGTACAAATGTTGGCCTCATGCATATCCGCAATCGCCAGGATGCAATGAAAGATGAATACCTGAATCGTATCCGTCATTGCGATGCAGTGATGTTCAGCGGCGGCAACCAGTTGCGTCTGAGCGCGACATTTGGAGGTACAGATTTTTTGGGTATTCTTTTGGATCGCTATCAAAATGAAAATTTTGTAGTGGCTGGCACCAGTGCGGGGGCAATGGCCATGAGTAATACAATGATCTACGAAGGCAATGCCACCCAGGCTCATCTGAAAGGTGAAGTAAAGATCACCACAGGTCTTGGTTTTATTGATGATGTAATTGTGGATTCACATTTTGAAAAGCGGGGACGTTTTGGAAGACTGGCACAAGCGATCGCTACCAATCCTCAATGCATTGGAATCGGCTTAGGAGAAGATACGGGCATGCTGATACTGGAGGGAAATAAGATGGAAGCGATTGGCAGCGGGTTAGTGATCATCATCGATGGTCATGAAATAGGTCATAGCAATATCGCCGATATACCTGACGGCAATCCCATAAGTATTGAAAATCTGAAAGTACATTTTTGTGAAAAAGGAAATGGCTACTGGTTGCGTGAAAGGAAGTTCCTGATGGAGGTCAGGGAAGGAGCGTTGATCAGGAAACAGGTAAAAGTGGAATAAAATTACAGTTGAAATACCATGATGAAGGTTGGGAAAAATAGTGCAACAATTTTGTTTTCCGCCATCACCATCATCAATCTTGCCATATTTTTTTACAGGGATAAATTCACTTATCATAAATACGCAACACGATCGTCATTGTATTCAACAGATACTCTCAGGTGGAAGAAATTCATTGATGACTATTCTAAACAAGAATTAATTGAAGCCAAAATAATTCTTGACAGCCTTTTAGACATAGAGAATAAGTCAACAAGCTCTAAGATCCTGGAAATCGGTAAACTGCTGTATCAACGTTTTCATAAACAACTAGGGAAACCTTCACATCGTGTTTCAACGGCTACTCCTTTAAATCAGTTTAAAATTTTAGATAGCTCTCATTCGGAACGACTTTGGTGTGGCAATTTTGCCGCAATATTTGTTTTTTTTTGTTGGTCGGAAGGAATTCCATGCCGTTTCATCGAGATAGTCAATCCGGGAAATCATCATGTTTTAAGTGAATGCTATCTATCAGAAAGCAAGGAGTGGGCATTGACAGATATCACCACTAATCATCTCCTGTTGTTCAATAGAAACAGAAATAAGTTTGAGAATTTATTGAATGTAAGAGATACGTTAATGGACTCTTTGCAAAGTTTACAAATGGAGGAGGGGGAAATTGTCACGAAACCCTTTATACCCGGTTTCTATGACACATATTTCGGCCATGGGAACCCGATTTACTATTATTATCGTATCAACAATTTTGAGGTCTATAAGAGCGGCGAAAAAATAAAACGTTATTTTTTGCCTATCACATGGTATGAGGAAGTGAACAGAAAAGTTTCAGGTAACTTTTTGTTTTATGTCAAACAATCTTTAATCTTGCTTTGGCTCTTTTGTTTGATTTTTCTTGCCCGGCAATTCCTGTCCACCGATAAATAAAAAAGTCATGAGAATTATTTATTGCCTGTTTTTAATATTGCTCACAGCTTTTATGACGCAAAAGAAGAAAAGAATAATATTTTTCGGTGATTCTATTACGCAACAGGGGGTAGAATCAGGCGGTTATATCAATCGCATTGATAGTATGTGCAGATTTGAAAATAAGTCTTCACAATTTGAATTTATCGGGGCTGGTATTGGTGGAAATAAGGTATACGATCTTTATTTACGAATGGATTCTGATGTACTGTCAAAGAACCCAGATGTCGTTGTGATCTACATTGGAGTGAATGACGTATGGCATAAGGTTTCGTATGGCACGGGCACCGATCCAGATAAATTCGAAAAGTTTTACAATGCTATCATTAAAAAATTGAAGGAAAGAAACATAAATGTTATTCTTTGTACACCCGCAGTAATAGGGGAGAAGACAGATTTTACAAATCAGCAGGATGGAGATCTGAATAAATATTCAGCTATTATTCGAAACATTGCCAGGCAAAACCAATTGCCTGTAGTCGACCTCCGGCAAAAATTTCTTGATTATAATAAGCAATATAATACCGACAATAAAGAGCAGGGCATTCTGACCAGGGATAGAGTACACTTGAATGCAAAAGGAAACCAGTTAGTGGCTGATGAAATGTGGAAGATAGTAAAGGGACTATAGATCAAACAAGTTTTACCAGGTGGTAGTTTTTCTTTCCCTTCTGCACCAAAATATATTTTTCATGAAGAAGCAGGGAAGTGTCAATCTTCATCCCAATGTTGTCTACCTTTTTCCGGTTAATGCTTACTCCTCCTCCCTGGATGGTTTTTCTTGCTTCGCCTTTACTAGGAAAAATACTTGTCTCTGAAAGGAAGCTCACTACATCAATGCCCGCATTAAGCTTTATTTTTTCAAAATTGGTTTTTATGACACCTTCCATTTGCGCCAGGTCTTGTTCAGAAAGGCTTTCAACAGGAGCTGTTTGGTCATCAAAAAGTCTTTTAGTCGTTTCAACTGCTTTTTCTAATTCATTCTTGCCATGAACAAATGTGGTTGTTTCCTCCGCAAGCCTTTTTTGTAAAAACCGGCGCGACGGATTTTTCTCATGTTCATTTGTGATTTTTTCAATTTCTTCAAATGGCAGAAATGTGAATATTCTTATCCATTTTTCCGCATCTTCATCACTTGCATTAAGCCAAAATTGATAAAACTGGTAAGGCGACGTTTTTTGCGGATCGAGCCAAATATTTCCTTTCTCAGTTTTTCCGAACTTGCCCCCATCAGTTTTTGTGATCAAAGGGCAGGTAAACGCAAAGGCTTCGCCGTTTGCTTTGCGGCGGATTAATTCAGTACCTGTTACGATATTGCCCCACTGGTCACTGCCACCCATTTGGAGTTTGCAGTTCTTATTCGTGTATAGCCAAAAGAAATCGTAGCCCTGAACCAATTGATAGGTAAATTCAGTGAAGCTCATTCCTGTATCGCCTTCTATCCTTTTTCTCACGCTATCCTTTGCCATCATATAGTTTACAGTAATGTGCTTTCCCACATCGCGAATAAAATTCAAAAAACTAAAATCTTTGAACCAATCATAGTTGTTTACCATTTCAGCACAATTCGGTTTGCTCCTATCAAAATGAAGGAATTTTTCGAGCTGGCTTCTGACTCCCTCCTGGTTGTGGCGTAAAGTTTCTTCGCTCAACAAATTTCTTTCTTCACTCTTTCCACTTGGGTCTCCAACCATTCCGGTAGCGCCACCGACCAGGGCAATGGGTTTATGTCCTGCTTTTTGCAAATGCACCAGCAAGAGAATTGGTACCAGGCTTCCAATATGAAGGCTATCCGCAGTAGGATCAAAACCAATGTATGCTGAGGTCATTTCTTTATTCAATTGTTCTTCGGTTCCGGGCATTATATCCTGTACCATTCCTCTCCAACGTAATTCTTCTATCAGGCTCATTTTTATGATTTCCGCAAAAGTAAGGCAGAAAGGAAAGCCTTGAAAAAAGATGCAATAATTTTCTAACTAATTCGTTTACAATCCTTATAATAGAGAGGCTTTTACGCTATGTATTTCGAGGTGTAAAGAGTACTTTTGGGGGTGATTCACTTCCCTATGAAGACCAAATTTAATAATCGCTTATCCGAAAATAGAAATGAAAATATCCAAACGCCACCTGTGTCTACTTGTGACTGTTG
>Ga0136846_1238819_pt1 | contig 10146 bp, 7 predicted proteins | sample HopSoiMetagenom2_FD_96841 | JGI IMG/M metagenome (GOLD analysis project Ga0136846, IMG submission 96841) | Grasslands soil microbial communities from Hopland, California, USA - 2 Assembly 2016 (version 4) | ecosystem: Environmental > Terrestrial > Soil > Grasslands | place: USA: Hopland... | reverse complement strand
GCCGTGGTGCCGACCGCGGCGGCATTCAGGAACAAGGGCTGGCTGTCGGGAACGCCGACAGGATCGGTATCGCGATACTGGGAAACGTGGAGGCCGCCGAGGATTGATGCGAGCCGGGAGACGGCGAAGTCGAGGTGTGCGCGCCGATCGCCGAGATTGCTGCCGAGCGCGACCGCGACTACTCGATCCACCGATCGCCCAGCACGGCGCCGTACGCCGGGCCGAAGGTGTCGGCGCGGCGGCCCAGTAAGTCGGTCCGCCCGGCCAGGGCCTGCTCGAAGAAACGCTGCTGTTCGGTCGTCTCGCCGAGGATGACTTCGAGCATCTTGCGGACGCGATCGTTGGTCAAGGCGGCGATCCGCGGCCTCCATTCTTCGACCATGGCCTGCGCGGCACGCGCGTCCATCTCGAACAACGACTGAACAGCGGTCTTCGCCGGAGGCGCATCATCGCGTTCCTGAGTGATCGGCGCCGGCACGGCACCGCCGAGATCGATGAGGGCCTTCGAGAGCCAGGACAGCTGCACGTCGTCCCGGTTGATCACGTATTGATACGTATTGTTGGCGTCGTACTGCGCCACCAGGCGCGCATGCGCGATGTGCTGGAGCATCGCCGCGAGCTTCTCCCGGTGGAACTGCTCGACCAGCGCCAGCGCCGTCCCTTGCGCGCTCACGAATTCTGCTTCTCTTTGCAGGTGATGCAGACGCGTGTCCACGGGATCGCGTTCAGCCGCGCCTCGGCGATGGGTTCGCCGCAATCCCGGCAGACGCCGTAGGAGCCTTTGTCGACGCGCAGCAGCGCTTCTTCGATGGCCTGCAGGATTTTCGCGTCGGTCTGCTTCAGCTTGAGCTGAATGTGGACCTCGTTGTTGCCACTCGCCTGGTCGGCCATGTCGCCCTGGCGAGTGTTGTTCTCCATCGACGCCTGCAGCGGTTTGACGCCGCCCGTCCCGAGAATCTCCGTCCGTTTTCTGAGGAGCGCGTCCTTGAAAGACTGAACGTCCATTGGCGCTTCTGACTCCTGCACTGTGCGCGCCCGCGGGGGCACGATCAACAGTGGATCTTAGCATACACGGATGGAACGCTACTCGGACCTGAGGGTGGCGAGGGGCTTGTTGCGGAGCACGTCGAGGCTCGACAGCACTCCAATCGCGGCCACAAGAGCGGCTGTCAGCGCCACGCCGGCCAGATGTTCCGCCGGAAACAGGCGCCAGGGAATGTCCAGGGCGTAGCGGCTCACGCCCCAGGTCAGGGCCACAGCGCCCGCCGACCCGACCACACCGGCCAGCAATCCGAGGACGCCGTATTCGACCAGCAGCATCGTCGCGATCTTGCGCGTGCTCGCGCCGAGCGTCTTGAACACGGCCGCTTCGTACACACGCTGGAATTTTGTCATGGCGACAGCGCCCACCAGAATCAGCCCGCCGCTGAACAGCACCAGCATGCCCACGACGGTAATCGCCAGGGTGACTTTCGACATGACGTCACGAACGGTCTCCAGAATCTCGTGAAAGTCGATGACCGATACGTTGGGAAACCGCGACACGAGATCGTGCTGGAACCTGGCCCGCGCCGCCGGTCCGGCGGGGCCCTTGACGGGCGCGATGTAGGTCTGCGGGGCCTGTTCGAGCGTGCCAGGCCTGAACACGAACACGAACCCGCCGGCTCGCGAATCCTTGAAGTCCACGTCCCGGATGCTCGAGACACGCGCGTTGATCACGCGGCCCAGAATATCGAAACGCACGACGTCGCCGACGTTGATGGCGAAGCGCTCGTGCAGCCCGCGCTCGACGGACACCTCGGGTTCGGGCGAGCTGCCATGCCAGAACGCTCCGTCCACGACGTGTTCGTTGGCTTCGAGGTTATCGCGGTAGGTAATGGTGTACTCGCGGCCAAGCGATCCGCGGGCCCGCACCTCCTCGAAGCTTTCCAGGTTCGTCGTTCGGCCGCTCACACCGGTGACGCGGGCGCGGAGCACGGGGAGCAGTTTCCAGGCACCGGCGCCGTTCGCCGGATCGCTCAGGAACTTGCGCATCCCGTCCATCTGCCCGCGCTGGACGTCGAGGAGGAACAGGTCGGCCGCCTCGTCGTTCACCTGGATCGAGAACTCGGCGAGGAGGCTCGCCTGCAGCGACCTCACGCCCACGATGAAGAACGCGCCGAGGCCCACGGCCAGGAGGATGACGCGCGTCTGGTTGCCAGGCCGCGAGAGGTGAAGCACGGCATGCCGCAGCGGAAACGACGGCGCGTTCGCCAGCGGCGCAAGGAGCGTGACGAGCAGCCGTCCGGCGAGAATCAGCACGACAGCCAGCGCAGCAAAACCGAGACACACCGAGATTCCGACGCGGAACGACGCCGCCTGCCAGGCTGCGACGGCGACCAGCGCCCCCGATACGAAGACGGTGGCCGCCATTCGAACGGGATCGCGGCGCCGCGGCCGCGTCTCGTCGCGAAGCAGCAATGACGGCCTGACGAGCCGCACCTCGAGTAGCGGGACAATCGCGAACAGCAGCGACACCAGAACGCCGATCGTGGCTCCCTGCAGCGCCACACCCCACGTGACTCCGTAGTGCGCGCCGGCGAGCAGCGAAGAGGACGACGAGCCGAGCGCCAGCGGGATGGACGTGACTGCGCCCTGCGCGATGGCGATGCCGAGCAGGCTTCCCGCCAGGCCCAGCGACATCACCTGCAGCAGATAGACCGAGATGATCTGGACGCTTGTGGCGCCGAGACACTTGAGGACGGCGATACCGCGGATCTTCTGCAGGACGAACACGCGCGTCACGCTCGAGACGGCGATCCCGCCGAGGATCACGATGACGAGCCCGACGAGGCTGAGATAATTCTCGGCCCGGTCGAAATCGCGGCCGATTGCGTCGTCTGTCGCCAGGTACGATCGCGTATTGATGAAGTTGTTGCTGAATTCGTCGTTCAGCGCCTTGACCAGGCCCGGTATCTTCTCGTCGGGAACGCGCGCGGCCAGCACGTGGCGGACACGGCTGCCGAATGCGAGGAGACCCGTCGACGGCGCGTCGGCGAAGTCGATGAAGACGCGTGGGCCGAGGCTGAACGCGCCGATGTTGCGGCCGGGCTCGCTCGCCACGACGCCGCGGATCACGAATGTCGCTTCACCGATCGTGATCGACTCGCCCACCGAAACGCCGAGCGCCGTGAGCAACTCGGGGCGGACGAGCGCGCCGTGATTCTCGAGGAGGCCGTGCGAGTACGACTGCCCGCCCTCGAGAGTCATGATGCCGTAGAGGGGAAACGGCGTCTGGATCGCCTTCAGTTCGACCATCCGCGCCGCCACCCGCGACCTATCCGCGGGGCGGACCATCGTCGGCGTTTCGATCGTTTCGGTCCGGGCCGTCGAACCTGCGTCCTGCAGCCGCTTGTCGATCGTCGCCAGCGCCTCCGGCGTCCAGTCGCGATTGGTCGCGATCAGGATGTCAGCGGCAATCAGGGAACGCGCCTCGCCGCCGAGCACGTCGCGGACGCTTCGAATCACCGAGCGCAGCGCGACGATGGCGGCGACGCCAACCGCGATGCAAATGAAAAAGAACAGCAGCCGCTGCCAGGCCGCCCGCATCTCGCGCACCGCCATGCGCAGGACGAATGTCATACGACGCGCCCGTCCCTAAGCACGAGCTGCACGTCGGCCATCGCCGCGAGCTCCGCATCGTGCGTCACGAGCACGAGCGTGGTTTTCCTGGTGCGGTGCACTTCGCGCAGCAGATCCATGATGTGGCGGCCGTTCGCGGTGTCGAGATTGCCGGTCGGCTCGTCGGCGAGCACGATCGGCGGATCGTTGGCGAGGGCCCTCGCCAGCGCCACGCGCTGCTGTTCGCCGCCGGAGAGCTGGGACGGATAATGATGGGCACGGCCGGTGAGGCCGACCTCTTCGAGCAGACCGCGGGCGCGCTTCTGCGGATCGGCGATGCCCGCGATTTCCATCGGCACTGCCACGTTCTCGTAAGCCGTCAGCGACGGGATGAGGTGAAAGAACTGGAAGACGAACCCGATCTTCTCTCCACGCAGCCGCGCCAGCCCGTCTTCGTCGAGGCGCGTGATGTTCACGTCGTCGATCAGGACATCTCCCGAACTCGGCGCGTCGAGACCGGCGATCAACCCCAGCATCGTAGACTTGCCGCTGCCCGAGGGACCGACGATCGACAGGAACTCGCCCTGTGCCACGCGGAGAGACAGCGGGTGCAGGATGGTGAGGGGCTCGGTGCCGCTCATCACCGTTTTTGAGACGTCGCGAAGCTCGATCATGACCCGGCGGGGCCTTCCTTCCGGGTCGACCGCGGTTGCCGTGCTTCGACGAGAGGGCGCAATGCCGTCCAGACGTTGTCGGCCACGATCCGCGCACCTTCGGCGGTCGGATGGATGCCGTCGCGCTGATTCAATGCAGGGTCGGCGGCGACACCCTGGAGGAGGAACGGCACGAGCGCGACGTGATACTGACGGGCAAGCGAGGGGTACACCTGATGGAATGCGACGATGTAATCACGGCCGAAGTTCCGCGGGGCTTCCATCCCGGCCAGCACGATCTCGATGTGCCGGGCCTGCGCGCGCTCGATGATGTGCGACAGATTCTGCTTGAGCGCCTCGGCCGGCAGCGCGCGCAGCGCGTCGTTGCCGCCCAGCGCGACGATGAGCACTCGGACATCACCGTCGAGCGCCCAGTCGAGACGTGACAACCCCCCGGCAGACGTATCCCCCGAGACCCCGGCGTTAACAACCTCGAAGTTGACGCCAGCCTGGTCGAGGCGCTTCTGCAGCAGGGCCGGATACGCCTCTTCGGGGTTCAGTCCGAGACCGGCCGTCAGGCTGTCGCCGAGCGCCACGATGCGAGGCCGCGAGATGGTTTTCGCCGGTGGCGGGACCGACGCCTGCGGCGGCGTCTGAGCGCCGGCTCCGTTGTCCACGGGCGGTCGTTCGGACGCAGAACCACAACCGGAGAGAGATACCGCCGCGACGAAGCCAAGGACGACAGCCGAGTATCTAAGCATCCTGCCCAAAATAGTATGCTACCGCGATGCGGGACTCGTTCGATCTGCTCTCACGCTGGCCCGCGCTCGGGGTGGACATCAAGCGCGACCACCTGCGGCGCAGCCTTTATGTGTCGCCAGGTCCGATTCAGAACCGGGCCAACGCGGACGCGGCGCGGGCCCACTCGGCCGCCGAGGCCATGTGGCGCCGCGATCCGGCGGCCTGGAGCACCGCCGCCGACGTGCAGGCCACGATCTCCAACAGGCTTGGCTGGCTCGATTCGCCGGCGCTGATGGCCGACTCGCTTGAACGAATCACGTCCTTCGCCGGCGAGGTGCGCCGCGACGGGTTCACCCACATCGTGCTGCTCGGGATGGGCGGCTCGAGCCTGGCTCCGGAAGTGCTGCGTTCGATCGTCGGCGCCGCGCCGGGCTGGCCGCAGCTCCACATGCTGGACTCGACGGATCCAGACGCCATCCGTGCGGCCGCCACGCCTCCCGAGCACACGCTTTATCTGCTCGCCAGCAAGTCGGGCACCACGATCGAACCCAATACGCTCGCCGCTCATTTCACGAGTGTTCTGGAGAACGCCGGGATCGCTCACCCGGCCACCCATTTCGTCGCCATCACAGACGAAGGCACCGAGCTTGCGCAGCGGGCGCGTGCCGAATCGTTTCGGGAGACGTTCATCAATCCATCTGATATTGGCGGCCGCTATTCCGCCTTGTCGTACTTCGGCCTCGTTCCCGCAGCGCTCATGGGACAGGACATTGAGGCGCTGACGGGGTGGGGACTGGCAATGCTTGCGGCGGCCGGGCCTCAGGCAGCCGGCGATTCGGCGGGGCCGATGGACAATCCGGCTGTCGGACTGGGACTCCTCCTCGGTGCCGCCGCCCGGGAGGGGCGCGACAAGCTGACACTGCTTCTTCCTCCCGAGCTCGAGTCCTTCGGCTTGTGGGTTGAGCAGCTGGTCGCCGAAAGCACGGGAAAAAACGGCGTCGGCATCGTACCGATTGCGGGGGAAATTCCGGCGCAGCCGCAGCAGTACGGACGCGACCGCGTGTTCGTGGAAGTTCGCCGTCAGGGCGCCGCCGCACGAAGCGCCGAGTTGTCCCGACTCGAGGCGGATGGTCATCCCGCTGCCTCGATCGCGTGGAGTGAACTACCGGCTCTCGGCGCGGAGTTCGTTCGCTGGGAAGTGGCAACCGCGGTGGCTGGCGCCCTGCTGCAGATCAACCCCTTCGACGAACCCAACGTCAAACAGGCGAAGGACGCGACCACGACGCTGCTCGGCGCGTATCGTGCGCAGGGGGCGCTTCCCCGGACGCCGCCCGACATGACCCTCGACGGCGGCATCACGCTCACCGCGAGCCGCGAGGCCCGGACGCGATTGTCAGGCCGGAGCGTCGATGCGCTGCTGACGCTCGTCGACGCGGGCGACTACTTCGGGCTGCTCGCGTACATCGGTCCCGATGCGCGTGTGACGCACGAGCTCGCACGCTTCAGAAACGCCGTTCGCGACCGCACGCACGCGGCGACGATGTCGGGCATCGGACCGAGGTACCTTCATTCGACGGGCCAGCTTCATAAGGGCGGCCCGAACACAGGCGTATTCCTGCTGGTCACGGCAGCGCCGCGGGCCGATATCGGGATCCCGGGCTATCCGTTCACGTTCGGCACCCTGGAACTGGCGCAGGCGCTCGGCGATTTCGCCTCGCTGGACGCGGCCGGACGGCGGGCCGTGCACGTTCATCTGCCGTCGGCTGACGCCGAGCGAGTCCATCAGGTTACCGACGCCCTGCTGCGGCAGATCGCCTTACAATAACCGCATGCGCTATCTCGTCACGGCGCGCGTCAAGACCGAACGGGCCGCGGCCCTCGCGAGGGCGGTGGACGAAGGCACCCTGGGCCAGGGCTCGGTGGCCGGAGACGAATACTTCCGCAACATGCACGACGCACGCGCACACGACGACGGGCGCGTGCAGTGGGTCGAGGTCTGCTACTGCTCCACGCCGCTCGCCGAGGAGCGCGAATACTGGGAGGAGTATTTCGACCTCGAGAAAGTGCAGGATGCCCACGCACGCAGCCGCTGTCGTGATCTGAACGGCACCGACGCCTGGTCGTGCGGCGACTGCGACTGCTCGGCTCGGCTCGAGGCCCGCCTTGCCGGCAAGGGCCGCCGGTTTCTCGACGTGCTGCGATCCAACACGTAATGCCCTCGTCTTCGCTGCAGGCCCTGCTGGCACGAGCGGGTGCGGCCCTCGAACGAGGCCGCGGCGCCGAGGCCGCGGAAGTATTGACCCCCGTACTGCGATCGGCCGCGATGCCCCGGGAAGACGAGCTGGCCGTACGGGCGATGCTCGCCGAAGCCTGGCTGCTTCAGGACGATCTCGATCGCGCCACAACTGCGCTCGGCCGGCCGCCCGACATGTTCCGCGACACCGTCTCGGCGGGCCGGCTCGCGGCGCTCTGGCGCCTGCATGGCCGGCTGGCGTCTGCGCGCGGCGATCAGTCGCGGGCCATCGCGCTGCACGGCCGGGCGCTCAAGCAGGCGGAAACGGCGCATGATTCACGCGCGATCGGCCTCGCCCACTACGAGCTCGCCCACTGCTATCGGCGCGTCGGCGACACGGCAATCGTCCGCGAGCACATCACCAAGGCCGCATCGGCGCTCCACGCGGCTGGCGACCGGCGTCATCTCGCGCTCGTGCATTCGCTCTCCAGCATTTTGCTCGCGCAGGTCGGCGACTATGACCAGGCGATGGCCGCGCTGCGCCACGCCGAGCGTCTCGCGTCCACCGTGCGCGCCGACGACGTCCTCGCGACTGTGTGCAGCAATCAGGCCGGCGTGATGATGATGGAGCATCGCTACGAGCAGGCACTGGCACTCGCCGAGCGCAGCGTGGTCCTGCACGAAGGCCTGAGATCGGGCCACGGCCTCGCGGTCGCCCTCGCCACGCTTGGCCAGATCTGCGTCCGCCTCGGCGACCTGACGCGTGCGGAGGATGCGCTGCATCGTGCGCTCGAAGTCCGCAGCCCGGTGCAGTTTCACGAAACGACCGGCGCCGTGTTCGATACGCTCGCCCAGATCCACATGATTCGCGGCACGTACGAAATGGCCGCGGAATATCTGGCCAGGGCGGGCGACGCGTACGGCGCCTACGGGCGGCAGACGAGCCAGTGGTACGAATGGTCCGTTCGCGTGCTCGGTGCGCGGCTCGCGATGAGGCGCGGTGCGCTGGACGAGGCGGTGGCGCTCTCCGACGAAATCCTTCAGGCCGGCGCCCCGCCGTTCGACGCGCTGCAGGCGACGCTGATCGCGGCTGAAGCGCTGACGACGGCCGGGCGGCTTCCGGAAGCCGAGCAGAGGCTGGCCGCAGCGGCCGACGCTCTCGACCCGAAGGTCGCGCCCGCCGCGTGGGGCGAGTATCTCCGGCTGCGCGGCGGGCTGTATGCCAAAGGCGGGAGCGCGGCCGACGCGTACCACAACTTCGCACAGAGCGCGACGCTGCTCGACCTGCTCGGCGAGCGCTATCAGGCGGCGCTCAGCCACCTCGCGCTGGGCCGTCTCGTCGCGCAGACCGGCGCACGCTCCGTGGCCGAGCGTCATCTGAACCGCGCGCTCGGCGTATTCGAGCAGCTCGGCGCCCAGCGCGATTCGTCCGACGCACAGGACGCTCGCGGGCTCCTCACCTCGGTGGGCTCAGGCGAATACGTCATTTCCCCGGCCGACGCAGACGACGCGATCGTGCGGCGGATCGTGGACGCCGCGGCGCTGCCCGAGCTGCTCGGGCGCGAAACAGCGGCCGCGATGACCGAGGCCGCGGCGGGTGACTGCGCGGTGGTGTTCGTCAACCTGCCGGGCGGCGATGTGCGCGTGGTCGCGACCGCGGGGACGGACGCAGACGCGGCGCGCGCGATGGCACGAACCGCATCCAACGGCCAAAGCTATGGGCGTGGCACGATGATCGTCGAACCCCTCGGGCGCGATCCGGAGGGCCCCCGCTTCGGGCTGGTCGCCGCGCCGCGGCCGCTCGGCCATCCGGTGCTGCGCCGCCTCCGTATGATCGCGACGGTGGCCCGTCAGGGGTTTGCGCTGTGCGCCGCGCGCGAACGGCCTGCGGGGTCAGCCGTGACGGCGCTCGATCGATCGCTCGAGCCGCTGCTGCCGGGATTCCTGACCGCAAGCGCGGCGATGACGCGCCTCGTCGAGCAGATTCAGCGGCTGCAAGGCAACGACCTCACCGTCCTGATCACCGGAGAAAGCGGCACGGGCAAAGAGCTCGTGTCGCGCGCAATCCACGTGGGCTCGCACAGAAGCGCGGCGATGTTCCTGCCGTATAACTGCACGACCACCGGCCGCGACCTCGCCGACAGCCAGCTGTTCGGCCACCGGCGAGGAAGTTTCACGGGCGCGGTCTCCGATCAACCGGGCCTGGTGCGGTCAGCCGCGGGCGGGACGCTGTTCCTCGACGAGATCGGCGACCTGCCGATCGATGTGCAGCCGAAGCTCCTCAGGTTTCTCGAGTTGCAGGAGATCATGCCGATCGGCGAAACGCGGCCGCAGCGGGTGGACGTCCGCGTCCTGGCCGCCACCAACGCCGACCTCGAACAGCGCGTGGCGGAAGGCAAATTCCGCGAGGATTTGTACTACCGCCTGAGCGTGATCCGTATCCACGTGCCGCCCCTGCGCGATCGGCGCGAGGAAATTCCCCACCTCAGCACCTTCTTCCTCCGCGAGGCGTCGGAACGGCTCGGGAAGCCGGACATCCAGCTGAGCTCTGAAGCGCTCGACATGTTCTCGCAGTACTGGTGGCCAGGAAACGTCCGGCAGCTCAAAAACGAGATCCAGCGCGCCGTGGCCATGAGCGCACCCGGCGGAACGATCGAGGCCGCGCATCTTTCGCCCGAGATTGGATCGACGAGCTTGTCGGCGGCGACGTCCAGCCTGCGAGCGTCCCCGGCGCCGGCGAATCTGGCCAACGCGATTGAACAAGTGGAGCGCGACCTCATCCAAGCCGCACTCGACCGATCGACGGGGAATATCTCGGAAGCGGCCCGTGTTTTGGGCCTGACCAGACGGGGGCTGTACCTCAAACTCCGGCGTCTGGGACTCGACACTCCGGCCGAGTTCCATTCTCAGCCAGGGCGT
>Ga0136846_1219089_pt1 | contig 10146 bp, 10 predicted proteins | sample HopSoiMetagenom2_FD_96841 | JGI IMG/M metagenome (GOLD analysis project Ga0136846, IMG submission 96841) | Grasslands soil microbial communities from Hopland, California, USA - 2 Assembly 2016 (version 4) | ecosystem: Environmental > Terrestrial > Soil > Grasslands | place: USA: Hopland... | reverse complement strand
TCGCCGCTCCAGTCAGTTCTGGCGCTGATGTTCAAGTCGTCGAGCGTCACCTGGGCATCGGAGATCGGTTGGCCCGACTGCGCGTCCGTGACCGACGCGATAACCACGGAATTCTTTGCTTGCGCGCTCGCAGCGGCGGGCAAACACACCACCAGTGCAGCGACTAGCGACGGGTGTAGTCTCATAGTCAGAACTTTAGCGGTGGGTGCTGGTAATGGCGAATCAAATTTTGCCGAAGGTGCGGCGACGCTCAGAATACGTGTAGAACAACTGCAAACTGAGATCTGTGCAATCTCTGCCAACTCCCACCTTTGGTCCCGCCAACAAAAAACGCGCTCGTCAGAGCGCGTTTATTCATTTGCTGTTTGTCCGCCGTCCGCCGTCGTTAAGGCAGGATGAATTGAACGGTGGACTCGACCGGGAAGTTATCGCTCTTGAGTATCGCGACTGCTGTGAAGGTGCCGTGCTGTCCTTTGGTGCTCCAGCTTTCAGCGTAGCTCGCCTGGCTCTTTCCCTTGATCATCGTTGCGCGCATCACCGAAGTGAACATGTGCCCTGAGCTCCAGCGCCACACTTCGGTGCCGGCGAAATCCCTGACCACGAAGTCGTGCGTCTGTCCGCTCGGGAACCGCAGCTCGAGCATCTTGCTGGTGTTGTTTCTGATGTTGAGAGTGAAACGAAGCTTGTTCGCGTCGTTGTTCGGTCTCGTTATGTCGAACTTGGTGACGATTGGCGCGGTGCTGGTTGCGTCTCTACCCAGCTTCGTGGTGGCGATCGGCTTTTCGTCGTGCGAGAAGGAGGGAGCGGCGGCGAACGCAACTGATGCGGCGCACAGCAACGGGAGAATAAGACGGTTATCCAATGTAGTAGCGGCGATTCATAAAGGGCGGGCGGGCCATTCTCACAATTTCCAAGAAGGCCAACTTATCGACACATAGACGAACGGTCAACAATCAAGTCACAGACTAACTTCGCATCAGTCTTCGACTTGCACCGTTTACAGATCTTCGGTCTACGTTCGGAAACCACCTCCACAGTCGCTTGTGAAAATCTTCACAAGCGGTTATTTTCCTCCGCGAAATGGAAGACGGAAAGCGGTCGCAACAGAGCCCGAAAAAGGGTCTGTCCGGCGCCGATTTCGCCGGCGTCGGAATGCAGTTCGCCGTAGCGATCATCATCTTCCTGTTCGCTGGCCAGTGGCTCGATAAACGACTTGGTACCAACGGGTTGTTCACCATCGCCAGCGTTTTTGTCGGTGCAGCGGCGGCGTTCTACAACATGTACCGCAAGATCAGCGCGGCGCAGAAGCAGGACGACGAAGAGAGAGCGGCGAGACGGCGCGGCAACGATGAAAGCCGGACGTCGAATCAGTGAGACAAAAACGGGCGATTGCCTATTTCGCTGGAATCTCCGCCACTCTAATCGTCGTCGCGACAATCATCCTGAGGGTCTACTTCAGGACTGTCGAGGAACACGAAGCGATGCTGGTTTCAGCTGGACTGGCTTTCGCAGTACAGCTCGGCGCTTTTGCCTTGCTCCGGCCGTCGAGGACAACCGGCGAAGCGACTGGTGAGTTGTTTATCCGTTGGGGATTGGGCGCAGGATTGAGGCTGGTGGTGCTGGTGCTGTACGCGCCGGTGGCGAGAATCTTCAACGTCTCGCTCGAAGCGGCGCTGGTGAGTCTGGTGACGTTCTTCTTTTTGACAATGATGGCCGAACCGCTGTTGCTCGAATATGATCGCTGACGCCAAAGATTTCATAACGCCGCACATCACCGACTCGCACACACTCGACTATCCGTGCTTCCACACCGGATTCGTCTGCGAGTACGAGCTTCCGCGCTGGAAACCCATCCACATCGGGAACTTTGCCCTCGACATCTCGCCGACGCGCCATGTCGTGATGCTCTGGGTTGCCGCGCTGCTCTGTCTGCTCTTTACGCTGGTCGCTCTACGTGGGCACAATCGGCGCACCCGCGAAGGCAAAGCGCCGAGTGGAGCGGGCAATGGTTTCGAGGCGATCATCCTCTACCTCCGCAACGAAATCATTCTGCCTAACGTCGGCGCACATGGCAACGCGTTCGTTCCCTATTTGCTGACGGTTTTCTTCTTCGTTCTGTTCGCCAATCTGCTTGGACTCGTGCCGTATGGTGCCACTGCGACCGGAAACATTTCCGTCACAGCGGCGCTGGCTATCGTGAGTTTCATCGTGATCGAAGTCGCGGGCATGCGTGCACTCGGAAAAGGCTACATCAATACCATTGTATTCTGGCCGCACGACATGTCGCTCGGTATGAAACTGTTCATTTCGCCGATTCTCACGCCGATCGAGATCATCGGGAAGCTCACCAAGCCTTTTGCGCTGGCGATCCGTCTGTTCGCCAACATGATTTCCGGACACGTCGTGCTGCTGGCGCTGATCAGCCTCATCTTCACGTTCGCCACCTGGATTCTTGTTCCACTGCCGATCGCGATGGCGCTTGCCATATCAGGTCTGGAAATATTCGTCGGATTTCTGCAGGCGTTCATCTTTATGCTGCTCACCAGCGTGTTTATCGGATTGATTCGCGAGAGTGCACACTGACGCGGAGCTTGCTCAACTCCGTGTAAGTATCCGGCCGGGCCGGTCGGAGAATTCCGTTGGAGCCTTTGCTCTGTTGACGGATAGCGATGTCGTGATCGCGAGCATGACCAATCACGATTGCTACAAAGGAAGAGGGTAAGAAAATGGTTATGATGTATCCTTTGCTTCAGGCGGCAGCCGGCTTCACCCGCGAGTACGCCGGCGCATGGGCGCTGCTCGGTGCAGGTCTTGGGGGCGGTCTCGCTACGATTGGTGCAGGCATCGGCATCGGACGACTCGCCGGCCAGGCAATGGACGGCATGGCGCGTCAACCGGAGATGGCCGGTCGCATTCAAACCGGTGCAATCATCTTCGCAGCACTGATCGAGGGAATTGCGCTGTTCTCGATCGTTATTGCGTTCCTGGTTCAGAATAAGTTCAAGTTCTAGCAGGGTCGCCGACGGTGGGTCCATGACCCACCGCCGGTACCATCTCAAACACTGACAGCTTCGTTCGAGCCAAAACAAAGATGAACGTTTTAATCGCACTTCTGCAGGCAACACAGGTGGCACCGGAAGAATCCAGCGGCGGCGACCTGCTGACGCCAAACGGCGGCCTGATGTTCTGGACTCTGGTCACCTTCATCGTCCTTTTCATAATCCTCGCGCGATTGGTCTTCCCGAAGATCACTGCTGCCGTCGAAGCGCGTGAGAAAGCGCTCGAGGACGCGATTGAAGGCGCAAAGAGAGATCGTGAGGAAGCGGCGCAAGCCCTCGCCGAGCAGAAGCGGCAGATCGAGTCGGCGCGCAACGAGGCGCAGAAGATCATCGTCGAAGGTCGCCAGACGGGCGAGCAGGTTCGCGCCCAGATGATCGAGGAGACTCGCCAGCAGCAACAGCACATACTGGAGTCCGCGCGGCGCGAGATCGCGCAGGAGAAGGAGCGCGCCATCGCCGAAATGCGTCGCGAGGCAATCGAGCTGGCAATCGCTGGCGCCAGCAAAGTGATCGAAAAGAATCTCGATGACCAATCAAACCGCAAAATCGTCGAAAGCTTCCTCGCCTCGATTCCTGCCCGCGAGACGACGCGCGGATGAACGAATCGACGATCGGTCGCAACTACGCGGAAGCGCTTCTCGCGCTGGCGCGGAAGAGCGACGAAATCGAGGAGTTCGGTGCGCTGCTCACGGCAATCGCGATGGCGATGCGTGAGGATCAGACTCTGCGCGCGTTTCTTGAATCCCCGAAGCTCGCTGCATCTCATAAAATTGACGTTCTGGAAAAGGCTCTCGGCAAAAAGGTGCCGCGGCTCTTTCTCCGCTACATCGCGACGGTGATCCAGAAGCGACGCCAGATGCTCATTCCGGCGATCGCCTCCGAATACCAGACGCTGCTAGACGAAGCCGAAAACCGGCTCTATGCGAACGTCACCGTTGCTCGCGAGCCAGGCGAGCCGGAGCGGGATGCACTGGCCCGCCAGCTGTCCCGCTTGTTTGGAAAGCGGGTTGTACCACACATCAATACCAACCCGGCAATCCTGGGCGGTTTGATCGTAAAGGTGGGCGACACGGTAATCGACGGATCGGTGCGCAAGCGCTTGTCCGTACTCAAACAGAGGATGTTGGCGACGGTCTCTCGATAGGCTGAGTTCAGCCAGGCTGCGATCTCAGCACACCACATCAGTTGGGCGTAGTTATTGAAGGGCCGCAGTCAGGTGCGGCCTTTTGTTTTCAACCGGTTAGGTGTTCGGTACATGCCCAATTTTCCGTCCTCGATGAGACTGCTTTCGGTCTCAGCGTTCATTCTCGTGAGCGCCGCGAGCTCCGTCGCGGCCCAGGTCATCCAACCCGGTCTTCAGCCGGGTCTGACCAAAGCGCCCGACAGCGCCCGCAAAATCACGCTCCAGGAAGCGGTGGCGATGGCCCAGCAGAACTCGCCCCAGGCGATCGCTGCCGAAGGAACCGAGCGAACGAGCAAGGCAGCGCGCACGTCAGCCGTTGGTGCAATTCTGCCGAGCGCGTCGATTAGCGCCGGTCACATCGTCCAGATGGGCGGTGGTCAAACCCGGCTCAATTCCAACGGTGAGCAGGTGACCGTTGCCTCACAGCCGACCAACAATCTCGGCCTCAACCTCAACATGACGCTGTTCGATGGCGGGCAGCGACTGTACGCTCTTCGCACTGCAAAAGCGGGCATAACCGCGGCAGAGGCGAACAGAGTTGCAGTCAAGTACAACGTCGCGCTGCAGGTGAAGCAGCAATACTTCGCGGTGCTTGCCGCAATCGAGAGCGAGGACGCAGCGCGGTTGCAGATGGCTCAGGCGCAGGAGCAGTTCAAGAGCGCGTCCATACGTGTGAGAGCCGGTGTTGCCACCAGATCCGACTCGCTGCGCGGCGTGATTCAGGTCGGAAACGCCCAACTGGCACTGATCACGGCGCAGAGCAACAAGGAAGCAGCGAATGCCGCGCTGACCCGACTGGTTGGATCTTCAGTACCCGTGACCGCGGACCCGACCTCAGTCCAGGAAAACATGGCGGCGCTGCCGGACAGCGCACAGCTGGCGGAGCTGGCGAAGCTAGGACCGGCAGTCCAACAGGCGCAGGCAAATCTCGATGCAGCGACTGAGAACCGGAAAGCCGCTCGCGGCCAGTATCTGCCGTCGCTGAGCGTCGCCTACTCCCGCAGCGGAACTGGAACAGATCCGCGATTCGGTTTCGGCAACGATCCATTTACCTACAGCGGCCGCCTCTCATTCTCGCTCTCGTATCCTCTGTTCAACAACTTCCAGCGCGAAGAGGACGTCGTGCGGGCGCGGGTGGCCGAGGTCAACTCGCAAGCCGAATTGCGCGACTCGCAGCTGGCTGCGGTGCAGGACCTGACGCAGTTCATTGGCGCCCTTCGCGGCGCGTCGCAGCGTGTCGCGGTGGCGATCGCGTCAGTCGCTGCAGCGCAGGAAGATGTGCGGGTTCAGCAGCAGCGGTACAACATTGGCGCTTCGACGCTGCTCGACCTGATCACGTCTCAGGCGGCACTCGCAACTGCGGAAGAGGCACTGATCCAGGCGCGGTATGACTACCGGATCGCGCGGGCCCAGCTGGAAGCGCTGATCGGACGCGATCTGCAGTGATGATCGAAAACTGAACGCAACGAACTAATGAACGGGACGAAACTGATTTCGGCACGCGGTAAGGCGCTGTTGACTACCGCCATTCTCACGCTCGGCGCATGCAAGAAGAGCACAGATCCGGCGCTCGTCATCGAGACTGTCGCCGTTGAGCGACGCACTATCGCGCTCAGCGTGCAGGCAAACGGAACCGTCGAGCCTGTCGACATTGTCGAAGTGAAATCCAAAGCCTCAGGAACGATTGTGCGGATGCCGGTCGACATTGGATCGAACGTGAAAACCGGTGATCTGCTGGTGCAGATCGATCCGCGCGACGTGCAGAATCAGTACACCCAGGCAGCAGCTGATGTCTCGTCGGCAACGGCGCAGCGCTCCACCGCTCTGGCGCAACGCAATCGCTCCGCGGAGCTCTATAAGGAAAAGATCATTACGGCGCAGGAGATGGATCAGGCGACACTGGACTTCGCCAACGCCGACGCCAATCTGATCAAGGCGCGCACGAACCTGTCGATCGCGAGGGTTCGACTCGAGGATGCGACCGTGCGCGCACCCAGCAATGGCACGATCATCGAGAAGCCGGTGTCTGAAGGAATGGTGATCAGCTCGGCGACATCGTCGGCGAGTGGTGGCACCACGATCCTGAAAATGGCCGACCTGACGAAGGTGCGCATGCGCGCGTTCGTAAATGAAACGGATATTGGAAGTGTGCAGCCGGGCCAAACGGCGACGGTCACTGTCGACGCATTTCCGAATCGCAGGTTTGTCGGGCTCGTCTCCCAGGTTGAGCCCGAAGCGGTCGTGCAATCGAGCGTGACGATGTTTCCAGTGCTCGTCTCGCTCAACAATTTCGACGGCGCACTCAAGCCCGGCATGAACGGCCAGGTAACGATGGACATCGCGCATCACGATATGGTTCTCGCAGTGCCGAGCGACGCGATCAGGAATTCGCGCGACGCTGCCGTCGTCGCGCCGGTACTTGGCGTGTCGGCCGACTCCATCAAGGCCGCCGTTACAGCGGCGCGGGCAGCGCGCGGTGGTCGCGGTGGAACGGCGTCGTCGACGGCGTCATCGACCGCGCAAGGCGACACTACGCGCAGGTTCAATCGCGCGCCGGGCGACACGACTTCGTTCCGCGGGCGATTTGGAGGTGCAGCTTCTGGAACGCCGTCGTCGACTGGCCAGCGCGGCGGGGGAGCGGGCGGCGCCGGCGGATTTTCGCGTCAGGGCGGAGCGGGCGGAGCAAGCGGCGCGGGCGGCGGAACAGGATCTTTCGCGGGTGGAACAGGCGGCCCGATGTTCGTGTTCGTGAAGAAGGGCGAGCAGTATTCGCCGAGGGTTGTGCGTGTCGGCATCAGTGATTTCGACTACACCGAGATCCTGACCGGTGTCCAGCAGGGTGAGATGGTTGCTTTGCTCGGTCCGGCGGTACTGCAGGCGCAGCGCGAACAATTACAGAATCGCGTCCGCGCCGGCGCAGGCGGCGGTCTGCAGCAGCAGCAGACGCCCGCCGGGGGAGCCGCGGGTGGAGGCGGCGGTGCTGGCGGTCGCGCCGGCGGCGGAGGCAGAGGAGGACAGTAAATGCTACTTGGTGAGACAATCGGCGTCGCACTTGGCGCACTGCGTGCGAACAAGCTCCGCTCTTTCCTGACGATGCTCGGCGTTGTCATCGGCGTCGGAGCGGTGATCGCGGTCGTAGCACTCGGACGTGGCGCATCGCAATCGGTTCAGGCGCGAATCAGCGCACTCGGAACGACGCTGTTGTCGGTTTCGCCAGGTCAGATCTTCGCGCCGGGCGGTGTCTCCTCTGGTAATGATCGGGCGCCGATGACCGTATCCGATGCGACGCTGTTGGATTCGGCAGCTGCGGCGGGAGGCGCGATCTCCGCCGTCGAGCCCGAGATGCAGAAGCAGCTCCAGGTGCAATATCTGAACACCAACACCAACACCACCGTGCTCGGTACGACGGCGAATTATCTGGATGTCCGCAAGTACGCGATCGCGTATGGGAAGATGTTCACGCCGGGCGATGACCGCGCGAGTAAACGCGTCGCGGTTCTTGGCGCGGCGATTCCCGACAACCTTGGAGTGCCTGCGCAATCTCTCATCGATCAGAACGTGAGAATCGGCGGATTCCTGTTTCAGGTCATCGGTGTGTTGGCGAGCAAAGGCAATAGCGGTGGATTCGGCAATCCCGATGATCAGGTGCTGGTCCCGATCACAACAGCTCAGTTCCGCCTATTCGGTACCGACAGGCTGCGTCAGATTGGGGTGCTTGCTGCATCAGAAGCACAAATCCCTAATGCGATGGCAGACATTCAACGCATTCTGCGTCGAGAGCACCGGCTGCGCGTCGGCGTCCCCGACGATTTCCAGATTCGCAGCCAGGCCGACTTCCTGAGCACGCTCGGTGAAACGACGCAGATCTTCACGTTCCTGCTGTCGGGCATCGCCGCGGTGAGCTTGCTCGTCGGCGGCATCGGCATCATGAACATCATGCTGGTGTCGGTGACCGAACGTACTCGCGAGATCGGTGTGCGCAAAGCGCTCGGCGCGACGCCAAAGAACATTCTCCTTCAGTTTCTGATCGAGGCCGTTGTGCTGTGCCTGCTCGGCGGTGTCGGCGGAATAGTCTTTGGGTGGCTCGGCGCAGTCGCGCTGGCGAAGTTCGGCAACTTTAACACCTCAGTCGCGCCATCGTCGATCCTGCTGGCGTTCTTTTTCTCGGGGTTTGTCGGGATACTGTTCGGCGTTTGGCCAGCACGGAGAGCGGCGAGCCTGGATCCCATTCAGTCGCTGCGGTATGAGTAGAGCTGCGGACTGCGGACTATAGAAGCGAACTACCTCGCTGGTAGCTGTTAGCAGCTGGCTAATGGCTAATCGCTGCAAGCGACGGGACAGATCGCGACAGAGTAAGGGGAAAGGCGTTCTGTTCGCCGTTATGTGATGAGATCTGTCCCGTTGCAGGCAGCGATCAGCTAACAGCGTGCTGCTATCAGCTACCAGCGAGGTAGTTCGCCGTTAAGCCCGCAGTCCGGTGTTCTGCACAAACACTCTTTCCCGAACCGCCGCCCTCTCCTATTTTGGTCCTCCCCCGCGTGCCGTTCCCGTCCAACGCGCGCGCACTCAACAAACCAATGGAGGTCGAATGAGACTCCGCGTATTTGCGGTCTCTCTTACGTGTCTTGTCGCCATGAACGCCGGCGCGCAGGCATCCAGAACGCAAGCGGGCAAGAGTCCCGAGGTGCGTATCGACTATACCCAGGAAACACTGCCCAACGGGCTGAACGTGATCTACCACGTCGATCACTCCACTCCCGTCGCAGCCGTGCTCCTCTGGTATAACGTCGGATCGAAGATGGAACAGCCGGGTCACACCGGCTTCGCTCACCTGTTCGAGCACATGATGTTCCAGGGCTCGAAGAACGTCGCCAAGGGCCAGCACTTCGCTCTGCTCGAAGCGGCCGGCGGCCGCGGCGGCCCTGACATCAACGGCACAACCAACTGGGATCGCACCAACTACTACGAGCAGGTTCCGTCCAACCAGGTCGAGCTCGCACTGTGGCTCGAGGCCGATCGTATGGGCACGCTGCTCGATGCGATGGACCAGACGAAGCTGGATAACCAGCGTGAAGTCGTGAAGAACGAGCGTCGCCAGTCGTACGACAATCAGCCGTACGGGAGCTGGATCGAGAAGATGGGGGAGGCACTCTTCCCTGAAGGCTACCCGTATCATCACTCGGTAATTGGCTCAATGACCGACCTCTCCGCGGCGAGCCTTACTGACGTTCAGAGTTTCTTCAAGACCTATTACGCTCCGAACAACGCCGTGCTTGTGGTGGCAGGTGACATTGATGTGCCGCAGGCGAAGCAAATGGTACGGAAGTATTTCGGGCCCATTCCGCGGGGACCAAAGATTCCCGCGCTCGCGAACATGCAGCTTCCCGTGGTGGTCGGTCATCAGCAGCGCTACGTGATCAGCGATGCGCTGGCACCCGCGCCTGCCATCTATGTCGGCTTCCGAGTGCCTCCAGCAACTGACCACCGCGCCGCTGCGGTCTCTCTCCTCGGCGACATTATTGGTTCCGGTCGTTCATCGCGACTGTACGATGCGCTGGTGCGTCGCCAGCAAATTGCGACAAATGTGACCGCTTTTAATTTCGGGCTCTCAAGTGGTGGAGATGAATTGGTCTTCATAGCGACGGGCAAGCCAGGCGCCAGCGCCGACTCCCTGGAAGTTGCAATGATGGCGGAGCTCGCCGGTGCGAGCAGCTTTACTCAGGCGGAGCTCGAGCGAGCGCGCGCGACCGAGCGTTTCGGTTTCGTGAATGGTTTGCAGACTACCGGTGGTCTCGGTGGCCGCGCTGACCGTCTGGCCGAGGGCTGGACTTTCTTCCACGATCCGAATCACGTCAACAAGATGCTAGCCGAGTTCGATCGCGTATCGCTCGACGATCTCAACGC
>Ga0136846_1235596_pt1 | contig 10147 bp, 9 predicted proteins | sample HopSoiMetagenom2_FD_96841 | JGI IMG/M metagenome (GOLD analysis project Ga0136846, IMG submission 96841) | Grasslands soil microbial communities from Hopland, California, USA - 2 Assembly 2016 (version 4) | ecosystem: Environmental > Terrestrial > Soil > Grasslands | place: USA: Hopland... | reverse complement strand
GCTCCTCCTCCTGGCCGCCGCCGACCAGCACCCGGTGCAGACCCACGCCTTCCTGCGCGCGGTCGCCGCCGGACACCTCGACACCCGGGCCCTCGAAGCCGCCGAGGCGGCCGGAACCGCCCACGCGGCAACGAGCGGAGTCGTCTTCCGCGACGCCTGGACACGCGTCGCCGCCTACGAGTCCGGGTCATCGGCGGACCGGCGGGAGGCACACCGACTGCTCGCCCGCGTCCTGCACGGCGACGGTGAGGCGCCCCGGCGGTCCTGGCACCGGGGCGCCGGCGCACTGGGGCCCAGCGCACGGCTCGCCGCCGAACTGGGCGCCGCCGCGCACCAGGCGCGTGAACTCGGCGACCACCTCCTGGCCGGCGCCCTCGCCGAGCGCGCCGCCGCCCTCACGCCCGACCCGCGCGAACGGTCCCGGCTGCTCTCCCGGGCCGCCGCCGACGCCTGGCACCGAGGCGACGGCGACCGGGCCCGGGGCCTGGTGGCGTCCTCGGACGAGAGCGCGCTGAACGGCCTGCTCGCCCTGCGGTCGGGCAACGCGACCGAGGCCTTCGACGCGCTGCTGACCGCCGCGGTCCGGCATGCGAGGGCCGCGCTGGAGCAGGGGAGCGTGCTGAATCGTTCCGTCGAGGAGAGCGGGTCGTTCTCCGGCCTGCTGGACGGCCCGTATCCGTACCCGTACGGCTCCCGGTACCCGTACCCGGACTCACAGTCGTCCCACCGGGTCCCCAACCCCGCCCTGGACGTCGCCGTGCACCTGCTGGCACGTGCCACCGAGGCCGCCATGTACACCGGCGACCTCCGCCGCTGCCGGGAGGCGGCCACCGTGTCCGCACGGCTCGGCATCATCCCGCCCGGCACCCTCTCGGGACTCGCCGCCGCGGTCGACGGCCGGTACGAGGACGCCCGCCACCTCCTCGAGGCCGCCGCCGGACGCTGCGGTCCCGGTGGCGACCCCACCCTGCTCATCCACTCCGGCATCGCCGCGCTGCTCCTCGGCGACCACTCCGGCGCCGAACGCGCCACCGTACGGGCCGCCGCCTCCGCCCGGTCCCGTGGCGAGACGGTGACCGTGCCGCAGGTCATGGAGTTCCGGGCCTACGCCGACTTCTGGACCGGACGCCCACACGTCGCCGAGGCCGCCGCGGCCGATGCCCTCTGGCAGGCGTACGCCACCGGCCAGGACAACGGCGCCTGTCATCTGCAGGCCGCCCTCGCCATGTTCGCGGCGGTGACCGGCGACGGCGAGGTCTGCCGGGAACGCGCCGGGGCCGCCCGTACCCACGCCCGCGCCCATGGTCTCGGCCTGCCCGCCGCCCTCGCCCTGTGGGCGCTCGCCTTCCATGACCTGTCCACCGGCCGCTTCGAGAACGCCGCCGCCCGGCTGCGCGCCCTCGCCGGCTTCGGCCCCGGCCACGGCCACCGGGCCATCCGGCACCTGGCCACCCCGCACTACGTCGAGGCCGCCGTGCGCACCGGCGACACCCGCGTCGCACGCGCTGCCCACGCCGACTACGACCGCTGGGCCACCGCCGTCCGCAGCGCCGACGACCTGGCCCTCAGCGCCCGCTGCCGCGCCCTGCTCGCCCCCGGCGCCGAAGCGGTCGACCACTACCGCACGGCCCTCGACCTGCACGCACACGGCACCCGCGACTTCGAACGCGCCCGTACGGAGCTGTTGTTCGGCAGCGCGTTGCGCAGGCTGCGGCTTCGGACCGAGGCGCGGGACAGGCTGCACAGCGCGCTGGAGGCGTTCGAGACGTTCGGCGCGCCGCACTGTGCGACGCAGGCGCGGGCGGAACTCAGGGCGCTGGGGGCGCCGGTGACGATTTCGTCCGGGTCGGCGGATCTCCCCGCTCGCCTCACGGCACAGCAGTTGATGGTGGCGCGGATGGCGGCGGAGGGGGCGACGAATCGGGAGATCGCTGTTCGGCTGGCGTTGAGTCCGCGGACGATCGATCACCATCTGCGGGGGGTGTTCTCGCGGTTGGGGATTCGGTCGCGGATTGAGCTGGTGCGGTTGTTGGGGGAGGTGGGGTTGTGACGTCTCTGCGGGCCAGGTGGGGGCTGGTCGCGCAGTTCCTCGCGCCCCTAACGGCGGGGTGCTTCGCGCTCCCGGAATTCCGTCTCGTCCCATGTTCCGCCCAGGTTGGGCGCCAGCCAACTTGCTGCCATCGTGCGGAAGTTGACCGGGGGTAGGGCGCCCACTCCCGCAGGCAGCGCTCCGGCCAGGGGGGCGCCTGCGACCGTCGGTAGGTCGGCCAGGTTGCAGCGGGACGCGAGGTCCGGGGAGTCCGGCCAGCTGCCGATGACGATTCCCGTCAAGTGGATGCCTCTGCGGGACAGTTCACGGGCCGTCAGTTCTGTGGTGTTGAGGGTGCCCAGGCCCGCCGACGCGACAAGCAGGACCGGCGCTTCCAGCAGTTCGGCCGCGTCCGCCAGGGTGCCGCCCTCGTCGTCGAAGCGTACGAGCAGTCCGCCGGCGCCCTCCACCAGTACCAGGTCGTACTCGGCGGCCAGTTTCGCGGCGGCCTCGGCCACCTCGGCCGGGCGTACCGGAGGCAGCGAGGTCTGGCGGGCGGCCGTGGCGGGGGCCAACGGGTCCGGATAGCGGGCGAGTTCGAGGGTTCGTACGTCGCCCGCGAGCCGCGCGACCTCGTCGGCGTCACCGCGCTCGTCCGGACGCACTCCCGTCTGCGCGGGTTTGAGCACGGCCACCGTGCGGCCCGCCGCGAGTGCCGTGGCGGCGACGGCGGCCGTGGCGACGGTCTTGCCGACCTCCGTGCCCGTCCCCGTGATCACCAGGATCGGCATGGTCATCCCTCCTTGGCCGCCGCGCACACCGCGCGCGCGATCCGGGACACGTCCGCGTCGCCGGTGACGTACGGCGGCATGGTGTAGACGAGGTCGCGGAACGGTCGCAGCCACACGCCCTCGCGGACCGCCGCCGCCGTGGCCGCCGCCATGTCCACCTCGTGGTCCAGCTGGACCACCCCGATCGCGCCCAGCACGCGCACGTCCCGGACTCCCGGGAGTTGCGCCGCCCCGGCGAGACCGTCACGCAGCCCGGCCTCGATCCGTTTGACCTCCGCCCGCCAGTCCTGGTCGAGCAGCAGGCCGATCGAGGCACAGGCCACGGCCGCCGCGAGCGGGTTGCCCATGAAGGTCGGGCCGTGGGCGAGCACCGGGACCTCACCGCGCGAGATGCCCTCGGCCACCCGCGCCGTGCACAGCGTCGCCGCCATCGTCAGACAGCCGCCGGTCATCGCCTTGCCCACGCACATCACATCCGGCGTCACCGCCGCGTGGTCCGCCGCGAACAGCGCGCCCGTGCGCCCGAACCCGGTCGCGATCTCGTCGAACACGAGCAGCACGCCGTACGCGTCGCACGCCTCCCGCAGCACCCGCAGATAGGCGGGGGAGTGGAACCGCATCCCGCCCGCGCCCTGCACCACCGGTTCCACGATCACGGCGGCCAGTTCGTCGGCGTGCCGTTCGATCGTCGAGCGGAGGTGATCGGCGTACGACTCGTCGTACTCCGTGGGAGGCGCGTCCGCGAAGACCTGGCGGGGCAGGACGCCCTGCCACAGCTCGTGCATGCCGCCCTCGGGGTCGCAGACGGACATCGGCTGCCAGGTGTCGCCGTGGTAGCCGCCGCGCCAGGTCAGCAGGCGCTGCTTCGCCGGCCGGCCCACCGAACGCCAGTACTGCAGACACATTTTGACGGCGACCTCGACCGACACCGACCCCGAGTCGGCCAGGAAGACATGCTCGAGCCCGTCCGGCGACATGTCGACAAGGAGCTTCGCCAGCCGCACGGCGGGCTCATGGGTGAGCCCGCCGAACATCACGTGGCTCATCCGCGACAGCTGCTCACGCGCCGCCTCGTTGAGCACCGGGTGGTTGTAGCCGTGGATCGCCGACCACCAGGACGACATCCCGTCGACCAGCTCGCCCGACCCGTCCGCGAGCCGCAGCCGTACCCCGCTCGCCGACTCCACGACGAGCGGTTCGACCCGCCCCGGCATGGGCCCGTACGGATGCCAGACGTGCCGCCGGTCCAGGTCGAGCAGCTCGGACAGGGGCAGGTCAGGCATTGGGCGCGAGATCCGTTCCGGCACCTCGGCGCCGTACGGTGACCAGGTCCGTACGGGGTTCGGGCGTCGCAGTGTCGGAAGCGCAGGCGCCCGCCTCCGTGCCGCACGCCCCGGCCGATGACGATGACGTACCGCAGCCTCCCCCGGCCGCCCGGTGTTCGGGCAGGGTCACCTGGTCGGAGCCCTCGACCTCGAAACCGGCGTCGGCGATCATGTCGAGGTCGGCCTGGCCGGCCTGGCCCTCGGTGGTGAGGTAGTCGCCGAGGAAGATCGAGTTGGCGAGGTTGAGGGCGAGGGGCTGCATCGACCGCAGATGCACCTCACGGCCGCCCGCGATCCGCACCTCCGCGTCCGGGCACACGAACCGGACCATCGCCAGGATGCGCAGACACCGCTGCGGGGTGAGGTTCCACTCCTTGGCCAGCGGGGTGCCCTCGACCGGGATGAGGAAGTTGACCGGAACCGAGTCCGGGTCGAGGGCGCGGAGGGAGAAGACGACGTCGACGAGGTCCGCGTCGCTCTCGCCCATGCCCGCGATCAGGCCCGAGCAGGCGGACAGTCCGGCCGCGTGCGCCTTCTGGACCGTGTCGACGCGGTCCGCGTAGGTGTGGGTGGTGGTGATGTCGCCGTAGGTGGCCTCGGACGTGTTCAGGTTGTGGTTGTAGGCGTCGGCGCCCGCCTCGCGCAGCCGCTCCGCCTGGCCGTCGGAGAGCAGCCCGAGGCAGGCGCACACCTCGACGCCCTCGTTCTGGTCCTTGATGGCCTTGATGGTGCCGGCGACCCGGTCCACGTCCCGGTCCGTCGGGCCGCGCCCGGACGCCACCAGGCAGACCCGCTTGGCGCCCCCGGCCAGCCCGGCCGCCGCGGCCTTCGAGGCCTCGTCCGGCTTGAGCCAGGTGTACTTCAGGATGCCGGTGGTGGAGCCCAGGCGCTGGGAGCAGTAGGAGCAGTCCTCGGGGCACAGGCCCGACTTCAGGTTGACCAGATAGTTGAGCTTCACTCGCCGCCCGAACCAGTGCCGACGCACCTTCCCGGCCGCGGCCACCACATCGAGGAGATCGTCGTCGGAGGTGGCCAGCACGGCCAGCGCCTCTTCACGGGTCGGCAACTCGCGCCGCAGTCCCTTGTCCACCAGCGTCGTCAGCAGGTCCATGAGAGCAGATCCTTACGTACGGGGCGGGCTGAGGGAAAGGAGAGTTCATACAAGAGAGGGGCCTCGACGTGTGGGGTATGTAACACGACCACCCCAGTACGTAGGGTCAACAGAGAGCATGGAAGACCGGGTCAGAGGCCCAAAGTCCGCATCTCACAGCCGATTTGGTGAGAGACATGTGTGAGACGAAAGGGCCAGTGGATCAATATGGAGGGTTCCTACAACACCCCCGGGGCGGCGAGCGTGGCCATGTTGTGCCCCGACGCGTCGCCGGTGCCGAACTCGAAGCGGATGAACAACAGGTTGGCCGTGATCTCGTGCCGGATACCGATCAGCTGGGCGAACCTGCTGCAGGTGCGCACGATCTTGTCGAACTCGTCGAACCGCTCGTCGAGCTGTCGGGTGGCCGCGTACGCGGTCTGCGCGTCCTCGGCCTCGACGAGGACCGAACGAGTCATCCGTTCGTCGACGAGCGTGGCGACGATGCCCTGCTCGGTCTGCCGGGAGATCTTCGCTCCGCGCCCCACGGAGGGCCACAGCGGCGACTCATAGGTGGCGAGCGGCACCTCGGTCTCGGTGGTGGCGACGTTGCCCGAAATCCTCAGTGGCCCCACCCACGCCATCGGGACCCCTGCGATTTCCTGTGTGTTGTTCACCGTATGCTTCCGATCGTCCGATGAATGGTGTCGGGGGAGCCCGAACGCGTGGCCAGCCGGCCCGTCGCCACCCCCCGGTCGTCGCAGAACGAGCGCAGCGCGCCGTGGACCAGCACATCTTTGCTGGCCATCTCGGCCGGAGTCCGCGCCCCCAGCGCCGTCATCAGCGCCGCTATCTGGTCGAGCCACGTCGAGAGCTGCGCGACCAGCGCCTCGACGCCGTCGTCGACCACGGTCCGCAGGAAACGCCCGGACGCCCCGGCGGCGACCGCGCCGAGCGCCAGGGAACGAACGACGTCGAGCGGGCCGCGCACACCGCCGGAGGCGAGCAGCGGGATCCCCGCGCCGCCCGCGTCGAGCAGACAGGCGGGAGTGGACTGTCCCCAGCCGTCGAGGAACGCGTAGTCGGCGAGCTCGCGCCTGCCGTTCTCGATACGCGCGAAGTTCGTGCCTCCGCTGCCGCCGACATCGGCCACGGCCACGCCGGACTTCTCCAGCAGCGCGACGGTCTCGCGGCTCAGACCGAATCCGACTTCCTTCACCACCACCGGAACGCCGACAGCCGCCACGATCTCCTCGATCCGCCGCCTCCAGGAGGAGAACGATCGGTCGCCCTCCGGCATCACTGTTTCCTGGATGGTGTTGAGGTGGATCTGCAGGGCGTCGGCCCGCACCAGGCCGATGGCCCGCCGCGCGTTGTCGACCGAGGTGGTGGCGTTGATGTTCGCCATGATGAACCCGTCCGGGTTCTCCCTGCGCATCACACTGAAGTGGCCTCCCTCCGCGGTGAGTCGAGCGACTGCCCCGCCCTGAAGTACATCCTCCCCTCCCGCTAGGGTCTGTCCGGCGGAGCAGACCCCCCGTCTGCGGCATGGTCCGCCGGACAGGCCCTAGGGTCTGTCCACTGCCTACAAACACGCGGCTGCCCGGAGGACCCATGGCGTTCGGCTGGATCGACGAACAGGCCGAAGCGCGCCGACGCGCCGGACTCGTACGGACCCTGCGTCCGCGCCCCGCCGACTCCCCGCTCCTCGACCTCGCGAGCAACGACTATCTGGGCCTGGCCCGCCACCCCGAGGTCACCGAGGGCGCGGCCCGGGCCGCCCGGCGCTGGGGCGGCGGGGCCACCGGCTCGCGGCTCGTCACCGGCAGTACCGAACTGCACGCGGAACTCGAACGCGAACTGGCCGAATTCTGCGGCTTCGAGGCAGCCCTGGTCTTCTCCTCCGGCTACGCGGCCAACCTCGCCGCGGTCACCGCGCTCGCACCGCACGGCTCCCTCGTCGTCTCGGACGCGGGCAACCACGCCTCGCTGATCGACGGCTGCCGGCTGGCCCGGGGCACGACCCAGGTCGTCGGGCACGCCGACCCGGACGCCTTCCGTAAGGCGCTCGGCACCCACACCGGGCCGGCCGTCGCCGTGTCCGACACCGTCTTCTCGGTCGACGGGGACGCGGCACCGCTGACCGAACTCGCCGCCGCCTGCCGGGAGTTCGGCGCGGGGATGGTCGTCGACGACGCGCACGGGCTGGGTGTTCTGGGCGAGGGCGGGCAGGGGGCGGCGTTCGCGGCCGGGCTGGCGGGCGCGTCGGACGTCGTCGTGACGGTCACGCTGTCCAAGTCGCTCGGCAGCCAGGGGGGCGCCGTACTGGGACCCGCCCGGGTGATCGAGCACCTCGTCAACGCGGCCCGTACGTTCATCTTCGACACCGGACTCGCCCCCGCCGCGGCGGGCGCGGCCCTGGCGGCGCTCACGCTGCTGCGCCGTGAGCCAGAACGGGCCGCACTGGCGCGTGCGGTGGCGCGTGAGCTGCATACGCGGCTGACGGCCGAGGGACTGTCGGCGGTACGGCCGGACGCGGCCGTCGTCTCGGTGCGCGCGCCGTCCCCGGAGGGGGCCGTGCGCTGGGCGGCCGACTGCCGGGCCGCCGGAGTGGGTGTCGGCTGCTTCCGTCCGCCGTCGGTGCCCGACGGGGTGTCCCGGTTGCGGCTGACCGCCCGCGCGGACCTGGCCGAGGAACAGATCGCACGGGCGGTACAGGTGATCGGCGAGAACCGACCGTAGACGCACAGATCCGTAGATCCATAGTGCCGTTGTGCCGTTGAATCAGTGACACGCGACCGTGAGTCGACGAACCGTGGCCGTGCGTCGTAGGGCGATCACCGGAACGCGGTGAGGAATCCCTGCCAGCTCTCGTGGGAGAAGAGCAGGACGGGTCCGGCAGCGTTCTTGGAGTCGCGTACGGCGAGCGGTCCGGCCTGGACTTCGGTGTCCGGACGGGCCGTCTCCACACAGTTGTTCGCGCCCGTGCTGTAGCTGCTGCGCAACCACCGCATATTGGGCGGATCGATGAACGACGGTACGGTCCGAGGCAGTGCGGACATGGTGCCTCCTTACCCGCCGTGATGCAGACCGGCGATGAAATCCAACGAATCCTCGGGCGAAAGGGCGTGGATCTGAAGGGTGTTGAAGGCCTCGCTGTAGGCCCGGAGGTCTTCTTTCCGTTCCAGGTAGAGGCTACTCATCATCTGGTCGAGAACAACCACATCCAAGTCAGAAGTGCTCGGAAAGGAGAAGATAACGAAAGGGCCGGTGATGCCGATGTACGCCCCCGCGCTGAACGGCAGGATCTGCAGCAGCACTTGAGGCAGTCGGGCCGCGTCCATGAGGCGCCTTAGTTGACGCGTCATCACCTCGGGACCGCCCACCTCGCGGCGTAGCACCGCCTCGTCGAGGACCGCGCTCAGCACCAGCGGCGGATCCGAACGCAGCACGTCCTGTCGGGCGATCCGCACCTCGACCAGGGCGTCGAGCCGGCTTTCCTCCAGGCCGTCCACGGCGGCCCGGGTCATCGCGCGGGCGTACTCCGGGGTCTGCAACAGCCCCGGCACCGCCGAGGTCTCCAGGGTGCGCATCGTGCTGGCCTGCGACTCCAGGCTGATGAAGTCCCGGTAGGTGGGCGGCAGTACGCCACGGTAGGCGTGCCACCAGTGGTGCCGGCCGCCGTCCTCACCGCCCGCCAGCACGAGCAGCAGCTCGCGCGACTCGCCGTCCGGGACCTGGTACGCGTCCAGAAGTGACCGTACGTCCGCCGGTTTCACCCCGCTCGCGCCCGTCTCGATCCGGCTCACCTTCGACTGGTGCCAGCCCATCAGGCGGGCCGCCTCACCGCTGGTGAGACCGGCCCGGGCGCGCAGCGCGCGCAGTTCGCCACCCAGCTTTCGGCGGCGCACCGCGGGACCGTACTGCATGGGCCACTCCCTACTCCTGACGAGCCGCCGAAATACGCTCTGGGGTCGCAGAGTTCACCGCTTCGAGCGACAGATATATGCATATCTTGGTGGATCGCACCCCATGACCGGCGCCGGAATGGCAGTCTGGCGCGAAGCACCAGTCCGGGACCGTACTCGAACCAGCCGCTCCGTGTCGGGCTCCGGTTCCGTGGGAAAGGGACGACCTCGCCATGGCAGACCACCTGGAAGCATCCGTCACTCTGCCGAGCGATCCCGCCTCGGTCTCCGCCGCCCGCGCGTATGTGGCCAGTGTGCTGGCGGAATGGGGCCTGCCGGGTGACACCGAAGCCGCCGACACCATCCGTCTGATCGTCTCGGAACTCGCCACCAACGCCGTACAGCACACCTTCGGGTTGTCCCCCACCTTCACGGTGGACATCGCCCTCGACCGTGACGAGAACCTGCGCGTCGGGGTCACCGACAGCCACCCGCGCTTCCCCAAGCGCCTGCCCGCCGCCGTCCAGCAGGACAACGGGCGCGGCATGGTCATCATCCGCTGGCTGACCGCCGAGGCGGGCGGCAGACTGCGTGTCCGCCCCACCCGCGAGGGCGGCAAGACGGTGTCGATCGAACTCCCGTGGACGGTCCCGGTCGGGCCCCGGTGACGACGGTGGGCCAGCAGGAGCCGTAGCGGGGCGGTGCGGTGCGGTTCGCCGCACGGCCGGGGCCGGGGAGGCGCGGGCCGCCGTACGTCCGTGGCGGCGGGGCTTCGTCACCGGCGCGCTCGATTCGGACGCCGCCGCTCGCACCGCCTGTCGCTGTGCGGCGGGGACCGGGGTGGGACGGGGGCCCGGAGCCGCCGTCCCACCCCGGGCAGGTCAGCTGACCCGGCCGTACCAGACGCTCTTCGTCCAGATCTTCTGGAGCTTCACGACATCCCCGGTCTTCGGGGAGTGCCAGATCTTTCCCTTTCCGGCGTATATGCCCACGTGGTAGACGTT
>Ga0136846_1208097_pt1 | contig 10147 bp, 11 predicted proteins | sample HopSoiMetagenom2_FD_96841 | JGI IMG/M metagenome (GOLD analysis project Ga0136846, IMG submission 96841) | Grasslands soil microbial communities from Hopland, California, USA - 2 Assembly 2016 (version 4) | ecosystem: Environmental > Terrestrial > Soil > Grasslands | place: USA: Hopland... | reverse complement strand
GGCCGCAAGTTCGGTCGCGATCGCGGAGCCGCGCTCGGCGCCTTCATCGACGAGATGCGCGCATCGCTCGCTGCGCTGACGCCGGCCTCGCACGCAGGCACCCAGACGCGCGACGCTGCACTCGGCGCACTTGAACGCCTGCGGAAATCCGCCGACGTGCTGCTCGCCGTGCTCGCGACGGCTCCGGACCGCGCCATGGCCGTGTCGGTGCCATTCCTGAAACTCTGCGCGCTCACGGTCGGCGGCTGGCTCATGGCGCGCGCGTCTGACATCGCGGCGCGGCGACTGGCGGATGGCGCAACCGATCGCGAATTCCTCGAAGGCAAGATCGCGTCGGCCCATTTCTACGCGACACAGGTACTGCCGCGCACGCTGGCGCTGGAACAGATCGTGGTCCATGGCGGTGAGGTCGTGACGGGAACCGACGCCGCCCTGATCTGATCTCAACGGGGTGAACTCGATGGACAGACGCAATTTTCTCGCGTTGAGCAGCGTGGCCGCGATGGCAAGCGCGGGCACCATCGCGCAGAACGGCGCGCCGGCAGGCCCGAAGAAGGCGCCATTACCCGCCGGTGCGGCGGAGTCCGGCAAGCTGCTGGTGCGCAAGATCCCGTCCAGCGGCGAGATGTTGCCCGCAGTCGGTCTCGGAACGTCGGGCCCGTTCGAAGTCGGGGAGTCCGAGCGCGATCGCGCGCCGCTGCGCGAAGTTCTGGCCGCGTTCTTCGAGGAGGGCGCCACGCTCATCGACACCTCGCCGATGTATTCGACGGCCGAGTCCGTGCTCGGCGATCTGCTGACGGCCGAGCAGCAGGCGAAAGTGTTCGTCGCGACGAAGGTGTGGACGCCGAACTCCGGCGGCCACGGCGAGCAGAAGGGTGTCGAGCAGATGCAGCGCTCGATGAATCTGCTGAAACATCCGCGCATCGAGCTCATGCAGGTGCACAACCTCGTGGATCTCGACGTGCACCTGAAGACGCTGCGGCGCTGGAAGGACGCCGGAAAGATCAAATACCTCGGCGTGACGCACTACACGACGAGCTCGTACCCGGATCTCATCGCGATCCTGGAGCGCGAGAAGCTCGACTTCGTGCAGTTCAACTACTCGGTGGGCACGCGCGAGGCGGAGAAACGGCTGTTACCCCTGTGCGCGGAGAAAGGCGTCGCCGTCCTCGTCAACCGCCCGTTCGAGGACGGGAACCTGTTCTCGGCCGTGCAAGGCAAGCCGCTGCCGCCCTGGGCGGCAGAGTTCGGCGCGACGAGCTGGGCGCAGGTGTTCCTCAAGTTCATCCTCGCGAACCACGCCGTGACCTGCGTGATTCCCGCGACCGGCAAGGTGCGCAACCTCGTCGACAACCTGGGCGCCGCGTTCGGCCGGCTGCCGGACGCGAAGCACCGCGCGAAGATCATCGCCTCGATCTAGGATCCCGGCACGAGCTTGTAGAGCTGCGACACGCGCACGTCCACGAAGAACAGCTCGCCGTCCGCGTCCTCGGCGAACGAAGCCGGATGCAACTTCGACGGCCAGCCGTCCGCCGGCACGATCGTGCGCGTCGGAGTGGTGTTGGTCGCGATGTGCCAGATGTACCCGGAGCTGTAGTCCCCGAACACGTACTGGCCGACGAGGCCCGGGATCGCCGTGCCGCGATATACATAGCCGCCGGTGACGGCGAGGCCGTCCGGGTGCACGTACTCGGCGACCGGTGGGGAGAGCGGCGTCGATGGCGTGCCGCAGTCGAGCCCCGTGTCCATCGTGCCTTCCTTGCAGCGCCAGCCGTAGTTGCCACCCTTCACGACCTTGTCGATCTCCTCGCGCGAGTGCGAGCCGACGTCGCCGAGCCACAGCTGCCCGCTCACGCGGTCGAATGACCAGCGCCACGGATTGCGGAAGCCCCAGGCGTAGATCTCCGGGCAATCCTGGGTCCCGCTGCCGTCGACGTTGCACATCGGGTTCGAGGCGAACGGATTGTCCGCGGGAATCCGGTAGTGGCGGCCGTTCGCGCTGCCGCTCACGTCCAGGCGCAGCATCTTGCCGAGCAGGTTGTTAGTGAGCTGGCCGTTGCCGGCCTGCGCGGTGTTGCTGTCGTCGTTGCCGCCGTCACCCGCGCCGAAATACAGCATGCCGTCCGGCCCGAACAGCAGGTTGCCGCCGTTGTTGTGACCGCCGGGCTGCAGCATCTCGAGCAGGATCTGCTCCGAGCCCGGGTTCAGCGTCTTGCCGCCGTCCAGCGTCGAGAACTCCGACACGCGCAGCACGATGCCGCTCGTGTTCTCGTGGGTGTATGCGGCCCACGCGCGCGGATCCGTCGGGTAGTTAGGATGAAACACCAGGCCGAGCAGGCCGTGCACGTTGCGGAACACCACGCGGTCGGTGAGATCGAGCACGTTGCTCGTGGCGCTGACGTCGGGCTTGTCGTCGAAGGCGACGACGTGCCCATCCTGCTGCACGACGATCCAGCGCGAGGTGTCGTGCGGCACGCGCATCATCGTGTGCGCGGCCGTGAAGGTGAGATTCGGGAATACGCGCAGGGCCGAGAGCTTCACGGGCGGCGGCGGGGGCGGTGGCGGCGGCGGCGTAGTCAACGCGTCGGTGGTAGCGCTGGCGGCGGCCGAGGCCGACGAGACGTTCGCCACGGTCGCGCCATCGACCGCGACGACGGTGTAGCTGTACGCGGTATTGGGCGTCAGTCCCGTGTCGGAGAAGCTCGTTCCCGTCGGGGTGCCCACGGCGGTCGCCCCGCCATCACGGAAGACACGATATTGCGAGATGCCGCTCGCGTCGGTCGACGCCGTCCACGCGACATCGATCTGCGTGGCCGATTTCGCGGTGGCGGTGACTTCTGCCGGCACCGTTGGCGGCGTCGTATCGGCTGGCGGCTGCGACCCGGACGATGGTGGCGGATCGGAATTTCCACCGCAGGCGGACAGCAGCACACTCAGCGACGCGAGCGTCGCGATTCCAGTCTTCCGATGCATTCAGCTTCCCTTGCCCTTGGGGGTGACACTCCAGGGGCGCGGCATGAATCTGAAGTTCAGGTCGGGTTCCCGCCGTCAGACGCGGCGAATAACCGGCGCGCCGTGGGCGAATGCACGCCGCGTGATACACGAAACATGTTGTAGGAATCGGCCCGCACGCGAGCCTAACTTCCTGATCTCAGGCGCGGATCTGCCCGAGCAGCTCGTCCATCGACCGGATGACGGTAACCCCCGTTGCGCCCATGGCGGCTGCCGAATCGCCGGGCGCGTAGCCGATGACGTGAAACCCGGCGGCGAGCGCCGAGGCCGCACCGGCCGGCGAATCCTCGATGACGACGCAGTCGGCCGGCGCGGCCCCGAGCCCGCTGGCCGCGTGCAGGTAGATATCCGGCGCTGGCTTCGGCCGGGGAACCATCGAGGTCACGTGAATGTGCGACCCGAAGAACCCATCGAGCCCGGTGATCTCGAGCGAAAGCCGCACGCGCGCGAGTGGCGACTGCGACGCGACCGCCATGCGATGCCCGCGGCGCTGCAGCGCCTCGAGCGCCGCGCGCACGAACGGCACGGGCGCGAGCTCCCGTTTGAAGGCGTGCGCGGTCGCGAACGCCCAGTTGTAGGCAAAGAGGCTCGACGGCCGCGTGCCGGTCCGCGCCGCGATCGCGTCGAGCACGCCGTCGACGGTCTTGCCGAGGAACAGCGCGTGCGCTTCCTCGACCGTCAGCTCGAGGCCGAGCTCGCGCGTGAGCTCGGCTTCCACGCGGCTCGCGAGGTATTCGCTGTCGACGAGCACGCCGTCGCAGTCGAAGATCAGCGCCGGCAATGGCTTGCTCAAACGCCGCTCAATTCTTGCCCGGCTGCAGGTTGATGAACGGCGTCGCGCCGCTTCCCAACACGTACTGGGGCAGCACGCCGTTCCACTTCTGCACGGCTTCCCATTCCACGAGCTTTGCGTTCTTCTCGAGCGCCTCGGCGCGGATCTGCATGGACTTCGCTTCGGCTTCGGCGGACAGCACCTTCTGCCGCGCCTGCTCTTCGATCTGCTTGGTGCGGTTCTGCTCCTCGATCGCCTTCTGCTGCGCGATCACCTTGAGCTCGACCGACTGCTCGAATTCATGCGTGTACGCGATGTCGGTGATCTCGAACCGCAGGACCTCGACGTTGCGCTCCGCGAGATTCTTGCGGATCGCCTCGAACGCGGAGATCCCCGCCTTGTCGCGGTTCGCGATGAGGTCCACGGCATCCCACTTGCCGACGACTTCCTTGAGCGTGCCGAGCACGACCTGCGGGATCAGGCGCTGTTCCCATTCGATGCCGATGTCGCGGTACATGATGTGGGCCGCGTTCTGCTGCAGCCGGTAGTTGAGCGTGTACTTGATGGCCGCCTGCTGCACGTCGCGCGTGTAGGTGTCCGTCTCGCTGTCCTGGCGCTGGATGCGCGTATCCATCTCGACGATGTTGCTGGTCACGGGGTTGTAGAAGTACAGGCCCTCGGGCAGTGACTCCGACACGACCTTGCCGAAGTGCGTCTCGATGCCGCGATGGCCGGTGTTCACCACCTTGATGCCGCAGCCCGCGACGCTGACGACGATCACCAGCACGACGGCGATCGCGGCCCACATGAGGATGCGCTTGATCGGAATGTCGATCGGTCCGCCGGAGCCGCCGCCGGCGCTGCGAAAAATCGGGTTGCTCGATGCCATGTGTCCTCCCTCCTCAAAAACCGCGCCGCAGGCGCGTGCGCCCGCCTGGCGAAAGAAGCGCGATCGGCCAGATCAGCGCGGCCGACAGTCTCCCCAAAAACCGGCGTCCGCGCTCGGGATCCGTCGAAAAGATGTAATTGGAGAGCGCAATCAACGCGATCACGAAGCAGCCCCAGACCCAGAGCTCGAGGAAGATCTCTATGACCAGCATGGGTCGCGTCCTGTCATTGATAAGGCTCGTGCAGCCGCACGGGCGCGATCCGCTTGCGGCGCATCCGGATGTTGAGCGTCTCGACGGCGAGCGAGAACGCCATCGCGAAGTAGATGTAGCCCTTCGGCACCTTGTGATCGAACCCCTCGGCGACGAGCATCACGCCGACGACGAGCAGGAACGACAGCGCGAGCATCTTGATGGACGGGTGCCGCGAGACGAAATCGCCGATCGCGCGCGCGAACAGCATCATGAGGCCGACCGACGCGACCACCGCGGCGATCATCACCGCAACCTGGTCCACCATGCCCACCGCCGTGATGATCGAATCGAGCGAGAACACCAGGTCGATGACGATGATCTGCAGGATGATCGCGGTGAATCCGGCCTGTACCGCCTTCGACGCGTGACCTTCCTCGCCCTCGGTGAGCTGGTGGATCTCCATCGTGGATTTCCACACGAGGAACACGCCGCCGGCGAGCAGGATGAGGTCGCGCCCGGAGATCTCGGCACCGAGGATCGTCACGAGCGGTGCCGTCAGGCCCACCACCCACGACAGCACCAGCAGCAGGCCCACGCGCATGAACATCGCGAGGAACAGGCCGATGCGTCGCGCGCGTTCGCGCTGCGCGGGTGGCAGCTTGTCGACGAGGATCGAGATGAAGATGATGTTGTCGATGCCGAGCACGAGCTCGAGCGCCGTCAACGTGAGGAAGGCGATCCAGACCTGGGGATCAGAGAGGATCGTCAGAATGGCGTCCATCGATGGGCGTCATATTAGAGGAACGCGCCATGCGGCGCTTCGTTGAGCGTGTCGAGGAACCGGCGCCGTTCGGCCGGCGTCATGCGCGGCCAATCGACCTTGCCCTGGTGCAGCGCTCGCAGCTCGCCGTCACGCACGCGAACCGAGGCGCTGCCCACGTCGAGCGGCGCGGTCGCGAAGTGTTGCGGGACGCCGCCGCGCAGCAGATCGATGGCGCCGGTGATCACGCGATCGTCGAGCGGCAGGTCGCTGTGGTCGCAATCGAGGTAGCCGTGCTGCGCACCGTGCAATTGCGCCAGCGCGACGGGTACCGTTCCATCGCCGCGCCGCGTGTACTCGTATTCGAATTCCGCGCCACCGCGCGCGATGCCGGTGGCGGTGGCGTGATTGCAGCCGATCACGACATAGGCGCGCGCGTCGCCCGGCGCGATGCGCGCGTCGAGCCGCGATGCGGCGCCCAGTACGTCGCGCTTCGGACCCTGCCCATCCGGCGGCCACAGGTTCGCATCGAACAGATCGAGACCGCCTTCGACCGCGGCCGGCAACAGCTCATGCAGGCCGGGAAACGTCGAGAACACTTCGCGCGCGAGGAATTCAGCGTCGTGGCGCAGGTCGAGCTGCGCGAGCTTGCGCACCACGGAGTAGGTGCCGCGCAGCGCCTGCACGGCGCCGAGCGAGCCGGAATTCGGCGTGCCCAGCATGATCACGCGCGAAACGCGCTGCCCGGCCGCGTGCAGCAGCGCGGCGCGCGCGACCAGGCCGCCCATGCTGTGGCCGATCAGCGCGACGTCGTCGTGGCCGTCGCTCGTGATGCGCTCGGCGAGCAGCCGGCCGAGCGTCGCGATGTCGCGGCGCCAGTCGTAGTCGAGCAGCACCGCGTCGTATCCGGCGGCACGCAGGCGCAGCGTGAGCTTCAGATAGGTGTAGTTCATCGCGCCCAGCGCGACGACGCGCGTGCCGGCATGCAGCCGCAGATCGGTGAGGCGGCCGAGCTGGAAGTCGATCGGGTCGAGCCACAGGATGTCGTTGGGCTTGCCCGCACCGCGCACGATACCGAGCTGTGAGCCCATGATTCCCGGCAGGACATATACGCGCCGTGCCACCGGTCCGGGCGGCTGAGCGAGCACCTGTCGCGCGAGCAGCGCGAGCTCGGCGTGCAGATCGGCGCCGAAGTACTCGATGAGGCCGTCGTTGGGCGCCGGCGCCGCGAGCAGCGAGAGCATGAGCGGCTCGGGCAGCGCGAGCCGGTCGTAGGGCGTGATGTGATCCGACGGGCCGCCGGGCTCGGTCATGGTGCACTCCCGAGCTTCGAGTCCAGCCAGTCGAAGGTCGGCTTCCACATCGTGTCCGCGAACCGCGGCAGGAAGAAGCCCGCATGGTCGATACGGCCGCCGACGTCGCGCGGCGAGTACCAGCGTACGTCATAGGAGGCGCGCGGGAAGAACTTGCGCAGCTCGCCGGTCGTGCGGCGTGTCGCGATCGGATCGTCCTCGAAGCCCAGCGAGAGGATCGGCGCGCGGATCGCGTCGAACACGTTGTCGGATAGATAGGTGGCGAGATCGGGACCGAAGTGCGAGGCGCGCGTGCACCAGCGCTTCCACTCCTCGAACACGCCGCGCGGCAGCGGCAGGCCGCTCCAGCCGCCGCCAGTGGGAATGTATCCCCGGGTGGCCAGCATCACGGGGCCGTGCACGTACCAGAACCACCACGCCTGATACCGGAAGGGCGCGTGCTCCCAGCGCCAGTAGCCGATCGACGTCGCGACCTGCACGTGAGCGCGGGCCAGCGCGTGATTCGCCAGCAATCCGAGGAATTGGCCGCCGATGCTGTGCCCGAGCGTGGCGACGGGTGCGCCGGCGGCGCGCTGCGCCACTGCGTCCAGTGCCGCGCGCATGTCGAGCAGGCCCCAGTCGCTCATGCGCGCAGGTTCTTTGGCGAGATCCGCTGGCGCGGACCAGCCGATGCCGCGGTAGTCATAGACCAGCGTGTCGTAGCCGCGCGTCGCCGCGTAGGCGGCGATCTTGAAATAGAAGGTCTGGCGGAAACCCGTGCCGCCGCTGACGAGCAGGGAGCCGCGGCGCGCGGGCGCGCCGTGCGCGAGTGCCGCGAACCAGTGTGCCGCGAGCTCGCGACCATCCGCGCAACGGATGTTGAACGCCTCGGGCGCTGCTTTCGCCACGGGGTCGGTGCGCACGGCGTTCACAGCGCGTTGGCCTCGATGTGTTTCGCGAGCGCGAGGATCGCCTCGCGGCGCGCGCTGGATTTGCGCCACACGGCGCCGATGGTGCGCGTCGGGACCGGCTTCGCGAACGGCTTGATCACGACACCGCGCGCATTGCCATATGCGCCACGGCCGGCGAGCTCGGGCAACAACGTGATGCCGACGCCGGCGGCAACCATCTGTCGCAGCGTCTCGAGACTCGTGGCACGGAAGTCCTGCTTTTCGTGCACGTCGGTGCTGGAGCACACATCGAGCGCCTGATCACGCAGGCAATGGCCATCCTCGAGCAGAAGCAGCGTCTCGTGGCTCAGGTCTTCGACCCGGATGGTCGGTTTCAGCGACAGCTTGTGGCCCGACGGCATCGCGACCGTGAACGGTTCCCGGTACAACACGTGCGATTCGAGACCGTCCATCTGCACCGGCAATGCCAGGATTCCGACATCGATTTCACCCGAATGCAGTTTCTCGAGCATCGCAATCGTCTGATACTCGTACAGCATGAGCTCGAGGCGCGGCAGCTGCTTGCGCAGCTTCCCGGCGACGTTCGGCAGTAGATAGGGGCCGATCGTCGGCAGCAGCGCGAGCTTGACGCGGCCGGCGAGCGGGTCGCGGTGTCCGCGGGCCAGCTCGATGATCTCCTCGCTCGCCTCGAGGATGCGGCGCGCGCGCTCGACGATCTCCTCGCCGGCGGCCGTGAGCGCCACCCGCTTCGGGGCACGCTCGATGAGCTGCACGCCGAGGTATTCCTCGAGCTTCTTGAGCTGCGCCGACAATGTCGGCTGGCTCACGAAGCTGCGCTCCGCCGCGCGGCCGAAGTGGCGCGTGTCGGCGAGCGCGACGAGGTAACGCAAATCCTTGAGCTTGAGGTCGGCCATAGATGATCTCTATCGAGTTTATCCAATCAATCGATTGGCCGGAATGGGGGTGGCCCCGGAGAATGCGCGCCACCCCAAGCGAAACAGTGCTTTCTTAAGGAGTCGACATGCTCGGTATTGGACAGAAGTTTCCCAGTTATTCATTGACTGGCGTCGTTTCGAACGATGCCGCCAAAGCGTTCCAGCCCGTGGACCAGGACACGTACCAGGGCAAGTGGCGCGTCGTGTTCTTCTGGCCGAAGGACTTCACCTTCGTGTGCCCGACGGAAATCGCCGCCTTCGGCAAGCTGGAGAAGGAATTCAAGGCACGCGATGCACAGGTTCTGGGTGTGTCCACCGACAGCGAATACGTGCATCTGGCGTGGCGCAGCACCAAGGACGAGCTCAAGAACCTGCCGTTCCCGATGCTTTCCGACATCAAGCGCGAGCTCTCGATCGAGCTCGGCATCCTCGACCAGAACGCGGGTGTCGCGCAGCGCGCGACCTACATCGTGGATCCGGACGGCGTGATCCGTTTCGTGTACGTCACCGACCTGTCGGTCGGCCGCAATCCGGAGGAGGTGCTGCGCGTGCTCGATGCGCTGCAGACCGACGAGCTGTGCCCGTGCAACTGGAAGCAGGGCGACGACACGCTGAAGGCCGCCTGATCAATAGTTAGGACATGAGATACCAGATGACGATCGACCAGATCCGTGACGCGCTCCCGGACTACGCGCGTGACCTCAAGTTGAACCTCGGCTCCGTGCTCACGACGACCGGCGCTCCCGGCCTCAACGAGAAGCAGGTCTGGTCGATCGCGCTGGCCTCCGCCATCGCGGCGCGCAACACCGCGTTCGCCCGCCACATCGAGGCTCTCGCGAAGGAGAAGCTCGCCGATGTGGAGGTCGAGGGCGCGAAGGCGGCCGCGGCCATCATGGCGATGAACAACATCTACTACCGCTTCCTCCACCTCGTGGAGGACAACGAGTATCAGACGATGCCGGCCCGCCTGCGCATGAACGTGATCGCCAACCACGGCATCGACAAGCTCGACTTCGAGCTGATCTCGCTGGCGGTGTCTGCAGTGAACGGTTGCGGCCTGTGCGTGACGTCGCACGAGAAGAAGCTGCGATCGCACGACGTGTCGCGCGAGTCGATACAGAGCGCGGTGCGCATCGCGGCGACCATCCATGCCGTCGCGGTCACGACCGAATTCGAGCAGAGTCCGCGCGTCGGTGCGGGCGCCGCGGAGCTCGCGGCCTGATCGGCGGTCTCTCTCCTCCTGAGGATCCATAATGAGGCGCCCGGCCACGCGGGCGCCTTTTTCTTTGCATGAAAGACCGGATTCTCAGCGCGGGTGCCGTGGTCGTTCGCCGGACGGGTGACGAATGGCTCGTGCTGCTGTTGCGGGTCTATGGCTACTGG
>Ga0136846_1236005_pt1 | contig 10148 bp, 10 predicted proteins | sample HopSoiMetagenom2_FD_96841 | JGI IMG/M metagenome (GOLD analysis project Ga0136846, IMG submission 96841) | Grasslands soil microbial communities from Hopland, California, USA - 2 Assembly 2016 (version 4) | ecosystem: Environmental > Terrestrial > Soil > Grasslands | place: USA: Hopland... | reverse complement strand
GGGGCCTGCTCGAGGATTCCCGTTGGAAAGACCATAAAAAAGTTGGGTTGTATTCGTTTCCAATCAACCCTTCGAATACTCGCGACTTCATTCGTGAAAAGCACCCCTTGAACATCAAAAACAATTTGATCACCCAGGTCCACTTTCAAGTCCCGGGCGATGCCCTCCTCGATCGAGACAGGAATAATGTTCGTGCTTCCCGCTGTCGCAGGCCACCGGCCCTTCACCAGATGCTCGCTCGAATCCAGAGTGTTGCGGTAAGTCGACCGGTACTCGCGTCGTAACGCCCATCGCGGAATGCTCCGGCCGCGGTCTAGCAGAAGCTGCCGAACGGGCACACCCTTCACTGAGGCAAGCCTCATCGTCACCAGTGGAACATCCGCCAACACCGGCAGTTTTTGGTTTTGGAGAATTTGTTTCACCCCATCCGTCTGGTCAGCCTGGATGTCGAAGAGCGCGGTATTCGGCTGGTTTTCCCGATCCTGCAGCAACAATCCTCCCGAGAGGAGCTGATGTGTCCGGTATAAAGTAAGCACAAGAAAAGCGCCGAGCCCGAGCGATAGCAGCAGCAATAAAGTCCGATTATGCGGCCGGTACAAATTAGCCATTCCCTGCCGCCAGATATACGGCCACGCAGGTGAGATCACCCCTCGAGCCGTCGCTCGGATTATCTCCGCGGATATCGCGAGCGCCAGGAACGCTCCCGCCAGCCCGGCTGTAAATCCGATCGCATGCGACCACCGGACTGTCGAAGCTTTCGCCAGCAGCAGAATGCCAATAGCCAATATTATCGTGACCGTCCATTGCATCGGATCGCGAAAAGCCGGACGCGATTCGTAAAAGCTGCGCAAAACTGCCAGCGGCGAGACGCGCCGCAACGATATCAGCGGAAAAAGCGCAAAGATCAGGCACACTGCGAAACCTGCCGCCATCGCGCGCAAAACTGCGGGCCACGCCACGTACACAACCATCCGAAACGGCAGAAAATCCGCCGCCACCCGCGGTAAAGAGTATTGAATTAAAATTCCCAGACTTGCTCCGAAGACAGCGCCAATCACTCCCAGCGCGATCGCCTGCAAAAGGTAAATGGCGAACGTTTGTGAAATCGTGCAACCCAAACACCGTAGCACCGCCACCGAAGGCGTTTTTTGCTGCACATGCACGTGTATCGCGCTTGCGATTCCTATGGCGCCGAGCATTAACGCGATGAATCCGCCGAGGCTCAAAAATTGATTCACATTCTGGACCGCATTTCCGAGGTCCGCTTTGCGCTCTTCGACCGTGTCCACCCCCAGGCGCAGTTTGTCCAGCTTCGGCCGGAGGCGGCGAACCATCGCTTCAACATCAGTCATGACCGGAAGTTTAAAGAAAATTTTGAAGCGCGCGAAACTGTCGTCACGAAGCAGTTTCGTCTCATCTAATTGGGCGAGCGGAATGTAAACCCGCGGTGCGATTGTTGAAAAAACCGCATTCTCACCCGGAATTTTCAGGATCGCGCCTTGAATCGGCAGAATCAGATCGCCAATTTTCGCGTTGTCGCCGACCGATGCATTAAACTGATACAAAAGTGTTTCCTCCATCAATGCGCCGCCCGATTGGAAATCTCCAAAAGCGCTCGCGGGTCTGGTTTCAAATTGGCCGTAGAAAGGAAATCCTTTGCCTAAGGCGCGAACCTGCACGAGCCGCGTCCCGCCGGTTTTTGGAAACAGAACCATGGATGAAAAAACGACCTCACGCGCCTGTTCCCCGCCGATTTTTTTAAAAACCTCCTCTTGCTCGGGAGTAAATGGATCGCGCGAGGCGAGCACCAGATCAGCTCCCAGAAGGGCCTTCGCCTGCTGGTCAATTGTCGAACGAAGATTGTCGCTGAACGAGCTGATCGCCACCAACGCCGCGATTCCAATTACGATCGACGAAGAAAAAAGCAGCAACTTTCTTCGGCTCGCGCGGCTGTCCCGCCAGGCCATCCGCCACGTCCACGGCGACAGTATGGCTTTGAGGAATTTCACGGCACTGCGGCCTCCACCACGCGATCTTCGATCAGGTGACCCGATTTGAGACGAATCACCCGCCCTGCTTTCGCCGCCAACTCCAGGTTATGCGTCACCAGAACCAACGCCGTCCCGGCAGACCGGTTCAGATCGAAAAGCAGATCGATCACCTTTTCGCTGGTGTCATTGTCGAGGTTTCCGGTCGGTTCATCCGCAAAAAGAATTTTCGGCCGGTTCACAAAGGCGCGGGCCAGCGCCACGCGCTGCTGTTCCCCACCTGAAAGCTGCGCGGGATAATGAGTCAATCGGTCTCCCAGTCCGACCTTTTTCAAAAGACTCGCGGCCAGGTCGCGAATGTGCCGTTCCCCTCGAAGCTCCAGCGGCACCATCACGTTCTCCAGCGCATTTAAGGTGGGCAAAAGCTGAAAATTCTGAAAAACAAAACCAATATTCTCGCTCCGCAATCGTGCCCGCTCGTCTTCATCCAGCGGCCCCAGCTCACTCCCGTTGAGAATGACATTTCCATCGGATGGAGTATCAAGTCCCGCGCATAAAGCCAGCAGGGTCGTCTTTCCGCTCCCGGAAGGGCCCACAATCGCGCAGGAAGCTCCCTGCTCCAGCACAAAACTCACCCGCTTCAGAACGGTCAATTGCGACTCCGCGGTCTCGTATGTCTTTGTCAGGTTTCTAACTTCAAGGATCGGCGGCACCGGTATCTCTTTCCATTTTCCTCGGAAACCGTCAAACAGAAGGCGGAGATTGCGGAAATCAACTCCTGATTTTCCTCGACCGGGCATCAGGGATGCTTTAGCGGATAGTTTCAGGGAGTGTCCCGATGGAAGCCCCGAGAGCGATGTTTTATATAAAAGTGCATCGCAGCGTAATCCGAGCGATATGGTTTTTACTAAACAGGGAAAGGAAGAAAAATGACCGCAAAAATAACGCCAGAAACAATTGATAGCCTTCGACGCGAACTCCAGCAGGTTCGTCAGGCTTCTCTCCAGGCAACGCGCATCGGCGATTTCATGAAAGTCGCCCGGCTCACCGCCGTCGCCGCCAGGATCAATAAATCGATCATGGACGCCGAAGGCGAACTGCTCGCTCAGAGCTGATTTTCACCGTTAAAACAACAAAGGAAAAAACCAAGGGGAGCTTCCAGGCTCCCTTTTTATTGAGGCAGCGAATTAACGTTCAGCACCAGCGGCCCCCACTCTTCCAGGCGTAAGGTACTGTACGATCCCGGGACGATCTCGAACCGCAAGAGAAAGTCGAGCGGAATTCCCAGATAATAACACAGGGCTGCGCGAATTGGATCCCCATGGCTAAAAATAGCGATTGTCGCTCCGGCGTTTTTCACGCGAAGTTCCTCAAGCTTCCTCACAAACCTCTCCTGAACTTCCACGATCAATTCGCCATCCGGAATTCGCGTGGTACTCCGACGCGTATTGTAGCTGGCCCACAGAGGATCTGCTTCCAGTTCCTTCAGCGTCTTTCCGTTCCAATCGCCGAAATCCACTTCGTTGAACTCTTCGCAAATTTCAATTTTTAGACCGAGTCTCTGCGCGACGGGTTCAGCCGTTTCGTAAGCACGTTCGAGTGGGCTGCTGATGATCCGCCGGATAGACCTCTCCTCGAGCACTTCCGCCAGCCTTTCAGCCTCGTCACGGCCTCGGCTATTCAGGTGTACATTTGGAAGCCGCCCCGCCAGACCTTTGCCGAGATGGTCGTTGCTGCCGTGACGAATCAGATAAAAAGTGGCCATGAATTATTTGCCCAGCAGTTTCAACAATCCCGCTTCATCCAGCACCGGCACGCCCAGTTCCTGCGCTTTCGCCAGCTTTGAGCCCGCCTCTTCTCCCGCCACTACGTAATCTGTTTTCTTGCTCACGCTGCTGCTCACTTTGCCGCCTAGTGCCTCGATGCTTGCGGCCGCTTCTTCGCGTTTCAGGTTCGGAAGAGTGCCTGTGAGAACGAATGTTTTGTTCGCGATCGCGCTCCTCACCATTTTGGCGGCGGTATTCGATTTGAAATTCAGCCCAGCCGCCCGAAGCCGCCCAATCAATTCGCGATTTTTCGAACTGCCGAACCACTGATGAATGCTTTGGGCAATGACCGTCCCGATATCTTCCGTCTCCGTGAGTTGCCCTATGGTGGCATTGGCTAACTCGTCCAGACTCGAATACGATCTTGCCAGCGCCTTGGCGCTCCCGGCGCCCACATGCAAAATCCCAAGGCCGAAAATCAGACGCCAAAGTTCCCGTTTCTTGCTCGTCTCGAGCGCATCCAGAAAATTCTGCGCCGATTTTTGCCCCATTCGCTCAATGGTCAGGAGCTTTTCCATCGTCAGTGAATAGAGGTCAGCCACATCGCGCACTAGCTTGTTTTTCGTTAATTGCGTTGCAAGCACTTCGCCGCCGCCTTCAATATCCATGGCCCCGCGCGAACACCAATGCTCAATTCGTCCGCGGGTTTGTGCCGGGCAATCCGGATTCACGCAACGCCACACCGCCGCGGCTTCACCGGTCGCTCCCGTTGTCTTCACCACGGCGCTGCCACACTCCGGGCAATGCTTGGGAAAATCGAAAGGCTTCTCCTCGCCCGTCCGTTTGGTCAGCACAACTCCCACCACTGCGGGAATAACCTCTCCTGCTTTTTCGATCGTAACAATGTCCCCAATTCGGATGTCCTTCCGCCGAAGTTCATCCTCATTGTGCAACGTGGCCCGGCTGATCGTGCTCCCGGCGAGAAACACCGGCTCAAGTTCGGCCACTGGTGTCAACGCCCCGGTGCGCCCGACTTGGATCGTAATTCCTTTCAGCTTTGTCTCCGCCTGTTCCGCTGCGTACTTATACGCCATTGCCCAACGCGGAGCTTTGGCCGTATACCCGGCCCGCTCCCGCAGTGGCAAAGAGTTCAGCTTGATCACCGCTCCATCCGTTTCATAGGCAAAATCGTGTCGAATTTTGTCCAATGCCTCAATCGCCTCGATCAACTCATCAGCCGACCTGCAATGCCATTTTTTTTCCGGTCCTGGAAATCCCAGGGACTTCAGCCATGCGAGCACTTCATGGTGACTCTTGAGCGTCTCCTCGCCGCCTGCAACATGCCCAAGCCCGTAGATAATCAGCGCGAGAGGACGCCTGGCTACAATCCGGGAATCCAATTGCTTCAATGAGCCTGCCGCCGAATTGCGAGCATTCGCAAAAGGTTCTTCGCCCTGGGCGACTCGTTCCTTATTCAGTTTCTGAAAACCGGCCCGGGTCATGTAAACCTCTCCGCGCACTTCCATCACGTCCGGAAGTCCACTCCCTTTTTCCACCCGCAACCGCATCGGCAAATTACGAATCGTTCGCAGGTTCGCGGTAATATCGTCCCCTGTTGTTCCGTCGCCCCTTGTTGCGCCCAGCGTAAACACGCCCCGTTCATACCGCAGATTGATCGCCACCCCATCGACCTTTGGCTCGACCACCCAATCCAGAGTCTCGCTGGGCAGGACTCTCTGCACCCGATTCACAAAGTCCCGCACTTCATCCTGCGAATAGGTATTATCCAGGCTCAGCATCGGCGTCAGATGCTGCACCGGATGAAATTCCGTCAGCGGCGCGCCGCCGACCCTTTGTGTTGGAGAGTCTGGCGTGACGAGTTCCGGAAATTTCTGCTCCAGTTCACGCAGTTCGCGATAAAGCCGATCATATTCATGGTCGCTGATCGTCGGTTCGGCTCGAACGTAGTAGGCCTCATCGTGGACTCGGATCTCTGCCGCCAGCTCGGCGTGGCGTTTCTCGGCCTGCGCGCGCGTCATGGAATCAATCGCGGAAATTCTGGAAGCTTAACGCGACCGGAAAATCATGCCCTCGCACCGCGGCGATCACCGCCTGGAGGTCATCCCTGTTCTTCCCGGTCACACGGATCTGCTCTCCCATGATTTGCGTTGTCACCTTCAGCTTGGTATCGCGAATAAACCCCGTCACTTGCTTCGCGACCGGCGCTTCAATGCCCTGCTTGATCAAGATCAACTGCCGCGCATGGCCCAGAGGCGAAACCTCCGGGTCTTTCCGCTCCACATTTTTCAAGCTGATCTGCCGTTTCGAAAGTTTGTTAATGACAATCTCGTTCAACGCCTTCAGCTTGAATTGATCCTCCGCGGAAAGTTTGATCTCATTCTTTTCCAGCACGATCTCCGCTTTCGAATCCTTGAAATCAAAGCGCGTCGCGAGCTCTTTCTTCGCCTGATTAATGGCGTTCTCCAGCTCCATCGAATTTACCTCCGATACTATGTCAAAACTCGGCATGTCCTGACATTAGTTAACCCTCACCTGAGTGGAAATAAATTCTTTGGGCTGGAGACGCACCTTCCATTGCCCTCACAACAAGCTCGTCTGGCGCAATTCCAGGTATCTCTGCTCCGGCCGCGGCAGACCGGCCCGCTGCGCCGGCATGCCGAGGTCCACCACCTGCCGCATCCGCTTGAACCACCACTGCGCCCGTGGATGCCGGTCCGTCCGCGCATTCCGGATCACCGCTTTATCTTTGTTCATCGTGAGTTCCATCTGTTCCAAAACAATGTTTTTCATAATATTTGAAACCGATCCTAAGGAGGGAGGTCTGCCATCTACTGTCATACCGTCAAAAAACTTTAAAAATATCTTGGCCTCAAAAAACCCGAAAAAATGCCCGCAAAACTCAGTAAACGGATCATTTTGCCCCCGTCTCCCCGATTGACGCTCCGGGATACAATGAAACCTTGGAAAACATGTTCAACCTGAGCGCCAGTTTTCTTTTTGCGAACCTCATCTGGGGCACCGTCGGCTTCGGCTACTGCATTTACGGCAAGCAGCAAAGGGCCTGGGTTCCCTTCATCGGCGGGTTTGCCATGATCGCTGTCTCCTGCCTTGTCACCTCCGCCCTCCTGATGTCCGTCCTTTCCATCGCGATCATTTGGGGAGTGTACTATCTGCTCAGGCAGGGATACTGAGCGGAACCATTCTCCGCTTTCGAAATTCGACATTGGGAAAAACCGCTGCGCTGCTTTGCCTCTCGTGTTATAGAGATCTGCGAATGACACCATTTGAAGGGTATTTTGTAATTCAACCGGAAGATCTCACGTGGAGACCGTCCAATATGATGAAGATTCCGAATGCGGATTTTCTCGAGCGGACCAAAAGCGAGCTTCTCAGCGCCCGGCTCTGGCGCTTGCCGCCGAAAAGCGCGAATACCCTCCATCGCCACCCGAAAATGGAGGAGTTTTATTTTGTGATTGAGGGGACGGGCCGCATGCGGATCGGGGAAGAGACCATGACGCTCCAAAAACATGGTGGAGTCCTTGTTGGTCCCAAACTTTTACGGCAGGTATTTAACGACACGGAAAGCGAAACGCTTTGGCTGATCGTAGGCGCGCCGGAAGAGGAATTCCCAAGCGATGAAAAGACCCGGGCGCTTTTTTATCCGGTTGACCCGATGCAGCTTCCCGAACAGTTGGCGGGGATGGTTTGGCCACCAAAAACATGAGCGAAAACCTTCAGGAATTGTTCAGTGTTAAAAGGTTTTTCGCGTTTTAAAACTCCGTCTAGGCTCCCCGCAGAAAATGATAAACCGTATCTGCCAAATAGAACGCTGTTCCGAGCATTGAGATCACCAGGACGAGTCGAATAGCGAGGCCTCTCGGTGCGTAGGCGTCTGCTTTGGAACTCAGCACAAGGCGGTAACGATTTATTCTTTCCCAAAAAAACCATAACACGGCAAAGGAAACCGCAGCGATGAAACTCCCCTTCAGAGTATGAGGAATTACGCGGTGCGAAAGTTGGGTGAAAAAATTGTCACGCGACAAGAGTTCATGAGGAAGCCCGGTGGCAATTCCATAAAAACTTAAGGCGGTGAGTCCCAGCAAGAGAAAGAGATTACCGGACCAAATTGGAACAGAAGGCCTGCGCACCGGTTCCGTTTTGGGCTCTTCGATGATTTCCAACGTCTTCTCTTTCTTTCGATCCACCAGCTTCAGATCTTTGGCGCGTGTTGGAGCTGGGATTTCGGTGATCTCCTGTGCAGCCGGTTTCGTGATAATTTCGGTCGAAAAACCGTTCACCTTCTCCAGGAGGCGTGCGCAAGTTGCGAGACTCTCTCTGATATTATCGTCGAGCAGATAAGTTTTCAGTGATAACTCGAGTTCAGCGTGAGCGCGGCAAAGGTATTCTCTGCCCTTTTCCGTCTCTCCCAACTGCAAAAAAATCTCTCCGGCCCTCATCAAAGCCGCGGCGGCATCATGTCGGGCAGCGCCGCTTTTCGGCGCCTGGGCAGCCAACGTCGATAATACGGCTGGTTCCCGCGCCCCGGGCGGCAGAATTGTTGCTTTTGCAAGTTCGTTCCGAGCTCCCGCTGGGACGTCTGCGGCCTCGGCTGATTGCAACCGGTTCGACTGCGGCGGCAGACCGTTCGCGACTTTGTTGTTCGCGATATTCGCCTCAATAATGGGAAAAGTTGGCATATGACGATGGGTATTTAGAGCAGCCTTTATACCGTTCTAGAATCTGTCTAAACCTTTCGCTCTGTTATCATTGAGACGATTGGGAATGCCTTGGCCAATTTGACGAACAGCGGATGATCAGCGGCGAATCTGAAGAGGAATGAAACTATTTCGCCGTTGCGCCCCACGGTACAACATTTTCAACGCGGGTGGAGTTTTTCGGGATAGTGACGATTACTTCAATTCCATTTCCGGCGGACGGCGAGGCGAGATGGATGTTGCCGCCAAGAGAACGAATAATTTCGCGGGCGAGGTACAAGCCGACACCGTTATGGGGCGCGGGTTTCGTGGTAAAGAAGGGGCGGAAGACTTGTTCGCGGAGATCTTCGGGAATCCCGGGACCATTGTCAGAAATGGCGATGCGGTGGAATTCGCCCGCAGCGACCAATCGCACATCGACCATAGCGTCGGGGCGACCGGCAACCGCTTCGATAGCGTTGTTCAAAAGGTAAAGGAGAGCCCGGGCGAGTTCACTGGGCCGGCCGATCCAATCGAAGTTCGCCGGAAGATTTGAGCGCAGGTTTATTTTATTTATGACCACCTGGAAATTGACCATGGTGATGAGGTCTTCAACCAATTGGGCGAGAGAAACAGTCATCGCGTGGCGACTGTTCTGAGCGATCAGCAGGAGACTACGAAGCTTTTGGCCGGCGCGTTGCAGGCTGGAATCAATGATTTGAAGACGATTGGCGGTATTCGGATCAAGCCCCTCATCCATCGTGAGGAGCTGGACGCTACCGAGGGCCGCGGCGAGAGGATTGTTGATTTCGTGAGCGAGGCTGGCGGCGAGCTGGCCAAGCGTTTTCTGCCAATGTTCACCGAGCATCTCCTGGTGAAGCTGATTAATCGTTTTTTGGAGTTTAAGCTGTTCTTTGAGCTGGTCTTGAAGGTGTTTGACTCGAAGGGCGGAACGGGTGCGGGCGAGCAGTTCGGCTTGTTCCACAGGCTTGGTTAAATAATCGTGACCGCCCACTTCGAGACCACGGATTTTGTCCTGCATCTCGTAGCGGGCGGTGAGAAAAAGAACGACGATATCTCTGGTCCGCTCGTTCGCTTTAATGCGACGGCAGACTTCGTAGCCGTCCATTTGCGGCATCATCACATCGAGGAAAACGATGTCGACCAACTCTTTTTCCAGAAATTGGAGAGCCGAGGGGCCATCAGTGCAGGTAAAGCAATCCAGCCCGGCGTTTTGCAGACGGATCTGCAAAAGACGGAGAGCATCGCGCTGGTCGTCCACCGCGAGAACACGAGGTTTGTGTTCCGGCGGGACGCCTGCGGGAGCCGCTGGCTCATCTACATCCATGACCGAGGGTCCGGGCATTATTCGAGTTGAAAATCGAGCAGGCTAACTTAGGCTTGCTGTGAGCAGGTCGCTTGAAAATTGTATGAACACACTTCTTAGTCAACTGAAACAGTTCAGCATCATCGTGGCTGACACCGGGGATTTCGAAAGCATCCGCAAGTACCAACCACGCGACGCGACAACCAATCCGACCTTATTGCTAAAAGCCGTTGAAATGCCCGAGTACGCGGAGGTAGTCCGCCGGGCGCTGGCGGAAGTTAAAAAAAGTCCGCTTCCGGCGAGCCAAAAAGTACAGGCGGCCATGGATAGCCTCGCGATCACGTTCGGCATC
>Ga0136846_1224433_pt1 | contig 10148 bp, 8 predicted proteins | sample HopSoiMetagenom2_FD_96841 | JGI IMG/M metagenome (GOLD analysis project Ga0136846, IMG submission 96841) | Grasslands soil microbial communities from Hopland, California, USA - 2 Assembly 2016 (version 4) | ecosystem: Environmental > Terrestrial > Soil > Grasslands | place: USA: Hopland... | reverse complement strand
GTTCAGGTCGAGCGCGCGCCGGAACCACAGGCTCGCTTCGGCGCGATCGCCGAGGCAGCGCTCGATCATGGCGCGGTGGAAGAACTTGGTCGCGTCGTGGGTGCCGAGCCTGAGCGCATGCTTCGAGTACGACAGCGCCTCGCCGCACCGGCCGTTGCGTGCAAGCGCCCACGCGAGGACGTCGTCGCCGTCGATCGACGGGCGTTCGCCGCGTGCCGTGCGCGCGAGCGCCACAGTCCGCGGCAGATCGACCCCGTGGTCGATGTCGAAGAGGGCGGTCTCGAGATCGACGTTGACGCCGCCTGCGCGCTGGAGTCGTGCGATCGCGGCGACGAGCCGGTACTGCCGTCGTGCTGCCACGCGGTCACCGGCGACTCGGAGAAGATCGCCGAGGTTCGCGACGTACTGCGGTAGGGGGAGGACCTCGGCCGCGTGGCGAGAGAGCGAGATCGCGCGCGAGAGTCTCCCATGGGCCGCTTCGACCTGCGCGAGCGCGTCGAGCGCAGAGACATATTCGGGCCGTACACGCAAGGCGAGCCGGTACTCGTGCTCGGCCGTGCGCGCATTCCCGTGCGCCCACGACAGCTTGCCCAGCTGCGTGTGCGACCACGCGAGCGCTTCAGGCTCACCGGCCGCCGCATCGACTGCCAGCTGCATCGCCCTGGTAGCGCCGGGAACATCGCCCAGAAGCTCGCGCGCATACGAGATGCGCGCGTACGAGCTGACGCCCGGCTTGAGCGAGACCATCCGATCGAAGGCGGCGAACGCTTTGTCGTAGCGGCCGAGCTCGAGCAGCGCGTCGCCGACGACGCCGTAGCCCTCTGCCGTCGTGGGAGACAGCGCAAGCGCCTCGCGTCCCAATGCGAAGCTGGTGCGAAATTCGTGGCGGCTGAGTGCCAGCGCGCCGAGGCCGATCGTCGCCGGCAGATCCTTCGGCGAGACCTCGAGGGCTCGCCGGTAGGCCGCCTGGGCCCGGTCGTAATACGTCGCGTCTCCCGTCGCCCGCGCGCGTTGCGCGAACGCGTTGCCCTTGCGATCGAGCTGTGCGCTCGAAAGGGGGCGCGCCTGCGAGACGTCGCCGCCGCCGGAGAGAACGCCACCGAGCAGGAGAGCAGCGGCGGCCGTGACCGCCGCTGCTCCGCCGAGGACCAGCCGCTTCGCCATTACGGCTTCTGCTGGCCCTTCGTGTTATCGAATCCGCTGAACGGATCCGCCTGATACGGGAACGACGCGAGGTAAGGCACGTCGTTTCCGTCGACACCGTCGCCGAGCGGGAGGCTGTGCCCGATCAGGACGCCGCCCACCGCACGTTCGGAGATGTCGATCACGTCGTCCTCGAGCCGGCGGCCGTTCGGATAACCGGCGAGATCGCCGCCCAGCACGCCCAGGCGGTTGCCGTGCCCGACCGGTGCGGACGGGGGGATCGCCAGGTTGAGTCGGATCTCGTCCGCCTGCGTGTTACCGGTGAAGTTGAGATTCGGCTCCTTCAAGCCCGTGAGCAGCACGGAAACGAGATCCGTGCGATTGGTCTCCTGGAACGGGCCGAACTGCGGGTAGAGCTGGTTCAGCAGCTTCGCGAGGATCGGGCTCGAGTAGTACTGCGCGAACTGCTTGTCCTTGTCCGGCGTCGTCGCGTTCCACTTGTCCTTCAGCTCCGTCGGAATGAGCAGCTCGTTGATCAGCGGCTCACCCAGCCGGGAGACCTGCACCCATTTGGTTGTGGCCTTCGCCTTCTTGCCCTTGCCCTTCACGCTGATCTTCGGCCGCTCGGCCGCGGACCACACGCCGACGATGTGGTTGCCGCCGTTGTCGAGCTGCGAGAGCGGGACCTGCAACGCGATCGAGTGCACCGCGTATCCGGCGAAGAAGTCCTTGCCTCCGCCGCTCGCCCCGGTGCCGCTACGGATCGCAACCAGGTCGAACGCTGCGCCGATGTCGCCGAAGAAACCGTCGTCGCGTTGCCCTGCGAAGACCTTCGAGCCGTCGCTCAGGTCGTGGACGCCGGCCAGCGCCAGGGCGTGGTAGTTCGGCGTCGAGCGGGGGCCGATGTTGTCCGGCGGTGTGAGCAACCCGCTGCCGACGACACGCGACGTCTTGCCTTCCACCCGTGTCACCGTGTACGCCTGCTGCGTGTTCTGCAGGAACGCTACTGGTGCCTGGTTCTTGAAGCGGAACCGCCAGGTGACGTCCGGCTTGCCGTCGCCGTTCTTGTCCGCGTAGAGGACGTAACGCGCCGACGGCGAGAACGTGTACCAGTTCGGGCCCGCGGCCGGGTCCTCACCCGGGATGTAGTTGGAGATGATCGTCACCGTGTCCGAACGGTCCGGACTGCGGAACGCGTACGTGTCGGTGTTGTCTGCGGAGGGGTCCTCCGAGATCAGGGGGGCCTCCCGGTGGCTCGATGCCTGGGCCGTCGAGGGGCTTCCGCCCCGCGACGCAAACGCCGTGACCAGCGCTGCCGAGGCTGCGGCTGCCAGGAGAACGAATGCGAGCTTTCGCATCGTCCTGTCGCTCCTTTCACGTCCGTTGTGCTGCATGACGGCGCTGATTCGCAGCACGAGCCGAACCGGTTCGGACCGATGGGCGAATATGTGGCGATGCCCCGCTCATTCGCGCACCTCTCCGACGAAGCCGTCGTCGCTCTCGTCGCTCGATCCGACGAGGAGGCGCTGGCAGAGCTCTACGACCGCTTCGGCCGCGTCGCCTACGGGTTGGCGCGTCGCGTCCTACGCGACGACAAGCTCGCCGAGGACGCGGTGCAGGAGGGATTCCTCACGGTCTGGCGCAACGCCGACCGTTTCATGCCCGAGCGGGCGAAAGCCAGCACGTGGGTGCTGACCCTCGTGCATCGCCGCGCCGTCGATCTCGTGCGCCATGAGGATCGACGGCGCGCCGAGCCCCTGACGGATGCAGCGGAGCCGACACCGTCGGACTCCGCCGAGGACGATGCCTGGCTTCGCTTCGAACGCGAACGCGTGCAGGCAGCCCTGAGACAGCTCCCCGACCAGCAACGCGAAGCGCTCGAGCTCGCCTACTACGGCGGCTTCAGCCAGTCCGAGCTCGCCGAAAGGCTCGGACAGCCGGTCGGTACCATCAAAAGCAGGATGTTCGCCGGCCTCGCGCGTCTGCGCGAGTTACTGGCGGAGCCTGGACACGGAGAGGCGGCATGGAAGCCAACGCCCTTCACGACCTGACGGCCGCGTACGCGCTCGACGCCCTCGACGCCGAGGACGCGCGCAGGTACGAGCAGCATCTCGCCCGCTGCGAGCGCTGCCGCGACGAGCTCGCTTCGCTCTCGGACGCCGCCGGGTCGCTCGCCTATGCAACGGAGGCGCCCATGCCTTCGCCCGATTTGCGCGCGCGGATCTTGCAGCAGGCTCGAAGCGAGCGGGAGAACGTCGTTCCGCTGCGGCCACGCTGGCTCGCGCCCGTCGCAGCAACCGCGGCCGTGGCCGCCTGCGCGGCAATCGCGCTCGGAATCTGGGCGCTGTCCCTGTCCGACAAGCTCGACCGTCGCAACCAGGCGCTGAGCGCGCAACAGCGCATCAACGCGGTCCTAACCGATCCAAATGGGAACCGCAAGAGATTCGCAGGCGACCGCGGAACTCTGGTCGTCTCCACGAGCGGCGACGCCGTCCTGATCATGAGGAGCCTCGCGGCAGCCCGGCCCGGGCGGACCTACGAGGCCTGGGTTGCAAGTGGCAAAACTCCGCGGCCGGCGGGCACCTTCGAGGGAGGCGCCGACGTCAACGTCGTTCTCCTGGGCCGCCGCGTGCCGCCGAACGCCACCGTCATGCTCACCCTGGAGCGGGACGGCGGCACGGATGCACCGACGAGCCAGCCCCTCATGAGCGTGGAGAACACCAGCCGAAGCTAAAATCGTCCGCTTGCTCCGCCGCAGACGTCAGGTCGAGCCCCCGCCGCGAAATGGGCGCCGGCGCCGGATCCGCAAGCTGCGGCTGGCGAGTCTGCTGATCCTGTTGATGCTGCTCGGGACGGCGTCGTTCGGCTACGGGTTGATCACGGCGGTCGCGAGCCAGGTCCCGAACTGCGACCCGCGTCGCGTCCCCCACGAGGTCGACGGACACATCTACGCGAGCGACGACCACACGATCCTGGCGACGCTCCGCGGGTCCGAGAGCCGGATCCTGCTCGGGACGGATCAGATCGCGCCGATCATGCAGCAGGCGATCGTGTCGATCGAGGACAAGCGCTTCTACGAGCACAACGGAGTCGACCTCCGCGGCATCGGTCGCGCGGTCTGGGCGGACGTGACCAACAAGAGTGTCGTGCAGGGAGGCTCGACGATCACGCAGCAGCTGGTCAAGAACTCATGCGTGACGACGGCGCGGACGATCAGCCGGAAGCTCAAGGAAGCGGCGCTCGCGTGGCAGCTCGAGCAGCGCTGGCCGAAGCTCCGCATCCTCACCGGCTACCTGAACACGATCTATTTCGGCAACGGTGCCTACGGAGTCCAGCGGGCCGCGCAGACGTACTTCAACACCACCGCGTCGCGCCTGACGCTGCCGCAGGCGGCCCTGCTCGCAGGCATCCCCGCGGATCCCAGCCGCTTCGATCCGGTGACGAACCCGAAGGCGGCGCGCAGCCGGCGCCTCGAGGTGCTGAACACGATGCTCGCGCAGGGCGAGATCTCCGCGCGCGACCTACGCCGCGCCTCGCGCGCTCCGCTGCCGCGGGCGAGCGACGTGCGCCTGCCGGGCATCGAAGGGCCGGCACCGTACTTCGTCAACTACGTCAAGCAGCAGCTGATCGAGAAGTACGGGACCCGGAAGGTCTTCGGCGGTGGCCTCAACGTACAGACGACGATCGACCTCCGGCTGCAGAAGCTCGCGCGCGCAGCGATCCAGAACGTGTTGAAAGAACCGAACGGACCGTCCGCCGCGCTCGTCGCCGTCCGCCCGAGCACGGGTGAGGTCCTTGCCATGTACGGCGGCGACAACTTCCGACAGAGCCAGTTCAACCTGGCGGTGCAGGGAGAGAGGCAGCCGGGATCGTCGTTCAAGCCGTTCGTGCTCGCCACCGCGTTGAAGCAAGGGATCTCCCCCGCGACGACCTTTCCCTCCAAGCCGGTGAACATCTTCATCGGCGACAAGTACTGGCCCGTCCACAACTTCGAGAACGACTACATCGGGTCCGCGGACCTGACAACCGCGACGGCAGTGTCGGACAACAGCATCTTCGCGCAACTGACACGGCTGGTCGGACCTGCGAACGTCGCGAAGACCGCGCATCAACTGGGCATCACCCGCCACCTCAATCCCTATTTCGCCATCGGCCTCGGCGCGGACGCGGTCAGCCCGCTCGAGATGGCGCGGGCGTTCTCGACGTTCGCCAACCGCGGCCGCCGCGTGGACGGCAGTGTCTTCGGGAATCGCCCACGCGCCGTCGCGCGGATTCGCAACGCGCGCGACAAGTTGATCGACGACAACCGTCCTGTGTATCGCGCGGCGCTTTCGCGCGACCAGGACGGATTGCTGACGAGCATCCTCGAGGGCGTCGTGCGGTCGGGCACCGGCAAGCGCGCAGCGCTCCCTGATCGCATCGTGGCCGGCAAAACGGGGACGACGGAGAACTTCGGTGATGCGTGGTTCGTCGGTTACACGCCGCAACTCGCAACGGCCGTCTGGGTCGGGTATCCGAACAAGCTCAAGCCGATGCTGACCGAGTACCACGGCGATGCCGTCGCCGGCGGCACGTTCCCGGCGGAGATCTGGCGCGTCTTCTCGCAGCAGGCGCTGGCAGGCACGACGCCCGAATCGTTCCCGGGTTACTCCTACGACTACGCGTCGGCCAAGCGGGTCGTGTGGCGCGACGGGCGTCTGCAGCTCGACAACGGCTTCTGCCGCGAGACGGAGCTCGTGACCTACTTCTCCGGCCACGGACCGAGCCGGACCGCAAACTGCAAGCAGAACGAGGTCGACGTTCCTCGCGTCATCGGGCTGAGCGTGGCGCGGGCGAAACTGCGGCTCGCCGGGCAGCCGCTGACCCCGAACATCGTCTACAAGCCGGCGCGACCCAAGCAAAGGGTCGATCTCGTCCTCGACCAGTTCCCGCGCCGCGGGCGCGCATCGTCGTTCGACACCGTGACCCTCGTCCTCGCGAAGCCTCTGCACGGCGTCGTCCCGGACATCGTCGGGATGTCAGTGCGGCAGGCACGCGCGCGACTACGCGCTCGGGGCCTGGTGCCCGCGATCGAGCGCTTCGCCGACGGCAGCGCCGGCCAGGTGATCGCTCAGGCGCCCGCTCCGCACCTCGCCGCGGCGCCCCGGATGACCGTCAGGCTCGTGGTCGGCCACGGCTGACGTACACGGAGCCTTCCTCGAGATAGCGCCAGCTGAGCTCGGTCGCGCGGGTGATGCCGATGCGCGGCGCGGTGACGATCTCCGGCGTTTCCCTGCGCGCGTCGAGCCGGAACGGCGCGCGGTCGAGCGGTAGCCCGTCGTGCTCGCGTGTGATCGCGAGCGCTTGACAGAGCTTTCCCGGCCCCGAGCAGAGCGCGCGCGCATCGTTCGTTCTGCGGCGACGGCGCTGGAGATCGACACGTGCGGTGGGCTCGAGGGCGCGGATCAGCGCCGCCTCGGGCACGCCCTCCTCGCCGCAGACGAGGTTGAGGCACCAGTGGATGCCGTACGAGCGGTACACGTACGCATGGCCCGGCGGCCCGAACATCGAGGCGTTGCGCGGCGTGCGGCCGCGGTAGCCATGACTCGCCGGATCCTCCCCGTCGTATGCCTCGACCTCGACGATGCGGCCGCCGACGCCGTCCACGAGAAGCGTGACGCCGATCAGGTCGGGGGCGACTTCGTGGACGCTGCGCGCGAAGAAGCTACGTCGCAGCATCGTCGAGTGGCCTGCTCGCGTCGTAGCGGGCGAGGGCCGGGAAGGCGAGCGCGATCACCGCGCAACCGACGACGCACAGCACGCCGCCGGACGCGATCGAGAAGCGGAGGCTCGTCGCGTTCGCCAGTGCGCCCGCTTCCAGGTTGCCGATCGAGGGCGCGGCCGCAACCTGCATGAACTCGATTCCCGACACGCGACCGAGCATTGCGCTCGGCGTGATCCGGTACAGCATTACGGAGCGCAGGATCGCACTGATCTGGTCGCCGAGCCCGGCGAGACCGAGCAGCAACAGTGCGAGCCAGAACTGCTGCGCGAAGCCGAACGCCGCGATCGCGGCGCCCCAGAGCGCCGCCGTGACGATCACGCCGAGGCCCTGCCGCCGAATGTGCCTCAACGGCCCCGACAGAAGCGAGACGGCCAAGGCGCCGACCGCGGGCGCCATGTAGAGGTAACCGACGAGCGCCGGATCGCCGAAGCGGTCGCTCGCAAGCGGCGCGAAGAGCGCCGATGGCATCCCGAAGATCATCGCGTTCGTGTCGACGAGGAAAAACCCGAGAATCACCGGCTGCCGCCGCACGTAGCGGAAGCCTTGCTTGATCGACTCCCAGCTCGGACGCTCCGCGTCTTCGCGCGCGACAAGCCGTGGCAGAAGCGCCACTGCGACAAGTGCGCCTGCGTACGAGACGGAGTCAGCGAGATAGATCCACTGCAGGTCGACGAACTTCAGCAAGAGCCCGGCTATCCCCGGTCCCGCCACGGCGCCGAGCTGTGACGTCACGCTGTTCAACGCCGACGCCGACATGAAGTTCGCCTCGTCGACCAGTTGCGGAGTCATCGACCGTTGGGCGCCGACGCCGATGCTGAACGATGAGGAGATCAAGAGCTGGCAGGCGTAGAGCGCCCAGACGTGCGGGTCTGCAAGCGCCGCGTTGACAGCGAGGCCCAGGCTGCCGATCACCATTCCGATCTGCTGCACCTGCATGAGCCGGCGGCGGTCGACTGCGTCCGCGATCGCGCCACCGATCACGGTCAGGCTCACGAGCGGGACGAGATGCGTCAGGGAGATGAGCCCGACGGCCAGCTTCGAGCCGGTGAGCTGGTACATCTGGTACGCAAGCGCGACCTCGGCGATCTCGGTGCCGATGAACGAGACGCCCTGCCCGAACCACAGCCGGCGGAAGGCGGGGTAACGCCGCAGCGGCGTGAGATCGAGGGCGAAGCGCGCGAAGAAGCCGCGGCGCTCGACCGCGGGGACCCCCGGCTCGTCCGTCAAAAGAGCTTCGACTCGTCCGGAGCGGGCGTGCTGGCTTCGAGCAGGCGGCGCGCGCGCCGACCGAGGTCGGTCAGATCGACCCGGCCCGCCTGCGTCTGCTCGGCGAGACGCTCCGCGAGGTCCAGAGCTTCGTCGAGCAGCGGTGACGGGGCGGCGTCGTCGTGTCCCATGTCGTGGAGGATCGTCCGCTCCGTTCGTGACGCGACGATCGGGTCCGGTACCCCTTCGATCCAGACGCGTGTGCGGCGGCCGTGGCCGCGTTCGCCCTCGGCGAGAGGCTCGAGGGCGTAGATCTTGTCCGCGCGCGCGTACTTGCCGAAGCCGAGGAAGATCATGCGGGCCGCGTCCGCCACGGCGGGATTATCGGCTCAAGTGGCGACAGCCGCGCGAAGGACGTCGACCACCCGCTCCTGGTCGCCGGCGTCGATCTGCGTGAAGAACGGCAGGGCCATCGTCCGGCTCGCCGTCTCTTCGGCCACAGGGCAGAGCCCTTCGCCGAAGCCGAAGCGCTCGCGCATGTAGGGCTGCAGGTGGATGCACGGCACGTACTCGGCAGTCGCCACGCCTTCGCGCCGCAGCGCGTCCATGACGGCATCGCGGTCGAGCTCCTTGGCCAGCTTGACGACGTACACGAACCACGAGCGGCGGCGGTCGTCGTCGTCGGGCGAGGGAACCTCGACCCCGTCGACGTCCGCGAGCAGGTCGCCGTAGCGCTGCGCGGCCTCGCTGCGCAGCTGCAGGATGCGGGGCAGCTTCTCGAGCTGCGCGAGCCCGATCGCCGCCTGCACGTCCGTCCAGCGGTAGTTCAACCCCACGCGGACGTGATGAAACCAGCCGCCGCCGTCGTACGAGCGGCCCTGGTTGCGCAGGCTGCACAGGAGCCGCCACTCCTCTTCCGAGTGCGTCGTCACGACGCCTCCCTCCCCCGTCGCCATCTGCTTGTTCGGGTAGAACGCGAACGCAGCCGACGGGCCGTGCGCGCCGAGGGGGCGGCCGCGGTACTCGGCCCCGAGCGACTCGCAGGCGTCCTCGATCACGGTCAGCCCGTGCCGCTCGGCGATCGCGAGCAACGGATCGAGGTCGCAGGGGAAGCCGAACATGTCGACCGCGACGATCGCCCGCGTGCGCTCCGTGACAGCCGCCTCGACTGCCGCCGGATCGAGGTTGAGCGTGACGGGATCCACGTCGGCGAAGACCGGTGTCGCGCCCTCGACGATGAAGCAGTTCGCGGACGCGACGAACGACAGGGGCGACGTGATCACCTCGTCGCCAGCACCTAGCCCCGCGATCTGACACAGCAGGTGAAGCCCCGCGGTACCGCTCGAGACCGCGGCCGCGTACGGCGCGTCGACGCGCGCGGCGATCTCCTGCTCGAAGCGCTCGATCCACGGCCCGAGTGAGAGGCGTCCCGAGCGCAGCACCTCGAGCACGAGCTCCTCCTCGCGCTCGTCCAGCCACGGCTTTGCGAGCGGTATCTCTCGAAGAGCCTCGGTCACGCTTGCGCGCGTGCCGGCTCAGGCGATGCGTACTCGAGCCAGTGCGACCAGCGCTCGCTGCGACCGCGGACGGTGTCGAGGTATGCCTTCTGGATTGCCAGCGTCACCGGGCCGGGCGGGCCGATCTGGTGATCGTCGACCGCGCGCAGCGGCGTGACCTCGGCCGCCGTGCCGGTCATGAAGACCTCGTCGGCGAGATACAGGTCGGTGCGGATCAACTGCTTCTCGACGACTGTGTGCCCGAGGTCCTGCGCGATCTGGATGATCGTGTCGCGCGTGATGCCGGGGAGGATCGAGGCGGAGAGGTCAGGCGTGTAGATCGTCCCGTCCTTGACCACGAAGATGCTCTCCCCAGAGCCGTCGGCGACGTAGCCCTCGGCGGTCAGCAGGATCGCCTCGTCGTAGCCGGCGCGATTCGCCTCGCCGACGGCGAGCATCGAGTTGATGTAGATCCCGGTCGCCTTCGCGACGTGGGGGATCACGTTCGGGCCGATCCGCTGCCACGACGACACCTTCGC
>Ga0136846_1238377_pt1 | contig 10150 bp, 9 predicted proteins | sample HopSoiMetagenom2_FD_96841 | JGI IMG/M metagenome (GOLD analysis project Ga0136846, IMG submission 96841) | Grasslands soil microbial communities from Hopland, California, USA - 2 Assembly 2016 (version 4) | ecosystem: Environmental > Terrestrial > Soil > Grasslands | place: USA: Hopland... | reverse complement strand
GCGCGGTGTCCCGGGCCGCTTAAGGAGCCGTTCTCAGGAATGCCCGGAAAGTACCGGGGACATCAGGCGCTCGCGAGTCCAGTACTTCGAGGGACGTAACAAGCGCACTCGAAGAAACTGCTGCGTCGATGGAACAGCTGAGCTCCACCGTCAAGCAAAACGCCGACAACGCCAGGCAGGCCAACCAACTGGCACTGAGCGCCTCCACGGTGGCCACGCAGGGCGGCGAAGTGGTGAGCCAGGTCGTCGACACGATGAAGGGCATCAATGACAGCTCCAAGCAGATTGCCGACATCATTGGTGTCATCGACAGCATCGCGTTCCAGACCAACATCCTCGCGCTGAACGCCGCAGTGGAAGCAGCGCGCGCCGGGGAGCAAGGCCGCGGGTTTGCGGTCGTGGCCGGCGAAGTGCGCAACCTGGCGCAGCGCAGCGCAGAAGCGGCCAAGGAGAGATCAAGACGCTCATCACCGCGAGCGTCGAGCGCGTCGAGCACGGCACCGTCCTGGTCGACCGAGCCGGATCGACCATGACAGAGATCGTCTCGTCAATCAAGCGTGTGACGGACATCATGGGCGAGATCAGTGCAGCCAGCACGGAACAGAGTGCGGGCGTGGCCCAGATGGGCGAGGCAGTGAGTCAGATGGACCAGGCCACGCAGCAGAACGCAGCGCTTGTCGAGGAAAGCGCGGCGGCGGCTGAAAGCTTGAAGCAGCAAGCGCAGCAACTGGTGCAGTCAGTGGCCGTGTTCAAGCTGGCGCACGGTACACAGGCCATGGCGGCGAGGTTCGACGCAGCGACTCCTGCTGTCGATGGTTGGAAGGCTGCTGCCGAGCGCCGCGGGCCTGGCCGCGCGAAGAATGTGGTGCGGCCTTCTTCCTTCGGCAAGACCAAACAAGCTGCAGCGTCTAAAGCGACAGTGTCGGCCCAGCCTGCCGTCGTTTCAGCCGCTGTCAGCAACGGTACCGATGATTGGCAAAGCTTCTGACGTCGACAAGCCTGAGCGATTGATCGAGCAGGCAGATCGGCGAAGGCGCAGATGAAACGGAGGTGGCGGACGGACCATCGGTTTATCGCGATGCCCCGTCCGGGCAACTGCAACGCAAGCTGATTTGTCTCGGCAGCGGGAACAGTCCGTCACCACGGCGTGTCACAGTTTCCATCACTGCATTCGACAGGCGGCCTTGCAGCAACGCGACCACGGACGCAACATTGCCCGAGCATTCCTTGACGATCGCGCCCCACGTCGTTGCCGCCAAAGTCTGCACACCAATTTCGACGCTGTAAATATCCGAACCGGACACGAGCGCTTTGACCATGCCGGTCTCGATGCGCAGATCGCGATCAGCGACCATTGCTCCTCGGCCATCCAGGCCAGGCGCCCCACGCTTGCGTAGCTCGTCACGACGATGTCCACGCTCGCAAGCCGTTGTGCGGAGAACGCCGCCAACTCCTTGGATGGAATCGCCGAAGGATGCGCGACCAGCATTCGCAAGTGGGGTGCAAAGCGCGCTGCCTCTGCCTGCCCAGATGGGCGAACTCGCGGCCGAAAGCCAGCGCGGGGGGCAAGGCGCTGCCCAATTCCACGGCGCCTAATTGCAGCAAGCCGTACGCAGCGCTGCACTCGAAGGCCTTCGCGATGCGCGTCGTTGCGGTCGATACCGGGGTGTCGGCATTGCTGTGCGCGACCTCGAGGTAGGCCCGGCCAGCAGGTGAGATGGCGAGTTCAGGGGCCAGGCCCGCGGGATCGGCCGGGAGTGCAGATGTTCGAAAATTGAGACCAGCCGTGCGGAGGATTTTCTGGTGGAAGCCCTCCCCTGACAGCTCGACGAAAGCCGGGCAAGTTCAACGGAACAAGCTGACCATGTGCGAGCGCGATTTCACGTCCAGCGCCAGCAGCAGCGACGACACGTAGTTCTTCACCGTGCCAAGCGCCAGATGCATCGTGTTGCTGATCTCCTGATTGGTGAGTCCGCTGAGTACGAGTTCGAGGAGCTCGATGTGCTGCGGCCCCAATTCCGCGACGCGCTCGTGCATGGCCGACGGTGGAAAGCGCGGGAACAGCGCATTGCCGGGAGCGAATCCACGTGACTGCTGACCTGGCGGCCACAGCAGCGCCGACAGTGCATCTCGCATCTCGCGGCCCGCGACACCTTTGGGTATGTACGCGACTGCGCCCAGCGCACGTGCCTGGCGTATGACGAATTCGTCTTCTGTCGCACTGATCACCGCAATCCGGGCGGCCGGGTGTGCCCCGATGAATCGACGAAGCCCCTGCAGTCCTTTGCAGTCGGCCAAGTTCAGATCGAGCAGCACCGCGTCAATTTGTCTCTCGCGCGCATAAATCGCCAGCGCCTCGTGGAGCGAATCCGCCTCCAACCATTCGAGAGGCAAGCCATGCAGTTCCGTATACAGCAACTTCACACCCTGGCGCACCAACTCGTGATCATCGACCAGCAAAAGCTTACGGGGCGACTCTGCAGATGTTTGCGGTAGCCCAGTTGATTCGTGGCTGCCCAATCCATTCGCCGGCATTGTCATCGTGTCCATTTCCAAATCCTTCTCTGCCCGACAGCATGTTGGAACCATCGGGACCAACCTCCCTCACCTGCACCCCCAATTCCAGGGCGCCGATCCTAGTCGATACACATCGGATAAGTGCCTCAATGTTGCCGAGCGACATGAGTTAGTCGTGACAGTTGGTTTCGGCAGCTTTCTGTGGCTTGAAGCGCGCCTCTTGACAGGCCGAACCGCTGTTCGCGTCGAGCACGATCAGCGCGCCGCCGTGGGCCGCGCCTGAGAGTTCTCCATCGCCTCCTGGTTGTCATGCTGAAACCATGGCGATGGGGATGGCAAAGGACGGCAGCGACTTGCCAAAGGTGCCACCGGCGCATGCGGATGGACGTACGATGTCCTTCGGGTCATTCGTGCCGATGGGCGCGGTGGAGAAACTGAAATGAATCGCCCTGTGATTCCCATCGCGGTGATGGAGGTCGAGGTCTCCAAGCAGCGCAAGCGCCAAGCACCCAAGGGACGGCGGGTCGACCCGGGTGCGCTGGACGCAGTGCAGCGCCTGCTCGGCAACGGGTCGCGCCAGCGTGACCTGCTGATCGAACACCTGCACAAAATCCAGGACAGCTTCGGGCACCTTTCGGCCGCGCACCTCGCGGCACTGGCGCAGGAGATGCATCTCTCGCAGACCGAAGTGTTCGAGGTCGCAAGCTTCTATCACCACTTCGACATCGTGAAGGAAGGCGATGCCGCACCGCCCCCGCTCACGGTGCGGGTGTGCGACGGTTTATCGTGCGAAATGGCTGGTGCGAGAGACCTGCTCGCGCGTCTGCCCCAGTTGCTCGGGAAGGACGTGCGTGTCATTCCGGCGCCGTGCATTGGCCGCTGCGAGCAGGCCCCTGCCGTGGTGGTCGGGCAGAACCCGGTGCCGAACGCGAGTTGCAATCAGTTGGTCGCCAAGGTCAAGGCGAGCCCGACGCGCCACCTGCCCGAAGGCCACATCGACTACGCGAGCTACCAGGCCAATGGCGGCTACGCCTTGTTGAATGAATGCGTGTCGGGCCAACGCGAGGTCGAGTCGGTGATCCACGCGCTCGAAAACTCCGGCCTGCGAGGGCTTGGCGGCGCGGGGTTTCCGGCGGGGCGCAAATGGCGCATCGTCCGCAACGAGCCAGCGCCCCGACTGATGGCCGTCAACATCGACGAAGGCGAGCCGGGCACCTTCAAGGACCGCGTTCTGCTCGAACGCGACCCGCACCGCTTTCTCGAAGGCGTGTTGATCGCAGCGTGGACGGTCGGCATCGCTCGCATCTACATCTACCTGCGCGACGAATACCACGGCTGCCGCGCGCTGCTGGAGACCGAACTCGAGAAGCTGCGCGCGAAGCCGCCCATCGCGGCGATGCCCGAGATCATCCTGCGCCGCGGCGCAGGCGCCTACATCTGCGGCGAGGAGTCCGCGATGATCGAATCGATCGAGGGCAAGCGCGGCATGCCGCGGCTTCGCCCGCCCTACGTCGCGCAGGTCGGCCTGTTCGGCCGGCCGACCTTGGAGCACAACTTCGAGACGCTGTTCTGGGTACGAGAACTCGTGCAAAAAGGTGGCGAGTGGTTCGCCTCGCACGGCCGCAACGGACGCAAGGGACTGCGATCGTTCTCCGTCTCGGGCCGGGTGAAGCAGCCAGGCGTGAAGCTCGCACCGGCCGGCATCACGATCCAGCAGTTGATCGACGAGTACTGCGGCGGCATGCAGGACGGCCACGCTTTCTATGCCTACCTGCCCGGAGGTGCATCGGGAGGCATCCTGCCCGCCACGATGAACGACATCCCGCTCGACTTCGACACGCTGCAGCCCTACGGTTGCTTCATCGGATCGGCGGCAGTCATCGTGCTGTCGGACCAGGACAGCGCCGTGGGCGCAGCGCGCAACATGATGCGGTTCTTCAAGCACGAGTCCTGCGGCCAGTGCACGCCCTGCCGCAATGGCACGGCCAAAGCCTCGGCACTGATCGAAAAGCCGCACTGGGACGTGGAGTTGCTGGCCGACCTGTCGATCGTGATGCGCGACGCGTCGATCTGCGGTCTGGGCCAAGCGGCGCCCAATGTGATCGACTGCGTCGTGAAGTACTTTCCGAAAGAGATGACATGACCTCCCCGAAGCGCCTTCGGCGCCTTCCCCCGGGGGGCGCCACCGGCGGACCGGCAAAGCCGGATCCGCGGTGGCCGCTTGAGGACCAAGGTCGTGCATTGGCTCTTCTCCCCTCTGGGGAGAGGTTGGGTGAGGGGCTGCGGCGATGGCAGTCCCATGTCCTCATTCACGGCCCACGGCCCTCACCCCAACCCTCTCCCAGAGGGAGAGGGAGCAATACCAGACTGTGTAAAGACCCTGAAAGGGCTGCGCTTGAGGGCTCGACATGAACGCGAACATCCAGAGCGAGCAGCTCAACGCCCCACTCGTCACGTTCGAGCTCGACGGCCGCACCGTGTCGGGCCGCATCAACGAACCCATCATCGAGATCGCCAAGCGCGAAGGCGTCGAGATTCCGCACCTTTGCTACAGACAAGGTCTCGACACCGTCGGCAACTGCCGCTCGTGCATGGTCGAGATCGCCGGCGAACGGGTGTTGGCGCCCTCCTGCTGCCGCACGCCGGCCGCGGGCATGAAGGTCAGCACCAACAACGAGCGGGTGCGCAAGTCACAAACGTTGGTGCTGGAGCTGCTGCTTTCCGACATGCCGGAGACTGCCTACACGCGACACAACGAACTCGACGAATGGGCGCGCAAGCTTGGGGTCGGCAAGCCGCGCTTCGAGGCACGTGAACAGGTCGCCCATGATCTCTCGCACCCGGCCATTGCCGTCAACCTCGACGCTTGTATCCAGTGCACGCGCTGCCTTCGCGCATGTCGTGACGAGCAGGTCAACGACGTCATCGGCCTCGCCTTCCGCGGCGATAAGGCGAAGATCGTGTTTGACATGGACGACCCGATGGGCGCGTCAACCTGCGTCGCCTGCGGTGAGTGCGTGCAGGCCTGCCCGACCGGCGCGCTGATGCCCGCCCGCGAGGTGGCGATGGCCGTGCCCGACAAGCAGGTGGCTTCGGTGTGCCCGTACTGCGGCGTCGGCTGCCAGCTCACCTACAACATCAAGGACGACAAGATCCTCTTCGTCGAGGGACGCGACGGCCCGGCGAACCACGAGCGGCTGTGCGTGAAGGGCCGTTACGGCTTCGACTACGCGCACCATCCCCACCGGCTCACCAAGCCTTTGATCCGACGCGAAGGTGTGCCCAAGACAGGCGACTTCGCGATGGACCCGGAGCGTTGGATGGATGTGTTCCGCGAAGCGACCTGGGACGAGGCACTCGAACTCGCAGGCGGCAAGCTCGCGCAGATCCGCGATCAGCATGGCAAGAGGTCTCTCGCCGGCTTTGGTTCGGCCAAGGGCAGCAACGAAGAGGCCTATCTGTTCCAGAAGCTCGTGCGCACGGGCTTCGGCAGCAACAACGTCGACCATTGCACACGACTGTGCCATGCGTCGTCGGTGGCCGCCCTGTTGGAAGGCATCGGCTCGGGCGCGGTGTCGAACCCGCTGATGGATGTGACCAAGGCCGACGTGGTGCTGCTGATCGGCGCCAACCCAAGCATGAACCATCCGGTGGGCGCGACGTGGATCAAGAACGCAGTGAAGAACGGCACCAAGCTGATCGTGTGCGACCCGCGCCGTTCCGACCTCGCGCGCATTGCGCATCGCTATGTGCAGTTCAAGCCTGACACCGATGTCGCACTGCTCAACGCGATGATGAACGTGATCGTCACCGAGGGGCTGGTCGATGAAGAGTTCATTGCCAGGCGCACCATTGGCTACGACGAGCTGCGCAAGAACGTCGAAGGTTACGGGCCCGATGCGATGGCGCCCATCTGCGGCATCGATGCCGGCACGATCCGCGAGGTTGCGCGTCTCTTCGCCACGTCGAAGGCGTCGATGATCCTGTGGGGCATGGGCGTGTCGCAGCACGTGCACGGCACCGACAACGCACGTTGCCTGATCGCGCTGTCGCTGATGACGGGACAGATCGGCCGGCCCGGCACCGGGCTGCATCCGCTGCGCGGCCAGAACAACGTGCAGGGCGCGTCCGATGCCGGCCTGATCCCGATGATGTTCCCCGACTACCAGCGTGTGTCCGACCCGTTGGTGCGCCAGCGCTTCGAAGAGGCGTGGAGGCTGCCCCGGAGCACGCTGGATGACACGCCCGGGCTTACCGTCGTCGAGGTCATGCATGCCATCAAGCAAGGCGGCATCCGTGGCATGTACGTGATGGGCGAGAACCCCGCGATGTCGGACCCCGACGCCAACCATGCGCGCGAAGCACTCGCCGCACTCGATCATCTCGTGGTGCAGGACATCTTTCTCACGGAAACCGCCTGCCTCGCTGACGTGATCCTGCCGGCCAGCGCCTTCCCCGAGAAAACAGGCACCTTTACCAACACCGACCGGCTTGTGCAGATGGGCCGCCAGGCCATCAAACCGCCCGGCGATGCGAAGCAGGACCTGTGGATCATCCAGCAGATCGCGCAACGCCTCGGGCTCGACTGGCAATACGGCGATGTGTCCGAAGTGTTCGACGAGATGCGTCACACGATGCCGAGCATCGCCGGCATCACCTGGGACCGCGTCGAGCGCGAGCACGCCGTCACCTACCCTTGCGTGAAGGAAGGCGACCCGGGCGATCAGGTGGTGTTCACTGAGAACTTCCCACGCGAAGGCGGTCGCGCGCGCTTCGTGCCTGCGGACATCATTCCGGCCGACGAGCGCCCCGACGCCCAATACCCGATGGTGCTGATCACCGGGCGACAACTCGAGCATTGGCACACCGGCAGCATGTCGCGGCGCTCGAGCACGCTCGATGCGATTGAGCCTGATCCGGTCGCGCTGGTGAATCCTCTGGACTTGGCTGCAATGGGCGGCAAGCCGGGCGATGTGGTGACGATCGAATCGCGTCGCGGCGAAGTCACGCTTTATGCGCGAGCCGATGAAGGCTCACCGCGCGGCACGGTGTTCGTGCCGTTCTGCTACTACGAAGCCGCGATCAACCGGCTGACGAATTCGGCTCTGGACCCGTTCGCAAAGATCCCTGAGTTCAAGTACTGCGCAATCCGCATGTCTCTGGGTGGCGAGGTGCCGGCCCAGGGGAGCTTTGGAGGGGGGAAAGCGCTTCGCAATCTTCTCGAAGTCCGGGTTCGGGACTGAGAGGCTGAATGCAACTCCTCCTTGTTCCCAAGACCGGGTTGCCGAAGGTCGTGCAGCCTATTCCGGCGCGTGCTCGAGGATGAAACTCAGTGTCGCGAAGTGATGCGTCATGTCGGCCTTGCCGGAATCCATCGGTGCGGACTCGTGTTCCGCGGCCAGCACATTGAGGCCCTGATTACGCACAGGAAGCGTGACGCGGCCTTCCTTGTCGGCAACAAGAGGATTCCCATCGGGATCAGTGACGATGTCCTGCCAGACCTTGGCGCCAGGCAGAGGTTTGCCCTCGAATAGCACCCGCACGGTAAGCACCTCATCCTTGTGGCGCGGAAACTTCGCGCTTATTGGCACGATTTGGAGCGCCATGTTCTGCACTGGCGCCACGGGCCCGCCGGGCAGAGCCACCAAGTGCGAGGCGTATTTCAGGTAGAGACCGCTGGTCCTTGCATTGGTCACTTCGTCCTTGCCCTTGCCGTGCCAGGTGCCGTCCGGTGACTTGGACCACAGCCCATTGTTCATGGTCGCGGTAACGATCAGGGGCTTGTTCGCCATGCTCACGAAAGGCACCCTGCCCTCGGGCTCGAGTGTCACGGCCACTGCCTGGCCATCACCCCCGACACCGCCAACCGAGTTGATCTTCGGCAGACGCTTGACAAGGTCGAGGTCCTCGGCACCGTCGCCGTAGACCAGCGCAAGTCTGTCGGCGCGCTGCGCGAACCAGATGCCATGAGCTTGCGCGGACAGGGCATGCAGGGCCAGAGCGGCTATGAAGGTGATTGAGCAGATGCGCATCGGAGATAGATTCATGGTTGGTGCGATTCAACCTGATGTTAATTTGTCTCCAGGACATAGACACCGATTCCATTCAGCGCTCGTGGCGTGCACAGCGGACCCAATGACGCCAAGGTGCGCAGTCTCGTGAAGTTGTGCGCCGCCGCGGTCAGTGTCGAGGAACGAAATACGCGGGCTCAACCGGGGCGCCTCCGGCGGCCTGGCAGGGGCCCAAGATTGAAACAGTTCAAACCGCAGCCAATCCACTTCTCTCAGGCAACTGCGTGTTCAGACGACCAGAGCCGGCTCTCCTCAGACGTCGCTCTGGTCACGCCCGTCCAACTCACCTCCACCTGGCCGTTGCCGGCCGTCGCGGTCACGCCCATCGGCGCCGTCGCCGCCGCGACAGGAACGGCCGGCGTCGCGCCGCTCGATTGGGCGGATGCCGATCCTTCACCGGCGGCGTTGTCCGCGGCGACTTCATGGAAGTAGGTGCTGCCGTTGACCGCCTAGTGACATTCAGTGTGGAAACGGCGCTGGGCTTGCCAGGTACGCCTTGAACAGGCGGGCGAACTGCCCACCGTCGGTCGTGATGGTTGCCGACGTGCTGCCGCCTGCACTGAACACGATCGCGAACGTGCCGATTGCCGTGTACTGTGTCGGATTCGTGAGCATGTAGTGCACCCGATTGTCCCGGTAGTGTCCGGGCGTGCCACCGGGTGTGGCCGAGGGCACCCCCAACGGCGTTTGCCAGAACAGGATGGGCAGATTGCCGAGGATGCTGTGCACCGTATTCCACTGTGCAAGGCTCTCGCTGAAATTGGGTGACGTCGCGTTGCTCTCGTCCCAGTAGAAGGGCCCATTGCCACGGCCCGCACACTCGGCCACCGGCGTCGGCATTTCGAAGCAGCCGGCATCACGGTCGCTCGTCTGGGCCACGATGAAGTCGGCCTTGTCGGCGCCGACCTTCGCCATGAAGTTGCCCACGCTGGTGGCACTCTGCCCCCAGAACGATGGCGGGAAGCCGATCTTCGCCTTGGGCGCGTAGGTCCGGCCGAGGGTCAGCAGGCACCCGGCGATGCCTGCTGCGTTATCCGGCTGGCCGGCGCATTCGGGGACCATGCTGACGCGAGCCGGCACCGTTGCCGGATCGCCGCCTGACTTGGCCTGCACGAAGCCCCAGAAGTCAGGCTCGAGGTTGACCAAGGTGGGCTGGCCGGTGGCGCCAATCTTCTGGTACATCAGCCTTGCTTGCGACCAGTAGGTCGTCATGAACGTCACGTCGTTGACCGGGGTCATGTTGGCTTCGCCAGCGGTGGCCATCTGGTACAGCGTGAACATCGGCACCGCCCCGATTGCCTTGTCGTTGGCCGAGACGTAAGTCACATAGGCACCGTCCGGACTGTTCCAGTAGGGCCATGAGCCCGGGCCAACGCCCACGAGGTACGTGTCGATGATGTCCGGGCGGATCTGCTGGCTGTTCATGTCCGAGATCGCGTTGCCGGCGCCAAGCCCGGCGAGAAGCCGACTGGGCATGCCGAGCGCCGTTGTGATCGACGGTGTAGGTGCAGGTGCAGGTGCAGGTGCAGGTGCGGGTGCGGGTGCGGGTGCAGGTGCAGGTG
>Ga0136846_1226777_pt1 | contig 10151 bp, 5 predicted proteins | sample HopSoiMetagenom2_FD_96841 | JGI IMG/M metagenome (GOLD analysis project Ga0136846, IMG submission 96841) | Grasslands soil microbial communities from Hopland, California, USA - 2 Assembly 2016 (version 4) | ecosystem: Environmental > Terrestrial > Soil > Grasslands | place: USA: Hopland... | reverse complement strand
GTTGCAAAAACAGGTTCATATACCACTACATCCTTCCACAAATTGAATGACCGGTCGCCGATCTTTATTGTGCTGCGATCACTTACTCGTTCGCGGTTCAGGGAAAAGAACTGAAAATAGGTGCCGTCATCGCCAGCGGGTTCCAACCCGGCTTTACGCGCTTCTTCTGCCAACCAGACTGAGGCCTTTAACTCATCGAGCGTACCGGCTTCCCGGCCTCTGAAATGGTCATCGGCCAACCGGAACAGGTCGCGCTTCAGATCAGCCTGCTTAATAGCTTCCAGGGGTGCTTTTTTCGTTTGCGCAACACTTATATGAGTGCATAGTAAGTTAACAGCGAGAAGAGCAGCGAAGTTTTTCATGCCAGGTAATTTATGGGTAAATATATAAAAGAAAGGTGGGCCATTCGCCAGCTAGCGTATGACCCACCTTACTTCATATTATTAACCTATTAGTCCTTTAAGATCTTGAATTCTACACGACGGTTCAACTGACGGCCTTCATCGGTTTCGTTCGTAGCCACCGGCATGCTTTCACCATATCCTTTCGAGGTGATCCTGCTGGCAGGTATACCTTTCGAGATGATGTATTGCACGCACGATTTGGCACGATTGTCAGACAACCTGAAGTTATAATCGTCTGAACCCTTGCTATCCGTGTGCGCGCTTAACTCTATTTCAATGGATGGGTTTTCTTTCAACAGTTTAACCACACGGTCCAGTTCAACATCCGATTCCGGACGCAGGTCCCATTTATCGAAGTCGAAGAACACGTTGTTCAGGCGCACCACCTGGCCAATTTCAATGGGCACCAGGTACAGGTCTTTATGAATTTCCTGGAAACCAGCCTTCACCATAGAGTCGAGGTTCAGATTCTCGGAAATAGCAAAGAATTTATCGGCGCTGGCGCGAATGCTGTAGTTCTTATCGTAAGGCAATACAATTTTAAAGGCGCCATCGGTTGGGCTCGATAAACCATTTCCGGCCTCTACCCCATCGGGCAGGGTTTCATAAATAAGTGATGCACTGAGCGGTTGTTTTGTTTTGGCGTTATACACATTGCCGCTTACCAGTATTACCGGGTTTGGCTTTTCACGCTCCAACAACTTTACACGCACAATATCACTTTCGCCATAGGTGTCTTTATTACTGGTCAAATACGCATACTCTCCACCGGCATCCAGGGTAAAAAAGGCATCCCAGCCTTCGGTGTTTATGGGGGAACCTAAATTCACCGGCGTGCTCCATTTCGTCCAGGTTTTATCCAGCCTTTTGGTCATGTAAATATCATTATCGCCTAACCCACCGGGTTTGTCGCTGCTGAAATACATGGTAACACCATCAGCCGCAATGTAGGGGGTCATTTCGTTACCGGGATAATTTATTTCTTTACCAAGGCTCTTGGGCTCCGTCCAGCTACCATCGTCTTCGCGAAAGCACACAAAGAGGTCGTTATTGGGGCTGCCGGGGTCGGGTGACATATATAACACCAAGGCTTTCATGTCTGGTGACAAGGTTGCTCCCGACACCTGGCCATGATCGTATTTGTCGTATTTTTTAATATGCAGCATTTCCGGTTCGCTCCAGCGGCCATCGGCCTGACGGGTACAAAGACTTACGCCTTTTCCGAAAAAGGCACCCCCATTACCAAACGCCCCGCTGATCAAAATGCGATTTTTGTCGGGCGAGATCCAATACACCGCATTATACTGAGATGTATTCAGGGGAAATTTTAAATGGCGGGCTTCCTTCCACACACCGTTTGAATCCCGTTCAGCATACCAGATGTCCTGTGAATTAGGCACCGAATTATACTTGGTATTGGCGGGGTGGTTCTCACAAATAAAAAATAACAGGTTTCCGTCTGCCGACACGGTAGGACGTAACTCAGGAAGATCGGAGTTGATGTTCTCGCCTAAATTTTCGATCTTGATGATCGTATTAGACGTAATAATATTTTCCTTTTGCGCTATTAATTTGCCCGTATCACTTTGGTTGGACATCTGCGCAGTAGCCTGTTGCAGGCACAGGGCCAGGGCCAAAAAGGGTACTACTCTTCTCACTAGGTATGGATTTAATTACTTAATAACGTACAATTTAGCCGCGGATTGCATATTGCAACCCAGATTAAATATTTTATAGCCATACAAACGGCTTTTTTCTAATATATCAGGGTTAAAGCACCAAACAAACAGAATAAAATTCTAAAGTGTATAATTTTTACTGAACTTTATTCTAACAATTATTACCTTCACAGAACAGAGCATCACTGGCAGCTGCCCGAAGCTGTTCCTTTAACCACATCAACTTTTATAAATGACCCAACCAACTGCTATAGCCATGCCGGTTAAAAGTAAACGCCTTCATTCTATTGATCTGCTGCGGGGTACCTTTATGATCATTTTGGCGTTGGTTCATGTGCGCGATTATTTTCATGCGAGCGCTTTTTTATACGATCCCACCGATCTTACCAGAACCGATGTACCGTTGTTCTTTACCCGGTGGATCACCCATTTTTGTGCACCAATCTTTACTTTTCTCGCAGGCACTTCTGCATTTTTGAATGGGACGAAAAAAACTAAAAAAGAATTATCCTTTTTTCTTTTTACCCGGGGTTTATGGCTGGTAATTGCCGAAGTATTGATAGTTACCCTTGGCTGGACATTCAACCCGGCCTACCCGGTGCTGATACTGCAGGTTATCTGGGCCCTGGGCGTTAGTATGATGGTGCTGGCGGGTATGATCTATTTGCCGTTGACGGCTATCCTGGTTATTGGGCTGGCTTTGATTGGCGCGCATAACCTGATGGATGTGCCAGCCACTGCCGGTGCACATACTACCTCCTTCCTGATGGGTGTGCTGCATGAACAACACTTCTTTTTCATGAAGCCGTTTTCCATTATGATGGGTTACCCGGTTACGCCCTGGATAGGTATAATGCTCGTTGGTTATGCTTTTGGCCAGTTGTACCTGCCTACTTTTGAGGCCGGTAAAAGAAGAAAGACTTTGATCAGTTTGGGATTGGCCGCCATCGCGCTGTTCATTATCATTCGCTTTATTAATATGTATGGCGATCCTCACCCCTGGTCGGCACAAAAATCACCGGTATTTACGGTATTGTCGTTTTTAAATACTACCAAGTATCCGCCATCTTTATTATACATCTTAATGACGTTAGGACCTGCCCTATTGTTTCTCGCATTTGCAGAAAAGCCATTGAACAGGCTGTCTGAAAAAGTGGTGGTGTTCGGCCGCGTACCCATGTTCTATTACCTGTTGCATATTTATTTAATCCATATTATGGCGGTAATTGCGGCGACTATCTCGGGCTTCAAATGGAGCGATATGGTATTGACGGGCTGGGTTAGTATGAATGCCCAGTTGAAAGGCTTTGGCTACAGCCTCGCATTTGTGTACGTATTATGGATTCTAATTATTGTTGGCGTTTACCCGCTTTGCAAATGGTACGATAACTATAAACAGGCCAACCGGTCAAAGTGGTGGTTGAGTTATATATAAATAAATCTGTCATAGCCTGCCCGGATGTATCCTGGCAGGCGCTGACAGATCCACATAAAACATATTAATATTGAATTACTTAGTAAACTAATCATCCCTTCCCGACAACACCTGTAGCAAAAACAACCTTCTTAATTTCACTTCCATTGTAATCTCCCTGTAATCATTCAACTGCCAATGCAGCAGTTGCGAACAACTGTTTGTCATATAAATGAGCGACATCTCCCTCCACGCAAAATTTACTAGCCTGAACGAGTATCCAGTTTCAACCAGTTCTAAACTTCATTACAAGATCCTGCCCTGAATACATACGCAAAACGGAACCAAATTATGGTAATGAGAGAGCCATTTCGCGGCATTTCATTACCAGGGGCACTGTATTGTTTAACCAAACATACGATCACCATGAGAAAACTCTTAGCATTACTGCTACTTACGTGCATGCTTACTACAGCATACGCTCAAACTAAATCGGTAAGCGGAAAAATTACTGATGCTACCGGCACTCCATTACAAAGTATTTCAGTCATCATTAAAGGAACGTCATCAGGCACCACCACAGGCGCCGATGGCACCTTTAAATTAACTGTTCCTGAAAATGCCACGCTGGTGTTTTCAGGGGTTGGTTATGAACCAACAGAAATGAGTGTTCGAAACCGTAGTACTTTTGAGATACAGTTATCTACGGAAATAAAAGCGCTCAGCGAAATAGTAGTAACCGGTACAGGGGTGGCTACGGAAAAGAAAAAACTTTCTATAGACGTCGCCAGCGTGGGCAAAAAAGACATGGCGCAATCCGCTATACTTTCCATTGACCAGGCGTTGATAGGAAAAGTGGCCGGTGCGCAAATACAAACCAATTCGGGCGAACCGGGACAAAAAGCGAATATCATTTTACGTGGTATCAACTCCCTCGGTTCTTCAAACCCGATAATACTGGTAGATGGGGTTCAGGTAACAGACATAAACGGTTTGGATGTTTCAAATGTTGACCACGTAGAAATTGCCAAAGGACCTTCAGCCGGCATGCTGTATGGCGCACAGGGCGCCAATGGCGTTATTCAGATATTTACCAAGAAGGGCAGTAAGAACAAACCTATATCAATTACCCTGATGTCGAAAGTAAGTATTGATAAAGTTATTCTGGGAAAAGACAAAACGCTTAGCGCCAAATACCACCACTTTACCGAAGATGCCAATGGGAATATCCTGGATCGTAATGGCGATGTGTTGAAACCTGACAGCCTGGGCATGTGGCCCGAACCTGCCGAAGATGATTTCAACACCAACTACGATCTGAAAAATGATAAAACCTACCCGGCCAATCTGCCATTGTACAACCACCTTGAACAGGCTTATAAAACAGCCACTTCAACAACCAACTCATTAGGTATTTCCGGTGGTGGCAACAAGACCGATTATTCATTTACATTATCACATATTGATCAGCAAAACGTGCTTTCCAATCACTTGCGGCGCACCAATCTTTCCGCCAACCTGGGGTTTGAACTGTTCAAAGGATTTACCGCCCGTAATAGCACCCAGGTAGTGTTGCAGGATGAAAACCTGCTGTCGGGCACCTATAATGTAGGCTCACGCATTCTGTTCAATGTAGACGAGCTTTTTAAAGGCACCAACAATAATAGGTTTGAAATGATCAACTCCTATCCGTGGATCGACTTTAGGTCAAAATACCCGGGTACCGATTTAACCGTTGTACGGCCAAGAGATGAAAACCAGCTGAACGTATTGTCAGAAAAAGACTGGCATTCCCGCTTCAGCAAAGACACCCGCATCATCAACAACAGCAACCTGAATTATAAATTCCCGAGTTTTGTTGAACTGGATTTTAAATATGGAATTGAATTATGGAATTCAGAGTACCAGGACCTTTACAGGAACCAGGAAGCTGCGCCACAGGTAGCACTGGGTTTCTGGGGCGCCACGCCAGCGGGCTCCGTACGCGACGACCATGCCCGGTCAATTTATCAAAATGCCCTCTCTTCTATTTATGTAAGGACCGATTTTAAAAAAGACTTCAAGATAGATGTGCCCATTACTACCAGCACGCAGGTTTCTTATGACTGGCGCAAGCTGCAGTACAATTCTTTCTTTGCACAGGGTTTGAACCTGCCGGCCTACCCGCCCGCCAATATTTCATCGGCAGCCCAAAAAACAAGCGGGGATGGCAGCTTTGAATACATCACTTACGGTTACCTGGTGAACCAGACAATCGACTTCGGCAGTTTGTTTGGCATTACAGGCGGCTTCCGTTCAGACTACAACTCGCAATTCGGCGATCAAAAGAAACCATTCACCTTTGGCCGCGGAACGGCTTATATCAGGCCATCGGAAATACTGAAAATAAACAAACTCACTGAATGGAAGATCAGGGGTGCATACGGCGCAGCCGGTATTCCGCCAAACGAGTTTGATGGTGAATATTATTCGCGCCAAACAACACTTAGCTCGGCACAATTGGGTGATGGTGTTGGCTTGTACCTGCCCAATATTCTGGGTAACAAGAATCTGAAGGTGCAGGTAGTAAGGGAACTGGAAGTTGGTACAGATGTAATAATCACACCCGGATCGAAAGAATGGTTGAACAGGATCAGCTTGTCGGCCACTTACTGGCACAAGAGCAATAAAAATAATATCCAGTATGTTGACCTGGCACCCAGCAGCGGCGCGCAGCAGATCAGGGACAACCTGATCGACCTCACCGTAAAAGGCGCTGACCTGAGCCTCGACGCCGGTATGTACACCAGTAAAAAGGTTGACTGGCAACTGGGCGTTCGCTTTGGTACTTTCAAAACCAAAGTAGATAAGGTGGCCAACGGACGCGATTTTGTTAACGGGTTGTTCGTGGTGAAACAGGGCGAATCGCTCGGTAATTTCTATGCGGTCACTCCATTAAGCAGTATCGATCAAATCCGCCCTACCGATAAATCGAGATACATACCCGAAGCAGATGCCTCCCAATACGAGGTAGTTAATGGCATTGTCGTAAACAAAACTACCAAGCGGGCCGTACTTACCGATGCCACCGACCAGCACATAACAGGTAATGCCTATCCTGATTTTACCATGTCGTTCTTTAATACAGTAACCCTTTGGCAGCGATTAAGCATCGCCATGCAGTGGGACTGGTACCAGGGTAATGAAATATATAACCTTACAAGACAATGGATGTACCGGGACAGAATACATAAGGATTTTGACAAATCGATCACCATCAATGGACAAACCGGCGCCTTTGTGAATTTTTATAACAGCTTATACAATAGTGTGCAGCGAACAGGCTGGTTTGTTGAAGACGGAACGTTCTGGCGCATGCGTGACCTTACCCTAACTTATCAGTTGGGCAGCGCCTTGCACGTACCATGGGTGAAAGGAATAGCGTTGACAGCTTCGGGCCGCAACCTGTTAACTATTACTCATTACACCGGGCTCGATCCGGAAGCTACTTCGGCACAGGACAGCCAGGGTAATAAAACAGTGGGTGCCGGATCGAATATCGGAGCAGACTATTTTGCCATTCCCAACCTGCGTTCGTACCAGTTCGGCATTAACCTTCAGTTCTAACCATCAATCTTCTTATTATGAAACGATATCTCATATATATAATACTAATTGTTTTCATTGCAGGGGCTTGTAAAAAATCTTCCCTTGAATTAAACGATCCCAATAAACCAATACCCGAACAATCATTAATAACCGAGGCTGGGTTAAAGAACTTCTCATTGGGTATCCTGCAAAAAATGATGGCGAATGTGCCCGATGAAGGCCTTACCAATATTTTCCACATAGCACTTAACAACCATAGTATTCTGGGCGATGAAGCGTATACCCCATACGGCAATTATGGATTTCGCTGGGTTGACCAGGTATATAAGATCACCCTGCCAAACGGTACTGTAATCACAAATCCTAATGGGGTTGATCAAAAGACCCAGTTAAAAGGGTTTGATTCAAGAGATGCGGGCGAACGGAATGCTTTTCAGTATGAGTGGTCAAGCTGTTATTACATTATAGCCCAGGCCAACCAGTTACTAACTGCATTGGATAATCCGGCGCTTAACCTGAGCGGCGATGCCGCCAACAAGAAAAACGTTTTCAAAGCCTGGGCATTGTGGTGGAAGGGATATGCCTACTCCCGCATTGGCTCTATGTATCTCGCCGGTGTAATCACCAATGAGGCCGGTAAAACCAATGGAGATTTTGTCGATCATACCGCCATCCTGGCCGAAGCAAACAAGAACCTGAATGATTGTCTTACCACCTTAAACGCAACAACCGCAACAGACGAGTATACCGATATTATGAAAGGCATTGTTGCCTCATTTAATGATAAAAACGATGTGGTAACGCCCGACATGTGGAAGCGGCAGATCTATTCATTACAGGCGCGCAATCTGATGGCCAATAAAAAGGTCACCGATATGACCGCTGCCGACTGGCAACAGATCATTACCCTTGCCGACCAGGGCATTCAGGCTACTGATAATATTTTCAGATTTGGTATGGACCCCAGTGGCACCAATGACGTGTCCCTGGGACAATTCCATCCCTATTATTATTTGGGCGAAGTAGTTCAATTTTCGTTTGTAAGTGAACGGTTGATCCAGGAATTTAAACCCGGTGATAACCGGTTTAAGATCGGTTTCAAACCCTTTTCAGTACCTAAAGTAAATGAAAGAGGGCGGGGCCTGCAATTCGGCACCCGGTGGAACCCTGTTTTTATAGAAGACGGTGGTTTGTATGCTACCGGAAACAATGCCGGGCTTGTTCCCTGGGCTTGCAGTTATGAAGAGAATGCCCTGATGAAAGCAGAAGCGTTGATTCGTACCGGTAGTATTGAACCTGGTTTGCAATTGGTTGATGCAGTACGTGACTTTCAACATTCCGGCTTGGCGCATGTGGCTGGAACCGGGTTGAACGCCGCCCAGGCACTTGAAGAATTCAGAAGGGAAAGAAGAGTAGCGCTGTTTTTGTGGGGGACCGCTTTTTATGATGCCCGCCGCTGGGGCGTTACCAAACCAGCCTCGGAAGGTGGTGGCCGGGCCAATGCCATTGTAATTGTACCCGGAAACTTATTAACACCGCCTCAAACGGGTTCAGTACCCACACCGTGCTTTATAGAGTATAACTATATGGATTACTGGAGTGTGCCCCAGAATGAAATTGATTTTAACACACCCGCTGGTAGTGTAAGTACTCCTTTGAAAAATTAAAAGGGAATGCTTGTTTCGAAGGCCGGCTCTCTCACCGCTCTTAAAAGAGTTATTGGTGGGAGAGCTTTTTTAATACCGTTGGTTGAACCGGCGTTAGCGACAATTGCATGTTGGAAATTGTTTCTGAATGACCCAGAAACAAATAACCACCGGTTCTTAATTTCTCCGCCAGCTTATTGATTACGGCGCATTGCGTGGCCTTGTCAAAATAGATCAACACATTGCGGCAGAAAATTACGTCGAACTTATTGTGTACGTCATAAGTGTCATCCATCAGATTAAGCCGTTTAAAATCTGTTCTGGCGCGGGTTTCCGCATTTATACGAATGGTTTGCCTGGCCCTGTCCCTGCTGCGCAACAGGTATTTCTTGCGTAACCAAATGGAAATATCTGCAATGCGATCTTCGGTATACACCGCTTCAACCGCTTTTGCCAACATACTCAACGATACATCAGTGCCGGTTACATGGTAATCGGTACTGCTGATCTTTTCAGTAAATTCATGCAACACCATAGCCAGGGTGTACACTTCTTCTCCACTGGAACAACCGGCGCTCCACACTTTTATTTCTTTATAGCCATTATTACCCTCGCACAATTCGGGTAATACATGCTGGGTCAGAAAATCAAAATGGGATGGCTCCCTGAAAAAATCTGTTTTGTTGGTGGTTACTGTATCCACCATATGCACCATCTCATGCGTCATTCCCTGTTCACTGAACAAATATTCACAATACTCTTTATAAGAAGACATATTCAAAGCGGCCAGTCTTTTTTGCAGGCGGCATTCCAGCATTACTTTTTTTGCTTCGGGCATTTTTATGCCATAGGCATTGTTTATATAAGTACTTAACCGGTTAAAATCTCGCGTTGTCATGGCTTCATTTTTATTGTATTCAAACCTCAATACTGCTCGTAGTCATTATCCAGCTGGTCCTTCCGCGACAGATCTATAGACCACTGTTTTCCATTTTTGTTTACTGGCTGGGTTGTTATACTTTTTATAAAGGAACCATTTACGGGCGGTTGTTTTTTAATAGCAGTTCCCATAACCGGTTTATGCATTTTGGACGTATCTATCTTAAAGAAACCTACTGCCTGCCGCAGCTGTTCGGCCTGTACCATCAACTCTTCAGAACTGGCGGCCACCTCTTCAGATACGGCAGCATTCTGTTGTATTATAGTATTCAACTCCTGCAAGGCGCTGTTGATTTGTTCGGCATTTACTGTTTGTTCCCTACCTGAGGTGCTGATATCCTTTACAAGTAGGGAGGTTCTTTCAATTTCAGGCACTAATGCCGACAGTAGCTTCCCTGATCTGCTGGCGATATCGATTCCAGATGAAGAGAGCTGGTTTATTTCATTGGCGGCTGACTGGCTACGCTCGGCCAGCTTTTTT
>Ga0136846_1221259_pt1 | contig 10152 bp, 7 predicted proteins | sample HopSoiMetagenom2_FD_96841 | JGI IMG/M metagenome (GOLD analysis project Ga0136846, IMG submission 96841) | Grasslands soil microbial communities from Hopland, California, USA - 2 Assembly 2016 (version 4) | ecosystem: Environmental > Terrestrial > Soil > Grasslands | place: USA: Hopland... | reverse complement strand
GACGACCCGCAGGTGAACGAGGAATGGAACTGCGACAAGGGCCGCTGGGCGTTCACCTACACCACAGTCGGTGACCGCATCACCACCCCGCTCGTTCGCGACGACGACGGCAAGCTCCGGCCTGCGTCATGGTCAGAAGCACTCAGCATTGCGGGGGCGGGGCTGGCGGCCGCGAACGGCAGCGCCGGAGTCCTTGTCGGCGGGCGCAGCACCGTGGAGGACGCCTACGCCTACTCGAAGTTCGCACGGATAGTGCTGGGCACCAACGACATCGATTTCCGCGCACGGGCACACAGTGACGAGGAGACCGCGTTCCTGGCCGCGCACATCGCGGGCCAGCCGATGGCGGTCACCTACGCCGACCTGGACAGCGCCCCCGCGGTTCTGCTGGTGGGTTTCGAGCCAGAAGAAGAATCGCCGATCGTGTACCTGCGGCTGCGCAAGGCGGCCCGCAAGAACGCACTGCAGGTGTCCTCTATCGCGCCGTTCGCGACGCACGGGCTGACAAAGATGGCCGGCAAGCTCATCGAGTGCGTCCCCGGCGCGGAGGCCACCGCGCTCGACAACCTCGCCGACGACGCACAGCTGAAACTCCCTGGCGCGGTCATCCTGGCCGGCGAACGACTTGCCGGCTCGCCCGGAGCATTCTCGGCCGCAAGCAGACTGGCTGCGGCCACCGGTGCCCGGCTGGCGTGGGTGCCGCGGCGTGCCGGCGAACGCGGTGCCCTGGAAGCCGGTGCGCTGCCCGGCCTGCTGCCCGGCGGTCGCCCGATCGGCGAAGCGTCGGCCCGCGAGCAGGCCGCCGCCGCATGGAACGTGAACGAGCTGCCCACCGCCGACGGCCGTGACACCACAGCCATTCTGGCCGCTGCACGCGACGGTGAACTCGGCGCGCTGCTGATCGGTGGCGTCGAGCTCGCCGACCTGCCCGACCCCGACGCCGCGCTCAAGGCCGTCGACGCCGCGCCGTTCGTGGTCAGCCTGGAGTTGCGGGAGAGCGCGGTGACGGCGCTGGCAGACGTCGTGTTCCCGGTGGCGCCGGTAGTGGAGAAAGCCGGTTCATTCATCAACTGGGAAGGGCGGATTCGGCCGTTCGAGCCGTCCCTGCAGACCAACTTCTACCCCGACCTGCGGGTGCTGAACTTCCTCGCCGACGAGATCGGCGTCGACCTCGCCCTGCCGACAGCGTTGGCCGCAGGCGAAGAAATGGCTCGCCTCGGGCTGTGGGCCGGTACGCGCCCCGACGCTCCACAGGTGTCGCCCGAGCGGCAGACACCGCCCGGCGCGGGTAAGGCGGTGCTTGCCAGTTGGCGCATGCTGCTCGATGCCGGGCGGCTGCAGGACGGCGAGCCCCATCTCGCCGGAACGGCGCTGCCGCCGGTCGCGCGGCTGTCGGCGGGCACTGCGGGCGGAATCGGCATTGCCGATGGCGATTTGGTCACGGTCAGCAGCGATCGGGGCGCTATCACTTTGCCGCTTGCCGTCACCCAGATGGCAGACGGCGTGGTGTGGTTGCCGCTGAACTCCGTCGGCTCCGGCGTACACCAACAGCTCGGCGTGACCACCGGTGCCGTCGTATCGATCGGGCGGGCAGAGCAGTGACGTATCCCGATCCGACGCTGTTCGGCCACGACCCGTGGTGGCTGATTCTCGCCAAGGCACTCGGGATCTTCGTGTTCCTCCTGCTGACAGTGCTCGTGGCGATCCTGGCCGAGCGCAAGATCCTCGGGTGGATGCAGATGCGCCCCGGCCCCAACCGGGTCGGCCCGTGGGGCCTGTTGCAGTCGCTGGCAGACGGCATCAAGCTGGCCCTCAAGGAAGCGATCATCCCGGCCGGGGTCGACAAGTTCGTCTACCTTGTGGCCCCGGTCATTTCGGTCATTCCCGCGTTCCTGGCGTTCGCCGTCATCCCGATGGGCGGCGAGGTGTCGGTGTTCGGGCACCGAACCGCGTTGCAGTTGACCGACATGCCCGTCGCGGTGCTCTACATCCTTGCGGTCACATCGATCGGCGTATACGGCATCGTGCTTGCCGGCTGGGCGTCCGGGTCCACCTACCCTCTGCTGGGCGGGCTGCGCTCGAGCGCACAGGTGATCTCGTACGAGATCGCAATGGCGCTGTCGTTCGCGGCGGTCTTCATCTACGCAGGCACCATGTCGACCTCGGGCATCGTCGCCGCCCAGCAGGGCACCTGGTACGTCTTCCTGCTGTTGCCGTCCTTCTTGGTGTATCTGACTGCGATGGTCGGCGAAACCAACCGCGCGCCGTTCGATCTGCCTGAGGCCGAGGGGGAGCTCGTCGGCGGATTCCACACCGAGTACTCGTCACTGAAGTTTGCGATGTTCATGCTCGCCGAGTACGTCAACATGACCACGGTTTCGGCGCTGGCCTCCACATTGTTCCTCGGCGGCTGGCACGCCCCGTGGCCGATCAACATGTGGGACGGCGCCAACACAGGCTGGTGGGCGCTGATCTGGTTCATCGCCAAGGTGTGGACGTTCCTGTTCTTCTTCATGTGGCTGCGCGCGACACTGCCCCGGCTGCGCTACGACCAGTTCATGGGGCTGGGCTGGAAGGTCCTCATCCCGGTGTCGCTGGTGTGGATCATGATCGTCGCGATCACCCACAGCCTGCGCACCCACGGCTACGGCGCGGCGGCGACCGGATTGATCACGGCAGGCATTGTGGTGGCCTTGATCCTGCTGTTCGCGCTGTGGCGGGCGTTGCGAGCCAGGACTATTCGAAATCTCCCGCAACCAGTCGGCGGTGAGGGCGGCTTCCCCGTGCCGCCGCTGCCCGGCCAGCGGACTACCCCAACGAAGGAGCGAGCAGATGCCTAAGTTCCTCGACGCGATCAAGGGTTTCCGTGTCACGTTCGGCACGATGTTCAAGAAGCAGATCACCGAGCAGTACCCGGAGAAGCCCGGACCGGTCGCACCCCGCTATCACGGCCGCCATCAGCTCAACCGGTATCCGGATGGGCTGGAGAAATGCATCGGCTGCGAGTTGTGCGCCTGGGCCTGCCCGGCGGACGCCATCTACGTCGAAGGCGCGGACAACACTGCCGAGGAACGGTATTCGCCCGGCGAACGCTTCGGGCAGGTCTACCAGATCAACTATCTGCGCTGCATCGGCTGCGGGTTGTGCATCGAGGCCTGCCCCACCCGCGCACTGACGATGACCAACGAGTACGAGATGGCCGACGACAACCGCGCCGACCTGATCTGGGGCAAGGACAAGCTGCTCGCACCACTGCAGCCAGGGATGGAGCCTCCGCCGCATGCGATGGCGCCCGGTAGCACGGATGACGACTACTACCTCGGGAAGATCAAACCCATCACCCAGGATGCGCGGTGAGGATCGACTACCTCGCCGCGCTCAGCGCCGATACGGCGGGGCACACCTCGACGTCCGAGGCGGTGATGTTCTGGGTGCTCGCGGTCGTGGCGGTGGTCGGGGCAATCGGTGTGGTGGCCGCGCCGAAGGCGGTCTACTCAGCGATGTCCCTGGCCAGCACGATGATCGCGCTGGCGGTGCTCTACATCGCGCAGGACGCACTGTTCCTGGGCATCGTGCAGGTGGTGGTCTACACCGGCGCGGTGATGATGCTGTTCCTGTTCGTGGTGATGCTGATCGGCGTCGACCTGTCCGAATCGCTGGTGGAAACCATTCGCGGACAACGCATCGCGGCGATCGTGACCGGTGTCGGCTTCGGGGTTCTGCTCATCGCCGGGATCGGGAACGTATCGGTGGCCGGGTTCACCGGCCTCGGGCAGGCCAACGCGGGCGGCAACGTCCAGGGGCTGGCGGCGCTGATATTCACCAAGTACCTGTGGGCGTTCGAGCTCACCGGCGCGCTGCTCATCACGGCCGCCCTGGGCGCCATGGTGCTGGCCCACCGCGAACGATTCGAACGCCGCAAGACCCAGCGCGAGCTCGCCGCCGAGCGGTTCCAGCCCGGCGGCCATCCCGGGACATTGCCCAACCCCGGTGTGTACGCACGGCACAACGCCGTCGACGTGCCGGCACGGCTGCCAGACGGAAGGGGTTCGGAACTGTCGGTGAGTGCGATCCTGCAGAGACGCCCAGTCGCTGAGACCAACGGCAGAGGTGAGGACTGATGAATCCTGACAATTACCTCTATTTGTCGGCGTTGTTGTTCACGATCGGCGCGGCGGGAGTGCTGTTGCGCCGCAACGCCATTGTCATGTTCATGTGCGTGGAGTTGATGCTGAATGCGGCTAATCTGGCGTTCGTAGCGTTCTCCCGCATGCACGGCCATCTGGACGGTCAAGTGGTGGCGTTTTTCACCATGGTGGTCGCCGCGTGTGAGGTGGTGGTCGGCCTGGCGATCATCATGACGGTCTTCCGAACCCGCCGCTCGGCCTCGGTCGACGAAGCCAGTCTGCTGAAAAACTAAGGCTGCCATGACAACTCTGGTGTGGCTGGTGATCGCCCTCCCGCTGGCCGGAGCGGCGATCCTGCTGCTCGCGGGCCGACGATCCGATGGCTGGGGTCACCTGCTGGGCTGCCTGGCAGCGCTCGCGTCGTTCGCCGCAGGCGTCGTGCTGTTCGTCGACATGCTCGGCCGTCACGCAGAAGACCGGATAGTTCATCAGGCGCTGTTCTCGTGGGTGCCGGTTGGCGGCCTGCACGTGGACTTCGGCCTGCAACTGGACGCGCTGTCGATGTGTTTCGTGCTGCTGATCACCGGCGTCGGCTCACTGATCCACATCTATTCGATCGGCTACATGGCCGAAGATCCGGGTCGCAGGCGGTTTTTCGCCTACCTCAACCTGTTTCTGGCGGCCATGCTGCTGTTGGTGCTGGCCGACAACTACCTCGGCCTGTACGTCGGGTGGGAAGGCGTGGGTCTGGCGTCGTACCTGCTGATCGGGTTCTGGGCGCACAAGCCGTCGGCCGCCACCGCAGCCAAGAAGGCGTTTGTGGTCAACCGCGTCGGCGACATGGGCCTGGCCATCGCGCTGATGGTGATGTTCGCCTACATCGGATCCATCTCCTTCGCCGGTGTGTTCTCGGCCGCACCCAAACTCGGTGAAGGCACACTCACCGCGATCGGGCTGCTGCTGTTGTTGGCCGCGTGCGGCAAGTCGGCGCAGGTGCCGCTGCAGTCCTGGCTGGGCGACGCGATGGAGGGCCCCACCCCGGTGTCCGCCCTCATCCACGCCGCCACCATGGTCACCGCGGGCGTGTACCTGATCGTGCGCTCGGGTCCGGTGTTCGACCTCGCGCCGAACGCACAGCTGGGAGTGGTCATCGTCGGCGCTGTGACCCTGCTGTTCGGCGCGATCGTGGGCTGCGCCAAGGACGACATCAAGAAAGCGCTTGCGGCTTCGACCATGAGCCAGATCGGCTACATGGTGCTGGCCGCCGGGCTGGGCCCGGCCGGATACGCGTTCGCGATCATGCACCTGCTCACCCACGGCTTCTTCAAAGCGGGTCTGTTCCTGGGCGCGGGGTCGGTCATGCATGCGATGAACGACGAGGTGAACATGCGCCGCTACGGCGGGCTGCGCAAAGCGCTGCCGATCACCTTCGTGACGTTCGGCCTCGGATACCTCGCGATCATCGGCGTGCCGCCGCTGGCCGGGTTCTTCTCCAAGGATGCCATCATCGAGGCCGCCCTTGGCGACGGCGGACCCCGCGGCCTCGTCCTGGGCGGGGCCGCGCTGCTGGGCGCTGGCATCACCGCGTTCTACATGACGCGGGTGATGCTGATGACGTTCTTCGGGGAAAAGCGCTGGGCTTCCGAGGCGAGCGAAGCGACGGGAAACAGACCGGTTGTGCATCCGCATGAGGCGCCCGCGGTGATGACCTGGCCGATGATTCTGTTGGCCGTCGGCTCGGTGGCCTCCGGTGGCTTCTTCGCCATCGGCGGCACCCTGCAGGACTGGCTCGAACCGGTCGTCGGAGCTCACGAAGCCGCACACGCGACCCCGGTATGGGTGGCCACCACCGTGATCCTCGTCGTGGTCGCCGCCGGCATCGCGATCGCCTACCGCATGTACGGCACACGTGACGTCCCAGAAGAAGTGCCCGCCGGCTCCGCACTCACCATGGCGGCGCGGCAGGATCTCTACGGCGACGCATTCAACGAGCGGGCATTCATGCGGCCCGGACAGCTCCTCACCAACGGTCTCGTCGAAATCGACGACGACGCGGTGGACGGCGCCGCCAACGGGCTGGCCACGCTCGTCGGCCGCATCTCGGACGGATTCCGGCAGCTGCAAACCGGTTTCGCCCGCTCGTATGCCCTCTCGATGTTGGCCGGAGCGGCCCTCGTGGTCGCCGCGATCCTGGCGGTGCAGCTGTGGTGACCTCCCTTCCGTGGCTCACGATCCTGTGGGCGATCCCAATGGCCGGCGCGGCACTGGTCATGCTGCTGCCCGCGGCGCGACGCGCCGTGGCCAAATGGCTCGCGCTGTTCGTTTCGATCGCCGTCCTCGCGGTGACAGTGGTGGTCGCGGTAGGATTCAAGCCCGGCGGCGGCCAGTATCAGTTCGTCGAATCCCACACGTGGATCCCGTCATTCGGCACCGGCTACATCCTCGGCGTCGATGGCATCGCGCTCGCCCTGGTTGTGCTGACGGCCGTGCTTGTGCCACTGCTGATCATCGCGGGCTGGAACGACGCCCGCGACCAGATCAGCTGGGGCGGCCGGTCGGTGCACACGTACTTCGCGCTGACGCTGGCGGTCGAGGGCATGGTGCTGATGTCGCTGGTCTCGCTGGACGTGCTGCTGTTCTACGTGTTCTTCGAGGCCATGCTCATCCCGATGTACTTCCTGATCGGGGGTTTTGGGGAGAACAGGGCTCAGTCTTCAAAGGCGGCGGTGAAGTTCCTGCTGTACAACCTGTTTGGCGGCTTGATCATGCTCGCCGCGGTGATCGGCCTGTACGTGGTGACCGCGCAGAGCGACGCGTTCGCGGCGGGCACCTTCGACTTCCGCCAGATCGTCGCGGCGGTGTCCAGCGGTCAGTTCGTCCTCAGCCCGGCAGTGATGAACCTGTTGTTCGGCGGGTTCATGTTCGCGTTCGCGGTCAAGGCGCCGCTGTGGCCGTTCCACCGGTGGCTGCCCGACGCCGCTGTCGAGGCCACCCCGGCCAGCGCCGTGCTGATGATGGCCGTCATGGACAAGGTCGGCACGTTCGGCATGCTGCGCTACTGCCTGCAGCTGTTCCCGGACGCCTCAATGTATTTCAGGCCGCTGATCATCACGCTGGCGGTGATCGGCATCGTCTACGGCGCGATCCTCGCGATCGGCCAGGTCGACGTGATGCGGCTGATCGCCTACACGTCCATATCCCACTTCGGGTTCATCATCCTCGGCATCTTCGTGATGACCAGCCAAGGCCAATCCGGGTCGACGCTCTACATGGTCAACCACGGCATATCCACCGCGGCACTGTTCCTGATCGCCGGATTCCTGGTGTCGCGCAGGGGCACCCGCCTGATCAACGCCTACGGCGGCGTGCAGAAGGTCGCGCCCGTGCTGGCCGGCACCTTCCTGGTCGCCGGCCTCGCGACGTTGTCGCTACCCGGCCTCGCGCCGTTCATCAGCGAATTCCTGGTCCTGATCGGAACATTCACGCGCTACCCGGTATTCGCGGTCTTCGCGGCCACGGCGCTGGTGCTGTCCGCGGTCTACATCCTGTGGATGTACCAACGGATGATGACCGGCCCGGTCAAGGACGGCAACGAGCGCCTGCGTGACCTGCTGCCCCGCGAAATCCTCGTCGTCGCACCTCTTATCGCACTGCTGCTGGTGCTCGGGGTGTACCCGAAACCCGCTCTTGATGTGATCAACCCCGCGGTCAGCCACACGCTGACCACCATCAACCAGCCTGACCCGGCAGCCAAGATCGCGGAAGGGCCGTCACGATGACTCAAGCTCTTGGGCTGCCTACCCCCAGCGTCGAATACGGCCTGCTCTCCCCCATGCTGATCGTGCTCGGGGTGGCCGTCGTCGGTGTCCTGGTCGAGGCGTTCCTGCCCCGTCAGCAGCGCTACGCCGCCCAGCTGGTGCTCAGCCTCGGCGGGCTGGTCGCCGCGTTCGTGGCGGTCGTCGGGCTCGCTCGCGACCTGCACGGCGGCACGGGACGCACGGCCGTGATGGGTGCCGTCGCCGTCGACGCCCCGACCTTGTTCCTTCAGGCCACCATCCTGCTGGTCGGCGTGCTCGGCATCCTGCTCATCGCCGAACGGCGCATCGCGGCGCCGGCCGAGAGCGAAACCGGCCCGGGCCTGGATGCATTCACCCCGCAGGCGTCGGCGGTCGCAGGCAGTGTCGTCGAGAAGCTGGCCACCAAGGCCGGTGTCGTGCAGACCGAGGTGTTCCCGCTCACGATGTTCGCCATCGGCGGCATGGTGTTGTTCCCGGCCTCAGATGACCTGCTGACGATGTTCATCGCGCTCGAGGTGCTGTCCCTGCCGCTGTACCTGCTGTGCGGGCTGGCCCGCCGGCGGCGCCTGCTCTCGCAGGAAGCGTCGGTGAAATACTTTCTGCTTGGCGCGTTTTCATCGGCTTTCTTCCTGTACGGCGTTGCCATGCTGTACGGGTACGCCGGCACACTGGATCTCGGCGGCATCGCCGACGCGGTGGCCGCCGGCTCGGGCAAGACGTCGCTGGCTCTGATCGGCACCGGGCTGCTGCTTGTCGGTGTGCTGTTCAAGGTCGGGGCAGTGCCGTTCCACTCCTGGATTCCTGACGTGTACCAGGGCGCTCCCACGCCGATCACCGCGTTCATGGCCGCCGCGACCAAGATCGCCGCATTCGGTGCGATGCTGCGCATCTTCTACATCGCGCTGCCCGGTCTGCGGGACGACTGGCGCCCGGTGATGTGGGCGATCGCGATCCTGACGATGGTGGTCGGCACCGTCACGGCCGTGACCCAGAACGACGTCAAGCGGATGCTGGCGTATTCGGCCGTGGCGCACACCGGGTTCATCCTGACCGGCGTCATCGCCCAGAACGAGGCGGGCGTGTCCTCGACGCTGTTCTATCTGTTCGCCTACGGGTTCAGCACCGTCGGCGCGTTCGCGGTGGTTGGTCTGGTACGAAACGCCGAGGGCGAGGAAGACACCGCGCTCGCCCGGTGGGCGGGTCTCGGCCGGCGGTATCCCGTTGTCGGCATTGTGTTTTCGTTGTTCCTGCTCGCCTTCGCCGGTATCCCGCTGACGAGCGGGTTTGTCAGCAAGTTCGCGGTGTTCAAGGCCGCGGGCGAGGGCGGCGCGATTCCGCTCGTCGTCATCGGTGTCATCGCCAGCGCTGTTGCCGCGTACTTCTACGTGCGGGTCATCGTGTTGATGTTCTTCACCGAGCCGCCCGACGACGCACCCGCCGTCGTCGTTCCCAGTGTGTTGAGCACGGCCGTCGTCACGATCACCGCGGCGGTCACATTCGCCCTTGGGGCACTGCCGCAGCCGCTGCTGGACCTGGCGAACACCGCCAACCAGTTCCTGCGCTAGCTTCCCAGCATGACGGAACCGCTTGTCCTGACCGCCGACCATGGCGCGGTCAGGCTGCTGACGCTGAACCGGCCCGAGGCTCGGAATGCGTTGAGCCGCGACCTGATCCGCGCCGCCTACACCTCACTCACCGAGGCCGATGCCAACGACGCTGTGCGGGCGGTGGTGCTGACCGGGGCCGATCCGGCGTTCTGCGCCGGCGTCGATCTCAAGGAGGCGCAGCGCGACGGGCTGAAGTACTTCGAGGAGTTCCGGTCGCAAAGCTGCATCGCCGCCGTCGCGAAGATGCGCACGCCGATCGTCGGCGCGATCAACGGCTCCTGCTTCACCGGTGGACTGGAGATGGCGCTCGGCTGCGACTTCCTCGTGGCCTCGGAGCGGGCGGTGTTCGCCGACACGCACGCCCGCGTCGGCATCCTGCCCGGCGGCGGCATGACGGCACGCCTGCCCCAGGTCGTCGGGCTGGCGATGGCACGACGGTTGTCGATGACGGGTGAGGTCGTCGACGCGGGCCGCGCCGAGCGCATCGGGTTGGTCACCGAGGTGGTGGCTCACGACCTGCTGCTCGACCGGGCGCTCGAGCTCGCCAGCCACATCGCGGAGGTGCCCGGCCAGGTGATGTTGGGGCTCAAGGAGATCTACACGACCGGCGCCGCCGCCGTG
>Ga0136846_1213716_pt1 | contig 10152 bp, 6 predicted proteins | sample HopSoiMetagenom2_FD_96841 | JGI IMG/M metagenome (GOLD analysis project Ga0136846, IMG submission 96841) | Grasslands soil microbial communities from Hopland, California, USA - 2 Assembly 2016 (version 4) | ecosystem: Environmental > Terrestrial > Soil > Grasslands | place: USA: Hopland... | reverse complement strand
TCCTTGCTCAGGAACGCGCGGTGGCCGCTGGCCGAGCCTTCGTAGTCCTCGTGCTGCGTGCGCTGGTCGGCCTGCACCTTCCAGTAGAACTCGCCGAGGACGTAGGTCGTCTGGGAGGCGTACGTCCAGCGCCGTGCATACGTGCCGCCGTACCACGTGGCCGACTGGCCGCGCACTTCCGGCACGCCGGTGAGCACGCGCACGACGCTCCAGCCCTCGTTGGTGTCGACGAGGAAGGCGAAGCCTTCCTGGCGGTTGTACAGCAGGTATTCGCGCCAAGCCTCGGCCTCGTCGGAGCCGGCCGGCATCAGCTCCATGCGCTCCATGTAGCCGACGACCTGCCACGGCAACGGCGCGGCGCCGCTGGGGATCGGCAGCGTGCCGGTGCGGCCCAGCGGGATGCCCGGCTCCATGCGGTTGCGCTGCGCGTAATGCGCCATGTCGGGACCGATGCCCCTGGACAGGTCGACCACCGACTTGCAGCTGTCGCACACCACCGATTGCGTGGTGGCCAGCGTGATCTTCAGCGGCGCGCCGCAGTTCGGGCACGGCGGCGACTGCGCCTGGATCGTCTTCTCGCCGGCGCCGCCGATGCCGGCCTCGCGCAGGCCGGACATCTTCAGGTCGGCCAGGCGCACCGAACGGCCGATGGACCAGCTCGTGAGCGTGCCGTCGACCGACTCCAGCGTGCCCACCTCGTCGGCGGTGTTGCGCAGGTCGGAGACGACGATCGCGCGATCGGACGGTGGCGGCTGCACCAGCTCGCCCTGCGCGGCGATCAGCGTCGCGCGCACGACCGAGGCGACGCGCCACGGGCGGCCGTCGACGGTGGCCGGTGCGCCGGCCTGCAGTCGTTCGGGCAGCGGCGTGCCAGCCGCCAGCGGCAGGTCGAACGCGAAGACGTAGCGGCCGTTGTCCTCCGACAGCCAGCCGCTGCGGCCGTTGTCGAACAGCGCGTGCCACTCGTTCCACGGGCCGGCGTCGGTGCCGAACTGCAGGCGGCCGACGAGCATGAAGCTCGTGCCCTGGTAGCTGCCGCTGGCGCCGATGGCCAGCGGCGTGAAGTCGTCGAAGACCTCGGCGCTGGTGCCGATCTTGCGCAGCGACTCGCCGTCGCGCACGAGCGTGCTGCGGCAGAAGCTGCAGACGGCGCTGGCCGAGGCCGGCGAGAGGAAGTCGACCGGCGCGCCGCAGTTGGGACACGCCGCGCGCCAGGCGCGTTGAGGGGCGGTGGCCATCAGGCGGCCATCCCCGCGGGCGGGCGCGCCGACGCGTCACGCGCGTGCGCGGTCACGCCCGACGCCCGCAGGATGCGCCGACGATGATGGGGGCGGGCCTCACAGCTTCTTCAGCAGCTCGGTCTTCTTGGCGGCGAACTCTTCCTCGGTGAGGATGCCCTTGGCCTTGAGCTCGCCCAGCTTCTCGATCAGCGCCATCACGTCCTGCACCGGCGGATGCTCGCCGCTGGCCTGCGCCGCGGTGGCGATGCCCGTGCCCAGGCCCTGCGCGATGTTGCCGGCCAGCACCTGGCCCAGCGCCACGCCCGCGCCCAGGCCCATGGCGCCGCCCGCGATGCCGCCGCCGCCGTCGCCCGCGGCCTTGGCCATGTCCGGGATCGACTGCGCGGTCTGGTACTGCATGAAGGCGCCCATGTTCTGGCCGACCATGCCCATGCCGATCTTCTGGTCGAGGATCTTCTGCAGCTCGTCGGGCAGCGAGACGTTCTGCACCGTGACGGCGTCGAGCGCCAGGCCCAGGTTGGCGAACGCCGGCGCGCACGCCGACTTGATCTGGGTGGCGAACTCGACCTGGTTGGCGGCGAGGTCCAGGAACGGGATGCCGCTCTGGGCCACGGCGTCGGACAGGTGCTGCAGCATCAGCCCGCGCAGCTGGCCGTCGATCTCCGCGACCGTGTAGGTGCCGCGCGTGCCCGAGACCTGCTGCTGGAACAGCTTGGGGTCGGCGACGCGCCAGGAGTAGTTGCCGAACGCGCGGATGCGGATCGCGCCGAAGTCCTTGTCGCGCAGCGTGACGGGCTGCGGGGTGCCCCAGCGCTGGTCGACCTGCAGGCGCGTGCTGAAGAAGTAGACGTCGCTCTTGAACGGGGAGGCGAACGCCTTGTCCCAGTTCATCAGGTTGGTGAGCAGCGGGAGCGTGTGCGTGTTCAGCGTGTACAGGCCCGGCCCGAACGCGTCGGCCGCACGGCCTTCGTTGACGAACAGCGCGGCCTGGGACTCGCGCACGGTCAGGCGCGCGCCGTTCTGGATCTCGTTGTCCTGCATGGGATAGCGCCACGCCAGGATGCCGTCGGCCGGCTCCTGCCACTCGATGACATCGATGAACTGCTTCTTGATGAATCCCATCAAAGACATGGCGGCCTCCACTTGGCTCCGGGTTGCATTCAGGGCGGATGATAGACGCACGGCGAGGCGCTTCATGTCCGGGTCGACCGCTGGTGCCGCCGGGCCGTCGAACGCACGTTTTCCGTCGCCCGACGGCGGGACCGGGCGCCCGGCCGGCCAATGCAAAGGGGCCGCTGCGCGCGATGCGCAGCGGCCCCTGGTGGCCGGAGCCCGCGGGCGCGGGCATCGGGGCCTGGCAGGGCGGGTCGTCGACCCGCGTTCGCCGGCAGCCTCGTTTCGTGGGGGTCGCCGGCGGTCAGTAGCCGGCTTGCGCCAGCACGTCCGTGCCGGACGCCGGCGAGCGGTCGGCGGGCGCGTAGATGGTGTCGCCGTCGGCCGCGGCCGCGGCCAGCGCGCCGGTTCCGGTCTTCGACAGGGCGTGCATGCCGGTCACCTCGAGGGCGATGACCGCGGCGAGCAGCAGCGAGGTGGCGCTCAGGGCGCGGGCGGGGGCGGCGGACTTGTTCGTGTTCGACATGGCGATTCCCTCCAGGGTCGGCGCGCGCGCGGCAGGCCCGTCGCGGCCGGTGCGCCGTGCCTCCGGCGGAGGCTTGTTGTGATCAGCGCGAGGCGATCCTAGGACTGCGCGACCGGTTGGGGAGCACTTCGCTTCGACTCGGCGGCAAGCGCGGCGTCGAATAGATCACGGTTACAAGATGTTTCAACGGATCGTGCGACTCCGGCGGGCCGGCGCCCGGCCGATAAGGCCTCCTGGAGGCCGCCGTCCCCGCGTTCAGGCGCCGTAGCGCGCCGCCGTGAGGCCGTCGAAATCGATCTCGGGCTTTCTTCCGCCCAGCAGGTCGGCGATGGCGCGGCCCGTGCCCGCGGCCATCGTCCAGCCCAGCGTGCCGTGGCCGGTGGCCAGCGTCAGGTTCTCGAGCGACGTGCCCCCCATCACCGGCGTGCCGTCGGGCGTCATCGGGCGCAGGCCGGTCCAGAACGTGGCGCGCGCCAGGTCGCCGGCCGCCGGGAACAGGTCGGTCAGCACGAATTCGAGCGTGCGGCGGCGGCGCTCGTCGAGCGCCAGGTCGTAGCCCGAGAGCTGCGCCATCCCGCCGACCCGGATGCGGTCCCCCAGGCGCGTGACGGCCACCTTGTGCGTCTCGTCCATGATGGTGGACTCCGGCGCGGCGGACGCGTCCGTGATCGGCACGGTGATCGAGAAGCCCTTGACCGGATAGACGGGGATGTGGATCCCCAGCGGCTTCAGCCATTTCGGCGAGAAGCTGCCGAGCGCCAGCACGACGTGGTCGGCGCTCAGGCGGCCGGCATCGGTGTCGACGCCCGTCACGCGCCGGCCGTCGCTGGCGATGCCGGTGATGTTCACGTTGAAGCGGAACTTCGCGCCGAGCGCCTCGGCCATCTTCGCCAGGCGCTGGGTGAACAGGAAGCAGTCGCCCGTCTCGTCGCCGGGCAGGCGCAGCGCGCCGACGAACTTGTGCTTGACGCCGGCCAGCGCGGGCTCGTACTGCAGGTAGCCCGCGGTATCGAGCACCTCGTAGGGCACGCCGTACTGGTCCAGGATCTCGGTGTCCTTGCGAACCCCATCGAGCTGCCTGTGCGTGCGAAACAGCTGCAGCGTGCCCTGCGTGCGCTCGTCGTAGGCGATGCCCGTCTCCGCGCGCAGGTCCTTCAGGCAGTCGCGGCTGTATTCGGCCACGCGCACCATGCGCGCCTTGTTGACGCGATAGCGCGCCTCGGTGCAGTTGCGCAGCATCGCCAAGCCCCATCGCCACATCGAGGCCTCGAGCATCGGCTTGATGATCAGCGGGCTGTGGTTCATCAGCAGCCACTTGATCGCCTTGACCGGAACGCCCGGCCCCGCCCAGGGCGACGCGTAGCCCGGCGACACCTCGCCCGCGTTGGCGAAGCTGGTCTCGAGCGCCGGTCCGCCCTGGCGGTCGACGACCGTGACGTCGTGGCCCGCCTTGGCGAGGTAGTAGGCGATCGTGGTGCCGATGACGCCGCTGCCGAGGACGAGGATGGTCATGGTGGGACGCTCGCGGTGCTCGTGGTGGGGCCGACTATCGCACGCGGGAAGCCGTCCCATGGAACCATCCCGCACGGCGCGGGCTCTGAGCGGAACCATCCACGAGCCGTGCCAAGATGCGCCCCATGCAAAAGACCCGCCCCCACCGCTTCGTGGCGCTCAGCGCCGCCATCGCCGCCGCCGCCTTCTCCGCCGAGGCCGCGGGGCTGCCCGCGCAGGTGCGCGAGGTCGAGGGCGTGCACGAGTACCGGCTGCCCAACGGGCTGCAGGTGCTGCTGATCCCGGACGCTTCCAAGCCCACCGTCACCGTCAACGTGACGTACCGCGTCGGCAGCCGCATGGAAGGCTACGGCGAGACGGGCATGGCCCACCTGCTCGAGCACCTGATGTTCAAGAGCACGAGGAGCATCGCGCAGGTCAGCACGGAGCTGTCCAGGCGCGGCATGCAGTTCAACGGCACCACGTCCGAGGACCGCACCAACTACTACGAGACCTTCCCGTCCGACCCGGCGCAGCTGTCGTGGGCGCTGAAGACCGAGGCGGAGCGCATGGTGCACGCCAACGTCATCAAGAAGGACCTGGACTCCGAGATGACCGTCGTCCGCAACGAGATGGAGGCGGGCGAGAACAGCCCGTTCCGCATCCTGATGGAGAAGACGACGTCGGCGGCGTTCGAATGGCACGCGTACGGCAAGAGCACCATCGGCGCGCGCTCGGACGTCGAGAACGTCGACATCGCGCACCTGCAGGCGTTCTATCGCAAGTACTACCAGCCGGACAACGCCACGCTGATCGTCGCGGGCAAGTTCGACCCGCAAAGGACGCTGGCGCAGATCGCGCAGGACTTCGGCGCCCTGCCCAGGCCCACCCGCGTGATCGCCCCGAGCTACACGATCGAGCCCGTGCAGGACGGCGAGCGCGAGGTCACGCTGCGCCGCGTCGGCGGCGAGAAGGACCTGTTCGTCACGTATCACACGCCCTCGATGGCCAGCCCCGACATGGCGGCCTTCAGCGTGCTCGCCAACGCCCTCGGCGACACGCCCAACGGCCGCCTGCACAAGCGCCTCGTCGAGACCGGCAAGGCGACGCAGTCGTTCGCCTGGACGATGCGCCACACCGATCCCGGCGTGTTCGACGCGGGCGCGCTGCTGAAGAAGGACGACGACCTCGACGCGGCGCAGAAGATCTTCATCGACACCATCGAGGGCGTGAAGGCCGAGCCAATCACGGCCGACGAATTGAAGCGCGCGCAACTGCACGTCGAGAAGCAGTTCGACCAGGTGCTCGCGGACCCGCAGAACCTGTGCCTGACGCTGTCGGACTTCATCGCCGGCGGTGACTGGCGCCTGCTGTTCCTGCAGCGCGACCGCGTCGCGGCCGTCACGCTGGACCAGGTCAACGCCGTGGCGGCGGCCTGGCTGAAGCCGTCCAACCGCACGCTGGGCCGCTTCGTCCCGACCGACGCGCCTGATCGCGCGCCCTACGCCACGCGCACCGATCCCGAGCAGCAGCTCAAGGACTTCAAGCCACACGCCAGCGGGGCCGCCGGCGAGGTCTTCGACGCGACGCCCGCGGGCATCGACAAGCGCAGCGAGGTCATCACGCTGCCCAACGGCATGAAGCTGGCGCTGCTGCCCAAGAAGAACAAGGGCGGCACCGTCGAGATGCGCTTCGACCTGCACTTCGGCACGCTCGAATCGCTGCGCGGCCAGCGCGGGGCCGCCACGGCCGCGGGCCTGATCCTGGGCACGGGCACCGAGACCCGGACGCGCGCGCAACTGCACGACGCGTTCTCCGCGCTCAAGACCGACTGGGAGCTCACCGGCGGCACGAGCTGGGGCCACGCGTCGCTGACCACGCGGCGCGACGCGCTCGTCCCCGCGCTCGAGCTGCTGGCCGAGGCGATGCGCAAGCCGTCGTTCACGGCGTCGGAGTACGAGCAGGGCGTGCGCCAGCAGGCGCAGGGCCTGGAGCAGGCCGCCGAGGAGCCGGGCGGCGTCGCGGGCAACGAGCTGGCGCGCGCGCAGCAGCACTTCGCGGCCGACGACCCGCGCTACACGCCGACCTTCGCCGAATCGATCGCGGAGGCGCGCGGCACCCGGCTCGAGGACGCCGTCGCGTTCTACCGCAAGTTCTGGGGCGCCGGGCATGGCGACATGGCCATCGTCGGCGACTTCGACGCCGCGCAGGTCAAGGCCGCGGTCACGCGCCTGTTCGGCGACTGGCAGTCGTCGCAGCCCTTCGTGCGCATCCGCAACCCGGTGCCCGAGCTCGCGGGCGCGCACCTGTCGCTGCCGATGAAGGACAAGGCCAACGCGGTGCTGCTCGCCAGCCTGCCGCTGAAGCTGGCCGACACCGATCCGGACTACCCGGCGCTCATGCTGGCCACCCACGTGCTGGGCGGCGGCGAGTTCGGCTCGCGCCTGAACGCGCGCATCCGCCAGAAGGACGGCCTGTCGTACGGCGTCGGCGCGGGGCTCGACGCGTCGCCGTTCGAGCCGTTCGGCTCGATCGGCTTCGAGGCCATCTTCGCGCCGCAGAACCGCGCCCGCGTGCAGTCCGACTTCGACGAGGAGCTCGCGCGCTTCGTCAAGGACGGCATCACGCCGGCCGAGCTCGCGCAGGCCAAGCAGGCGATCCTCGCGGAACGCGCCACCGCGCGCACCAGCGACTCGGTGGTCGCCAGCAACTGGATGTTCAAGCTCGACCAGGGCCGCACCTGGGCCTGGAGCGCCGACCAGGACGCGAAGCTGGCGGCCCTGACGGTCGACCAGGTCGACGCGGCGATCCGCAAGTGGATCGTGCCCGCGAAGGTCAACTGGGCCGTCGCCGGCACTTTCGAAGAAGGGAAATGATGGCCGCGGACGACGACCTGCCGCGCCTGCCGCCCGCCGAGCCTGGCCGCTACCGCCACTACAAGGGCGGCGAGTACGAGCTGGTCGGCGTGGCGCGCCACAGCGAGACGCTGGAGCCGCTCGTGATCTACCGGCCGCTCTACAACGCGAGCGGCCTGTGGGCGCGGCCGCACGCGATGTTCTTCGGGGAACTCGAGGTCGACGGCGCGCTCGTTCGGCGCTTCGCCAAGATCTGAGCCCAGGCGCGATCCGCGGGCCGGCATCCCCAGATCGCGGCCTGCGACCTGGCCTGCCGGCGGCGCGGAAGCGTCGTTTCACGGCCGAAAATCGACGGTCGGTCGCGTCGACGGAGCCGCGCTGCGCCGGTGCCGATATGCTTGCGGCTTTCGAGCCTTCCACGAGAAGGTTCGCCGGTCTGCATACAAGAATCCGAGGAGCCTGCCTGATGACGCTGTCCCGCCGCTTCGCCGCGCCCCGTACGACCACGATCGCCGCCGCGATCGCCCTGGCCTTTGCCGCGGGCCTGCTGGCAGGCTGCCAGAAACCCGGCGCCGGTGGCGCGGCAGCGGCTGCATCGGCACCGTCGACCACGCTGCTGATCGCGCCCGAGGACGTGCGCATCGTGGGGCTGCAGACGCACGCGTCCGGCCCGGTGGTCACCGGCTCGGTCGAGCCCGAGCGCCGCGCCGACCTGCGCGCCGAGATCTCCGCCGTCGTGCTGCAGGTGCTCAAGGAGAACGGCGAGCCCGTGCACAAGGGCGACCTGCTGGTGCGGCTGGACGACACGTCGATCCGCGACAGCCTGCGCTCCGCCGAGGAAGCCAGCCGCGCCGCCGCGCAGGCGCTCGACCAGGCGCAGCGCCAGTTCACCCGCGTGAAGACGCTGCAGGCCGAGGGCATGAGCTCGCAGCAGGCGCTCGACGACGCCGAGGTGCGGCGCAACAGCGCGCAGAGCGATCGCGTGGCCGCCGACTCGCGCACCGTGGCCGCGCGCCAGCAACTGGCCCGCACCGAAGTGCGTGCCCCGTTCGACGGCGTCGTCAGCGACCGCAAGGTCTCGGCCGGCGACACGGCGGCCATCGGCAAGGAGCTGCTGAAGGTGATCGATCCCGCGAGCATGCGCTTCGAGGGCCTGGTCTCGGCCGACCGCATGGGCGACATCCATGCCGGGCAGGCGGTGCAGTTCCGCATCAACGGCTTCGACAAGGGCGAGTTCACGGGCAAGGTGCGCCACGTCGACGCGTCGGCCGATCCGGTCACGCGCCAGGTCGCGGTGATCGTCGACTTCGCGCCCGGCACGGCCCCCAAGGTGGCGGGGCTGTATGCCGAGGGCCGGATCTCGTCGGGCGAGTCGCAGGCGCTGCTGCTGCCCGAGGCGAGCATCGTCAAGGAAGGCGACAAGGCCTATGTCTGGAAGCTGGGCAACGGCGCCATCGCCAAGGTGCCGGTCACGCTCGGCGAGCGCGACCCGCGCCTGGGCAACGTCGTGATCCAGTCGGGCGTCGCGGTCGGCGACCGTCTGCTGCGCACGCCGGGCTCGACGCTGGTCAGCGGCCAGAAGTTCGAACTGGCCAGGCCCGCGGCGCCGGCGGCGTCCGTCGCGCCGGCCGCCTGAAACGGGAGCCGCGATGTTCCTCTCCAACTTCAGCATCAAGCGGCCGGTGGCCGCGATCGTCATCATCATCACGCTGATGGGCCTGGGCCTGCTCGCGATGAAGAAGCTGCGCGTCAACCAGATCCCCGACGTCGAGCAGCCGGTGCTGGTGGTCGGCATCACCTACCCCGGCGCGTCGCCGGACACGGTGGAGCGCGAGATCATCAACCGCGTCGAGCGCGCGCTGCAGGGCATCGAAGGCGTCGACCAGTCGCGCTCCTCGTCCACGGCCAGCGAGGGCTACGCCCAGTTCGTGCTGGTGTTCGAGTTCCACAAGGACATGTCGCTCGCCTCCGACGAGGTGCGCAACGCGATCGGCACCGTGCGCTACAAGCTGCCCGTCGAGATGCGCGAGCCCGTGCTCACGCGGGTCGACCCCAGCGCGCAGCCCATCATGCAGATGGCGCTGTCGTCGCCGACGCTGTCGCATGCCGAGATCTCGCGCCTGGCCGAGGACCAGCTCGCCGACCGCTTCCGCGCGCTGCCGGGCGTGGCGACCGTCACGGTCAACGGCTCGCTCACGCGCGAGCTCAGCGTGCTGCTGCATGCGCAGAAGCTGCGCGAGTTCGGCGTGTCCGTCACCGAGGTCGTCAACGCGCTGCGGGCGCAGAACGCCACCGCGCCGGTGGGCAAGGTGCGGGGCGTGCTGGAGGACCAGAGCATCCGCCTCGTGGGCCGCTTCGAGTCGCCGGCGGAGTTCAACCAGATGCTGATCAAGCGCAGCGGCGACAACCTGATCCGCCTCGGCCAGGTGGCCACCGTCCAGGATGGTTTCGCCGAACTGGCCGGCTACAGCGAGCACAACGGCACGCCCAACGTCGGCATCTCGGTCACGCGCACCCGCGACGGCAGCACCGTGACCATCGCCAAGGAAGTGCGCGACCTGGTCGAGACGATCAACAAGGAGCAGGGCGGCAAGGCCAGGCTGGACGTCACGCAGGACGGCGGCGAGTCCGCGCAGGACAGCCTCGACAACGTCGTCGACGCGTTGTTCTTCGGCGCCGGCCTGACCATCCTGGTCGTCTACGTGTTCCTGAACTCGTGGCGCTCGACGCTGATCACCGGCCTGAGCCTGCCGACCTCGGTCATCACCGCGTTCATCGCCGTGTGGCTGTGCGGCTTCACGCTCAATTTCATGAGCCTGCTGGGACTGTCGCTGGCCATCGGCGTGCTGATCGACGACGCCATCGTGGTGCGCGAGAACATCGTGCGCCACATGCAGCGCGGCGAGGACCGGCGCACCGCGGCGCT
>Ga0136846_1210554_pt1 | contig 10153 bp, 5 predicted proteins | sample HopSoiMetagenom2_FD_96841 | JGI IMG/M metagenome (GOLD analysis project Ga0136846, IMG submission 96841) | Grasslands soil microbial communities from Hopland, California, USA - 2 Assembly 2016 (version 4) | ecosystem: Environmental > Terrestrial > Soil > Grasslands | place: USA: Hopland... | reverse complement strand
TCGAGCGGCGAAGTGGTGCTGCCGGGCGATCTGGCCAGCTCGCGGCTGTGGGCCCTCGTGAGCCACGCGGAAGAGCCCAAGATGCCGCCGAAGCAGGATAAGCTTGCGGCCGCAAAGCTTGACATCCTCAGCAAATGGATCGAGCAGTGGGCGCCGGAGAACGCCGGCTCGAAGGTGGTTTTGAAGAAGAGCCCGCTGGCGGCGATCGCTGCAGCCGCGATTGGGAAGCCGGAAGGTCCAGCCGCGATGCCTGCCGGCTTGCTGAAGCAGCCGGTGGTTTATACGAAGCGACCGGGACAGACGACTGCAATCGCGACGAGCCCCTGGGCACCGCTGGCGGCGGTCGCAGGGCAAAAGCAGGTCGCGCTGTACAACACGGAGAGCAGCGAGCTGCTCGGAATTCTGCCATTTCCCGAAGGCATTCCGCACGTGGTGCGTTTCAGCCGCAACGGCAGCGTGGCGCTGGCGGCGGGCGGACGCGGCGGACAGTCGGGCTGCGTGGTGCTGTTCGATGTGAAGAGCGGAAAGCGAATCGCGAAGATCGGCGACGAGCTGGACGCCGTGTTGGCGGCCGACATCAACGCGCAGCAGACGCTGGTGGCGCTCGGTGGGCCAAGTCGCGTGGTACGCATTTATTCCGTGCAGACCGGCGAGCTGCTAAATGAGATTCGCAAGCACACCGACTGGATTTATGCAGCGGAGTTCAGTCCCGACGGCAAATCGCTGGCCACAGCTGACCGCAGCGGCGGCCTGTTTGTGTGGGAGGCCGAAACGGCTCGCGAGGCGCAAAATCTGCGTGGACATAAGGGCGCCGTCTTTGACGTAAATTGGCGGCTCGATTCGGGCCTTCTGGCCAGTGCGGGCGAGGATGGACTGGTTAAGCTGTGGGAAGTCAATGAAGGCAAAGAGCTGAAGTCTTGGACGGCCCACGCGGGCGGTGTATTCTGCGTTCGCTTCGCACATGACGGGCGAGTGATCAGCTCCGGCCGCGACAACACGGTGAAGACTTGGGGAGCCGACGGCGCGGCACAGAAGTCATTTCCTGCCTTCAGCGAGCCGGCCATGCGCTGCGCATTCATGCACGATGGCAACAGTGTGGTTGCGGGCGATTGGCTGGGCAATGTGAAGCTCTGGAACGCGTCTGACACCAAAGAGCTGCGGTCGCTGGCATTGAATCCTCCCACGCTGGCGATGCGACTCGCAGCTGCCAAAGGTGACCTGACCGCCAGGCAGGCCGCGGCGGCAACTGCCGCGCGCGATCTGGCGGCGGCTAAGAAAACAGCTGATGAAAAACAGAAGGCGCTCGCTGCGGCGACGGAAACGCAGGCGGCGCTAGCCGCCTCGGTTGCCGCGCTGGGCAAGGTCAGGGAGCTCACGGCTGAGGCGGAGGCGGCCCTGGAATCGGTGACGGCGGCCAAAGCAGCCGCGGACGCGGCGGTCGAAAAACTGACGAAGGAAAAGACGGATGTTCAATCGCGGCTCGCGGTGACGGAGCAAGCGAACAAGTCGGCGGCCGCGGCCCTAGATTTGGCGAAACGAACGCTGGTGCAAGCCGAGGCGGATCAAAAGTCGTTCGAGGAAACGCCGACAAAGCTTTCGATCGCCGCTGCCGAGGCGAGCAAGCGTTTGGCTGCTCTGACCGAGGAGCTGGCCAAGGTGCAGGCACTGGCGGATGCAGCCGAGGCGGAGCAAAAGCTGTTTGCTCAAGCCTACGGAGCAGCGAAAGCGCCGGAGGCCAGCGCGGCCCAGGTCACAGAGCTTTCGCAGATCAAAGGGTCTTCAAATACTCCACCAGGTCGTTGAGGTCATCGGCGGTGAGTTTTTCACTGCCGGCGACATTTTCGGGCGCGTGCGGACCGGTAAGCACATCGCGGAGTGCATCGGCTCGACCGTCGTGCAGCAGGTTCACTTTCTGATAGACGCCACGCAGGCTTGGCGTGTTGTAGCCCTTGTAGCGATCGCGCGGCGACCCGAGACCGACATCGTGAATCTTGCCATCGGTGAAGTACGGGCCGCTGTGGCACGTCGCGCAAGCGGTTTTTTCACTTTCAAAAACGCGCTTGCCGCGCTGGGCGGATCCCGATAGCAAGCCGCCGGAGCCGCGGAATGGATTGGGCGGCGATTCCATCGACTGCAGATAGGCAAGGAGCGCCTTGGCATCGTCATCGGTGGGTTGCGGGCCGAGCATTGTGTCGGTAAGCGATTTCTTCATCGCGGCGTGAAGGTCCGTCTGCCAGCCATGCCAGGTCCAGGGGCCGGTTTCGTGCAGGTTATAGAGCGGCAGAACGGTTTTGAGCGTGAAGGGCGAGCCGTCATTCAGGGTGTCCATCGCGACGCTGCTCGTGCCGCCCTCATAGTGACAGGTGTGGCAGCTATACCATTGATCGAGGCTGCGGCGGGCGTCGTAGAAGATGGCTTCACCGCGGCGGGCGAGCGACGGCTCGGCCGGTCCGCCGAGCGGAACGGTACGGGCTATTTTTCGAGCTTCGAGATCGACTACCTGCACACTGTTGTCGAAATAATTGGCCACATATGCCGTCCGATCATCGCGGCCGATTCTTAAGCCCATCGGTCGGCCGCCGAGCTCGATGCGAAAGAAGCGGTCGGCGTCATTGAGCAGCTCGGGATCGATGTGATCCGTGCCGCCATAGTCCTTCAGCGGCAAGCCATTGGTGCGATAGACGAGCAGCTCGTGCGTGCCAGAGGCGGAAACGACGAGGCGCGATTCGTCGCTGGTCAGGGCGAGGCCGTCAACGTCCGCGATGGCTTTGCCTTGCGGGTCGAGCGACATGGCTTCGCGCCGCGCCGGGCCATCGAGCCGGACGCGGGCAATGCGACTGGCGAGCACCCATCCGAGTCGAACGTTGCCGGCGGTAATCGGATTGTTGCGATAGACCATCCAAGGAAACCAGACGTAGCGGCCGTCCTTCGAAACTTGCAGGTGGCCCATGTTGAGTCCGACGAACTGCTCTTGATACAGGGCCTTGCGCTGGTTGCAATCGACGATCGTAACGCCGCGATCGCCGCTCGTTGCCACTGCGAGACGCGAGCCGTCGGGCGACAGCGCCAGGTGTCGTGGCCAACGGCCAACTTCGATTCGGGTCACTACAGCTCGCTGCACCAAATCGAGCACGGCGACTTCGGCGCTGGCGGCGCAGGCGATATAGGCGGTGTGACCGTCGGGCGCAAGGGCGAGTCCATGCGGCTGATAGCCGACATCGATCACTCCGAGCTTTTTCAGCTTCTCACCCGTTACTTCGACCAGCGTGACGTCGCCGGAATAGTGACCTGTAACTAGCAGTGTCGTGCCGCTGGGCGACAGGGCAATGCCAACTGGATGGTGACCGACCGCGATCTCGTCGAGCAGCTTGCCGTCGGTGGTGCGGACGAGTGAGACGGTATCGGACGTTTGGTTCACCGTCGCCAGCCAGGCGTCGTTCGGCCCGAGCACCAGATCGACGGGGGAGCGGTTGAGTTCTGCGTCAAAAGCGAAGGTTGACCCCAGCAACAGCGTCGCAAGGATTAACGCAGAGGCACAGAGGCGCAGAGGCACAGAGAGAAGCATGAAAAGTAATAAACGGGTTCTTGCACTTAATCTCATGCTACTGTCCTCTCTGCGCCTCCGTGCCCCTGCGTCTCTGCGTTAGGTAGTTTGATACGGAGAAATGAATCACGTTTCATTTCTTGTCGGACGTAATCCAATCAGGTGAAAACCTGACAAAAGTGAGATGTTTGTAATCGTCGCGCTCGTAAAGCAGGCCGATCTCGCCGCTGGGAAGGACGGCAAGGGCCGAGTAAGCGGATGAGCCTTCGCAGATCAGTCGTGCGTGAGGCCAAGTCTTGCCATCATCGAGGCTCGCGCGGACCGTGAGGTGGTTTCGACCTTTGGGCACCGCGGGGTTGCTGAAAATCAGGATCCCATTTGAGTTCTTCTTTTCCGTCAGCCACGAATCGCGAATGAGGCTGGCCTGACAGACGGATTCAACAAGGGCCAGATCGTCGTACGTTGGCGCCCACGTCTCGCCGCCGTCCTTGCTGAGCGAGATGCCGCGGCAAGCTTTGCCGCGGTAGGAGCGGCTGTTGAGCATGAGCGTGCCATCAGTCAATTCAACGACGGCGCATTCGTTCATGCCGAAATCGGTTGAGCCGCCGAGCTGCCAGGTCTGGCCGTGGTCGTCGGAATAAATGACGTGCGAGCGGCCGGCTTGCTCCCAACCGTTCTTGTCATCCTTATTGCCGTTGACGCGATGATCGCAAGGGATAATGAGCCGTCCTTTAAATTTGCCGCGTGTGAGCTGAATGCCGTTGCCGGGGCCGGTGGCGTACCAGTTCCAGTCCGGATTCTTGACGTTGGCGGTGATATCGCGCGGCTTAGACCAGGTGCGGCCATCGTCGGTGGATGCGAGCATGAAGACATGGTCGTTCTCACGGTTGAAGGGCAGCCAGATTGTGCCGGTGTCTTGATCGACGACCGGACAAGGGTTACCGATCGTGACTTTGGCGGTCCCGCCTTCTTCGTGAATCAACTCCAGCGGGCCCCAGGTCTTGCCGCCGTCGGTGCTGCGCTTCTGAACCAGATCGACGTCGCCGTGGTCGCCGCGGCCGGTTTTGCGGCCTTCGCAAATGGCGATGAGCGTGCCGCTTTTCATCGCCACCAGGGCCGGGATGCGGTAGGTGTGGTAGCCTTCGGCGCCGGCGTTGAAGACGTCGGTTTCGGAAACATCCGCGGCGCTCAGGCTCAACTGAACGAAAAGCGCAGCTAGCAGTGCAACGATGCCGGTTCTTAACGCAGAGGCACAGAGGCGCAGAGGCACAGAGAGAACCGAATGATGCATGGATTGTGGCTTTCGAAATGAAATCATGTTTTTGTCTTCTCTGCGTCTCTGTGTCTCTGCGACTCTGTGTTAAAACTGGTCGCGTCGGTCGCTAGACGGTTTTGTCTCTTCCATAGTCCGTTTGGATCGATTGTAACGCAAAGGGCGGCGGATCGAGCAAAGCTGGTCTGTCGGTTGGAATCTAGAATTGCGAGCAAGCACGATCAGCCTTGAGCGCGTGGCATTTGGAGAGAGCCGATGTCGAGTTGCAAGCGATTGGGCGTTTTGACGGCAGGGGGCGATTGCCCCGGGCTCAACGCCGTGATCCGTGGCGTGGTAAAGAGCGCGGGAACGCACGGCTATGAGGTCGTCGGCTTTCTCAAAGGCTACGAGGGACTGGTCGATCCGGTCAGCTTTATTCCGCTGACCCATAGGAACACGACCGGCATTCTGGGCCAGGGCGGCACGATCCTGGGCTCGACCAACAAGGGCCGATTTGCGGCAACCGTGGGCGTCAACGATCGTGTGGAGCTCGATCCGGAGCTGATCGCCGGCGTAAAGACAACGGTCGAGCAGCTCAACTTGGAAGGGCTGATCTGCGTCGGCGGCGACGGGTCGCTGGCGGTGGCCCAGCAGTTTCACGAGCACGGGATCCCGGTGGTCGGTGTGCCGAAGACGATCGACAACGATCTGTCGAGCACGGCTTTTACGTTCGGCTTTTTCAGCGCCGTGTTTTGCGCGACCGATGCCCTGGACCGCTTGCACACGACGGCGGCGAGCCACGAGCGGGTGATGGTGCTGGAAGTCATGGGCCGGCATGCGGGGTGGATCGCGCTGTATGCGGGGACCGCCGGCGGCGGCGATGTGATATTGATTCCGGAGATTCCGTGGACGTTCGAGAATGTCTGCCAGGCGATCATTAGCCGCGAGCAGCGCGGCAAAAAATTTACGCTGGTAGTCGTAGCGGAAGGAGCAGAGCTGCCCGAGAAGGGACTGGTCACCCAGGACAAGCAGGAATCGCAGCGGCAGGTGCGGCTGGGCGGCATCGGCAACTACGTGGCCAAAGAGATCGAGCAGCGACTGGGAAAGGAAACGCGGACGGTTGTGCTGGGGCACCTGCAGCGGGGCGGCGCGCCGACGACGTTCGACCGCGTGCTGGCGACGCAGTTTGGCGCCCATGCCGTGCGATTGGTTGTGGAGCGAAAATTTGGCCATATGGTCACCTATCAGCCGCCGGACATGCTCGATGTGCCGATCATTGACGCGATCAAGCTGGCGAAGGTCTGTCCGAACTGCTCCGCGGTGCAAGCCGCCCGCGCACTGGGCATCTGCTTTGGCGACGACGAGCACGAGCCGCCATTCAAATATGTGGTGGCCACGGCAGGGGTTGCCACCCGCGGCAACGGCACCAAGTCTGCAGGCAAATCGAAGTCGAGCAAGTCAGTGCGAGCGTAACGGTCAGTCCACGTACATGAATTCGCTGGTGTTGAGGATGGCCAGGCAGGCATCGACGAGGGCGGCGGCGGCGTAGGGATCGGTGGACTTGGGACCACTCGCGGGAAGAGCGAGCTCAGCAGGCGGACGGGCTTCAGCTGCGAGGCGGCGGCGCTGATCAGCAAGGAATTTTTTGAGCATGACGGTTTCCGCTGCCGTCGGGTTTCGGCTGAGGGTAATTTGGTAGAGCCGTTGAATCTGCTGATCCTCGCTGTCGGCAGTCATGAGTCGGCCGGCTAAATGGCGAGTGGTAAGGAGCGAGAATTCGGAGTTGAAGAGCAAGAGCGACTGGGGAGCGGTGGTGGAGCGGTTGCGAATCGGGCAGGTGGCGTTACCGTCGGGCCGATCGAAGGCTTCGAAGATCGGATAGCGCAGGTTGCGGCGGGCAAAGACATAAATGCTGCGCCTGTAGTGGTCAGCTTCTCGCTTGCTGGTCGTCCATTGGCCTTTCAGAAGTGTGCCCAGCAGCTCCTCGGGCAACGGCGGCATGACACCGGGACCGCTCCGCTCGCTGGTAATTAGACCGCCGGAAGCGAGCATGGCGTCGCGGATGGCTTCACCGGACAGACGCTGACGGGGGAATCGAGAGTAGAGCTTTATATCGTCATCGCTAGAGTTCAAAGTTCCGGGTTTAAGATTCAAAGTTGCACTTTCTGTGTCAACCTTGAACGTGGAACTTTGAACATTGAACTGACTTGCTTGCCGGTACGTCGCCGAGCAAACAATCAAGCGGTGGAGATCCTTCATGCTCCAGTCGTGTTCGCGCAACTCGATGGCGAGCCAATCAAGAAGCTCGGGATGAGTGACGCGGCCGCCCATGACACCGAAGTCGCTGGGCGTGACGCACAGTCCACGTCCGAAATGCCATTGCCATAGGCGGTTGGCGATGACGCGGCTGGTGAGGGGATTTTCTGAGCTGGTGAGCCAGGCGGCCAGCGCGGAGCGTGAGTGGTGAGTGGTGAGAGGCGAGTAGTCGGCAGATAATGCGATGCGAGGGAATGCAGGCCAGACTTGGAGGCCCGGGCGGCGGTGGTCGCCTCGAACCCAGAAACGGGCTGCAACGGCCTCTTTTTGGCTCACGAGAATGCTCACGGGCACGTCGCGCTTAAGCACGGGCACGGCGGGCTCAAAGATCGCCCGTAGGCGATAGAAATCAGCCTGGCTGAGCGGGTCATATTTGTGATTGTGGCACTGTGCGCAGCCGAGCTGCAGGCCGAGGAAGGCCGCGCCAACGGTGGCCGTCACTTCGTTCATCAGGCTATGGCGGCGCTCGAGTTGGTCGTTGATATCGGGCATGTCGGGGCCGGCGAGGCAGAACATTGTCGCGAGCGACGAGTTCAAAGTTCCGGGTTCAACGTTCAAAGTTGTTATTGCCGACTTTGAACCTTGAACTTTGAACCCTGAACTGTCTGATTCGTCGCCGGCAAGCTGCTGGCGGATGAATTCGTCGTAGGGAAGATCGGCATTGAGGGCGGCGATGACCCAGTCGCGATAGCGCCAGGCATTGGGCCGGACTTTGTCGTGCTCATAGCCGTCGGTTTCGGCAAAACGGGCCAAGTCAAGCCAGTATTGCGCGTAGCGCTCGCCGAAGGCGGGTGAGGCGAGCAGGCGATCGACAAGCCGCTCGTAGGCGTCGGGTGACGGATCGCGCTCAAAGGCCTTGAGTTCATCCGGCGACGGGGGAAGGCCGAGAAGATCGAACGAGAGGCGACGGAGGAGGGTCGGGCGATCTGCCGCGGCGGCGGGCTGAAGATTTTTGGCTTCTAGCTTGGCGAGGATGAACCGGTCGATCGAATTTTGGATGTTAGATTTTAGATTTTGGATTGAGGGCAACGAGGGTAGGGCGATGGGCTGGAAGGCCCAGTGGGCGCGATCTTGGCCGGTGATTGGTGGCTCGGCAATGGGTGTTGTTTCGATCGTGGCTGTGGCTTTGGTTTCGGCAACGTCTTCCTGCGCCAATCCAGCGGGGGAACCGGCTAAGATCAAGTTGACCAACAGAATGGCCTGAGCAGTCCCCAATCGGGTGGTGGTTTTCTGAGCCGACATGGTCAGTCCGTCGTTTTTGCCTATCGTTCAAACCCCCACGGACCCCCTCGTTTGTTCGCCTGAGCAGGGGATCGGCGGCGCGAGTGCTACATCCATTCTTTGATTTCGCGGCCTTCAATGAGGCGGACGGGGCGGCCGCCCTCGGCGGTGGCGATGAGGTCGGTGGGGATGCCGAGCTTGGCGTAAATCGTGGTGGCGATGTCTTCGGTGAGGTATTCATCCTTGGTGACGAAACCGCCTTCGGCGTCGGTCGAGCCGACCACCGTGCCTGCCGGAATTCCAGCGCCGGCGGCGATAGCAAAGCCGGCGCTGGCCCAGTGATCGCGGCCACTGGCGGCGTTAATTTGGGGCGTACGGCCAAAATCGGTGAGCCAGATGACCAGCGTCGTCGCCAATAAGCCGCGATGTTCCAGGTCGATGAGCAGTTGCGGCAACCCCTGATCGACGCGGGGCATGAGCTTGTCTTTGAGGCTCTTGAAGTTGTTTTGGTGCGTATCCCAGCCGCCATCTGTAACGGTGACGAAGCGGACGCCGGCTTCGATCAACCGGCGGGCGAGCAGGCAGCTTTGGCCAAACTTGTTCTTGCCATAGGCTTCGCGGAGCTTGGGGTCTTCCTTAGCCAGGTCGAACGCGCCCTTCGTTTCGGGGGCGGTGATCATGTTAAACGCTGTTTTGTAGGTCTCATCGAGAGCGTCGAAGGCGCCAGGCTGGATGTCGCCGCGGCGCTGGAGCTGATCGATGCGGGCCAGCACCTTCTTGCGGAAGTCGATTCGCTCCGAGGTAATGCCCGTGGGAGGCGTGATGTCACGGACGACGAAATTGTCTGCACTCGGATCGGAGGAGATCTCGAAGGGGCCATGTTCGAGCCCAAGCAGCCCGGGCGTGCCGCCGCCCATGCGGCGATCGATCTCGGTGCCGAGCTGAATGAACGGCGGGAGGGCCGTTTTGAAGCCGAGGTGATGGCTGACGACGGAGCCATAGGTCGGATAGCGGACGGCCTGGCTCACGGGGCGGCCGGACATGACGTATTGATCGGCGGTGCCGTGGCTGCCGTTTTTGGGGTTCCAGCCGCGGAGGAGCGAGAAGCGTTTGGCCTCTTTGGCGAACGTGGGGCAGACATCGGTGTATTTGATGCCGGGAATGGCGGTGTCGATGAAACCGAACTCGCCTTTGACGCTGACCGAGGCCTCGGGCTTGGGGTCGAAGGTGTCGTGATGGCTGGTGCCGCCGCGGGTCCAGATCAAGATGCAGTTGGCAGCGCCGCTGGAGCCGGCAGCGCGGGCCTGTTTGGCGGCCAGGAGTATCGGCAGCGAAATGCCCAGGCCCGTTAATGCGCCGACTTGGAGGAAGCTACGGCGGCTGACGCGATCGCAATCGCGGGAAAAAGCAGTCGTGAGACGGAGCATAGGAAAACTCCTGCTGGGAGTCGGCGTCAGGTGAGATTGTTCTTGGCGGGGACTCGATCGCTAGGGCTGCGCTGGCGCGAAGCCATCGAGCAACGTTGATTTTAGCATGTTTCGCGACCCCAAGGCAATCAAAGTGCTGCCCAACGATCGCGGTGCCAAGTGCGCGCGCCGTAACAATCGGAAGGCGATTTCGCTGGAAAAGACAGTGGCCGATGTTGGCCACGAGAATCCAAAGAGCGGACGAAGAGCGTGCGCGGCGACTTTAATGTTCGCGACAGCGCCATGCTGCGCATTTCGTCGGTTATTGGGCTCTTTCAACCAGAATCGAAACGCTGCTAGTAAGGAACACGTTATGAATCGCCAGACAAGAAATTTTTTGCGGGGAGTTGAATC
>Ga0136846_1227830_pt1 | contig 10154 bp, 9 predicted proteins | sample HopSoiMetagenom2_FD_96841 | JGI IMG/M metagenome (GOLD analysis project Ga0136846, IMG submission 96841) | Grasslands soil microbial communities from Hopland, California, USA - 2 Assembly 2016 (version 4) | ecosystem: Environmental > Terrestrial > Soil > Grasslands | place: USA: Hopland... | reverse complement strand
ATCGCGTACGGCGCGCGCGTGTCGCTGCTCGTGGGGGTGGCCGCGACCGCGATCACGGTCGTCATCGGAGTCGTACTCGGACTTGCTGCGGGGTTCCTCGGGGGGATCACCGACACAATCCTGGCGCGGCTGATCGACGTGGTGCTGTCGGTGCCGTTCCTGCTGGTAGCGATCGCGCTGGTCTCGGTGACCGGTCCGAGCCTGACCGTCACGGTGCTGGTGATCGGCTTCTTCAGCTGGGCGTCGGTGGCTCGTATCGTGCGTGGTCAGGTGCTGTCGTTGCGCGAGCGCGAGTTCGTGGAAGCGGCGCGCTCGCTGGGAGCCGGCGACTCGCGGATCATGTTCGTCGACATACTGCCGAACGTGCTCGCGCCGGTGATCGTCTACACCACGCTGCTGATCCCGGTGGTGATCGTGACTCAGGCGACGCTGTCGTTCCTCGGGCTCGGGCTGCCGCCACCGACGGCGGACTGGGGCGGGATGATCAGCTCGTCGCAGAACTACTACACGACTGCCTGGTGGTTCATCCTGTTCCCCGGTCTGGCGCTGCTGATCACGACGCTCGCCTTCAACCTGTTCGGTGACGGCGTCCGGGATGCCTTCGACCCGCGAGCGGATCGGACCTAGCCATGGCCGTGTTCGGGTGGGCCAACTACTGGCTCGACACTGATGGGAGCTCGCGATGGCTCTTTTTCTGATCCGCCGGATCGCGCACGGGATCCTGGTCCTGTGGCTGATCACGATCGCAGTGTTCGCGCTGTTCTTCGTTGCACCCAGCAACGTTGCTCAGACACTGGCCGGCCGCCAGGCAACGCCGGAGACGATCGCGCTGATCAAGCATCGGCTCGGCCTCGACCTACCGGTCTGGAAGCAGTACCTGAACTTCCTCGGCGACGCGGCGAGGGGCAACCTCGGCTACGACTACTACCACCAGGTAGCGGTGACGACGATCATCGCGCGCGCGCTGCCGATCACGTTGTCCCTCGCCCTCGGGGCGGCCGTGCTGTGGATGCTGCTCGGCGTGTTCAACGGCGTGATCTCGGCGACGCACCCGCGTTCGCTGGCGGACCGCGGGCTGACGCTGTTCGCGCTGTTCTTCTACTCGTTCCCGTCGTTCCTGCTCGGCCTGCTGCTGCTGTACTTCCTGTACTTCCGCCTCACGCTGGCCGGGTTCACCTGGTTCCCGGCCGGTGGCTACTCGCCGCTCGTCGACGGCGTCGGGCCCTGGTTCCAGCACCTGGTGCTGCCCTGGCTCGCGCTCGCTTTGTTGCTAGCGGCAACATACACGCGATTGACCCGGGGTTCGATGCTCGACGTCCTCGGTGAGGACTACATCCGGACCGCGCGCTCGAAGGGCATCCGGGAGCGCCGGGTGATCGTCCGGCACGGCCTGCGCAGCGCGCTGACGCCGGTGGTCACGCAGTTCGGCATCGACCTCGGTCAGCTGGTCGGCGGAGTCGTCGTCATCGAGACCGTGTTCAGCCTGCCCGGCCTGGGTCAGACCGCGGTGACGGCGATCAACCAGCAGGACCTGCCGGTGATCATCGGCATCGTGCTGTTCGCGTCGGCCGCGGTCGTAGTGGCGAACATCCTGGTCGACGTCGCGTACGCCGTCCTCGACCCGAGGGTGCGGCTGCACTAGGAGGTGGGTGCCAGGGGGATGTACCGAAGGCCGGGAGGTGGGTGCTCCTGATCGCGCTCTCGGGGAGGGCGCCAGGGCGGAGCGCCTCGACCACCTCCCGTTCTTCGGTACGTTGTCGCCGTGAAGATCGTTGTGTACGGCGCCGGTGGCATCGGCTGCTACGTCGGCGGCCGGCTCACCGCGACCGGGACTCCGGTGACCTTCGTCGGCCGGCAACGAATGGCCGCCGAACTGGCGGCGCACGGTCTGCACCTGACCGACTATCTCGGCGCCGATCTGCGCGTCGCGCCGGACCAAGTGCGGTTCGAGACGACACCGGCGGCTGCGGCGGAGGCCGATCTGGTGCTGGTGACCGTGAAATCAGCGGCGACCGAAGCGGCGGCTGCCGAACTCGCTGAGGTGCTGAAGCCGGGTGCGATCGTGATGAGTTTTCAGAACGGCGTGCGCAACGGGGAACTGCTGCGGTCCCGGTTGAGTGATCAGGTCGTGGTGACGGGGATGGTCCCGTTCAACGTCCTGAACCGTGGTGCGGGCGTGTTCCACCAGGGCACCGAGGGTGCTCTCGACGTGCAGCGGGATCCGGCGTCGACGCCGTACCTGGAGGCCTTTGCGCGGGCCGGCCTGCCGCTCACGCAGCACGACGACATCCTGCCGGTGCAGTGGGCGAAGCTGTTGCTGAACCTGAACAACCCGGTGAACGCGTTGTCGAACCTGCCGTTGCGTGACGAGCTCTCCCAGCGCGCGTACCGCCGCTGTCTGGCCGCGGCACAGAGCGAGACGCTCGGACTTCTGGACGCGGCCGGCATCCGGCCGGCGCAGTTGCTGGCCGTCCCGATGCACCGCTTCCCCGCGGTGCTGCGATTGCCCGACTTCCTGTTCCGGCGGCTTGCCGCGAAGGTGCTCGCGATCGACCCGCTGGCCCGGACCTCGATGTGGGAGGACCTCGAGGCCGGGCGTCCGACCGAGATCGACTACCTGAACGGCGAGGTGGTCCGGCTCGCGGAGTCGCTCGGCCGGTCCGCGCCGGTCAACCGCAGGCTCGTCGAGCTGATCCGCGCCGCCGAGACCGACCGCCGGACCTGGTCAGGACCGGAGCTCCTCCGGGAACTTCAACGGTAGGTTCGCGCGCACATTGATGCTCACCGCGCCGTAGGTGAAGCCGAGGTGCTCGTTGAGCCGCCGCATGTTCGCGTTGCCCTGCTGGGTCCAGGTGTAGACCTCGGTGATGCCGTGCTCGGCCGCCCACGCCATGCTGGTCCGCTTGAGCGTTGATGCGACGGCCTTCCCACGCCATTCCCGGCGTACGCCGGTGTACGCGACCTCGGCACGCTCGGGCTTGTCGGAGTCGAGCATCAGGCCCGCGACCCCGATCACATCGTCGCCTACGACGGCGAGGAACATCGCCTCCGGTTCGTTGATCCATTCGGTCGCCCACTCGTCCGCCGAGACGTCGAGCGGCGTCGGGGTGTCCATGTCCGGGAACGTCGTGAGCGCGATCTGCTCGTACGCCGCCGCCCACAGCTCGGGACGTTCCGCGACGGTGACGATCTCGTACTCGATCGGCTCGGCGGGCCGTGGTTCGTCGCCGATCCGCCGTACCTGCTCGACCTGGCGACCGGTCTCGACGAAGCCGAAGCGCTCCGCGAACGCCAGCGATCCCTCGTCCTCGACGCCCGACCCGACGACCTCGTAGCCGAGTGCAGCCGCGTGGTCCGCCAGCGCCTCGAGCAGCCGGGTTCCGACCCGGCGCCGCCGCGCCTCCGGCCGGACTCGTGGCGCGACGAACCCCCGCCCGGCCTCGTCCGAGCTGTCCGCCAGCCCGTTCGCAACGACAGCGCCGTCCAGCTCGGCCAACATGAGCAGTCGCTCGGGCGTCTCCAGTTCGCGCAACTCCGCCACACTCGGGCATCGCTCGTGCGGAAGGACGGCGATCCGCACCTGACGCCAGGCCTCGTAGTCGGCGTCGGTCTCCACCGTCCGGAGCTCGATCATTCGGCCATTAGGCAGTTGTCGTCCGGCCTCAAGCCACTGATTTTACGATATGAGACGAATCTTCTCGTATGATGAACGCATGGATGTGGCTGTGGTGGGTGGAAGTGTGGCCGGACTGCAGGCGGCTTTGACGCTCGGGCGGGCGCGTCGCCGGGTGGTGGTGTTCGATGACGGGCAGCCACGGAACCGGGCGGCCGAGCACGTGCACAACTACCTCGGGACCGTGGATCCGGCGCCGGGTGAACTGCTGGCAGCGGGAAGGAAGCAGTTGGCGGCGTACGGCGTTGAGGTCCGGAACGCCCGCGTCGAGGACGTGACTGCTGACGAGGACGGGTTCGTCGTCGGCGGGGTCCGGGTGCGGGCCGTCGTGCTCGCGACAGGGCTGCGGGACGAGCTGCCCGACGTACCGGGTGTTGCTGACGGTTGGGGACGGACGGTCGTGGCTTGTCCGCACTGCCATGGGTGGGAGGTGCAGGACCGGCCGCTCGTTCAGCTGGGAATGCGCGGGGTGCCAGAGCGGTCAGTGGCTCGGGCGTTGTTGCTCAGTCGGTGGAGCGACGACGTGGTCCTGTGCACCGATGGCGATCAGTTGACGTCCTCTCAGTTGGTGTTGCTGGACAAGGCCGGCGTCATCGTGCGGACCGAGCGGGTTGTTGCGGTGCGACCGGAGAATGCGAAGGTCCGGGTGGAGTTGAGCGGCGGCTCGGAGCTGGTTCCGCGCGCGTTGTTCGTGGTGGTGCGGCAGCATCAGCAGAGTGAACTCGCCGAGAAGCTCGGGTGCCGGGTGGTCGACGGTGCGATCGTGACCGACGACAGTGGTCGGACCAGCGAGCCCGGGGTCTATGCGGTCGGTACGACGGCCAATCCGGCCCTGCTCGCGATTGGTGCCGCGGGCCACGCGAGTACTGCGGCCGTTGCCGTACACGCCGATCTGCTCGAGCTAGACCTGGGCGGCGGGCGGTAGCTGCGCCGGATCCGCCACCGGCCAATCCGCCGGGGTCGGGCCCAGCTGGTCGAGCTCGTCGAGCTGGAGCAGGCACCACGGGGACAGGCCCGGGAGGTCGCGGACGTCGGACCAGTCCAGCCAGCGGTAGGCCGCTACCTCGGCCGGGTTCGGCGTCGGGTCACCGGTCCATGAGAGCCGGTAGACCGGGCACAGCTCGTTCTCCACCACCCCGGTCGGCATCTCGGCCCGGTACCGGAACTGTGGCAGGACCAGCTCGACCCCGTCCGCGACGATCCCGAGCTCGTCCGCGAGCCGTCGCCGTACCGCCTCGTCGACCGGCTCGTCCGGAAGTGGATGCCCACAGCAACTGTTCGTCCAGACGCCCGGCCAGGTGGGCTTCCCGAACGCTCGCTGGGTCAGCAGCACCCGGCCGGCCGCGTCGATCACGTAGCTCGAGAACGCGAGATGCAGCGGCGTCGCCGCGTGGTGGACGGTCGCCTTCGGCTCGGTCCCGACCGCGCGCCCGATCTCGTCCACCAGGACAACCCGTTCCTCGATCACACCGAGAGAATAGCGATTCCCGCCAGGCCACCGGCCTGCTAGCCTGTGCGCGTGATCAAGCGCTGCGTGCTGTATCGACCGGCTCTGGGAGGAGCCGGCGCTCAGTAGTCGCTGAGTAGTACCCGCAGTCGCTCCACCCAGAGCCTCCGAGGCAGGAACCGTCCGGTTCCTGCCTCTTTCCGTTTGCCGGAGGCACTGGTGGCTCAGGGTGCCTCGACCTGTCGCGAGAGGAATCCATGAACGCTGTGCTCGATCGATTACGCCGTACCACCGACACGATCATCGGTGCCGACGACCTGCGCGAACGGCTGGAGTCCGGCCGGCCGCTGCGGATCAAGTACGGCGTGGACTGCACCGCGCCGGACCTGCATCTCGGACATGCGGTCAACCTGTGGATGATGCGGCAACTGCAGGACCTGGGGCATACCGTCGTCTTCCTGCTGGGCGATCTCACCACGCGGGTCGGTGATCCGACCGGGCGTTCGGAGACGCGTCCGGTGCTGACACCGGAGCAGATCGAGGCGAACGCGACGTCGTTCCTGAACCAGGTCTCGTTGGTGCTGCGGACGGATCCCGCGGTGTTCGAGGTACGCCGGAACTCCGAGTGGTACGACGCGATGCCGGTGGCCGAGCTGCTCAGCTTGTTCGCCCAGGTCACGCAGGCGCAGTTGATGAGCCGGGACATGTTCCGGGACCGGGTCGCGGCGGGCCGGGAGATCGCCGTTCACGAGCTGGTGTACCCGGTACTGCAGGGGTACGACAGCTTCGCGATGCGGAGCGATCTGACGGTCGTGGGGTCGGATCAGCTGTTCAACGAGCAGCTCGGGCGGCACTTCCAGCAGCGGCTAGGGGCGCCGCCGCAGGTGGTGATCACGACGACGATCACGCCCGGCATCGACGGACGAGCGAAGCAGTCGAAGTCGCTCAACAACTACATCGGGTTGACGGACACGCCGCAGGACAAGTTCGGCAAGCTGATGAGCATTCCGGACGAGTTGGTCGAGTCGTACGCGCGGGTCTACACCGAATTGCCGCTGGACATGGTCGATGCGTTGGGCGCGGCAGCGGCCGCCGGCGGCGTCCAGGCCCGCGACGCCAAGCTGAGGCTCGCCGCTGCCGTCGTCACTCGCTACCACGGCGCGGGGACGGCCAAGACTGCGCTGGATGCGTTCCGTTGGACGTTCTCGAACCGTGCTCAGCCTGCTGACCTGCCCGAGGTTGCGATCGCACCCGATGTCCATACGGCACTCGATCTCCTGCGCACGATCCACCCGAACACCAGCAACTCGGAGCTCCGCCGCCTGATCCGTCAGGGCGCCGTCGCGATCAACAGCACCCGCGTGGAGGACCCAGCCCAGGCGGTACCCCTCGACACCGAACTCGTCGTCAAGTCCGGTTCCCGCACGTGGCACCGAGTACGGCGAGACTGAGCGGGTGGACACGAAAACGGTCGAGGCCCTGGTGACGGTCGGCGCGCATTACGCCGGGCGCGCACCGACGTTCGCAGTTGAGCCGGGATGGTGGTCGGAGGTCGAGGGCGTCACCCGGCACCTCAACGAGTTGCTGGGCGTACCAACGGTCGTCCTCAGGCTCGTCCACGCCGACAGTTCTACGATCATCCGCGGCGGACGCGTCACGTACCACGTCCAGGCGCTGGGCTCACCGCGTTCCGGCGTACTCGACGAAACGCCGTACGACGGGTGGGACTCGGTCATCGCACCGCAGCCGCTCCGTGCAACCTGGGCCGACATCGACGGACCTCCACGGCTCGTCGAATGGGCGCAAGGCGTGCTCGGCCCGGTCGCTCCGGTCCAGGTGAAGACGTGGAACTTGTCGTGCCTGATCCGTTTTCCCGGCGCGTGGGCCAAGGCAACCAGCCGCTTCTGCGGGATCGACGCGGACATCGTCGAGCACGTCCAGCGGTACGACGAGACACTTGCGCCGACCGTTCTCGCCACCTCGCGCGAGAACCGGTGGTCCCTGCTGGCCCATGCACCCGGAGTCGACTGCTGGGAGCCCGACCAGTCAACCGTCGAGAATGTCGTGAGCCGCTGGGTCGGCGTACAGGCGGCCGTTGCGGCTGAGGTGGATGGCTTCGCGGTGCCGCGGCTGGTGCCCGCAGATTTGGCCGCCGAGATTGCTGAATTGATCCCCAAGGTCGAAGTGTCCGGCGAGGAGCTCGGGAGTCTCGAGGGGTTGATCGAGGGATTGCCGGCCATCGTCGACGAACTGGACGCGGCGGGGCTGCCGGTCTCGCTGGTGCACGGTGACTTCCACCCGGGAAACTGGCGCTCGGACGGGACGAACCGGGTCATCGTGGACTGGGCGGACGCGTTCATCGGGCACCCTGCCACGGACTTCAAGAGACTGCGTGACTTCTTGCCGCCCGAGAAGCGCGCTCACGTCACCACCGTGTGGTCCCGAGCCTGGCGGCAGCACCTCCCCACGTCGGATCCGCTCCGAGCGCTCGGGCCGATGAACGTGCTTGGTCACCTCACCTACGCCCTCATGTACCAACGCTTCCTGGACAACATCGAGCCGGACGAACGCATCTATCACCAGGGCGACCCGGCCATCAATCTCCGAGCGGCGCTGCGGAGCTTGTGACACGCTGGGTCGGAGTTGGTGTCAAGGAGGGTGTATGACGATCTTGGTTACCGGGGCGAGCGGAAACGCTGGCGGGGCCGTGGTGGAATCCCTGGCGGAGCACGGCATTCCGGCGCGCGCACTGGTCCGATCGGCAACGGATCTGCCAGCCGGTGTCGAGCCCGTGTACGGCGACTTGAACAAGCCGTCGACATTTGCGGATTCGCTGGCCGGCGTATCCGGGATCTTTCTCCTGAGTGGTTACGACCATGTCGAAGATTTGCTGGCGAACGCGGCTCGGTCAGGTGTCCGGAAGGTCGTGGTGTTGTCGAGCAGTTCGCTTGACGGACCACTGTCGAACGCGATCGCGGCCTACCACCACGCGACCGAGGAGGCGGTCAAGGCCACTGCTATGGCGTGGACGTTTCTGCGACCGAACTCGTTCATGTCCAACACGCTGCGGTGGCTCGATCAACTGCGGTCCGGTGACGAGGTGCGAGTGCAGTTCCCCGACGTACCGATCGCGACGATTCATCCGCGAGACATCGCGGACGTCGCCGTCCGTGCGCTGCAGGGCGAGCACAACGGCGAGGTACTGCGGCTCACCGGCCCGGTCGCGCTGACACCGGTGGAACAGGTCGCGATCCTCGGCGAAGGCATCGGCCGGGCCCTCACGGCGTACCCGATGAGCCGAGCGGAAACGCACGCCGCGCTCCACGCCTCCATGCCGGAGCCCTACGCAGGCGCCATCGAGGAGTTCTTCGGCAACGGCACAGTCGACGAGACCACAGTCAACGACACCGTCGAGCAGGTCACCGGCCGTCCACCACGAACCCTCCACCAATGGGTACACGAAAACGCCAGCCTGTTCGCTTAGGTCCTGACACAACCCGGCCGCCGGGACACTCCAGCAGTTGGCGCCTGGGAACACCGGACTGTTCAGTTAGGAACTGAGGGCGGCGAGGTACTCGGTGCTGGTGCAGACCGTGCCGAGCCGCGGGAAGACGTAGGAGAGCGCGAAGTCGTGGGCGTCCTGGTCGAGGCCGGTCGTCGCGTCGCTGAGGAAGATGGTCTCGTAGCCGAGATCGGACGCAGCACGGCCGGTGGACTCGACGCCGAAGTTGGTCGCGATACCGCCCAGAACGATGTTCTGGATCCCGCGAGCCTGAAGCTCGGCATCCAGCGGCGACCGACCGAACGCACCGACCGCACGCTTCACGATCTCCAGATCACCAGGCTGCGGCTCGACCTCCGGCGCGAACCCGCTTCCTTCCGGCTGCACGTCGACGCCAGGCCGCTCGACCCGCACCTTCACCACCAGCCCACCCGCAGACCGCGTCCCCTCGGCCAGCGCAACAGCTCGCTCGAGCACGACCGTCCCAGCGAGCGGCGCCGTCTCCAGCGCAATGATCCGCGGCATCAAATCGATCAGCACAAGCGCAGTACGACGAGGCTCCAAGCGATCCACCATCCGACCCTAGCCCAGCCCCCGACCAAGACCTCGGCAAGGCCGCCACCCCGCACGGCAACTGACCATCCGATCCCTCAGTTTCCACCACCGACCCAAACTGCCAGACAACACACGTATCCCCCGCGATTGCCAGAGTGCTCGCCAAGCGACACCCGCGGACGGCTCGCACCATTGGTTGTCCACGGCAACAGCGAGCTCCAACACCCCGCGGTGCGCTTGAACAGGCAATAGCGTCCGCGCACCCACCGCGGGCTGTTCAGACCTCCGGCGATGAGTCAACCCATGGCCGCCGACACCTACCACCACCACCTGCCACCGGACGACAACACTGCGCTCCGCCGCCCGGCCGGAGGGCTTGAACAGTTAATAGCCTTCGCTCACCCACCACAGGTTGTTTAGACCCCCGACGAGCGGCTAAACCGCACGTCCTCCGATGACCGCTAGCGCCTCACGCCGGCAACAAACACTGCGCTCGACCGCCGGGTGGGCTTCGACAGGAGGCGGCGTTTCCAACGGCGTGGACATCGATTTCTCGGATGACCACCACCGGTGCCGTCGGTTGAGGAGGGTTCGGGCGGTGGGAGGTGGGCGTCCACGGAGCGGCCCCGGCGGGGCGGGCGGTTCGGCGGCGGGACAGACTGGGGGCGCACACAACTCGAGACTGCGGGAGATTCGATGAGCTCAGCCAAAGCCCAGATCGGCGTCACCGGCCTCGCGGTGATGGGCCGCAACCTGGCCCGGAACCTGGCGCGCAACGGTTTCCGGGTCGCGATCCACAACCGGTCCCAGTCCCGGACGGACGCCCTGGTCGAGGAGTACGGGAACGAGGGCGAGTTCGTCCCCAGCTCGGAGCTGCAGGCCTTCGTCGAGTCGCTCGAGCAGCCGCGGAAGATCATCATCATGGTCAAGGCCGGTGAGCCGACCGACGCGGTCATCGACGAACTGGTTCCGCTGCT